>OCAS01000026.1_pt1 | contig 177064 bp, 174 predicted proteins | sample 1550751 | NCBI WGS metagenome assembly OCAS01 (sample SAMEA2580301, study PRJEB22360) | human gut metagenome | biome: human gut; feature: human-associated habitat; material: faeces | place: Denmark | collected 2008/2010
GGAAAATACCCCCACCGGCCCCCACCCCAGGGACACCCGAAAGCAGAACCGCCCCCATCCCCCGGAAACAGCCCCAAATCTTTGCTCCCCACACTCACTTTATCTCTGTCTCTTCTGCTGAAAATATGCTATACTAACCACCAACACTAACTCCGCAACACTTACATAACCAACTGCTAAAGTTTACAACACTCATACCAATTCAAAAACGTATTCCCTCCGTTCATTACCTACAGGAATAAAACGCCCTTATAACCTGCGCGCAGTTCCGGGGAAGCCGGACGGCTTTATGCTTTGCCGTTGTCCTGTCCCGTCCCCGCCGGGGCGTCCCTGCTGTGTCTGGCCGGGGGAGCGGGTGTTTTCAGATGCCTTTGAAGATTTGGAGCCGTTTCTTAAAGCGGAAGGAAACCGCTTATCCCGCCAATGCAGCATTGTCTGAGGAGCCTGCGACGAGTTCATGCTGCAATCAGGGACGTCCAAGCGGTTTCCTTCCGCTTTTAGAAACGGCCCAAATCTGAAAGGCAGCAGAAAACACCCGCCCCCCGGACAGACACAGCAGGGACGCCCCGGCGGGGACGGGACAGGACAACGACGAAGCCATAAAGCCGTCCGGCTTCCCCGGAACTGCCCACTACCTAAATTTTTAACATTTTTTTTAATGAAACGCAAACTTTTTTGTTCCCCGGGCAGTCTAACAGATGTAAAGGGACGAAAACAAGACTTTTAGAAAGAAGGTGGGGCACATGAGCCAACATTTAAGCAAGAAACAATTCGCACAGCATATGGAAAACAACAAGGCAAAATTTTACCGTCTCGCTTTCTGTTATGTCAAAAACGAGCACGATGCCCTGGAAATTATATCAGAGGCTACCTACAAAGGCTTTATAAATCTGGGAAAACTGGAAAATCCTGAATTTTTTGATACCTGGATGAGCCGTATCATCATCAATTGTGCTTATGATCTTTTGAAAAAACAGAAAAAATACGAATTCATCGTACCGGACGATACCCTTCCTGCCCGGGAAGAGGATTTATCCGTTGACGACCGCCTTGATCTTTACCAGGCGCTGAACACTTTGCAGCCGGATGAAAGAACGCTGATTATCCTGAAGTACTTCGAAGACCGAAGCTTCCGTGAAATCGCCGAAACCCTGAAGCTACCTGAAAGCACCGTGAAAACACGTCTGTACCGCATCATCGGCAAGCTGAAAAGCGCCGTATCGGTCTGACTCATTTAAGAAAGGAGATGCTGTTATGAATAAAGGAAAAGAAAGCTACAACAATATACCCCTTCCCGATTCCCTTTCCGCTTCCATTCAGAAGGGGCTGGACCGGGGAAAGAGATATACGGAAAAAAAATGGATTACAGGCTTCGGTTCTCTGGCGGCCGCCTGCCTGTGTATCGTGGTTCTCTTCCGCATACTTCCGTTTTCCGGAAGCAATAATACCCAGACACCCGACACGCCTATGGCCGCACGTTCCCAAGACACCCCTGTGACTCCCCAGGCCTTTTCCGATGAGAAGCCCGTGGAGACCCAGGCAGCGGAAGTCTATCGGATTCCCTGCCGCCAGACAACAGACGCCGATACACAGGTTCCCGTCTATAAAATGGAAGAAAAGCTGGCCCCCCACCGTCTTGTTTTCACCCTGTATGATGTGCGTGATTTTGACTTTGATGCCCTCAGTGAAGAATTAATGGACTCCTCTCTGGTAAAAGATGTTTACCGCAGCATCCTGCTGGATGATTCCGCAGTCAGCTTTGTGGTGGAACTTTCCATTAATACAGCCTTTCAGCTGACGGAGCAAACGGCGGACGGCTATCTGGAGCTGAGCCTTTCTCCTGCAGACACTGCCGATGAAATCCGCGAGGTCTTCTATCTGTCCTCCGACGCGATGGCCGGCGGAGAGGAAACCGCGCTGCTGCAGGAATCCCTCGGCACTCTGGACAGCAGTCTGGTGAAGGCCCAGGACGGAAGCTTCTGTATTGTTTCCGGAGAATTTGAAACCAGTCAGGAGGCTGAAGAAATGCTTGAAAAGCTGGAAAAAGAAGGTCTGGAACCTGGTCTGCTCCATGTGGCGTCCGGAATGAGCGACGAAGCTCCTGTGGGGAATGCTGCCGGCGATACGTCCGCCCTGCCTGAAGCCACCATGCCTTCCTCCATCCAGGTATACGGCACAGTTACGGAAATCAACGGCAATCAGGTTATGCTGGAAAATGACAATCAGAACGATCCCTATTCCAGCATCGTCCTGAATATCAATGAAGATACCCTGATTCTGACAGCCACGGACTGCGTTCCCAAGGAGCTGAAGGATCTGAAGGTAGGCGAAACCCTTTACGCCTATGTCAGCCCTATGATGACAAGAAGCCTTCCTCCCATTTCCAATGCGGAGCTGGTCATCTGTCAGGTCCCTGAAGATATGGCTGCACCGACCTATGCCACTATCACCGAAATTACCTCCATGAATGACGGCACTCCCGCATATGTTACCGACCGGGACATCATCTACTTTATCGGTGAAAATACCGTCATTAAAACCCTGGACGGCAAAAAAGAACTGACAGCCGCCGACCTGACACCCGGCACCAAAGTCCTGGCCTGGTATCAGATAATGACCATGAGCATCCCTGCGCAGACCACACCGGATGAAATCCGGGTTCTGCCGTAATCATTTAAGCAAATACCCGGGGCATCTGCATCACCGCCCCGGGTATTTTTTCATTATATAAAGATTTTATTATTCTTCAGCCTCTTTTGCCGCCTTCCTTACAAAATCCTCCAGAGCGAAGCTTCCCAAATCCCCATCCTCTCTGCTTCTTACGGATACCGTCTGGCTCTCCTCCTCCTTCTGGCCGACAATCAGCATATAAGGCACCTTTTCCATCTGTGCGCTCCTGATTTTATAGCCGATTTTTTCATCCCGGTTATCCATCTCACAGCGGATTCCCGCTGCCTTGAGCGACTGTAGGATATCTCCCGCATAACCAAAGAATTTTTCGGAAATCGGCAGTACCTTCACCTGCACCGGCGCCAGCCATAACGGGAATTTACCCGCATAATGCTCGATCAGAATACCAATGAAACGTTCAATGGAGCCATACACTACCCTGTGAATCATGATGGGACGATGCTTTTCCCCGTCCGCTCCCATATACTCCGCCTCAAAACGCATGGGCAGCTGGAAATCAAGCTGAATCGTACCGCACTGCCAGGTTCTCCCCAGGGAATCCTCCAGATGGAAATCGATCTTGGGTCCGTAGAAAGCGCCGTCCCCCTCATTCACCACATATTCCATCCCGATTTCCTCCAGAGCCTTGCGCAGCCCTTGGGTTGCAAGCTCCCAGTCCTCGTCGCTGCCGATGCTGTTTTCCGGACGTGTGGAAAGCTCTACGTGATAGATAAAGCCGAATTTACTGTATACCTCATTGATCAGCCGCATAACGCCCTTGATTTCATCCGTAATCTGCTCCTGCGTCATAAAAATATGGGCATCATCCTGCGTAAAGCAGCGGACACGCATCAGGCCATGGAGCTGCCCTGATTTTTCATGCCTGTGCACAAGCCCCAGCTCGCCGATTCGCAGAGGCAAATCCCGATAGGATCTGGGCTGGGATTTGTATACCAGCATACCACCCGGACAATTCATGGGCTTTACCGCAAACTCTTCCTCATCTATCTCGGTTGTATACATATTTTCCCGATAATGATCCCAATGCCCGGAAGTCTCCCAAAGCTTCTTATTCAAAAGAATGGGCGTGGATATCTCCTGATATCCTTCTCTTTCATGCAGCTTTCGCCAGTAATCAATCAGCGTATTCTTCAAAATCATACCCTTGGGCAGGAAAAACGGGAAGCCCGGGCCTTCTTCCATTAAAGTGAAGAGTCCCAGCTCTTTTCCCAGCTTCCTGTGATCCCTCTTCTTTGCTTCCTCAATTCTTGCCAGATGCGCTTCCAGCTGCTCCTTATCCGGGAAAGAGGTTCCATAAATACGCGTAAGCATCTTATTTTTCTCATTGCCTCTCCAGTAAGCGCCCGCCAGGCTGGTCAGCCGGAAGGCCTTCACATAGCCGGTATTGGAAAGATGAGGCCCTGCGCACAGATCCACAAAATCACCCTGCCTGAAAAAGCTGATGACTGCATCCTCCGGCAGATCCTCAATCAGCTCCACCTTGTAGCTTTCATTTCTCTCCTTCATCAGCGCAATCGCCTCTTCCCTGGGAAGGGTAAAACGTTCCATTGGCAGCCGTTCCTTCACAATCTTCTTCATTTCCTTTTCAATTGCCTTGAAATCGTCACTGGAAATAGGGCTGCTGAATTCAAAATCATAATAAAATCCGTCATCAATCGCAGGTCCGATTGCCAGCTTTGCATCCGGATACAGCTTCTTTACGGCCTGTGCCAATATGTGAGAAGTCGTATGACGGAAGGTCCTTGCCCCATCCCTGTCTTCAAAGCTCTGTTCGCCTAAGCTTCCATCCTTTAAAATAACATCCATTTTTCTCTTCTCCTTTTCTTTTATCTGCATTAAAAAACACCCTCAGAAAAAACAGCCATCGCTGCTTTTCCTAAGGGTGCAATAATTTTTCTGTTCCTAACGGCCACGGCCCGCATATCCTGAAGCACTTACTGAATATGCCTCCGCCGGTTCCGTTTCCCACTATCCTGCACGGTTCCACCTTAATTTTTCACTTCAGATTCTTTCAAACCCTAATCCTTAACGCGGATATACGTCCATATTTATCTCTGACCGGCATCTGCCCGGACAGCCTTCACATGGCGGCTCCGGAATGGTCTTCACCTTCTTCATTCGCAAAAGGGCTTTCAGCTGATGCCCTTCTCTCTGGTTACGCTGATGCAAGGCTACTCTTTCCTTCATTGCTTTTGTCTGTTTACCTGTATCTTAGCATTGTGTTTTTTCAAAGTCAACCACTTTTTTTGGCCGTTTTCAGCCATTCATCAAAATAATCCCGTATGATGGTAAACGGTGCCGGTCCCATATCCAGTATAAAGGTATGGAATGCCTTCTCATCAAATGCGGCTCCCAGCTTCTCCTCCGCCTCCGCGCGCATCCTCTCTATTTCCAGGCATCCCGCATAATACTGCAGATAATTGCCGGGATTGGCAATCAGGGCATCGTAGATTTCATTGACCGTATCCTCGTCCAGATTATAAATCTGCTGCAGAAAAGAAGCCGTTTCTTCCCGGTTCCAGCCTTCATAGTTGACTCTGATATCCAGCAGCGCATAAACCGCCTTTGTAACGGAGGAATCCCGCCTCATAAGCTCTCCCATCACGTTCCCCAGGCCATTGTCTTCAAACAGATAGGAGCGGTTTTCCACATAAGTGGCCCAGCCCTCCGAATATGCCGTAAAATTAAGCGCATGCCTTACCTCCGGAACTTCTCTGCCCAGATAATAAACGTTCTGATACAAATGCCCCGGATAGCCCTCATGGGCCAGCACCGTCAGCACATCATAGCTGCCGCTCCCTCTGTTGATATAAATCACATTGTTCTGCGGCATATCCATGGGCGGTGTCAGGTAAAAGGCCGGGCTCATGCTGGCTTCCAGGCTCTCCGGAACATACTTGATCTGGTAGCCGTTTTCCGGCAGCGCAGGATATGCCTTTTCCACTTCTTTTTTCAAATACGTCAGCACTGTTTCCGGGTCATCGCTGAAAAAGCTTTCCTCCCACATCTCCTCCAGTCCGTCCGGATTATTATCCAACACTTCCACAATAGCATCCCAGTCCTTTTCCAGCTGCTCCTCTATCGCCTTGCGCAGATCGTTAACTGAGGAAAAAGAGGTATAAATGCTGCTGTCCACCAGATATTCATAGTACCTTCGTCCCTCTGGCAGATAATAAATACCCAGCTCGTTGGTTCCGCTGCCCCTGAGCTGTTTGAGTCCGGCATACAGCTCCTCATAGGCAGGCACAAAATGTGTTTCCAGCACTTCCAGATTCTTTTTTATATAATCCTCTTTCTCTTCCGGCGTCAGTTCAGGCATTTCCTCCAGCCGCTCCCGGAAGGACTGATCCATCAGACCGCCCTCCGGCGCCTCCATGTAAGGCTCGCAGGAGGCAAGCACCTGATCCGCCATGCGCGTCCCCATAAAAAGCCCTGCCTTCGCCTTTTCCTGCTCAAATTCCAGAATCTGCCGGTAATACTCGTCGATTTGCCCCAGAAGCTTCAGATAAGTATCCACGCTCTCTTTTCTGTAAAAATGATACTCCGCCAACAGTACAGGAAGCTCCGTCTGCATCCCGATAGTGGGGCTCAGCGGCTCAGCATACAGCTCCAGCCCTTTCCCCGCCTGTTCTTTTTCCAGAACCTCCTTCAGGATCTTATAGGTAAGAAGCCGTTCCCCGGTCAGATCCTTTTCCCGGATTCCCTTCAGCGCTTCCAGCAGCTGTTCGTCCAGCTCCTCTTCCGCCTTCTGATTTTCCAGTGAATAACTGCCGAAAACCGATTTTGCTTCCGTAATCCCATAGGCCGAAGGATCCGCCAGCGTATAATTCAGCGTAAGCTCATCCTGGGAAGCCAAATCAATAAACAGATCCCGTGTAAAGCTGTCAAATACGGCCGCCGTATCAGAACCGGCATCCCCGCCAATACCCACCGCCAGCGTATCGCACCCCGGCACCAGACATAAAATTAATAATACAAGGGAGAGAAACAAGGCTATATGCCTGTTTCCAAAATCTCTGTTTCCCTTTTGTCTCTCTCTTTGCATCTGCCTACTCCTTTTCAAGCTTTCCTTCCGATGAGCTTTTATACACAGCCATTCAGGCCCTCTATGGCCGCCTTCCTCTTCTGCAGCAGCTGTTCAGTCCCCTCACTGCTGCCTTCTGTATTACTATACCGCCTTCTCTATGAAATGTATACCGCCAGGTAAAAAAGAATCTCGCTTGCATGATTCTCCGCCTGCGGCGGGTCGCTTTAGCGGCATGATTCCTTTCCGCCGCAGTGCGATCCTCGCGGAGCGTTTTTTATTCCATAGGAGTACTTTCCCATGGAATAAAAAAACGGGAATGCCTTCCGCATTCCCGCCTTAATAAGAATCAAATTCCATCATCCGGTTCCAGCAGCGCCGCTTCATATCTTTCCAGGATAATCCTCTGGATATTCTCTCTCGTAGCCTGGTTAATCGGATGCGCAATGTCCCGGTACTCTCCATCAGTAGCCTTCTTGCTGGGCATCGCTATAAACAACCCCTTCTCTCCTTCAATTACTTTTATATCGTGAACGACAAACTCATCATCAATTGTAATAGATACGATGGCTTTCATCTTTCCCTCTTTAGTGATTTTCCGCACACGCACGTCTGTAATCTTCATTTGAGATTCCCCCTTTTATCTTTAGATGACATACCTCTCGTTCTTCTCAACCACAATCTTAATTCCGTCTTCTCCTTTGTAGAAGGTATTTGCACGGATCGTATCCCTGCTCTCTACGATGCAGTTCTCAATGTGTGTGTTGTCTCCTATATAAACGTCATTTAAGATAATGGAGTTCTTAATATAGCAGTTATTGCCCACAAAGGACTTCTTGAATATCACAGAATCCTCCACCGTACCATTTACGATACAGCCGCTGGAAATCAGGCTGTTGCTGACCTTGGCGCCCACATTGTACTTTGCGGGAGGCAGGTCGTCCACCTTGGAATAAACATCAGGATACTGCTTGAAGAAGTAATCCCTGATTTCCGGCTTCAGGAAATCCATATTCGTGGAAAAATAATCTTCTACGGACGCAATATTGCGCCAGTATTCCTTGATCTTATAACCGTAAATTCTCTTCTGGTTCTTATAACGGATCAGGATGTCCTTCACGAAATCGTATCTGTCTTCCATGGCGCAGCGCTCAATCATTTCAATGAGCAGGCGGCGCCTGATTACATAGATGCCGCAGGAAATTGTGTTGGATTTCGCCACAATGGGCTTTTCCTCGAATTCCTCAATCCTGCTGTCCTCATTCATCTTGATGGTGCCGTAACGTTCCACATTCGCGCCGATTGGCATGTCCTTGCACACCACCGTGATGTCGGCCTTCTTCTCAATATGGTATTCCAGTACCTTATTATAATCCATTTTATAAACACAGTCACCGGATGCAATCACTACATAAGGCTCATGGCTGCTCTTCAGGAAGGAAAGATTCTGATAAATGGCATCCGCAGTCCCTCTGTACCAGTAGCTGTTGTCCGCAGTTACCGTAGGAGTGAACACGAACAGCCCTCCCTGCTTACGGCCGAAATCCCACCATTTGGAGGAATTCAGATGCTCATTCAGACTTCTGGCATTATACTGGGTAAAAACGCCTATTTTCTGGATGTGGGAATTGGACATATTGCTGAGGGCGAAGTCGATGCTTCTGTAGCTGCCTGCGATAGGCATTGCCCCGATAGCTCTCTTTTGGGATAATTCCTTCATCCTGTGGTTATTGCCGCCTGCTAAAATAATTCCTATCGCTCTCACTGTTCGTCACCTGCCTTAATCAAAGATTTCCCGCTTGCAAGAGTGCCGCCTTCATAGTCCTCAGCCGCCGTCTCACCGAACACAACCGTATTCTTTCCGATAGTAATTCCCTTTGGTATCGTACTCTTTTCTCCAATGGTAACAATACCGCTGTTATAGATGTGGGGAGCGATATCATTCTCAGCTTCCTCTCCCACGCCCATCTTCACGCCTTCTCCTACCTGTACATTTTCGGCAATAATCGCCTTGTTCAGCTCACAGCCGCTTCCGATAACCGTATTATTCATTATGATGGAATCGCGCACTACCGAATCCTTGCCGATGGTAACGCCGCAGCCGATAACGGAATTGTATACCTTTCCGTAAATCTCTGAGCCTTCGCCGATAATACTTCTCTCAATAACCCCCTCCGGAGCAATATACTGCGGCGGGAGAATCTCGCTCTTTGTATAGATTTTCCAATATTCCTCATACAGATTGAATTCGGGAACGATATCAATCAGTTCCATATTCGCTTCCCAGTATGAGTTCAGGGTTCCTACGTCCTTCCAGTAACCATTGAATTCATAGGCATACATCGGAGCGCCTTTTTCATGACAATAAGGAATGACATGTTTTCCGAAATCCAGATTGGGCTGATCGGATCTGGCAATGAGAGCTTCCTTCAGAGTTTTCCAGTTAAATATGTAGATTCCCATAGAGGCCAGGTTGCTTCTGGGATTCTCGGGTTTTTCTTCAAAGTCTGTTATCTTGCTGTTTTCGTCCGTGATGACAATACCAAAGCGCTTCGCCTCGTCGATCGGTACAGGCATTACCGCAATCGTGCACTCTGCGCCGTTCTGCTTATGGAAATCAAGCATTACCTCATAATCCATTTTATAAATATGATCCCCTGACAGGATCAATACATAGTCCGGATTATAACTGTCCATGTAATCAATGTTCTGATAGATGGCATTGGCCGTTCCGGTATACCACTCGCTGTTCTCACTCTTTTCATAAGGAGGAAGAACCGTTACGCCGCCTATATTTCTGTCCAAATCCCACGGAATACCGATCCCGATATGGGTATTCAATCTAAGTGGCTGATACTGTGTCAGTACACCTACCGTATCCACGCCTGAATTAATACAGTTGCTTAATGGGAAATCAATAATCCGGTACTTGCCGCCGAAGGACACGGCAGGTTTCGCCACTTTGGAGGTCAGCACACCCAGCCTGCTTCCCTGACCGCCAGCAAGCAGCATAGCAATCATTTCTTTCTTAATCATGTCATCACCTCATGTTTCTGCATCCATATTCTGCATAGATTTACGTATATAACGTAATAAGATTATACCACATGCTTGTACAAAAGTGAATAATCTTTTACAATTTCTTTCTGTTGTATTTTTTTAAATTTTGTGTATATTTTACATATTTCAAACCTTTCATTTTGCGGTATTATGTATTTTACATAAGATATTACCCCTCCCAGTTATGCATCTTTCTTCTATTTTCCACAAAATATGCGCTTTTTCGCGCAAAAATCCTTTTCCGGTCTTTTCTTTTTGTAATTGCCTATTGGTTTTTTTTTCATGAATGCGTATAATACATATCAGAATGAACAAAGACTGCTTACTTTGCGTACACTGTCAGTGGAGGGTATCAATGGCTGACGGATAATTGCGGCTTTTTACCTTCATAGTTCCTGCCAGGCTTTGTCCAAATAAAAAACAGGAAGGGTATCCTTATGTATCAAGTAGATTTTAATCATCCGGTTCACGTTTACTTCATCGGCATAGGCGGCATCAGCATGAGCGGCCTGGCAGAGATTCTTCTCTCCGAAGGCTTCCGTGTATCCGGCTCCGACATGAAAAAATCGTCACTTACCGAACTTCTGGAGAAAGAAGGCGCCGTCATCCACTACGGGCAGCGTCGTGAAAATATAACCGATGATATCGATCTGGTGGTATATACCGCCGCTATCCACAAAGACAACCCGGAATACGCAGCCATGGAAGAGCTGGGGCTTCCCAGCCTGACCCGCGCACAGCTTCTGGGACAGATGATGCGCAACTACAAAACCCCCGTGGCGGTCAGCGGAACTCACGGTAAAACCACCACCACCTCCATGATTACTGAAATACTTCTGGAGGCCAACGCAGATCCCACCATTTCCGTTGGCGGAATCCTGAAGGCTATCCATGGAAATATCAGGGTTGGCAAGTCCGACCTTTTCGTTACGGAGGCCTGCGAATATACTAACAGCTTCCTCAGCTTCTATCCCCGTATTGGGATCATACTTAATATAGAAGAGGATCATCTGGACTTCTTCCGGGATCTGGCGGATATCCGTTCCTCCTTCCGCAGATTCGCCCAGCTTCTTCCGGAAGACGGGGTTCTGATTATCAACGGCGATATTCCAGACTACCGTGAAATTACAGAGGGCCTGGCCTGTTCCGTAATCACCTTTGGCTCTTTGGAGGCCTGCGATTATTACCCGACTGATATCAGCCATGATGAGCTTGCCCATGCCGGATTTACGCTCAACCGAAGGAACGGCTCACCCGTTCCCGTATCTCTGGGAGTGCCCGGGGAACATAATATCCTGAATGCCCTGGCGGCGCTCGCGCTTGCAGATTATCTGCAGCTTGACATGGGAACCGCTTCCCGCGCCCTGAAGAATTTTACGGGCACGGATCGCCGCTTTGAGTATAAAGGCAGCCTGGACGGCATCACCATAGTAGATGATTATGCGCATCATCCCACAGAAATTACAGCAACTCTCAAGGCTGCTGTGAATTATCCCCATAAAACTCTCTGGTGCGTATTCCAGCCCCATACCTATACCAGGACCAAAGCCTTCCTTTCTGATTTTGCAGACGCGCTGTCCCTGGCGGATAAGGTCATTCTCGCCGATATTTATGCCGCCCGCGAAACGGATACCCTGGGAATCAGCTCCCGCGATCTGCAGGAAGAAATCGGCAAAAAAGGTACGGAATGCCATTATTTCCCATCCTTTGAAGAAATACAAAACTTTATTTTAGAAAATTGCACTGCCGGTGACCTGTTGATAACTATGGGGGCCGGAGACGTTGTAAATATCGGAGAAAACCTTCTGAAACGATAGTTATCCACAATATCCACATTTTTCATGTGTATGAAAAGTGTGGATATTTTACTTTCTCCTTCCTTGATTTTGCGTCATATTCACAGGTTCATCCACACTTTCCACATTATCCACAATTTCCGCAAACCCAGTATTTACAAGGTTTTTCGGCAATTTGACTGTTTCTTTTTCCACATTCGTATGATATAATGCATTTGCTTAAAATATGAAATGCACAAAGCCGCCCGGCTTTTGTGCGGTTTGATGTAGCTGTGAAGGTATTGAGCGGTTACGTCTTGGTTAATAATAGAAGAAATAGGTGAGATTATGAGTTGTCTGAGGATTTACCAGGATAACTATATTGACGCGACCATCGTATCCAATCGCTTTATTGATGAATATATGGCGGACGCCAATGATGCGCAGCTGAAGATCTATCTTTTTATCCTGCGCATGATGAACGCAGGGCGTGCTTTCAGCATTTCTGAAATTGCCGACACCTTCAACCACACGGAAAAGGATGTCATGCGCGCTCTCAAATACTGGGAGAAATGCAGGGTTTTTTCCCTGGAATATGACAGTGACAGGAATTTAAGCGGCATTCATCTCCTCGCGTTGGAAGCCAGGGAAGCCGCAGAAGCGCCCAAGGCTCCTGTTGTTTCTCTCGTATCCAGGCAGGACGATAAGGCAGAGCCGCAGCCGTCCGTGCAGAAGCCTGTCCAGGCCGAAGCCGTGAAAACACCGGCGCCGGTTCCCTCTGCAAAGAATGCGCCTGCTTCTGAAGAGGACAAGTCCGCTGCAGCCGCTTCCCCCGCTTTCGTCAAACCCGCCTATTCACTGGACGAGCTGAAGGCCTTTCAGGAAAAAGATTCCACGGCACAGCTCCTTTTTATTGCGGAACAGTACCTGGGAAGAACGCTGAGCCCCGCCGATATGAAATCCATTCTTTTCTTTTCGGACGGCCTGCATTTTTCAGACGATCTGATTGATTATCTTCTGCAGTACTGCGTGGAACGCGGCAAGAAGGATTTCCGTTATATCGAAAAGGTGGCAATCAGCTGGGCTGAAGCCCATGTATCCACTCCTGTTGAAGCGGAAGGCCATGCCAGCCGTTACGATAAATGTGTTTATACCATCATGAACGCCCTGGGCAAGACAAATGCCCCCACCAGGCGTGAAGCGGAATATATCCGCCGCTGGCGCGAGGAATATACCTTCGAAACAGATATTATTATAGAGGCCTGTGAAAGAACCGTACTGGCTACCGACAGGCACCGTTTTGAGTATGCGGATAAGATTTTACTTTCCTGGAAAGAGGCTGGCGTGCGGCATCTGGCCGACATTGCCAAGCTGGATGAAGGCTTCCAGAAGACCAAGCCTGCAAAGCAGACGTCCGACCGTTCCATAGATAAGTACAATCGTTTTATGCAGAACAATTATGATTACGACGCCCTGGAGCAGGAGCTTCTGCGCAACTGAGTCCGACCGTCAGTATCCGTGATTTGAAGGAGAACAGCCGTGGCTTTAACCAATACCCAATACAATTCCATTATGAGGCTGTATGAGCAGAGACAGACCAAAAACCGCCATCTGCGTGACGAACGGATTCATTATGTCTATACCCATGTAAGCGGGTATCAGAAACTGGACGAATCCGTGGCAACCCTCTCCGTTGCCCAGGGAAAGAAGATGCTTAATGGTGATCCCAACGCCCTGTCCGAGCTGAAAGAATGCCTGCATAAACTGACCAAGGACAAACAGCGGCTGCTGAATGCTGCGGGCCTTCCCGCCGATTTTCTGGAGCCGGTTTTTGACTGCCCTGACTGCCGGGATACCGGATATGTGGATGGGAAGAAATGCCACTGCTTCCGCCAGGCGGAAATAGAGCTTCTTTATCAGCAGTCCAAATTAAAGGATGTGCTGGAAAAAGAAAATTTTGACACCCTTTCCTACGATTTTTTTGAAGGGGAACAGCTGGCCGCATTTCAGACGGCCGTCAATAAATGCCGGGATTTTGCCCGCAGCTTTTCCCGTCTGGGAAGCAATCTTTTCTTTTACGGGACCGTAGGAACCGGAAAGACATTTTTAAGTAACTGTATTGCAAGGGAAAGCATAGAAAGCGGACATTCCGTTATTTATTTCAGCGCTTCCAGCCTTTTTGACACCCTTTCCCGCAACGCTTTTGATTATAAGAACCAGGAATCCCTGGATTACTTATATAATGACTTGTATAACTGTGATCTGCTGGTCATCGACGACCTTGGGACGGAGCAAAGCACGCCTTTTACCCTGTCTCATCTTTTTACATGCCTGAACGAACGGCTGATCCGCAGAAAGTCCATGATTATTTCCACCAACCTTTCCCTTCCTGAGCTGAAGGAACGTTATCAGGACCGTATTTTTTCAAGAATCACAAGCAATTTTGAATTCTGCAAGCTCACAGGACCGGATATACGAATGTGTAAAAAAAGACTAACGAACAGAAAGTGAGGACTCATTCCATGGCGGAAGAAAAAAGAAACCTAGAAACAATCCCTGCAGGCTCTCTTGGTATTATCACTCTGGCCGGCTGCCAGACGCTGGGAGAACAGGTAGACCATTACCTGGTTAAATGGCGTCAGGAAAGAGAAAGCGAGCACAAAAACAGCCTTGCTTTTTCCGGCTATCAGCGCGATTCCTACATCCTGAAAAGCAAAGTGCCGCGTTTCGGCACCGGTGAAGGAAAGGGTGTCATTCTGGAGTCCGTGCGCGGTATGGACCTTTATCTTCTTGTGGATGTGGTTAACTACAGTCTGACCTATTCTTTATGCGGGCATGAAAATCATATGTCCCCTGATGATCATTTCCAGGATCTGAAAAGAATCATTTCCGCCGTAGGCGGCAAAGCCAGAAGAATCAATGTAATTATGCCCTTCCTCTATGAAAGCAGGCAGCACAAGCGCTCCAGCCGTGAATCCCTGGACTGCGCCATTGCACTGCAGGAGCTGGTAAAAATGGGCGTGGACAACATCATCACCTTTGACGCACACGATCCGAGGGTACAGAATGCCATCCCCCTGCACGGCTTTGAAACCGTACAGCCTGCATACCAGTTCATTAAGAACCTGCTGCGCGATCAGAAGGATCTGCAGATTGATTCCGATCATATGATGGTAATCAGCCCCGATGAAGGCGGTATGGGACGCGCAATCTATATTGCCAACGTACTCGGCCTGGATATGGGCATGTTCTACAAGCGCAGGGACTATACGCGCGTTGTAAACGGCCGCAATCCTATTGTTGCCCATGAATTCCTGGGTTCCGACGTGGACGGCAAGGATGTGATCGTGATTGACGATATGATTTCTTCCGGTGAAAGCGTTCTGGAAGTAGCAGCCGCCCTGAAGAAAAGAAAAGCCCGCAAGATTTTCATCTGCTCTACCTTCGGTCTTTTCACCAACGGCCTGGAAGGCTTCGATAAAGCCTATGAGGAGGGAAACATCGACCGTGTCCTGACTACCAACCTGATTTACCAGACACCCGAGCTGCTGGAACGGGAATGGTATATCAACTGCAATATGAGCAAATATGTCGCCTACTTAATCGACACGCTGAATCACGATACCTCCATCAGCGATTTGCTGGATCCCAATGAAAAGATTCAGAAGCTGCTTGCAAAATATCGTGCAAATCAGCTGTAATATGTATTTTTATAATTGGCCGATTTCATAATAAAACAGACCCGCATGCTTCTGCAGTGTGCGGGCCTGTTTTTGTTTGTAACGTAATCAGGCGTTCCTTCTTGAGAGTTTTCTTTCCGAGTTTTCTTTCCTGATTCTCTTTCAGGTTCTTCTTTCAGAGTTTTCCTTATCAGAAAATTAATTACACTTTATGAAAGTAATCTGCTATAATAGCCTTATGCGTAATGGCTGAACTAAATTATGGGCATCATTGAGCTGAGAAAGAAAGCGGGCGGGGGAAAAATGAAGCGTTATTTCAAAGGCGGGCTGGTGGTCTTATTTTTGTTATTTGTTTTATTGGGTACAGTTACGATTCACACTATAATCCAGGCGCAGTCTTACGGAAAGCTTGTCAACTATGTGGGTATCGTGCGGGGCGCCTCGCAAAAGCTGGTTAAGCTGGAACTGGCGCACGAGCCAAACGACGAACTCATAAACTATCTTGACGAAATTCTTGAGGAACTTCTGACCGGAAACGGTCCTTATGATCTTCCTTTGGTTAAAGACGGCGATTACCGGCTGGATCTGGAAAACCTGAACGATATGTGGACGCGTATGAAGGAATCCATCATGGAGTTCAGGCAGGGAACCATTGACGGAAATGAATTGCTTGAATTGAGCGAGGATTATTTCACCCAGGCCAACGAGACCGTTTTTAGCGCTGACCGTTATTCCTCTGCCCAGATTCATATGCTCTCTTCCATCTGTATTGGCATGTTTGCAACAATGCTTCTTGTATGGGGGCTCCTCTTTTTGGCCCTTTCCAGAAAAGTCACTTTCCTGGAAAGCGAAAACAAGCAGCTGAGTGACTTGACCCACCGTGATCCGCTTACCGGGATTTATCAGTACGAAAGCTTTAAAGAAAAAGCCCAGCTTTTACTGGATAATGCCGGAAACAAAAAATATGCTGTGGTCTATACGGATTTTACAGATTTCAAATATATCAATGATGTATTTGGGTACGCCTATGGTGACAGCATCCTTTCCCGTTACGGAGAAATTCTGCGCACCGGCCTGCAGGAGGACGAGATCTGCGGCAGGGTTACCGCCGATAATTTTGTGCTTCTCCTCCATTACAGTGATAAAGAAGAGGTAGCCTCAAGACAGCGACGGGCGGACAAGCAGATTACCGAATATATGCACAGTTCTCCTTCCAGCCAGTCCATTGCCACAAACTGCGGAATCTGCTGCCTGGAGGATGTGGTCGAAGACCTGAAAATAGAAGGTTATCTGGATCGGGCCAATTTCGCCAGAAAAACGGTGAAAAACGGCTCCAATCATAATTATGTATTCTATAACGAAAGCATTCGCCGCCATCTCTGGGAAGAGAAAAATGTGGAGGGCCAGATGCATGACGCTTTGAAGAATCACGAGTTCCTTGTTTACTACCAGCCAAAGGTGGAACTGAAGACCGGCAGAATCGGCTGTTCAGAGGCACTTGTACGCTGGCAGACTTCAGATGGCACAATTATTCCGCCAGATCGGTTTATCCCCGTTTTTGAACGCAATTTTATGATACACAGGCTGGATCAGTATGTTTTTGAAGAGGTCTGCCGCTGGCTCCGCCATATGCTTGATGAAGGGAAAACCGCCCTTCCTGTTTCCGTCAATGTTTCCCGGCTGCAGTTTTATGATCCCGATTTCGTCAAACGCTATGTGGAAATAAGGGATAAATATCATATTCCCCCTCAGCTCCTTGAAATCGAATTTACGGAATCCATCGTATTTGACAATACCGGCTTTCTCCTTGCGATCGTAAAAAGCCTGAAGGCGAATGGCTTCTCCTGCTCTATTGATGATTTCGGAAAGGGCTATTCCTCCCTGAGCCTGCTTAAGGAGCTCCCTGTTGACGTTCTGAAAATAGACAGCTACTTCTTTTTGGAAAGCAATGATCATTCCAGAGACCTGGATCTCGTACGGAGTATTATTGAGCTGGTGCATAAGTTTAATATCCGTACGGTCGCAGAAGGAATTGAAGTTCCTGAACAGGTGGAGTACCTGAAAAAATTCGAATGTGATTATGTGCAGGGCTATGTATTCTACCGCCCCATGCCGCAGGCGAAATACGAAGCTTTGTTGGATGAGCAGTCTGTTTAATATAATGTATCAGTCCAGGACGGCGGGAATATTGGAAAAATATCTTTTTAAAAATTAAGGCTGTCCTGCCAAGCTTTATAACATTTGTAATTTTACAAAGCTTCGTCAAATAGCTTATTTTTCTACATCATTACGCTTGTTTTCAACATATTTCTCTACTATAATGATTACGGTGCTACCCTACACGGTAGGCGGTTGCTCTTCTTCATTGGAGGGCGTGCCCTCCAATTACAAGAAAGCAATGCTTTCCGGAAAGGAGGGATGGCCATGGTTACATATGATGAATTGTTTCAATTTGGATTAATAATCGTTGCTATTGTTGGTCTTGTTTACAAAATTTCGCACAAAAAATAACCGCCCTAGCCTGAGAAACTAAGCGGTTATTTTTGTTTAATTTCAAGGGCAACCGTCTATCGGCAGCACCTTCTATGTCATCATAATAGCACTCCCTGCGTCAGATTACAACATTTCCAAGAAATAAATCCTCCATCAAAAACATCTCCGTTATTGTTCCTCAAAAATAAGTCAACAGGAAAAAAATAGGCCAGCCCTTGACATTCCCATTTTTCCTGCTATACTAAAAAAGCCGCAAAGCCTTAATAATAAAGCCTTTTCAGGCTGGGCTTCAAGGATTCACGGCAAATAACCGGTCAGTTCGAGACCTTCCTGACCTCAGTGTGCAAATAAATTTGCATGCTGTCGCAGTGCTCGTCGGATTTTCGCTCATGCAAGCATGACGAAAGTTTTCCTCACAGCCTGCGCAAAAACAAAACTAAAGGAGAACAGAATAATGCAAAAGAAGAACATTCACTTCCTGACCCAGGCGGCAATGATTGCCGCTCTCTACGTTGTGCTTACCTTTATAGCCAACGCCTTCGGCCTTGCCAACTATGCAGTGCAGGTCCGCTTTTCAGAGGCACTTACCATTCTGCCGATTTTCACCACAGCGGGTATTCCCGGCTTATTTATTGGCTGTATTATCAGCAACGTGCTCACAGGCTGCGCCCTGCCGGATATCATTTTCGGTTCCATTGCCACACTCATCGGCGCGTTTGGCACTTATAAGCTGAAATCCAACCGCTTCCTGGCTGTGCTCCCCCCCATTATTGCCAATGCTGTTATTGTACCTCTGGTACTGAAATACGCTTATGGAATCGAACCTCTCTGGTTCTCATTCGTAACTGTTACAGCCGGCGAGATAATTTCCTGTGGGGTGCTTGGCCTCATACTTGCCGCGGTGCTGAATAAATATAAAACGCAGATTTTCGGCACAGTATAATAAGGGAATGCAGTATCGGCGGCTTATGTCAGATATATTCCAAAAGCTATAAACAAAGGGGCAATAACCCCGAAGGCGCTGCCGAATGAACACACTTCTCGCTCAGCTTTGTGTGTCGCGGCAGCGCCTTTGTGTTACATTCATTTTATAGATGTCTGCTGCAGATCCCTATTCCAGGAACTTTCGTATTTCGCTGACTATTTCCTCCGCCTTAAAATGATGGATATAATGGCCGCAGGAAAGCTCGATCAGCTCTGCCTGCAGCTTCTGAGCGCATTCCCGCTGAAGCTCCACCCAGAAATCAGCCACTTCCTTCCCATCGGAGCAAAACAGTAAAAAAGGGACCTCCGGCAATCCGCTTTTTCCAACCAAGGCAGCATTTTCATACACAATATCCGTTTCCGCCGCTATGCACCTGTTCATGAAATTCCGTTTTGCCAGCAGCTTTGCCTGCGCGTATTCTTCTTCCGTCAGTCCATCGTCAGCCGCCAACGAGAAAAGCGGCAGCCTGTGCAATCCTAACATCGCTGCCAGTCTCAGCAGACCGATCCCCTTCCCTGCATTTTCCGCTTTTTCGTACGCCTCCGGAAATGCCATATCCAACCCGATAATCGCCTTGATCTCCTGCGGATACTTCTGCGCCCAATATATGGCTTCCAGTCCGGACATGGAATGCGGCAAAAGCACATAAGGCCCTCTTTCCCCCGCAAGGATCAGCGCCCGGCGCGTTTCCTCCAGCATGACATCCAGCCTTCGGCTTTTTGCCGAGATTTCCGAATATCCATACCCGGCCTTTTCCACCACAACACATCTGTAATAAGGCGAAAGCCGTCTGTACAAAGGCCTGAAATCATAGACCGGCGCAATCGTCCCTCCGCCGGATAAAAATACACATGTCACCTTCGTCCGCGCGCCTTCCCCATATACATGCATTTTATGGCCGTTCACCTCAACTATTTTCCCGGGAGGTGTCAAATGTCTTTCCTCTTGCCGGGCAAGCGCTTTATTCACCGCTGCTGCCGCTGCCATGCCCCCTGCTATACATCCCACAATACCGGCCGTCCCTGAAATTAGTTTTTTCACCTTCATCTCTTCTCCTTCTCTTTTACCCATTTACCGTTTCATTCCGGCCGGATACGGAAGCTTACCCGGCCATGCCCTTCCTCCGTGTTTGACAGCCGCACGCTTCCCCCATGAAGCCTGGCCGTCTCCTGGGCAAAAGCAAGGCCAATGCCCATATGTCCGTTCTGGGGACGGCTCTCCGCCTCTGTGTACATTGGCTCCAGGCCATGCCGCAGTGCCTTTTTGGTAAATCCCGGCCCTCCGTCAGTGACCAGTATTTCCAGCCAGGGCGCCGTCCATATAAACTGCAGGTATATTTGCCCGCCCCGGGGCGTATGCTCCGCCGCGTTGCGGACAATGTTCAGCACGGCCCTTTTTATATCCTGCCAAACCGCCTCCAGCTCCGGCAGCTCTGTCTTATCTCCCCTCACAGTAAGCCCATATACCCTGCAAAGCTCCTCAGCTTCCCGGAGCAGTTCTGCCTGTACATGCTCCCCGGACATTGCCGTCTTCCTCGCTGCGCCCTCTGCCGGACTGCGGGCAATTTTTTTCAGCCGTTCCAGGTATTCCCCCGCCGCCGCCGTATTTTTCAGAACAGCATCCACGTATTCCCGCTGCTCCTCTGTCAGCTCAGTCTCCGCCAAAAGCTGGGTGTTCCCGTCAATCACTGTCAGAGGTGTTTTCAAATCATGGATCAGGGCGCTTGTCTGCGCGATTCTGCTGTGTTCCATTTTCCACTGCTCCTGCAGAGACTGGCGCAGCGCCGCCTGCAGCTGTTCCATGGCCCTCATCACCTCGTTATATTCCCGGATCCCCGGATTCCCAAGCGGACACTCCAGTTCTCCTCTGGCCAGGCTGACCGCAGCCTCCTGCAGCACCCTCAGCCTGACCTTAATCACCTTTACATAATGAAATGTAAGCAGTACCAGGGAACCGATAAAAAGCGCGCCCCAGAAAGTCATATAAAGCCCTTCAAAGCCTGGTATCCGTTTTCTCCATGCCGGATCGGCAAGCTGCATATGGAAGGTATACTGCAGCACCGCCTCTTTCTCCCCATTTTTGACCGAAATATGAAACCGGCCGGCTGCGTTTTTTCCGTTTTCCCGATAGTTCCCGGCAGCACGCAGCGCTTTGCCGTTCAGGTCAGTATCCACAAGGCTCCCCTTTTCCCATATCACATATCCACATAAATCCGGCACAAGCTCCTTTGTTATCCCCTCCTGTTCCATCCGCGCCGCGGCCTCCTGAGCCATACGCTCCCCGGCATTGGCGGCGTACAGCGCACCGGAACCCAGCAGAAGGCTCATCCCCGCCCAGAAGCCCAGGAAAGCAGCGCCTGCCGCCAGGATGCACAGAATCATATATTTTACAAGAATCCAAATTAAACTTATGCTTTTTCGCTGTTCCATCGGTATCCCATTCCCCAGACTGTTTCTATCGGTGCGCTGCCGCAGGAGGCCAGCTTCCCGCGCAGGTTCTTAATATGCTCCGTCACCGCCGCCTCCCCGGAATCACTGTCAAATCCGAAGGCCTCTTCCAGCAGCTGCTCCCGCGTATATACCAGCCCCGGATGCCTGGCCAGCGTCTCGCAGAGCATATATTCGCTTCTGGTCAGACTCAGCTCCTGCTCCCCGGCATATACCTTTTTCGCCTGCAGGTCAAAGCACAGGCCACCGGAAACAAACCGGTAAGAGGGCACCCGGCGTTCCCGGCGCAGATGCGCCTCCACCCTTGCCCGAAGCTGTAAAACGCTGAAGGGCTTGGTCAGATAATCATCCCCGCCCGCACCCAGCCCGTTCAGCACATCCTCATCCTCTCCCCTGGCCGTAAGAAACAGAATCGGACAGTCTGTAAATGCGCGTATCCGCCCGCAGGCAGCCACGCCGTCCTCTCCCGGCATCATCACGTCCAGCAAAATCAGATCCGCCGCTTTGCACAGCTTCTCATCCAGCTCCTGCGTATCAGGCAGCGCTGTTACAGAATGTCCATCCTTTTCCAGGGCTCTTTTTAATAAACGGCAGATATCCTCCGAATCATCCACCACAATTATTCTTGCCATCGCTTTTCACTCCTGCTGCCATTAGAAAATCTGCATTACCCAGGATATCCCGTACAGTACATATACATGGGCCGGATAAAACCAGTAAAACAGCTTTTTATTTCCTCTTCCCCGCTTTCCATTATACAGATACATCGGTATGGCGGCAAAACCGCTCATCCATCCATACATCTGCGTAAAAAGCATCCGGAATTCCGCTCCCGGAGTAAGCAGGAAGGGCGCCAGCCCCTCCAGCAGCAGCGCCGCCGCAAAAAAGCCAGCAGCCTGCAGAGCCCTGTTTTTCCTCAATCCGTAAAGAAGAAGGCCTTCCAGGATAAAATATGTTCCGCCATCCATAATTGCAGTGTGCATGGGGAGGACCGTATAGTGCAGAATCAGCACCACAGGCGTGGAAGCGGGAACCTGATATATAAGCCCCATTCCAAGCACCGGCCACAACAACGGCAGCAATACCGCGCACAGACCCTTCAGCCATTGTCTTTGTCTGCACCATTCAATCCCCTGCAGGATGACCAGCAGAATGGAAAAGGTAGCCAGCATCTGATTCTGCGGCACAAACCCATCCGGCCGTCTCACAAAGCTGAGAAATACATATTGCAGCGCTCCCATGCCCACGGCAATGGCATAAATCCGCAGAAAATATTTTTTCCGGTTCCGCGTATGCGCAAAGCCTTCCAGCAGACAGAACAAAAACAGCGGCGCCGACACCCTGCCCAGCATGGAAAACCATTCCGGCACCTTTCCCGTAAACTCAAAAAAATAGTGTATATGGTCAAATACCATCAATACCAATGCCAGCCACTTCAGCTGAAAATCCGTAAAACCCTTCCATTGCTTTCTTTTTTCCATCATACCTGCCTCCTGAATCCAGGAAATGTAAACTCTCCGTCATACATTCCCCTTATTTTTTCAATTCAAAGGATAGCAGGAAATTCTAAGGATTTTATAAGGAAGAATCCTCTTCTTTATAATTTTCCCCCTGGTTATCTTCTTTCGTCCTTTCTTTCTTCAGTCTTCTGAAATAATCCGCAACGGCATAGTACACCGGTATTGCCAGAAATACCAGCCATCCCGGATGCCACAGCCCCTTGAAGATGCCAAGGAGCAGAAAAATAAGGAAGGTCAGCAAAGGAAAGGCAAACCTCATCATATCCCTTTTCCGGAAAGCTTCCAGACAGGTATGCCACAGAGGAATCGTAAGGAGGATTACCCAGGCCGGATGCCACGCCCCGGTAAGGACGCCAATAACGATAAAAGCAGCAATTACCAGAACCGCAAAGGGGAACTCCGGCCTGGCCAGCTCCCAGAGATATCTGCCGTCATATTTTTCACCATTGACATAGACGCCGTTGGAATCCACGTGCACCTCATCCTCCGTATCCACCACATGGATCCCCTTCCAGCCCACATGCACCTCGCTGTCCTTATCCTTACAGTGGATTCCGTCCAGGCCGATATGTACATATTCCGGTGTGTTCCCCCATCCATCCGCCGCTGTCTCTGCAGCGTCTCCCGAAAAAGGGCCGCCGTCCCCAGCCGGTGCTGGCGCTGCTTCCTCAATCTCCGGCATCTCTGCATTTTCCGGCATGGGGATCTCATCCTCCGTCCGCAGCAGCTCATCCATGGAAATTCCGTAAATCCGTGAAAGCAGAATCAGGTTATCCGTATCCGGCGATGCTTCAGCTCTTTCCCATTTACTCACCGCCTGACGGCTGATGCCCAGCTTTTCCGCCAGCGCCTCCTGGGACAGACTGTTCTGTTTCCTTAAATTTACAAGCCTGTTGGCGATCTCAATATTCATAACATAACCTCCTGCTGTGTTAAAAAATTTATCGTTTCTGTTGGCTTGCATTATAAGGGATTTAGCCAAAGTTGCACTACCAATTCTGCTTTTCATCACCGCAACTATCGGTTGCATTGCCCGGAAACAGCCATTTTATGCGTATTCCCGGAATATACCTGCAGCCGGCTTCCCACAGGTCAGTCTGGTCCGTACACCCTTAATCTTAAGAAAATAATCTAAAGAAAAAAGTGCACGGACCGGGCCGCCCGCAGGCGCCGGCTGTTATTTTTTCACATAGGATATAAAGTGGCAGCCATTTTCCGTAAACCAGTCTGCCGCATCGTTCATGCCCATTTTGTATACCTTATCCGTCTCCGGATTCATCAGCACCACATTCTTTTCATTGAAACCGATGATCAGCACTGCATTGCCGTCGCCCAGCATGGCCAGTACGGGAATCTCTCTGTCCGGATAATAAAGCACGCTGTCCAGGGTGCAGCCGGACAGATCCAGCACCTGCACGTTCTCCAGGTTTTCCTGAAGCACCTCCTGCACCGTCTTGCCCTGGGTAAGCATATATTCCGAGTTTCTCATAATACCTTCATATGCCAGAATCGTATCCAGACAGACTGCCAGGCTGTTTTTGTCCTCCGTTACCGGCGAAGCTTCAATGGCCATAATCTGGTTCTTGGTATTGATTTTGTCCTTCCGCCATACATAAGCGCCGCTTTCCCCGGTGACTGTGCCGCTGATTTCATAGGCAAGGCTGATGGCTTCTCCCGCAGTGGAAAGGATGGTCACCTCCCCGTCAGGCCCATATACATAATAGCTTTCCATAGGCTGCTCCGCCTGCGGCAGCTGAATCTCCCTGCTGCCCTCGTACAGAACCTCCTTAGGCGTAAGCCGCTTCAGCTTCTTGCTGTCAGGAGCCGATTTCATCTGTATCTCGGTTATGGTTTCAAAATCATCCACCGGAATGGTGATAACCTTATTGCTCTTGACTACCTCTGCCGCCCCGCTCACAATCTGATCATTGGGCGCGGCCGCATAATTACCTTCCCCATCTTTTTCCACACGGCTCAGGTTAATCTGATTTCCGTTAATACTGCAGTCCGTGGTATAAAAGCCGTCTTTTTCGTAGGTTTTCAGCACTTTTCCGTTCTCATCCTGTATTCTTACCTGGAACATGGGAAAAATCATGGTTCCCGTATCATCAAGAATCACGTCCGACTGCCTCGCCACGCCATATATCACATCCTCCCCCATAAAGCCAAGAGGCATGATATAATTGCCGCTTCCCGCTTCTATCTTCATCTGCTCCCCGCTGTTTAAGTTCATCAGGGTCAGGCTGCTGCTGGCATATTTTTTCCCCTCATTCTGCCACACGATCATACGGTTGCTGTCCGATACCTGGTAGGTATCCCCGCTCATATTCTCCGCAATCACATCCACCGTCTGCCGATCCAGATGCACACAGTTAATCTGGTTATTCATCAGCAGATACAATTCGTTCTTACCGTTGATATAGGCCAGGCGTTCCAGCTCCGCCTCAAAGATTTCCGGGGATTTGGCGCTGGGGATAAATGCCAGCTCCTCCACCGTGTTCAGGGAATTATTGTACAGATAGATTTCCGCGCCGGTATAACCTTCCCTGCGGCCCCGGCTGATATAGCCGTATACCATAAAAAATACATTTCCCGCTTCATCCACCTGAAGGATTTTAAAATCATGCCCGCTGTAGAAGGTCCTTTCATCCCTTCCCTCAGAATCGTAAAAGGAAAAAAGCTTGGAAAGCCTGTTGTCCGTCACATTCACGCTGTAAAGCACGCCGGCCTGGGCAAACGCAAGTATTTTGCCGCCGTCGCTCTCCATCATTTCCACATGCGGATCCGTAATGCCCAGCACGATCTTATCTCCCACAAAGGCAGAATTATCCTCCGCAAAAATTTCACTCATCTGCCGTTCATAATCCAGCAGATACATCCGGTCCGTTCCCTGGCGGACACGGTAAACCTCTTCCACGGAGGCATAGGTTTCCCTGCCCTGCCGGATGTAGTTTACCAGATATTCCACCGTGATGGATGCGGTCTCCTCCGAAATCTCCCGGATGGTGAAAACCGGCTCCGTTATCTGCTCCACCTCCAGCCCGGCCCAGCCAATCTGGGACGCCGTGTTGTTTATCGTTACCCGGCTGAGCGTAGTATTATCGGCGTCGCTTTTCGGCTCCAGATTCTTGCCAAACTCGCCCGGCCATCCGTCACTGAAGGTTGCCGCATTAAAATTCCTCACAAATTCCAGCTTTTCCTCCACGCCGTAGCCGTCCGCCTGAATAATCCGCATATAATAACGGACGCACCTGCCATCCTCCAGATTCACGAGAAAGGTCAGCCCATATTCCGTTTTTTCCTCAATGAGATCCTTCAGGACGATATCCGCCGTCAGCGTATCCCCCAACGTCCGGTAATTGGTGATTTCCGTATTTTCCACCAGACGGCTGCCGTCCACGCTGCGCACCTCAAAGGCGAGGGATTCCACGGACTGCCCGTACTTTTTTACGCTGAAGGACAGCCTTCTGTCCGACTCAATGGGCATAACGCTTTCCTTCATATACTGTTCATCCATGGCGTTTAAAAAGCCGCGCATCATATTCACATGCTGCTCTCCCACGTTTACATAGACAAGAGGCAGCTCCGGCAGCTTCATTTCCGCCGTCATATCCGTATTTCCTCTGTTCAGAAACAGGCTGCTGACAATCAGCACCACGATAAATGTCGCCGCAAACACGCAGCCCTTAATAATTGTTTTCTTCATTCCGCTTCCTTTACTGCTTCAAAAGTTCCTGCAGGCAGGTATGTACGTGCAGGAAGTCCGTCATTTCCTGTATGCCGGTATCCGCCGGCTTTGTCCCCTTCCTTTTCACCGCCCTGATAAGAATATTCTTCGGCGTATGCTCCATATCAATGAACTCCAGCAGCTGCGTGTCATAGCCTGCCTCCTCCAGCAGGTTTCCGCGCAGCGCGTCCGTCAGAAGGGCCGACATCCGTTCTTTTACCAGTCCGTATTTGAGGGCGGGCTTAAGAATATCACATGCGATCTGCCTGTTCATCTCATGCTGACAGCAGGGAACGGACAGGATAACCTCCGCATTCCAGCGCACGGCCTTATACAAAGCATAATCCGTAGCCGTATCACAGGCATGCAGCGTGACCACCATATCCACCTTTTCTTCCCCGGAATAATCCGCAATATCACCCTGCAAAAATTCCAGGCCTTCATACCCGTATTTATCCGCCAGCTCCTGACAATGCCGGATGACCTCCTTTTTCAAATCCAGCCCCGTAACGCGGATATCCAGGCCGCAAAGCTCATGCAGATAATAATACATGGCAAAGGTCAGATAGCTTTTGCCGCAGCCGAAATCTATGATGCGCACACATCTGTCTTTAGGAAGTATAGGCATAATATCCGCAATAAATTCCAGAAATCTGTTAATCTGCCTGAATTTATCATAACGGCTCTTCACAATCCTGCCGTCCTGAGTCTGCACACCCAGATCCACAAGAAAAGGAACCTGCTTTCCTTCCTCCAGAATATATTTTTTTGCTCTGTTATGGGAAAGGGAAAGCTCCTTCGCTTTTTCCCCTCCGCTTTTTTTCTTCTTTATTGTTATTTTCCCTTTCTTACTGACAAGGGCCACCGCCTGGAAATCCATGGTTTCCACATCCAGCTGCCGGAAGCTGTCTTCCATGGCCTTTCCCATTTCCTCCATGGCTTCGGCAGCGCTTACATTGCGGTGGAACACCTGGTTACCCCGGTAGCTCTCCAGCTGAAAGCACAGCTCGTCCTTTATCATGACAGGCCGCAGCTTCAGCCTGACGGCTCCGTCCTTTTTTCTGGGGCCTCCCGCCGTTATCTGATACAGCCTTTCATTCAGGCTCTCTTGCAAAAGCTTGTATAATTCTTCCATAACAATACCTGCTGTTTCTCCGTAATTTCCGCCATCATCCGCAGTGGCTTCACTCCGGCTGCGCTGCCGGCCTGCCCTGATACCACAGCAGGCCCGGTGCGCGGCGCCGTCAAAAGTCTGAATCTATTTTAATTCCTTTGTCTGAAATGCACAACTAGAATTTATAAAATCCGTTATTTCCTCCAAAAGCTGAAAAACCGCCATAGGATGCGCTCCTGATCCGGTTTCCTCTTCCGTGTCTTCTGCGGAATATTTCGTAAAAAAGGAGGACCTGAATCAGATCTCTTCTATGATTCCATTCCTCTTCCCTGCGGGAAGTGATCTGCATCTGCTGCGGCCCCGGGATGACAGCCGCCGTTTCAGATACTGCCGCAGCCTCCTCCGGCGCAGCTTCCTCTCCGTCCGGCACACGTGCCTGGGTTTCCTCTCCGTCCTTTTTTCTTGCGGAAGCTCCGGCGGCAAGCTCTCTTTCTACCGCCGCCCGGCCCTCATCAGCCTGCTCCTCTTCCCTTCTTATCTTATCATAAATATCCTCTCCCAGACGGTAAAGCGCCATCCGGTCAGGATATTCATCATAAATCATACTGCCGTTGTAATCCATGGTATCCAGGATATCACTGATTTTTTTCTGATAACGCTGGGCATCCTGGGGATAGAGCTGAAGAAAATATTCCAGATCACGAATTGCATCGTCCTCTTCCTCCCAGAACATGGGCATGGGATAGGTCATATAAAAAGGAAGGGGGGTCCCCGGTGCGCCGCAGTTTCCATAAGGGCAGCCGTAATTCATATTCGCTCCCCCGTTCCTCCACTCCTCCGGAGCTCCCTCCATATTGTACTCTCTGTAGCTTCGCTGGTTTCCTCTGTAACCGGGCATTCTCCGTCCTTCGCTTTCTTCGCGGTAGGGTTCTTCCGGAAATCGGCCCGGGAATTTTCTGATATCGTCCATTCCATTTTCCTTTCCGGACACTCCGCCCCTGAAGCCCGGTATCTTATCTCATTGATATTCAGCGCGGCAGGCTGCGCCGCAAGACGGAATATGAATGAAATAAGACACCGGCTCAGACGCTTCACATCCAATCAGCCTTTATCTTATGTTATGCGCCCGGAAAGGAAAGGGTTTATGCCATTTTTTTCTTTTCTGTAATTCTGTCTGCTGCCTGCCCTGCTCTTGCGGCCTCTTCCTTCGTGCAGCCGCCGCAGTATCTGGCCTTTTCATACAGCCCAAGCAGCTCCTGAGCCGCCTTCAGGTTTTCTGTTTCGGTAAAGCAGCCGGCCTCCAGGATTTCCCTGGCTGTCCGCGTGTGGATCCTGCCGTCCGTCATGCTTTCTTCCTCTTTTTTCCATGAACCCCGGCCGCGGCGTCCTGTCTCCGGCGCCGGCAGAAGCCCCAGCTTCTTAACGGTCTTAACAAAAATCTTCCTGATCTTCTCCTCCGGGCTTCTGGCCAGGAGAGGGAGAGCCTTTTCCCTGTCCCGTTTTCTTTTGTCCCGTTCCAGGGATTCCCGGATTTCCGTCGTCCTGCCTTCCTCCACCTCCACCGCATTCCCCTTTTCATAGAAACGCCGGATTGCGGCAAGGACCAGCTTATATACCAGGAAACAAAGCAGCGCTGCCACTGCTGCCGCCATCAGATATTCCGTGATCTTAATCAACAGTTCCAGCCAGGCTGGCTGGGCTGCCGCCTCGCCAATCCCCATATCCATTTGCTGCTGCTGTACAATCTCCGTCACAGGCTCCTGCTCCTTGCCGGAAAAAAGCTGCAGTAAAAAGCTGACAGCTATGGCAATGGCCCTGGCAATATAATAGCCAAGCTTTTTTACCAGATCCATCATTCCCTGCACCAGCCGGTTGTTCGTGCCCGCACCCAGGATTATCACCGTGAACAGACCGAAAAGCCCCGCCATTGTCCCGCCTCTTACGAGCATTTTCTTCACCGGGATATGGGCATTGCTGCTGCGGTTAAACTGTACGAACCGATCCAGATGCTCCAGATAGGAGTATACGAAAAAGAGAAAGGTATACAGCAGCGCTGTATTAATAATCCGGCCGCAGCCGGCCTCCATCCCCATATAGGCGCATATCAGGAAAGAAGCGCCGGCACCGATTCCCGCAGCCACCGCCCCCAGCTGTCCTTCCCCGATTCTCTGCTTTGAAATCCGGAGCATAAAGGAAAGCATCAGATAAATCGACACAAAAACCCCGAAGCAGACCCTCTGCGCCGTGCCCTGTCCCAGCAGAAGCACCGCCCCCGCGGCAACAGCGCCATGCAGCGCTACAAAGCTCATAAAATGGGCCGCCTTCGCCCGGATCAGCAAAAACAGAAACGGAACTGCCATAAGCAGGAGCTGCCGGAACAGACCGGGAGCGCCGAACTGCCCGTTTTCAGCCTCCAATACCTTTTCCAAATTGGGAAATGAACCAAATATTACCGTCTCCAGGCAGAAAATCACAAGGAAATTCATCAAAACCTCAAGACACATCATGCAGCGATCAATCCATTTATTTTCCATTCAGCATTTCCTCCGCATTCAGCCTGATAAAATGCAGTTTTTCAGCGTCCTCCACCAGGCCCTCCATCCTTGGAAACAACGGGCACATCCAGCTAAAATCCGCGCCGCTTCCTGCAAAATGCCGTATAAGCTCCTGGAACGCCGCACTCCGGTCCACCGAAAGGAACAGTGTGGCAATATCCTTTCCCTCTTCCTCCAGCTCCCGTTCAAACACCTCGCCGAACGGGTACACTCCCTTCTCCAAATCCAACCTGGCAAAAGCCCGGTTAATGCTTTCCATATGCCCCGGCGCCGCGCTTGGCTGCATTTTCATGGGTTCCCCGGTCAGCACATCCCTGCCGTTGGCATATACCGCCACGCGGATTCCCTGCCCCAGCAGCTCTCCTGCAAACCGGACCGCAATGGAAATACACAGCTCCACCAGCCTGTCGTTTTTCAGGATGCCTGAATCCTCCAGATTCAGGAAAATACGCACCGCCCGCAGGGAGGTGAAATTACGCATATTCACCATCAGCTCTCCCATCCGGGCCGTGGCCTTCCAGTTGATGGTCTTCATTTCATCAAAAGCCGCATATTCCCTGATTCCCCGGTATTCAAAGGGATCCTCCAGCATATGTCTCTTTGCCAGGATTTCCCCGTTCAGCTTCTGCAGCGCCGTATCCAGTTCCACCCCCGCCGCAGGTCTTGGGTAAACATACAGCGTGGTGTCCGCCTCCGCCTCGGCAATCATCTCCCTAGTCAGGAACAGATCCGCCGCCACCAGATCCAGCCCCCGGATACGGTAATAGCCCCTGGCTCCGCAGAGGAAGGGTATTTTCCTCGTCACACGCTGTCTCGGCCCCAATGACAGAATATCGTTCCTGTAATATTTATCGGTGACCGCGCCGTCCCCTTCGTCGGAAAACCGCAGGTTCCTGGAAACCTGGAATTTTACCTTCAGCATGGGAAGGGGAAGGAGCTTCCGGTTTTCCACCCGCTCCAGCAGAAGGCATTCCTCCCCTTCCACCGCACTCTCCCTGGAAAAAAGCAGCTCCGCGGACAAGCCTTTTTCCCAATAGTGGCTGTATATCCACGCCTGTGCCGCAAACAGCAGCACAGCGCCCAGTCCAATCCAAATAATCAGCATAATTTCTCCCCTGAAGCCGCCGCCGTATCCAGCTATCCTGCAAAAAAAGGCTGAAAACGGCAACCTGCAAGCTATCTCCTGCTAAAATCCTCCACCGGCACCGGCACGCTTTTCAGAATTTCTTCCATCAGCTTCACCGCTTCCTCCTGCCGGCTCCTTCCGAAGGAAAACACCAGCCTGTGGGCCAATACCGCAGGAGCCAGCTTTTTCACATCATCAGGGGTCACATAATCCCTTCCCTCCATACAGGCCAGCGCCTTGCAGCACCGCATCAGGGCCAGTGTTCCTCTGGGGCTTACTCCCATTACCACCTTTTCCTGCTTTCTGGTGGCCAGGACAATATCCGCCAGATAACCGTTTATCAGCGGATGCACATATGTTTTCTCCGCCTGTCTCTTTACCGCAATCAGCTCTTCGCATGTCATGACAGCGCTAAGCTCCAGGAGAGGATCCTTTTCCCGGTAGGTTTCCAGAATCCGGATTTCCTCTTCCCTGTCCGGCAGCCCCATGGAAAGCTTCATCATAAAACGGTCCGTCTGTGCCTCAGGAAGAGGGAAGGTTCCCGCAGTTTCCACCGGGTTCTGAGTGGCGATTACAAAAAAAGGCTCAGCCAGCTTCCGTGTCTCTCCGTCCACCGTCACCTGGCGTTCCTCCATACATTCCAGCAGTCCGGCCTGAGTCCTGGGCGTGGCCCTGTTGATTTCATCCGCCAGCAGGATATTGGTGAACACCGGCCCTTCCTTCCATTCAAACTGTTCCGTTTCCCTGCTGTAAATATGCATACCCGTGATATCCGCAGGCAGCATATCCGGCGTGAACTGGATTCTGCCGAAATCCACGCCCAGTGAGGCTGACAGGGCCTTTGCCAGCTTCGTCTTCCCAGTCCCCGGCACATCCTCAAGAAGCACATGCCCGTCCGCCAGCAGTCCGGCCAGCAGTTTTTCCAGCACATCCTTCTTTCCGATAATCACCTTTCCCACATTTTCCAATACCTTGTTAATATCTTCACGCATCGTCTTTCCTCCCGCCCCGGAACATTATGGCTGCAAACGGCCGCAGTACCGTAAACAGCAGCCCTGTTCCATGTAAGCTGTTATGTAATGTACGCCTACGGGCATACTTAAGAAAAAGCAGGCATATCCTTAAAGATTACACCTGCTTTCTCCTCCCTTTTATTTTAAAACGTTAATACGTGCCATGGCTCTGTCCAACGCAGTTTCCGCCCTTGCCAGATCCGTATTCGGTTCATGGCGCCTGATGCGTTCCTCTGCCCTTTCCAACGCTGCCTTTGCACGGTTTGCATCAATTTCCTCAGGCCATTCCACCACTTCGGCAAGCACGGTCACCTGTGTCTGCAGTATTTCCACAAATCCCGCATGCAGCGCCGCTTCTCTTTTGCCCTCATCCGTAGTAATGGTGAGAATGCCCGGTTTAATCATAACGGTCATGGGAATATGGCCCTTATAGATGCCAATTGCCCCTTCCGTTGTATTGAACTCCACCATAGACACCGGCCCTTCATAAAAAACCCGTTCCGGCGTGATGATTTTCAATGTAAAATTCCTGTCCTCTGCCATAAATGCACCTCTATTTCACACGGGCAAGCACATCGTCAATGCTTCCCGCGTTGAGGAAGTAGCTCTCCGGAATATCGTCATGCTCACCTTCCAGAATCTCGCGGAAGCTGCGGATGGTTTCGGAAATCGGAACATACTTTCCTTCCATTCCTGTAAACTGCCCTGCAACGAAGAAGGGCTGGGAAAGGAATCTCTGTACCTTTCTCGCACGGGATACCACCAGCTTATCCTCCTCGGAAAGCTCATCCATACCCAGGATAGCAATGATATCCTGCAGCTCGTTATAACGCTGCAGCAGCTCCTGCACACCTCTGGCCACACGGTAATGCTCCTCCCCTACAATTCTGGGATCCAGAATTCTGGAGGTGGACTCCAGCGGGTCAACCGCCGGATAAATACCCAGCTCTACAATGGAACGGGAAAGTACCGTTGTCGCATCCAGATGGGCAAAGGTTGTGGCCGGAGCGGGGTCCGTAAGGTCATCGGCAGGCACGTATACCGCCTGAACGGAAGTAATGGAACCGTTCTTGGTGGATGTGATACGCTCCTGCAGGGCACCCATTTCCGTCTGCAGCGTGGGCTGATAGCCTACCGCAGAGGGCATACGTCCCAGAAGCGCGGACACCTCGGAACCTGCCTGGGTAAATCTGAAAATATTGTCAATGAACAGAAGCACGTCCTTACCGCCCTTGTCACGGAAATATTCCGCCATGGTCAGGCCGGAAAGTCCGACTCTCATTCTCGCTCCCGGAGGCTCGTTCATCTGACCGAATACCATGGTGGTCTTATCGATAACCCCGGATTCTTTCATTTCATAATAAAGGTCATTTCCTTCTCTCGTACGTTCGCCTACGCCGGTGAACACGGAATATCCGCCGTGCTCTGTGGCGATATTACGGATCAGCTCCTGGATCAGGACCGTCTTTCCTACACCCGCGCCGCCGAACAGGCCGATCTTGCCGCCCTTCTGATAAGGACAGAGCAGATCGACTACCTTAATGCCTGTTTCCAGCAGCTCCGTTTCCGTTGACTGCTCCTCAAAATCCGGCGCCGGTCTGTGAATGGGCTCATAATCCACTCCGGTGGGTGCCGGAAGGTTATCTATCGGCTCTCCCAGGACGTTGAACATACGTCCCAGCGTTTTCTCCCCTACCGGGACACAGATGGGGGCGCCTGTGGCGATAACGTCCATTCCCCTCACCAGTCCGTCCGTGGAACCCATGGCAACACAGCGCACAATATCGTCACCCAGATGCTGGGCAACCTCTGCAACCAGCGTGCCGCCGCTTCTGGTAGGAATTTTCAGCGCTTCATTGATATCCGGCAGGCAGTTCTGTTCAAATTTCACGTCCAGAACCGCGCCGATTACCTGCGTGATTTTTCCGTTTTTATTCTCTGCCATTGTTGTTTCCTTTCCTGTTTCGTAAATACCCGCAGGCAGTTAACTGCCTGCAGCCAGTCACTGCGCCCGCAGCCATAAGCAGCTTACAGGCAATGATTAGCTGTCACTAGCTGAGCGCAGACAATCATTAACTGATTGCAGGCGATCACTAGCTGATCGCCTGGGCGCCTGCAATAATCTCCGTCAGCTCCTGCGTAATGGATCCCTGACGCGCCCTGTTGTACAGCAGCGTCAGATCCTCAATGATATCCTCCGCATTGCTCGTTGCGGAATCCATAGCCTGCATTCTCGCGCCGTTCTCACTGGCGGAAGCCTCCAGAAGGCCTCCGTAAATCATACTGGTAATATATTTGGGTATCAGCAGATCCAGCGCATCCACCTCTTCCATTTCAAAATTCATGGGCGCTGTGGGTCCCTGCTGTTCTTCCGGCGTTTCCGCCTCAGAGCCCGAAAGGCTCCCGCGGCAGTACTTTTCTCCGGCGAAGTCATCCGTACATACGGGGAGCAGCTTCACCAGAACCGGAATGTGCACCACTGTATTTTTGAAAATTGTATAGGCCAGGTAGATTTCTCCAATCTCACCCTTTTCAAAAGCCTCAAGAACACGCCTTCCGATATGCATGGCATCATGGTAGGAGGGTTCCTCCATCACCTCCGAATAATCGGCGGCGATATGGTAGCCGTTTCTTTCCAGCGTATCCCTGCCCTTCTTACCCACAGCATAGATTTCCAGGTCCTCCTTTAAAAAGTCCCCTTTGGTAATCAGCTTGGTAATATTGGAATTGTAGCCGCCGGCCAGCCCCCTGTTGGAGGTAATGACGATTACCCCTTTCTTACTGCCGGCTCCGCCGTCCAGATACGGATGGCTGATGTTCTCCGACATGCTCAGAATGGAACGGACCGTCTGGTACATGGTGTCAAAATAAGGCTTGGATTCCTCGGCTTTTGTCTTGGCCTTCTGCAGCTTGACGGTAGAGACCAGCTTCATGGCTTTCGTAATCTGCTGGGTACTTTGGATACTCCCCTTCCGCCTTTTTATATCTCTCATGGAAGCCATACAAATTCACCTGTTCTTTCTACCTGAATTGTGCCTTGCATTCCTCAATGGCCTTAATCAGCGTTTTTTCCGTCTCCTCGGAAATTACCTTTTCCTCACGGATTGCCGCCGGAACCTCCGGATACTTCACGTTCAGGAATTCAAACAGCTCGCTCTCAAATCTTGTAATATCGGTTACCGGAATATCCAGCAGATATTTGTTGGTAGCGGCATAAATGATAATAACCTGGTACTCTACAGCCATCGGCTTATACTGAGGCTGCTTCAGAACTTCCTTAATACGTTCGCCCTGTGCGAGCTTCTCCTTGGTATCCGCATCCAGATCGGATCCAAACTGTGAGAAAGCCGCCAGCTCCCTGTACTGTGCCAGCTCCACACGGATGGGAGCGGCAATTTTCTTCATGGCCTTAATCTGCGCTGCACCGCCTACACGGGAAACGCTCAGGCCCGCATTAACAGCAGGACGGAAGCCCGCATTGAACATTTCCGTCTCCAGATAAATCTGGCCGTCAGTAATGGAAATAACGTTGGTAGGAATATAAGCGGAAACATCGCCTGCCTGCGTTTCAATAATCGGAAGCGCAGTCAGGGAACCGCCGCCGTACTCCTCGCTCATTCTCGCCGCACGCTCCAACAGTCTGGAATGCAGATAGAATACGTCTCCGGGATATGCCTCACGTCCCGGCGGTCTCTTAAGTAGCAAAGACAGGGTACGGTAAGCCGCCGCATGCTTGGTCAGGTCATCATAAACCACCAGCACGTCGCCGCCGTTCTCCATCCACTCCTCACCGATTGCACAGCCGGAATAAGGCGCTATATACTGCAGCGGTGCCAGCTCACTTGCGGTGGATGTAACCACCGTGGTATAAGCCATGGCGCCGAATTCTTCCAGGGTCTTTACTATCGTTGCAACCGTAGATGCCTTCTGGCCGATTGCCACATAGATACATTTAACATTCTGCCCCTTCTGATTGATAATGGTATCAATTGCTATGGCAGTCTTTCCGGTCTGCCTGTCGCCTATGATCAGCTCACGCTGCCCTCTTCCGATGGGCACCATGGAGTCAATCGCCTTAATACCTGTCTGCAGGGGAGTATCTACAGATTTTCTTGTAATTACGCCGGACGCAACCCTTTCAATCTTGCGGTATTTGTCCGTCTGGATAGGCCCTTTGCCGTCGATCGGCTGTCCAAGGGCATTGACTACACGTCCTGTCATCGCATCGCCTACAGGAACCTCAACCACCCTGCCGGTGGTCTTTACGATATCGCCTTCGCGGATATTTCTCTGGCTGCCCAGAAGAACGGCACCCACATTATCCTCTTCCAGGTTCAGTACCATTCCGTACACTTCACCGGGAAATTCCAAAAGCTCGCCCTGCATTGCGTTTTCAAGTCCGTGGATACGTGCGATACCGTCCGCAACCTGGATGACCGTACCAACTTCCGCCACTTCCAGCTTGGAGGAGTATCGCTCTATCTGTTCTTTTATAACCGAGCTAATCTCTTCTGGTCTTAAATTCATGGACTTTCAACCTTCCTCATTTTCTTGTTGTTACGAAAGCTGTACCTTCATCAGCTGCCTCTGCAGCCCTTCCAGCTTTGTACGGATGCTTGAATCCACCACCCTGTCGCCAATCCGGATAACAAGCCCGCCAATCAGCTCCTCATCCAGGCTGAAATGCAGCTCCATTTTATCGAACTGCGTGGTCTCAAGCAGGCGCTTCTCAATCTTGGACTTCTGCGCCCCGGTCAGCTCCACCGCACTTGTGACAAAAGCCACCCCTATCCTGTGATAGGCCTTATATCTGTCCGTATAGTAAGTAAAAATATCTTCTGCAGCGCCGTAACGGCCCTTGTGAATCAGCACCTCCAGAAAACCGTACATGGTATCCGAAAGCTTCCCTTCAAAAACCTTCTGAAGGACCTCCAGCTTCTCGTCCCTGCCGATGTCCGGATGGTTCATCAGCCTGGAAAAGCCGGGGTTTTCTTCCAGTATTCCGCGGAGGGCATCGATCTCCTCCATAAGGCTGTCCACAATTCCCTTTTCCAGCCCCAGGCTAAACAGCGCTTCTCCGTAAGTTTCCGAAACTAGCTTAGCCATGTGCTATCACCTATTTCCTTCAGAGTCTCATCAATCAGGCCATCCTGTGCGGATGCATCGATTGTGGTGCCGATTACCTTGCCCGCAAGTACGGAAGCGAGGGAAACCATTTCCTTTTTCACCTCGTCCGCAACCTTCTTCTTCTCAAGCTCCGCCTCAATCTTGGCTCTCGCCACGATTCTGGCCGCTTCATCCCTGGCCTCCGTAATAATACGGGTTTCGTTGGCCATGGCTTTCTTTCTGGTTGCACTCAGGATATCATCGGCTTCCTTATTGATATTTGCCAGCTTGTCCTCATACTTCTTTTTCAAAGCGGCAGCTTCTTCCTGGCTGACTCTTGCTTCTTCCAGTTCATTCCGGATTTTGTCCTGTCTCTTCTTTAAGAACTCCCTTGCGGGATTAAACAGGAAATAGGACAGGGCCAGGAACAGAACGAATACTGCAATAATGGAAAGCACTGCGTCCGCCAGCAGCTGGAAATCCAGGTCAAACAGGCGGGGTGTCATTCCGTCAGCAGTCAAAAGCGCTGCCATCGCTAATTTTGTCGTCAAGATGCAAGCCTCCTTTCATTCTTTTTTCCGGTCGGGGCCGCACCTTAAATCAGCGGTTTAACGAACATGAGCAGCATGGCAACAAGAAGGCCGTACAGACCTGTTGTCTCGGCAACTGCCTGTCCAAGAAGCATGGTGGATGTGATATCGGATTTTGCGCCGGGGTTGCGTCCTACCGCTGCTGCAGCATGTCCTGCGGCAATACCCTGTCCTACACCAGGTCCGATACCTGCGATAACCGCAAGACCTGCACCGATTGCTGAACATCCCAGAATAAAGCTTTCATTGAACTCCATAATTTCCTCCATTCCTCCGCCTCCCGGCGGGTAAAAATAATTTCTTTTTTATGAACAATTGCGCCGGCTTGCCGGGCGCTGTTGTTTCCATGTTTAGTCATCACCGATGGCATCCGATATATATGTCATCGTAAGCATACAGAACACATAGGTCTGTATTGCGCCTGAGAAAAGGTCAAAATACACATGCAGCGCAGCCGGCCAGATCACCGCAAACCACTTCAGCAGTCCGTACACAAGCGCCATCATAACGGTACCTGAAAGCACGTTGGCAAACAAACGCAGCGACAATGAGATAGGCACTGCCACATCACCGATAATATTAATCGGCGCCCAGATAGGCCATGGCTCGCACAGTCCTTTTAATACGCCTGACAGCTTCTGGTGCTTCAGCTTGTTGTAATGGATCAGCGTAAACGTAAGCAGACCCAGGGGAAGCGTCACACCGTAGTCCGCTGTGGGCGGCCTCAGGCCGAACAGTCCGGAAATATTGCTTATCAGAATAAAAATAAATATCGTTCCGATATAGTTCGCAAACTTTACGGCATTCTTTCCCATTACATTGTGAATCATGCCGTCCAGCTTCTCGACAATCATCTCCACAACATTCTGGAAGCCTCCGGGCACTTCTGAGGCATGCTTCATCGCACGGTTGGCGGCAATGGCAAACCCGATAATCACAAGCATAACGATCAGCAGGCATACATGTGTCGTTGTAATCCACACCTCGTGTCCGAAGAAATTATAGGAAAAGATTCCATGTATCATGAAATCCACTCCCGAATCCGCGGACATCAGAATTCCAGTATTCATCCTAGGTTCACCTCCTTTTTTTCTTCATTTTCAGATCCCGTATGTGCGCCGCCGCACATACTCAAATCAGGCGGGGACGAAAGCAGGGAAGCATCAGCCTGCCCCTCCGTATCCGGATGCCGCCGCTTATGGATAAAGGGCTGCATATAAGCCGCCGCCTTAAGTCCCATAATTCCCAGGAAAGCGGCCAGCGGATTGGCGGCGCCGGTCAGCATTACCACCGCAAATACCGCAACTATCACGGCATACCTGATGAAGGCATGCTTTCTGATAAAGCCCTGGGCGGCGCCCTCCCGGTCCAGGCCGCGGTCAAGGGACCACCACATATGAAAGGCCGCAGCTGACGCAAGGATCACTCCGATCCACAGGCCGAGGCTGTAGCCTCCCTTATCCTTTATAAACCATATGGGAATTAACTGACAGGCAGCACCCCATATCAGGATGCCTGTCCACAGTTCCAGAACTGTCTCATTTACTTTTTCCAGAAGATTTCTCATCACGGCAACCTTTACTCTTGTCCCTGGTTAATTTCTGTGCCAATACATATATGTTCCTGAAACCGGCAAGGGCTCCGATAAAGAACAGTATGACCATAAAAAAAGAAGTGCCAAGCTTTTTATCTAAAAACATGCCTGCAAAGGAGCATAAAAAGATCGGAACAAGCATATAGATGCCGAACTGCGTAATCAGCGTTAAATATCTGAAAACATTTTTATCCAGTTTCATCGGCTTCCCTTTCCCCGTCTGTTATCCTGCGGGACATCGCACATTTGAAAACTGCCTGCCCCGGCCATAACGGGTACAATTAATTTTCAGGCTTACCCTAAAACGCTCATTTATGATTATACCCATTTTCCCGTAATATGTCTACCAAAACAGTGGTTTTTTTCATTGACATTTTGTCCCGGTAAGTGTAGTATTTTGGACAAATACATACTTCGTTTTTAAATGCTGCGTTCCTTCACATTTACCTTCGTTTTCCTAATATTTGGCGCACCCTGCACGGCAGGCTTTGCACTGCGTATTCCGGCCGGCAGGAGAGGGAGGCTCTTATGAAAGACCCCGTTCTGTACAGAAGACGTCTGATACCGGAAGAATGCATTCTTCTCAAAAACGACCGGATTCTTCTGAACGAAGCCGGGATTCTGGTAACCGGCTGGCAGGCAATCAGACCAAGAAAGGATCTCCACCATGGCTTTTCCTGTTATTATTTCAGGGAGGGCTACAAAGTAAGCAAATTCTATGCGGCCGATCACAGGCTGCTCTACTACTACTGCGACATTATTTCCCATGACTTTGATGAACAAAAAAATACGCTTGTTGTCACCGATCTCCTTGCGGATGTAATCGTCTACCCGGACGGTTTTGTCAAGGTGGTGGACATCGGTGAAATGGCCCAGGCCCTGGAAGAAAACCTGATCACCGTGCCGCAGCTTAAATCGGCGCTGCATTCCCTGAACTCGCTTCTGGAACGCGTATATGCCGGGGATATGCCCTCGCTCACGGCTCCCATCGACAGGTTCGACTTCCCCTGAACGCCAGGCCCATACGGAACCGGCGGCGCAGGCATAAGGCCAGCGGCCACTGCGATTTGCAGGCCGACCCTGTATTCAACAAAAGGCGGACCATTCTCCGGTCCGCTTTTTCTTTCTCTTTTCATGCCGTTATTTCCGGCGTATCCTTAATGAAATTAATAAAATACGTGTCCGCCGATATTAATTCCCTCCAGGCCCGGTATAGGCGTCCTGAAGTATACACAGTTCCCCACGTTTGTCACGCCGCTCATGGCCTCGTCGGCTGCGCGGTAGCAGCTGGCCGTAGCACGGTTCTCCGCCAGCGCCAGTGCAAGACGCCCGGTGGATACCGGTTCAAACTGGCGGTTCTGATATATAACTCCGGAAAGCGTGCTGGGATACACGGAGCTGAGCACACGGTTGATTACCACGGCCCCCACAGCCACCTGTCCGTCATAAGGTTCGCCACCCGCCTCACAGTAAATCAGGTTGGCAAGCAGATAACGGTCATCCTCCGTAAAGGACACCTCCGAGATATCACGCCAGCTGGAGTTTGCTGCCAGACGGGATTTAGCGATTTCCTCGGCCAGCTGCTTCTGCAGCGCCGAAATATTTTTATTCTGCTCCTCTATCTGAGCCTCCAGAGCCTCCACCTCAGCTTCCGCGCTGGCGATCTGACTGGAATAAGCGGATATATTCCCCTGGGTCCTGTTAATCAGGCCCGAGAACTTTTCATGCTCCGCTTCTGCAGAAGCCTTCATTTCATCCAGCTCAGCCTTCTCCGATTCAAGCTCAGCCTCTTTCTCTTCTATCTGCTTTCTTGTTTCCTTATACTTAGCCAGCATTTTCTGATCATAAGCCGCTATCTGTTCAAAGTATTCCGATTTATTCAGGAACTCCGCAAAGGAGGATGACGTAAACAGCGCCTCCAGATACATCTGGCTGCTCTGCTCGTACATGAACTGTATCCTTTTTTTCATACAGGTATACTGCCATGCCTCCGATTCCTTCGCCTTCTCCAGTTCCTCCTGAGTCGCGGCGATTTCATCATTTTTAGCCATAATATTGTTTTCTATGGTTTCCAGGTTGTTGCTCACCTCGGTCAGCTGGGCCGTCAGATTATTCAGCTCACCCTTCAGCCCGGTCTGCACCTCTTCCATATTATCAATATTCGTTTCCGCGGCATTTTTCTGGTTTTCCGTCGCCTGCTTTTCCTGTTTTGCCTTTTCCAGCTTTTCCCTTGTGTCCGAGGTGGCGTTCGCGCCGACGGCGGGAACCGTCAGCATCAGCACTGCTGCCAGAAATCCCGCTGCCAGCCTCCGTCTCCCTGCTGCCTTCATCCAATATCTCCTTTATTCCCATGAACAACGAGCCAAAAGGACATGTCTGCAGAGAACCTCCGGTTCCCCTGTCCATATTGGCAACTGCCGCGAGGGTCAATTCCCCACGGACTTTGGTCCGCCGCGCCTGCTGCATTTCATGCTTATCCTTCAGCCTGCGGCGGGGTATCTGCCTATAAATCTATGGTTACACTGCGGCCAGCGGACTCGTATTTCCGATAAGTCACGCCCGCCGCATCCAGCATCCGCTTGGAAGCCCGCACAGCCGGGGTGTCCGCATATTTATCGCATTCGTAAATAATTTCCCGGATACCGCTCTGAATGATTGCCTTGGCACATTCGTTGCATGGAAAAAGAGAAACATAAAGCTTGGCTCCGGCAAGACTGCCCCCGCGGTAATTGAGTATTGCATTCAATTCACTGTGGGTCACATAAGGATACTTCGTATCCTCTTCCCCGCCGTTTTTATCCCAGGGGAATTCATCATCGGAACATCCTATCGGAAAGCCGTTATAGCCCATGGACAGGATTTTATTATCCTGGCTCACTATACATGCTCCCACCTGCGTGCTGGGGTCCTTTGACCGCATGCCCGACAGCTTGGCCACCCCCATAAAATATTCATCCCAGGTAATATAGTCCGTTCTTTTCATGTAACTCCCTCTTTTTCTCTTATTTTGTTCCGAAAATCCTGTCTCCCGCATCGCCCAGCCCGGGGACAATGTATCCGTGATCATTAAGCTTCTCGTCCAGCGCACCCACATACAAATCCACATCCGGATGCTCCGCCTGCATCTTCGCAATTCCTTCCGGAGCGGCGATGATGCACATGAAATGGATTTTTTTGCAGCCCTTATCCTTCAGCATCTGGATAGCCGCCACAGAGGAACCTCCTGTAGCCAGCATGGGATCCACTACAAAGACCTCTCTCTCCGCGCAGTCCGCAGGCAGCTTGCAGTAATACTCCACCGGCTGCAGGGTTTCCGGATCGCGGTACAGGCCGATGTGCCCGATTTTGGCCGCCGGAATCAGGTTCAGGACACCGTCCACCATTCCCAGCCCCGCACGCAGAATAGGCACGATTGCCATCTTCTTACCCTTCAGCTCCTTCACCGTGGTATCGCAGATAGGCGTCGTAATTTCAACATCGGCAAGAGGCAGGCTTCTTGTGGCTTCATAACAGATGAGCATGGCAATCTCACTGATAGTCTGCCTGAAATCCTTGGTGCCTGTCTCAACTCTTCTGATGTATCCGATCTTGTGCTGAATCAGCGGGTGGTCCATAATCACTACTTTTGACATAATATTTGTCCTCCTGTGTATTTTTATGCAAAATATAACTGCTCAGTATCTGCACAGACGCGGCTGTTATATATTATCTCATTTACAGCGCCTGTCATACGGCCCGGCCGTCACTCTATTGCCTTTACCCTGCGTACATGCTTCTGTTCACCGGAAAAAGGCGTATTAAGAAATGTATCCACGATTCCCAGCGCCAGATTAGCGCCCACAATGCCTGCCCCCATGGCCAGCATGTTCGCATCGTTATGTTCCCTGGTCAGTCTTGCGGAAACCGTATCCGAACAGAGCGCGCACCGGATTCCCTTTACCTTGTTCGCAACGATGGAAATGCCGATCCCTGTGGTGCAGATCACAATTCCAAAATCACATTCTCCCTTCGCCACAGCCTCAGCCGCCGCTCTTCCGTACTCAGGATAATCGCAGGATTCCCTGCTTTCACAGCCAAAATCCCTGTATTCGATTTCCTTTTCCTTCAGATAACCGATAACCTTCTGTTTCAAATCATATCCGCCGTGGTCACTGCCTAATGCTACTATCATATGCCCTTGCACACCTTTCCGCCTCTCTGGCTTTTATTCCCGCGAGCAACGAGCCAAGTATCCATGCTTGCATGGATATTTGGCGATTGCCACGAGGGTTAAAGACCCCGTTGCTTGCAGCGGGATCTTTGATTTCATCTGCGCGTTGCATTCCGCGCGCTTATACCGTAATAACCCTGTGCCCCGCCGCCTTCAGCAGGCGGTTCATAATTGCCTGTCCCATCCCATAAGTGGAAAAGGATTCGGAATACATTACCTCTACCTCTTCATCATCAAACTCTCTCAGAATCCGGTACAGGCTGCGGGCAATCGCCTCTTCGTCCCCGCGGCTTCCCACCGTCTTCACACTGTCGGCCGCATAGGAAGAAAAGGTCTCATCGGTACCGATAACTCCTGTCTTCTTCCCTGCTGCCGCCGCCTCGGCGCACAGCCTGTTGATATATTCCGTCACAGCCTCCGGTTCTCCCTCCACAATGGCGAGATCTCCCTTCGGCGCATAATGCCTGTATTTCATTCCGGGCGCCTTCGGCCGTTCCGCCGTTGTCCCGTCCAGAATGGTACGATCCACGGCCACATCTCCCAGCACTTTTTCCAGCATTTCCTGCGTCACATACCCCGGCCGCAAAACCGTAGGCTCTCCGCCGGTGAGATCCACGATCGTAGATTCCAGTCCGATCCCCACGGCACCGCCGTCCAGAATCATCTCTATTCTGCCGTTCATGTCCTCCGCCACATATTCCGCCATCGTAGGACTGGGTTTCCCTGACGCATTGGCGCTGGGCGCCGCCACGAAACCGCCGGCGGCATCGATCAGCCGCTGCGCCACCGGATGTGACGGGAACCTCACCGCCACCGTATCCAGCCCGCCCGTCGTCTCATCCGGCACCGTATCCTTTTTTGGAAGAATCATGGTAAGCGGCCCCGGCCAAAATGCCTCGCACAGCCGCTGCGCCGCCTCAGGCACAGGGTCCGCAATCCGGTAAATATCCTCCCATCTGCAGATATGCACAATAAGAGGATTATCCGAAGGCCGTCCTTTGGCCGCATATATTTTTCTTGAGGAATCCGGATTGAGGGCGTCACCGCCAAGCCCGTAAACCGTTTCGGTAGGGAACGCCACCAGCCCGCCTGCCTTCAGGATTTCTCCCGCCTGCCGTATTTTCTCCCCATCCGTATCATCCCCATTGATTACCGCATAAATTGTTTCCATAATAACTGCTCTTTCTGCCCTTCCTTCCACGGTCCGGCCCGCTTCATCCTGTGTCCGCCCGCACTCCGCAGGCCCGCTCTTTGCACATTATATCACATTCATTACTGATGTAAAAGTCCAAAAGCCCTGTTTTCCGGCCGCTCCGGCTGTGGGCCTTCAAGGATGCTGTTTTGGTATATGTTTTCTGCCGGTATATTGGCATAATCCCAACAATGAGGTACAATAAAAGTAATTGTGACAGAACGGAACCATTACCAATAAAAAAATTATTAAAAACCCGGAGGAGCGATATGGACAAGAAAAAAGTGATTTTTATTATGACCGATACCCAGCGCACGGATATGCTGGGCTGCTACGGACACCCGGATATGAAAACGCCGTCTCTGGACAGGCTGGCGCAGGAGGGCATCCGTTTTGAAAAGGCGTACACCACCCAGCCCGTCTGTCAGCCTGCCCGCTCCGCCATATTCACAGGGAGCTATCCCCATTCCTGCGCCGGCTGGTCCAACTGCATGGGGCTGTCCGATAATGTACAAAATATTGGGCGCAGGCTGACGGATCAGGGCATACACTCCGCCTACATCGGCAAATGGCACCTGGACGGCGGCGATTATTTCGGCCTGGGCCGCTGCGCGGACGGCTGGGATCCGGATTACTGGTATGACATGCGCTGCTATCTTGAGGAGCTGACGGAAGAGGAACGGTATCTGTCCCGCCAGACGGAAAGCATGGAAAAGTATGATATTAAGGAAGAATTCACCTATGCCCACAGATGCACCGCCCGGGCCATGGATTTTCTGGAAAAAAACAGGGATGATTCCTTCTTCCTCGTGGTATCCTATGATGAGCCCCACGGCCCCTTCCTCTGCCCGAAGGAATTCTGGTCCATGTATGACGGCTATGAATTCCCCCATAAAGCAAACATGCTGGACACCCTGGAGGATAAACCCGCCCACCATAAAATTTGGGCAAAGGACACCTATATGGCCGCAGCCAGGGAAGATTTCAAACTGCAGCCCAAATATTACCTTGGCTGCAATTCCTTTGTTGACTACGAAATAGGAAAGGTACTGGACGCGGCGGAAGAATATGCGCCGGATGCGATAATTATCTACACCTCGGACCACGGCGATATGCTCTACTCCCATTCCCTGACCTCCAAAGGTCCCGCCATGTACGAAGAAATCACGCATATCCCGCTGATTATCAAAGGCTTCGGAGAAAACAGGACCGATCCCCATCCGGTTTCCCATATCAATCTGGCGCCCACTGTCATGGATATTTTCGGCCTGCCAGTCCCCAAGGTCATGGAAGGCAGCAGCATATACCGGGAGCTGCTTGACGGCACCCGTACCAATGATTATGTTTTCATTGAATTTGGAAGATATGAGGTGGATCACGACGGCTTCGGCGGCTATCAGCCTGTCCGCGCCGTATATGACGGCCGGTATAAGCTGGCAGTCAACCTGATGACCAGCGATGAGCTTTACGACCTGCAGGAGGATCCCCAGGAGCTTGTCAACCTCATCAATTCCCAAACTGAGGAACATATGGAGGTTAAGCTGCGCCTGCACAAAGCCCTTCTGGACAATATGTATGCCACCAGGGATCCCTTCCGCGGATATTACTGGGAAAACAGGCCCTGGCATCCCGATACCGCCTACCAGACCTGGGACAGCCGCCTGATGACCAGACAGCGTGAAAATACGGAATACGAGCCTGTACAGCTGGATTACAGCACCGGCCTTCCCATTGTGAACGCCGTCCGGCTGAAAAATGAGTCCGAAGCGAAATTTGCCAAAAAGAAACTCTGAAAAACTGTTAAAAGAGGCCGATAGCATGCAGTATATAATGATAATCGAAGACGATCCCGCCATAAGGGAAGAACTGAAAAGCCTGCTGGAGGGCGTGCCCTACCGGGTAACTGCCCCCGAACCGGATACCGATCTAATCGAACTTGCCCGGAAGGAACAGCCGGATCTGCTCCTTCTGGATATCGGCCTCCCGGGAACGGACGGACTCACTATCTGTTCCCGGCTGAGAAAAGAATCCCGCATCCCCGTTATTTTTGTCACGGCACGCAACACCTCCATGGACGAGCTGAACTGCCTGCTGCGGGGCGGAGACGACTTCGTGGCAAAGCCATACCAGCCGGCGGTCCTGCTGGCCCGCATCGCCGCCGTCCTGCGCAGAACCGCCCGGGAACAGGACGAAGCTCTTATCTGGAAAAATGTAAGGCTGGATCTGGCCTGCGGGACCGTCTCCCTTATAGAGGGAGACGGCCGTAGCACGGAGCTGTCCAGAAATGAGCTGAAAATCCTTTATTTCCTGATGAAGCACGCCAGAAAAATCGTGTCCCGCGAAGACTTAATCGATTACCTCTGGGATCAGGAGGTTTTTATCGATGATAATGCGCTGAGCGTAAATATGACCCGGCTGCGCGGCAGGCTGGAGGACATTGGCGCGCCCGGATACATTGAAACCAGGCGGGGATTGGGGTATCAGATATGAGGCTTAAAGATTATGTGAAGGATAAAATCCTTTTTCTTTGTTTTTACTGCGCCCTTCTGCTTCTTCTCTTCTGTTTTCTGCGCATTACCGGCTATCCTGCGGATTACGCCCTTCTTTTTGCCGGACTGATGACATTTCTTGTCCTCCTTTATGGCGGAATCGACTTTTACCGGAAAAAAGTTTATTTTGATCAGCTGTTCCTGCAGCTGGAACAGCTGGATAAGCCCTACCTCATCGGAGAGGTCATGGAAAAATCCCCTCTGCTCACAGACAGGCTGTACCGCCGTGTCCTGCGCATCTCCAACCGTTCGGTCATAGAAACCGTTCACGCGCTGGAGCAGGAGAAGCAGGACTATCGGGAATATATCGAAAGCTGGATACATGAGGTGAAGGCGCCGCTCACGGCCGTCAATCTCATGTGCGCGCGGAAAATATCGGAGGGAGGCGAGGAAGCCGCCTTCTTCCGCAAAATGCTCCGGGAAACGGAATCCATGGAAAATGCCGTGGAACAGGCCCTTTATTATGCCCGCTCCGATGAAGTTTACCAGGATTTTCTCATCACTCCCTGCTGCCTCAACGATATCGTCAGTGAAGCCGTCACACGCAACCGCAGGCTCCTCACCGCATGCCATATTACGCTGCAGTTTGACCTGCCGGAGAACTGCCGTATCTACTGCGACGGCATATGGCTTGTATTTATCTTAAGCCAGCTTATCCGCAACAGCGCCCAATACCGCAGGGAGGAACGGGGAAAAATTACAATTTCGGCAAAGGAAGAGGAAAAAAGGGTAATTCTTTCGGTCCTGGATGACGGCGCAGGCATTCCCGAAAACGAACTGGGCAGAATTTTTGAAAAAGGCTTTACCGGCACCAACGGCCGGAACAGGAAAAAATCCACCGGAATGGGTCTTTATCTGTGCCGTAAGCTCTGCCGCAAGCTGGGCCTGTCCATATACGCCCAGTCCCGCGAGGGCGAATTTACGCAAATCACCCTGGAAATCCCCAGAGAAGAAAGCTTACAGATCTGTAAGGCTGAAGAAAGCTAATGTGATACCATCCCGCCTTTCAGCCCTTTATACTATAACCAGAAGCCGCCGCCGGACTTAAAAATGCCAGGGCAACACAAAGGCAAACCGAAGGCTGCGGCAGGAACTGCAAAGAAAGGCAGGATAGGTATGAATCACTTTATTGAAGTATGCGATGTGGAAAAATATTACGGAAAAGGCAGCAATGTCACGAAGGCGGTGGATCGTGTCAGCTTTTGTGTGGACCAGGGCGAATTCCTGGGGATTATGGGAGCCTCCGGCTCCGGCAAGACAACACTGCTAAATATCCTCTCCACCATCGATTCCGTAACAAGTGGGCATGTTTTTTACGGACCTGACGATATCACCGTCATGAACGAGGATCAGCTCTCGGACTTCAGGAGAGATAACCTGGGTTTTGTGTTCCAGGATTTTAATCTGCTGGATACGCTCACTGTCCGGGAAAATATTGTTCTGGCGCTCTCCCTCCAGGGGAAGCACGGAAAGGAGGCCGAGGAAAAGACCCGGAAGGTTATGGATATTCTGGACATTTCCTCCATTCAGGATAAATTTCCTTACCAGATATCCGGCGGACAGAAGCAGCGCTGCGCCTGCGCGCGGGCGCTGGTCACCGGCCCCAGGCTGATTCTTGCGGATGAGCCTACCGGCGCGCTGGATTCCAAATCCTCACTGATGCTTATGGAAACCTTCCACAAGCTGAATACGGAAATGGATTCCACCATCCTGATGGTCACGCATGACGCCTTTTCCGCCAGCTGGTGCAAAAGGATCCTCTTTTTAAAGGACGGGCATATATTTCACGAGCTGATACGCACCGGACAGGACAGACGTGCCTTCCTGAACGAAATCCTGGATGTACTCGCCCTGACGGGAGGTGAGCTTTCCCATGCTGACTAAACTAAGCCTGCGCAATGCCGGACGTACCTGGAAGGATTATCTGGTTTTCTTCGTCACCCTGGTTTTAATTGCGGCAATCATGTTTTCCTTTAACGGACTTCTTTTTGATCCGGACATACGGACGCTGGAAACTGACTCCTACATCATTGCCGTCATGTTGGGCATTGCCACCTTTTTTATCCTCCTGGTTTTAGCCTGGCTGATCCAGTACATGATCCGCTTCATGATGAAAAAAAGGAGCCGGGAATTCGCAACCTACCTGCTCCTGGGTATGAAACGCAGACAGATTACCCATATCTTCTGGGGAGAAAGCCTGGCCCTTGGGGCAATGGCCTTTCTGCTTGGTACGATCATCGGACTCTTTCTGCGCCAGTTTCTATTTGCCTGTTTTTATACCCTTATCGGGAAAAGCTACCGTCTGGATTTTTCCTGGAACACCCCTTCTTTTCTGATGACTCTGCTCTGCTTTTTCTCCTGCTACCTTCTGGCCCTCCTTTTTCACCAGAAGAAATTCCGGGGGATGAACATTGCCGGGCTCGTCCGGGCAGACAGGGAAAATGAATGCATCCGGGAAGGGAACCTGATAACGGGCGCCGCGGCAAGCCTGTCCGGAATCGCTTACTTCGTCATTTTCGGAACGGTTCTTTATTTCAAAGGCGGAAGTCTGGATAATGATGATATCATACGCATGATAGTACTTCTGATTCTCTCCATTTATCTTCTCTACTGGGGGCTCGCCTCCCTTTTCAGCCTCTATCTGAAAAAAAGGGGGAAACGGATCTATCATGGGACGAATCTGTTCCTCATCCGGCAGCTGTCCTCCAAAATACGGACCATGCGCTTTACCTTCGGCACGCTCACAGTGCTTTTCACCTTCTCCCTGCTTGGCTGCAGCCTTGCATTAATGCTGAACCAGTACCAGAATACACAGCTTATTTACAAATACCCTTTTTCCGTCAGCATTCTGGGAAACGCGTCAAGTACGATGGAATCGGAACAGGCGGCAATAAACGGGCTTTCTCCTGACGCAGTCACTCATGTTTACAAAGTATATCACAATGGTGGGGAACAGATGCGCACATATTATCTTACCCACCTGCGCGCCTTTGCCAAATATGGAGGAAATCCGGGCAACGGGCCGGCCGGCGGGGCTTCTGCCAGCGTAGACAGCCTTATTTCCATGCCGGACGGTATTTGGGCACAGTATTACAACCACGATCCTTTCATGCGGCTGAGTGATTACAATGCGCTGCGGCGTATGCTGGGCTTTCCGGAAGCCGAACTTCCCGAAGGCGGTTATCTCCTTCAGACAAAATACCGGCTTCTCAAAGAACTGGGGGATGATGTTTATCAGGTAACCGTCCCGGCCGGCGGCAGTGAGCTGTATCTGGCCAGAATCTATACAGACGCCTTCTGCCAGGACGGACACAATGGCTCTGACTACATTCTGGTGGCGGACGATGATGTAGTGGAACAGATGGAAGTCTATTATACCGAACTGGCCTCCATGATTCCGGGCACGCTGAGCGATGAACAGATCGGGGCGATTTACTCCTCACACACAGATTACAGCGATATCATCGCCAGCGGCACGGACACCATGACACTTACAATTACCGATACGCTCATCTCCCAGGAGCTGCTGGCGGAAGGGAAATGGGGCTATACCTCCATCTCACTTCCCATGGTTTACATCGGCCTTGTTTACCTGTGCGTGGCCCTCACCATTCTGTCCGTACAGCAGCTAAGCGATTCCGGCAAGTACCGCTATCACTGCCAGCTTCTCTCCTCCCTGGGACTGCGGAGAAAACAGATAAACCGCACGCTCCTCAAACAGATGTCCTGGTTTTATCTGTGCCCGATTCTCCCTGCGGTACTGATAAGCGGCATGGCCGTTATCATCATAAGCGGGAAATTCGTGAATGCAACAGGCGTGAGCGGCTCGGCGTTCACTTACTTCGGCACCTCCTTCCTTATCTTTGTGGGGATATATCTGCTTTATTTTATTGCGGCTTATGTGGGGTTTGTGAGGGATGTATGGAAGGAGTAAGACTATACAATACACGGCGGGAAAGCAAATCTGACTTTCCCGCCGTGTATTATATATACGTCTCTTCCGTTGATATTCCTGCTTAATAATGCTTATTCAAATACTGCATAATCGCCATATGTATATTCCACGCCACCTTCTCCTGGTAATAATCATCGCACAGCTTCTCCGCCTCAGCGCCGTTGGACAGGAAGCCGCATTCCACGATTACAATCGGTTTTCCCGTCTTTTTCAGAAGATAATAGCTGTCGTTGGCCTTCGCCACCCGGTGGTTTTCCGGATCCAGATATTGTACCATCCGGTTCTGTATCGTTTCCGCCAGCTCCTTTCCCTGAACGCTGCTGTTATAGTAAAAAACCTGCGCCCCGTCCACGTACTCTTCCCCATAGCTGTTCTGATGAATGCTTACCGCGAGCTGCGGTTGGGCTTCTTCAATAATCTGGATACGCTGCTTCATATCCTGCACTTTTTTATTGGAAGCGTTTTCGTCGTATAACCCGCCGTCTGTCGTCCGGGTCATGACTACCTTTACATCCGACGCTTCAAGAAATGCCTTCAGCTTCTCAGCAACCTGAAGATTAATTTCTTTTTCCAGTGCGCCGTTGATTCCGATTTTTCCCGGATCGTCTCCCCCGTGTCCCGCATCTATAACCACGCAGAACCGTTCCTCCGTCTCTGCCTCACCTTCATTTACCAGAACCGCCGCCTGCCTTGCAGCAAAAAAAACGGACGTGAAAAGAAGAATCGTAACTACGCCCTTTAGAATCTGTTCCTTCAGTTCCTGACTCATTGGAACCTCCCGCCCTTCGCTTATTCCATTTTATGTGCTGTCCTACAAAATAGAACCGGCGGACGCAACTTCCTCCTTACCTTCTGTCCTGCGAATTAAAAACTGCCTGTTCTGTGAATGAAAAAGGGAACCGCCTGCTGACGGTTCCCGCATTGAAGGCAATATAACATTATCGCCCATCTATCATCCATTCACAAATGAAGTCAGCACATCCCACACTTCAGGGTGCCCCTTTTCATAACCCAGCTTCCATGCCGCAACACCGCCCAGGTTATAATTCTTCATAATATTTATCTTAACCTCCAGAGACTGTGCATCCTCCATCCATACCTGATAGAAGGAATCCCCGTCCTGTACCTCCGCATAATTCTGGCAGGCCTCCTCATCCCAGATGGTTTCCGCGCCTTTATCGGAAACAAACTTCTGTACCGCAGATATTCCCACAGCCTGGCTCTGTACCTGGCCGCCCTTTGTTTCCCAGATCCGTGTGTAAAAGGGAACCGCATTAATCACCTTCTCCGCCGGTACTGACTGCACCATAGTGCTTATGCCTTCCTCCACAAATCCGATAGAGGCTACGCTGCCGGGCTCCTGGGAACCACCGTAATGCTCGTCATATCCCATAATTATGACATAATCGGCCACAATCCCCTGTTCCTTCCAATTATAATGGGCATTATAATTCTTCGGCACATAATTATCCACGGAAAGCACCAGGTTGTTGGCGCGGCAGGAAATAGAAAGCTCACGCAGGAATTCCACATAATCCTCACCGGCCTCCGTACTCACCTGCTCCAGGTCCACATTAATGCCATCCACGCCAAGCGCCAGGGCCTCGTTCACCAACCCGGAAATCAGATTGGCCCGCTTGCTCGTATAGGAAAGGATTTCCTTCGTATTCACGTCATAGGTGAAATTATCTAACAGCGCCCATACCTCAAGCCCCCTGCTGTGCGCCTGCTCCACATAGTCTTTGCTGCCTATGCTGACAAAATTCCCCTCATTATCGCTGAGGAAAAACCAGGTGGGAGAAATAACATTCATGCCGCTCACGCCGTCCAATACCGTTGACAGCGTGGAATTGGCCGCTTCGCTTGTAACCTGGTGCCATCCCAGGCTGATCTTATGCTCCCTGCGGATGCTGGTATATTCAGGCTCCTGATAATCAGTCACCGGAATCAGCGTTTCACTGCGGAGGTTCTCAAGCCTTTTATTTTCCACATAGCCAAGGAAGCCGTCCGATGTGGCAACCTTGCTCCAGTTTTCCATTTCCTCCAGGATGACCACCTTGTCCCCTGCCTTCACATCGGTTAAAATATCACTTTTCACGCCGCCCTGGTATCGCACGGCCGTATCCTTTTTAATATCGGCAGCCTGATGCTCGCCCCAGCTGGTAGTCAGCACTGCCCTGTTAGGATCCTGAAACAGTTCAAAGGAAAAATTAGTATATTTTTTCACATAGTCCAGCGCAACGTACATAACCCCGTTATCCATAAACGCAGGAACATAGCCTTCCTCACCTGCACTGCCGCCCTCCGCCCGGATTATTTCATCCGGCGTCGTATAAAGGAGCAGATTCTCATTATAGTCTGCATAGAATCTGTCATTCAGATAGGCATGCACTGTATCCAGGGGCAGATAGCATCTTCCTTCAGACAGCCTGCCTTTTTCTTCTTTTATTTCATTATTTAATACGAGGGCCACATCCTCCCCCGATTCTATTCCATAATAAGATCCAAGATCCATCCTTTCCTTTGAATAGGAGAATCTTTCAAGGACTTTAACACCCATGGTAATGGCAATAATCACAATAATAAGGACGACAGCGATTATTACCGGAAGCTTTTTTTTCATTTTCCGTATTCCTCCTGACCGTCCTTATTATATCAGACTATTTAAACATCGTCATTACCTATTTTTACATAAATCGTCAGAATCTGACTAATTGCCGCCGCGCGCGGCTGTCTCAGGCGCGCTCGGCAGCTGTCTTTTTCTTCCATCCGCAGCGTCGGTACGGGGGACCGTTTATACGGATGTCGGAATCGGATACTTCCTGTAGCTGTTACGAAGCCGCCCCGCAGCTTCACAGCTGTTTTCATTTTACAATTATTTTCAGATAGGAAACTTAATAATATATGGCCGCAACGGACATCAGCGGTATTCAACCCTGTCATACCTTACTTCCCGCAGCGTGCCGTCTTCGTCGGTCACGAAGTCCGGCATATAAACAGTATCTTCATTGACGAAAAATTTTCTGGCGATTTCTTCCGGGGAAGCGGGTTCTCCTTCCAGATACAGATCAACCCCCTTGCTGTAAATTTCCCTCAGATGCCTTTCCAGCTTCTTCTCGTCCTTCTCTAAATGCATGGTACACACCCCTCCGTATTTTCTATACGGAACAAGCACCCGGACAGACGGCGCGGAAAAATCGCCCCAGTCCTTCCCCAAAAGGATCGTGATATATAAATGTGCCCTTCCGTATGACTTTACGGCAGCGACGATATTTAAACAGAAAAAAACAAGATGCTCCAGGACATGTATCGCGGAATAAGATAAAAAAACCAATTACAACATGAATTTTGCGAATTAAACGAAACTTAGTGGTAATTTTGGAAATGATTTTTGTTCCGACAAGCACATAAGCCTGTAAGACATCCTCATACTATTAGATGAGGAGAAGATATAGAGCACACAGGAAAGATCTGGTGTGTCTATAATATTTGCTTAAAATATGATATAATAGAATCATAAATAAATGAGTGATACAAACTCATTCCGGCTGAAAAACCGCCCTCCTTCTGACACTGATTGTCCAGAAGCATCTCTAAAACGAATTATATCCGATAAATGGAAAAATAGCAAGACTAAAATCTTAAAAAAGTTTAAACAGTTTCAAAGGATGCTTGACTTATTTCTTCCTTAAGTATAATATATTTGATAATCACAGATACTACACAGATATGTTCATTTTACAGGTATTTTCAGTCACACAAGACAACAATTTCAATATCTTTATATTAAGGATGTGAGAACATGAAAATTGAAAAAGTAAATGATCATCAGATTCGTTGTACCCTGACAAAAGCCGACCTGGCAGATCGTGAATTGAAAATCAGCGAGCTTGCCTATGGCACCGAGAAGGCCAAAAGCCTCTTCCGGGATATGATGCAGCAGGCTTCCCTGAAATTCGGTTTTGAAGCAGAAGACATTCCGCTTATGATAGAAGCAATTCCCCTGAACTCCGATTGTATTGTTTTAATCATCACCAAAGTGGAGGATCCGGAGGAACTGGACACACGTTTTTCCAAATTTGCCCCCAGTGTTCATGACGACGACAGCCTGGATGATATGATTCAGGATCTGAATGAAGGCGCAGACGATGTTCTCGATTTATTCAAGCGCATTCATGAAGGCCGCGTGAACGGCGGACAGAACGGACAGAAAACGCTCCGCCAGGAGGAAAAAGCTGAAGAAGCCGGAACAGCGGAAGGCTCTGTCAGCCTGACAAGGATATATTCCTTTGATTCCCTGAATCATCTGACCAGGCTGGCCCACGTACTGAAGGGTTTTTATCACGGCTCCAACTCACTGTATAAGGACAGCAGCACAGGACGCTATTTCCTGATTGTTACAAGTTCTTCCCATACACCGGAGGAATTCAACAAGCTTTGCAACTGTCTGTCAGAATACGGACGGCAGGAAAAGTCAGTTCCTGCAGGAGAAGCCTATTTTGAGGAACATCACGAACTGATAATCAGCGAAAACGCTTTACAGAACTTAAGCAAAATCTAAAAAACAGACGGGCACGCGCCTTATTGGCAACGTGCCCGTCTGTTTCTTCCCGTATTCAAAGGCTCCATCCACGCTAACCGCCCTTATATGCCGCACGCACATGCCAGGCCAAAGCAGCCTGCCATCCCGTCACCCGCGCCGCATAAATGTCAGTACACAGCATGTCCGCCCCTGAAAATTGATTATAATGCAGCAATCTTGCTCATTAAATCTTCAATATCCATTCCATGAACCATAGCCGCTTCTTCCAGGCTTTCACCCTGAGCAGAAGGACATCCCAGGCAATGCATGCCTGCTTCCATAAGAATGGGAGCAACCTCGGGATTGGCTCTTAAGATTTCACCAATTGTCATTTCCTTAGTAATCTGCGCCATTTCGCTTACCTCCTTTTCCTTAGAAACTATCAGCAGGCCCCTGCCCGCTGATTTTCTTAGTATAATACTTTTCCCCAAATTACGCAAGATATGCGAGGGTATAAGGAAAAAGGAAAAAGCCAGACAACATAATCCAAATAGAAATCAATAATATATGAAATACTAAATTCAATATACTTTTTCATCATACAAAATATGGCAGAACAACAACAACATTCCTCACACAAAACCTACCGCTGCCATCAGGGGCAAAACGCATCCGCCCCAGTTCCTTCCGTCTTTTACGGGGGCGCCGGAGCCGGGCTTCTCCTTCTTCAGGGGAGCTGCGGCGGGGGTATTTTCCGTGCCATATGAAAAAACGGCGCTGTTTCTTACTGCTTCGGATGGCCAGGATCCGGCCGCCCCTAGCGGCCTGTCTGACGAACGCAGCCGACTCCAGTCGCTGCGTGAGGAGTTTTGGCCGCGTTGGCCGAATCCTGGCCAACCGAAACAGTTAGAAACAGCCCGTTTTTGAAACTGGCACGGAAAATACCCCCACCGCAGCCCCCCTGAAGAAGGAGAAGCCCGGCTCCGGCGCCCCCGCAAAAAGCGGAAGGAACTGGGGCGGATGCGTTTTGCCCCGTTCCCCCGCTTATTGATAAATTTTATTAAAAAAGTATAAAACCGGGGTTTGTTTACAAAAAAGAACAGTCCGCGCCTTGACGCGGCTTTCCGGGAAACATATAATACAGGTGCGGGTGAGACCTGATGGTGTTCTATCCGCAGTTTTTTACGGTTCGCATTTTGGGACCGTCTGCCCGTTTAACATCTATATTTGATACTGCCCCGGCAGTAGAAGAGGAGGAAAATCTTGAGAACAGAATGGAATGGTTTTATAGGCGGTGACTGGGAGCACGAAATCAATGTGCGCGATTTTATCCAGAAGAATTACCACCCTTATGACGGGGATGAAGCTTTTCTTGCCGGACCTACACAGAATACCCTGGATCTTTGGGATGAGGTTCTGGAACTGAGCCGTAAGGAAAGAGAAGCCGGCGGTGTCCTGGATATGGATACCAAAGTCATTTCCACCATTACGTCCCATGGTCCCGGATATCTTGATAAATCCAAAGAAACTATTGTAGGCCTTCAGACCGATGCCCCTTTTAAGCGTTCCCTGCAGCCCTACGGCGGCATCCGTATGGCACAGAAGGCATGTGCTGACAACGGCTATACTTTGGATGCGGATGTGGAGGAATTCTTCTCCACCCACAGAAAGACTCATAATGCAGGCGTTTTTGATGCCTATACCCCTGAGATGCGCGCATGCCGCAGCGCCCACATCATTACCGGCCTTCCGGATGCCTACGGCCGCGGAAGGATTATCGGAGACTACAGAAGAATCGCCCTTTACGGCATTGACCGCCTGATCGAGGACAAGCTGGCACAGAAGGAATCCACCGGAAGCACGATGACCGATGATGTAATCCGCCTTCGTGAAGAAATTTCCGAACAGATCGTTGCCCTGAAAATGATGAAGCAGATGGCGGCATCCTATGGCTGTGACATTTCAAAACCGGCTGCCAATGTACAGGAAGCCATTCAGGCAACCTACTTCGGTTATCTTTCCGCAGTAAAGGAACAGAACGGAGCCGCCATGTCCCTAGGCCGCACCTCCACCTTCCTTGATATTTATTCAGAACGAGATCTTGCCCTGGGAACCTTTACGGAAGAGCAGATTCAGGAATTTATTGATCACTTCATCATGAAGCTGAGAATCATCAAATTTGCACGTACGCCGGAATATAACGAGCTGTTCTCCGGCGACCCTGTATGGATTACGGAATCCCTGGCAGGCGTAGGCGTTGACGGACGCCACATGGCAACAAAGATGTCCTTCCGTTACCTGAATACACTGACCAACCTGGGACCTTCCCCGGAGCCCAACCTGACCGTGCTCTGGTCAACCAGGCTGCCTGTTAATTTCAAACGTTACTGCGCGAAGATGTCCATCCAGACTTCTTCCATCCAGTATGAAAATGATGATTTAATGCGCGTTACCCACGGCGATGACTACGGCATTGCCTGCTGTGTATCCTCCATGAGAATCGGTAAGGAAATGCAGTTCTTCGGCGCCCGCGCCAATCTGGCAAAATGTCTGCTTTACGCTCTCAACGGCGGTATCGACGAGAAGACAAGAAAGCAGGTAGGTCCCAAATACCGTAAGTATGAAGGAGATGTACTGGAATACGATAAGGTAATGGATGCATTCCATGACATGATGGAATGGCTTGCCGGCGTTTATGTTAACACCCTGAACGTTATCCATTATATGCATGACAAATACTGCTATGAAAGAGCGCAGATGGCTCTTCACGACAGAGACGTACGCCGTTATTTTGCAACCGGCATCGCCGGGCTTTCCGTTGTGGCGGACTCCCTTTCCGCGATTAAATATGCAAAGGTTGAGCCCATCCGCGACGAGGACGGCATTATTGTAGATTTCAAAACCACTGGTGACTTCCCGAAATACGGAAATGATGATGACCGTGTGGATACCATTGCCAGGGAGCTGGTGTCCAGCTTCATGACCATGGTAAGGAGACATCACACCTACAGGGACGGCTTCCCCACCACCTCCGTACTGACCATTACCTCCAACGTGGTTTACGGAAAGGCAACCGGGGCCACACCTGACGGCCGTAAGGCCGGAGAACCTTTTGCTCCCGGCGCCAACCCCATGCATGGACGCGACACCCATGGCGCGGTAGCTTCCATGTCCTCCGTATCCAAGCTGCCTTTTAAGGATGCACAGGATGGTATTTCCAATACCTTTACCATCATCCCCGGCGCACTTGGGAAAGAGGATGAGATTTTTGCAGGAGACATTGAAATCGACCTTGATACACTGCCTCAGGAGTAAAAGGAGCTGATTTTATGGATCAACAGGCTATGATAGACGATCTGGTCAGGATGCTGGATGCCGGTGCGCAGGAAGGCGTGGGCCATATTAACGTGGCTATTGACGCTTCCTGCCCCGGCGGCAGGAAGATACAGACCGGATGCCCGGAATGCTCGGCCGCACCGCTGGCCTGCAGCGTTCCCACCCTCCACGAGGGTCTTGACAGAACTGAAAACGAATGATTTATGCTGCTGTTCCTGCAGGAACGGCTGCTGATTCTTCTCTCCCGAGAAAAGAAAGGAAGGCAAACTATGGAAGCTAACAACGCACAGATTGACAATCTTGTTTCTTTACTGGACGGCTATGCAGAAAAAGGCGGCCATCATCTCAACGTCAACGTACTGAACCGTGAAACTCTTCTGGATGCCCAGAAGCACCCGGAAAAATATCCTCAGCTGACGATCCGTGTATCAGGCTATGCCGTAAACTTCATTAAGCTTACACCGGAACAGCAGGCAGATGTTATTTCCCGTACGTTCCATGAAGCGCTGTAATTATAATTGTAAGTAAAACGGACAGGCCCTGCACGGAAAACCCGCCAAACAACCGGTTTCCCGCAGGGCCTGTCGTGCTATAATAGGATCAGGAGCAAATGACAGCTTTGATAAGCAGGAGGATAATTATGCCAACATCTACGCAGGAAAGCACACCTACACCGGGAAGAATACATTCCATAGAAAGCTTCGGTACAGTAGACGGACCGGGCGTCAGATTTGTTGTATTTTTGCAGGGATGCCCCATGCGCTGCGCCTACTGCCACAACCCTGATACCTGGGAAATAAATGCGGGGTCTTACATTTCTGCAGAACAGATTATGGAAAGCTATGAGCGTAACAAGAGCTTCTACAAGGACGGCGGCATCACGGTAACCGGCGGAGAGCCTCTGCTCCAGCTGGATTTTCTGACAGAATTATTCACGCTGGCCAAAAAGGATAATATCCACACCTGTATCGACACCTCCGGAATTCCATTCGCACCTTCCAACAGGGAATGGATGAAAAAGCTGGATATTCTTCTGGGAATGACCGATTTGGTCATGCTGGACATTAAACATATTGATCCCAAATGCCATAAGGATCTGACCGGCTGCCCGAATGACAATATCCTCCGTTTTGCCTGGTATCTGGATAAGAAAAAAGTACCCGTATGGATCCGCCATGTGGTGGTTCCCACCGTAACCGATGATGAAAGCTTCCTGTACAGACTGGGATGGTTTATCGGAGGGTTGAGTAACCTCAAAGCCCTGGACGTCCTGCCTTACCATACAATGGGAAAAGCAAAGTATGAAAAGCTGGGAATTCCCTACCGGCTGGAGGGCATCCCCCCCATGGACAGGCCCACGCTTTTGCTCAAAAAACAGTCGATTCTTAAGGGTATCAAGGACCGGAGGAATCAGAAGCCGGCTCCATCATAAGCTGTAACGGACTTTCGGATTAATCTGATTTTATTTTTATTAAAATATGTAAAATACGGCATATTTTCGCACGGAACCCATATATTGTATATATTGCAATAATATTGTTTCTGTGGAATCAAAACAGTTACTGCATCTGTATATTTGTTCCTCAAAAAGTACAAAAAATCGCCGATAATTCACAAAAAATAGCTTGTATTAAATGATTTTCTATATTAGAATAAGTAATGATAATCAACAAAGTCTATAAGAATAAAGGAGGATATCATTATGGCATATGTAATTAGTGACGCTTGTGTAAGCTGCGGAACATGTGAAGGACAGTGTCCTGTTGGCGCTATCTCTGCAGGAGATGGACAGTATGTAATCGACGCCAATACCTGTATCGAATGTGGTTCCTGTGCAGGAGCTTGCCCTACAGGCGCTATTTCCCAGGAATAAGTAATATTCAGGTATCTGCGCTTTTTGCGCTGATAACGCATTCCTGCGTGAAACAACATAAGGACTTCAGGAAGGAAGCATTCAAAATAATGAATGCTTCTTTCTTTTTTCTTCACTTTTCTGAGCCTTGCGTTCCTTCACAGCCTGTCTTTTCCTCTCCCTGCGTTCTTTTCCGGTCAGGCCTCTGCCGCTGTATTGCTTTATCAGCTCGTCCAGCTTTTTATAATGCTCCTCTTCCCTTTCCGTTCTCTGCCTGTCTCTTTTTTCGTTTTCCTCCTCCTGGATACGGAACTGATAATCCATCTCCTTCATGATCGTCTCTTTGATCTCCCGCGTAAGATCCTGGTTGTTTTCCCTGACAGCCTGCGCCACCAGATTATGTAAAAGAAGCTGCAAACGGGCGCTTTTATCCTGAAGCTGCCTGTCATCCCGTTCGTTCAGCTCTGCCTGTGTGCTGCGCACCGGCTGTATGTGTTCCCTGATGGGCACCATAACCTGAAGTGTGCTGTCTGTGAGCACCGTACGTATTGCCTTCAGCTGCAACCCCTGTTGCTTCAGCTTCTTAATTTCCCTGAACTGTTCCACATCCTCTCTTGTATAGTATCTGTGTCCCAGCTCATTCCTCCTGATAGGGAGCTTCAGTTCTTCCTCCCAGTATCTGAGCACATGGCTCTCCACTCCTACCAGCTTTGCCGTTTCCGAAATGAGATACATGTCCTTTTCCAAATCAGGATGCTCCTGCCCTGCTGTCTCCGGCTGACCCGCTATCCCTGTTTGACCTGTTGTCCCTGGCTGACCCGCTGCCCCTGACTGTCCCGCTGCCCCAGCAAGGTCTGACGGCTGAATTTGTCCGGCTGCACCTGTCAGGTCTGCTGCCTGCACTTGTCCTGCCGCACCTCCCTGTTCTTCCGGATTTGTTTGCCCCGCCTTTTCTTTTCTCCCCGGCTGCTCTCTCTGTTTCTTCTCTGTGTTCTTAGCCTTCTGAGTTTTCTGCACCTCCCGTGCCTGCCTGTTTTGTGTTTGTTCCGCATACTTCGTATTCATTTCCTCACCCTCTCTTTCCACCGGTTTTTCATCTCTTTCAATCACTGCCGCCCTGCTGGCTGATTTTTTACTGCTCATTTTTCCTCCTGTCTGCCGCCGACTGCGGCATATCTGTTTTATTTTTATAAAAAAAGAGAACGCCAGCCTCAGGTTGGGTTCTCTTTTGTATTGTATTCTTTATTCTGTTTTTATAGCTGCCGCTTTTCCGTCCGGTTATCAGATTCCCGAAATCCGCCACTAAAATAACTATTTTTGAAGATTTGCAAACTTTGTAAATTCCGGCAGCCATACCAAATCAATGGTGCCGATAGGGCCATTTCTCTGCTTCGCTATGTTGATTTCCGCAATCCCCTTCTTCTCCGTATCCGGATTGTAGTAGTCGTCTCGGTAAATAAACATAACAACGTCGGCATCCTGCTCAATAGCTCCTGATTCACGCAGATCCGAAAGCATGGGCCTGTGATCCGGCCGCTGCTCCACGGCACGGCTCAGCTGGGAAAGCGCCAGCACCGGCACGCTCAGTTCTCTTGCCAGAGCCTTCAGGGAACGGGAAATATCTGAAATCTCCTGCTGCCTGGAATCCGTGCCTCTGCCGCTTCCCGACATGAGCTGGAGGTAATCGATGATTATCATCTTCAAATCCATTTCCAGCTTGAATTTACGGCATTTGGAACGCATTTCCGCGATGCTGATACCCGGCGTGTCATCGATGATCAGCTTGGATTGTCCAATCATACCCGCGCTTTCTATAAGCTTCTCCCATTCCAGATCGGAAAGGTTTCCGGTACGCAGATGCTGGGAATCCACCTTGGACTCCATGGCGAAGAGACGGTTAACAAGCTGTTCCTTACTCATTTCCAGACTGAATATAGCCACGCAGTCCCCGGAATGGAACGCCACATACTGGGCAATATTCAGGACAAAAGCAGTCTTTCCCATGGAAGGCCTGGCGGCAATCAGCACCAAATCAGAGGGCTGCATGCCTGCGGTCCGGTAATCCAGATCAATGAATCCGGTGGCAATTCCGGTGACGCCTCCGCTGTTATGGGACGACTTTTCTATTTTATCCATGGCGTTCATGACAACCTCACGGATTGGAACGAAATCTCCGGTATTCCGGCGCTGGACCAGATCAAATACCTTTTTCTCCGTTTCCTCCATGATAACTTCCACGCTGTCTTTTCCGGCATAGCAGTTATTGGCTATCTCTTCCATAAGCCGGATCAATCTGCGCAGCACTGACTTTTCCGCCACGATATTAGCATAATACTTGATATTGGCCGAGGTGGGAACCGCCGTAATCAGATCCCTGATGAATTCCAGGCTGCTAATTTCCGGCGGCACATCCTTTTCCTTCAGCCGGTTCTGAAGGGTAACCAGATCCACCGGCTGCCCCTGATCATTGAGTTCCACCATGGAATCGAACAATACACCATAGGACTTGTTGTAAAAATCCTCCCCGCATATCATTTCGGATGCGACCACAATCGCTTCTCTGTCCATAATCATGGAACCGATTACGGATTGCTCTGCTTCCATGCTGTGGGGCAATACCCGTTTTAATATAGCCTCATCCATCGATGCCATTGTCAATTCCTTCTTATTCTTCCACTTTTACCTTCAGTTTCCCGGTCACCTGCTGATGCAGCCTCACAGGCACCTCATAGGTTCCGAAGGCCTTAATTGCATCCGTCAGCTGAATCTTTTTCTTATCGATGTCAACATCGCACTGCTCCTTAAATGCAGTTGCGATTTCCTTGGAAGATACGGATCCGAATACTTTTCCGCCCTCTCCCGCTTTCATCTTAATCACAACGGATTTGCTTTCCAGATCCCTGGCAAATGCCTGTGCCGCCTCCAGAATTTCCTTTGCCTTTCTTTCTTCATTGGCATTCTGGAGCTTCAGATCGTTCAGGTTCTTGGATGTGGCCTCCAGCCCCAGCTTCTTGGGCAGGATAAAGTTTCTGGCATAGCCGTCGTTTACATTCACAATCTCCCCTTTTTTACCAAGGGCTTTTACATCTTCCAATAATATCACTTTCATTATTTCAGTTCACCTTCCTCTATCATTTTATCCAAAGTTCCTTTGATTGTACCGATTACGGACGCTGGCTCCGAACCGTCCACCTGGCAGCCTGCCACGTTCATATGGCCGCCGCCGCCCATTCTTTCCATAATGACCTGTACATTGACCTCGTCTATGGAACGGGCGCTGATATAAATCCGGCCCTGATACTCCGTCAGTACAAAGCTTGCCTTAATCCCCTTAATATTCAGGAGCTCGTTGGCAGCCTGTGCGCCCACAATCGTGGGGCTCTGAATCCCGTCGCTGCGGCAGATGGAAATCGCATAATCATTCCTGTAAATTTCCGCCTGTCCCACGGCATCCGCCTTGGCCTTATACTCAGCCGCATTTTCACGGAACAGCTTCCGGACACGGGTGACATCCGCGCCGTTGCGTCTTAAGAATGCTGCCGCCTCAAAGGTACGCACGCCGGTCTTCGTCATAAAATTATTGGTATCTATCATGATGCCGGAATACATACAGTCGGCTTCCTCGCCTTTGATGCGTACCCCGTCATTGATATACTGCAATATTTCGGAAACCATTTCACAGGTAGAAGAAGCATAGGCCTCCACATAGGAAAGCGTTGCGTTCTCAATAGTTTCCGTTCCCTGCCTGTGATGATCCAGAACCACAATGGACTTACATACCTTCAGCAGCTCCGGGCATTCCGTGATACTGGGTTTATTCACATCCACCACCACAAGCACCGTGTTATTTCCCGCCGTTTCCAGCGCCTGCTGGCTCTTGAGGAACATATCCGGTTCATACTCCTGGCTGTTCTGGAACATGTCAATCAGCGGCTGTACGGAGGTGGTGATTTCGTTGATAACGATCTGCGCCTTGCGATCCAGCGTCCTTGCAATCCGGTAAATACCAATAGCCGCGCCGAAGCTGTCCACATCCCCGATCTGATGGCCCATGATAAGGACCCTGTCCTTGCTTGTAATAATTTCCCGCAGCGCATGCGCCTTGACCCGGGCCTTGACTCTGGTGTTCTTCTCCACCTGCTGGCTCTTCCCACCATAGTAGCTGATTTGCTCCGGCGTCTTGACAACGGCCTGATCGCCGCCTCTGCCCAGCGCCAGGTCAATGGCTGTCCTGGAAAATTCATAGTTCTGGGAATAGCTCAGGCCGTCCAGGCCCACGCCGATACTGATGGTAACCGCCATCTCGTTGCCGATATTTACGGTCTTCACATCCTCCAGAAGTTCGAAACGCTTATCGCTCATCTGAGTGACCGCGCTCTTACGGAGGATAGTCAGATACTTGTCCTTTTCAATCTTTTTGCAGATTCCGTCAAAACCGGAAATGTACTTATTCACCTTTCTATCAATCAGCGCGATAAGCAGCGATCTCCGCACTTCCTCCACGCTTTCCAGCGCTTCGTCATAATTGTCCAGATATATCATTCCCACTGCCAGGGACTGATCATCATTCTCCTTCAGGGCGATTTTCAGCGCCGTTTCATCAAACAGATACATGGCATACAGACAACCCTGGTACTCCTCCTCGCCGATGATATCACTGTCGTCAGCCATTTCCCGGAGTGATATTCTGGTAAACTTGGCAATATACTCGCTCTCCTCATAGGAGATTTCAAATTCTGCCACGCCTTCCTCCACTGAAGGGAGCCTGTCCCTTGTTACCGAGGAAAAAAAGGAGGTAACCGAACGCCGCTGGGCTTTTTCATTATGTATTGCCCTTGCGAATGCATGATTGTACCAGATTATTTTCCCATCCTCATCCAGCAGTGAATACGGCACGGAAAGCTCTCTTAAAAGCTCTTTCTGTATCTGTCCGTACTGCGTCGCAAAGCTGACCAGCTCATTGATGATAATGGGTCTGTTATACAGCATAAGATACAGGATCATTGCAAAATAAAATACAAGGAAGCAGGTGAGAAGGAACCCCGCCCGCGTATCCAGAAAATAAATTCCAATGTCCACCAATAAAAGCAAAAGGCCGAGATACATGGATATCTGCATATATATCTTCAGCCTTCCTTTTAATTTGACTCTTTTCTTCATTCCTATCCTCATCCGTAGTCTGGAGTGTGTCTGAAAATTGATTCCTGTGGATGTAACTGTCAGGTATCCCTGAAGTTACCAGTAAGTACAATATGCAGCTTAAGAAAATGAATCCTCAAACAGGCTCTGAGACAGACCCGGCTGTAAATTCTTCCCGCCGGCGTCAATAAATTTCTTCATGTAAAACCGGGGGCCAGGGCCTCCGACACACATATCTTTGATATTATACCATTTTTTAATGCAGAATGCCATACTTTTCGCTTTGTTGGCCTGCGACGTAAAAGACAATTATTTTCATTTTTTCAACAAAAAACAGCTGCCGGATGAATTTCCGACAGCCGCTTTGCTTTTAATATTAGTCTGCTACGTAAGGCATAAGTGCAAGATGTCTTGCGCGCTTGATAGCAACAGTAAGTGCTCTCTGATGCTTTGCACAGTTTCCGGTGATTCTTCTGGGAAGGATTTTTCCTCTTTCGGAAACGTATCTTTTTAATTTATTTACATCTTTGTAATCAATTGTATTATCTTTACCGCAGAATACGCAAACTTTTTTTCTTCTGCGCATGCCGCCTCTTCTCTTCATCGGAGAATCAGATCTCTCTGCTTTATTATAAGCCATAGTATTGCCTCCTATCTGAATCATATAAATCTGTCCGGCCAGTCCGCCCGGAAGTTCCCTTCCACGGCACCGGTCCTCTGTAAACCGGGGGCCGGACAGTCACAATTGCATTAGTTAAACGGCAGTTCCTCGTCGATTCCGTCCGGAATGTTCATGAAACCATCGCCCGGTGCGCTCGGTTCAGGTCTGGATACCTGTGCGGTATAACCGCCGGAATAACCCCCGTCGTTATTCGCCGCAGCATTCTTGCTCTCTGCAAACTCCTGATCTTCCACAACCACGTCGGTAGTGTAAACCTTAACGCCATCCTTATTCGTATAGCTGCCAGTCTGGATACGGCCTGTTACAACGACCTTCGTACCTTTACGGAGATACTTCTCTGCGAATTCCGCGCTTCTGCCGAATGCAACGCATCCGATAAAATCTGCTGAATTCTCATCGTTGTTGCGGTTGAATCTTCTGTCAACCGCCAGTGTATACCTGGCAATTGCCGTTGCGCTCTCTCCCTGGGAATATCTCACTTCAGGATCCCTGGTTAAACGTCCCATAAGAATTACTTTATTCATATTACCTCCTGTACTGCGAATGCATCCTCAGTACAAATCAAGAAAGCACACCGCATTCGAAAGAAAGCATCTGCCTTCTTTACAAAATCCACTGATTATGCTTCTTCGCGCTTAACAACTAAATATCTCATAACGTTGTCCATAATGCGAATACGGCTTTCGATTTCTGCCGGTGCAGAAGTCGGAGCGTCGAACTGAACTACGTAATAGAAGCCTTCTTTCATTTTCTGGATCTCGTAAGCAAGTCTTCTCTTACCCCATTCATCAACGTTTGTAATTGTGCCGCCGAATCTTTCGATCAGAGCCTTGCACTTGTCCACAACTGCAGCTCTTTCGTCGTCTTCGATTTTCGCATTCACAACAAATGTTAATTCATATTTGCTCATGCTAGTTACCTCCTTTTGGTCTCTGGCCCCCTGCCCGGGAGCAAGGAAATTTATATATCACGAGGTAATATCATATCATAGAAATCCAGCGATTTCAAGCCTTTTCCCGGATTTCCCGGACATTTTTTTCCACAAGCTTCCTGGGAACCATGATCTGATGGCCGCAGCCCAGACACTTGAGCCTGAAGTCGGCGCCCACCCGCAGGACCTCCCATTCCCTGCTGCCGCAGGGGTGCTGTTTTTTCAGTTTTACAATATTCCCTACCTGGATATCCATATTGTCATCCCACCTTTACTCCCGCAGACAGCAGACCGGCCCTCAATGCTCCCATCACCCTCAGGCAGCCTCCACCGCCCGATGTCCCTGTATGCATTGTGCCGATGCCGCCCCGCGGGGTATTTCACTCTACAGCCGGGAGAAAATCTCCCCGATACTGCCCTGCACCACCAAATCCGCCTGTGCATCCCTGGACGTTGGCGTTTTGTTCACAAGTACCAGCTTATTTCCTTCATAATAGTCAATCAGTCCTGCCGCCGGGTACACCGCCAGGGAGGTTCCTCCTATGATAAGCACATCCGCCCTGCTGATATATTCCACGGCCCGGGTCAGCGTCCTGTTGTCAAGTCCTTCCTCATAAAGCACCACATCCGGCTTAATCGTGCCGCCGCAGCTGCACTTCGGAACGCCTTCCGTATGCAGCATATATTCCGCATCATAAAATTTATGACAGCGCTCACAGTAATTCCTGTGCACGCTTCCGTGCAGCTCCAGCACATTTTTGCTTCCTGCCAGCTGATGCAGGCCGTCTATGTTCTGGGTGATAACCGCCTTCAGCTTTCCCTTCGCCTCCCATTCAGCCAGCTTTCTGTGTGAGGCATTGGGCTTTGCGTCCAGGCACAACATCTTATCTCTGTAAAAACGGAAAAACTCTTCCGGCATCCTCCGGTAAAAGGTATGGCTGAGAATTGTTTCCGGAGGATAATCATAATTCTGGTTATACAGCCCGTCCACACTTCTGAAATCCGGTATTCCGCTTTCTGTTGAGACTCCCGCGCCTCCGAAAAAAACGATATTATCCGTCTCGTCAATAATTTTTTTCAGTTTTTCCCAAGCTTCTTCCATTCCCTCTTCCTTTCCGCATCCCTTCCGGAATGCCCTGCTGTCTCCCGCATGTACAGCCGGCCGCCGCCATAACGGACCATCCTCTCCCGCGCACCCTTCTGCGCCGCAACAGAACGGCAGCGCCGTCCTGCTGCCTACGGTGCTGCCGTCTGATGCGTCTTCGCAAATTCCACGTACTTCATGTCTTCCTGGGTGATATGCACCTTCCACCATTCCTGCAGGTACTCAAATACCTCTCCCAGCATCTCATCCTGCGTATCCAGGGAAAGCTGCGGCACACGTTCTGTAAATTCCTGTATTTTCCTGCTGAAGTCCTCATGGTGCCTGATATGTTCCTCCAGCCTGTCATAGCCAATCTCCCGCATGTACTCTTCCTCGTAGGCAAAATGCTCTGCGGTATGGAAACTCAGGTCTTCCAGAATCCTGTTGATATCGGCACATTTAAACAGCATGTTCTCGTCCGTGAAAAGCTGGTAAGCTCTCTGCGTCTGGTCCAGCATTCTCGCATGCTGCTGATCAATTGTTTCGTTTCCTGTACGGTATTCATCGCTGACTTCATAATGCTTCATTCTCCGGTAACCCCACTTCCTTTTTCATTTTCCGTTCTGAAACCTGCCGCAACGCCGCGCGTCTTCCCCCTCTGAAGGACTGCGGCACTTACGAATGTGAGATTAGTATAGCACAACTTTTTTTCTTTGAATACCGTATTATATCAAACGAAAAAAGTTAATTTTTTATCAAAGTCGCGGGGAGGGGCCGTTCTGCCTTCCGTGTTCCAAACCGGGCGGCTGCAGAGGAAAGTCGTATTTTCCTTTTGGTCCAAAGTGCATATAATGGATTACGGGCTATTTTGTCTGAATAACAGGGTGCCGGCAGATGGTATGGCGGCGCCGGAAGAAGGGTTTATGAAAAAAATTGTGATTGCCGGGAATTCCGGCAGTACGGAGAATTATGCAGAGGCGCTCACAAGGCTTGGCGCTTCGTGCACTGTTACGACAGACTGCCGGTTTGCCGGGGATTTTGACGCATTGCTTCTTCCCGGGGGCGGCGATATCGATCCTGTTCTGTTTGGAGAGAGCGACCATGGATCCCGGAAAATTGAACCTGGGCTTGACAGGAAGCAGCTTGCCATGCTGGATGCTTTTGTTCGCCTTTCCAGGCCGGTCCTGGGGATTTGTAAGGGCATGCAGATTATCAATGTTTATTTCGGCGGCGGCGTAATACAGGATCTGCCCACGAATTATGCACATCAGTATGACGGCAGGGATCAGGTCCATCCCAGCCATGCGGTTCCCGGATCCATATTTCATCAGCTGTACGGCGCAGATTTTAATGTGAACAGCGCGCATCATCAGGGCATTGGTTCCCCGGGGCGGGGCCTGTCTGTGGTTCAATATGCGCCTGATGGCGTGGCCGAAGGCATTGTGCATGAAAACCTGCCTGTTATCGGTGTGCAGTGGCATCCTGAACGTATGTGTTTTGCCCGCAGGCGTGAAGACACTCCTGACGGAAGTCTTCTCCTGTCACATTTTCTTTCGCTCACCGTTTCGTGATTACCTGGTCCCAGCTCTGGATTCCAAGATAATTTCTTGCAAATTCCGTGTAAGCATCCGCCTCCCCGGTATCAATATATTTAAAAGTATCATATATGTATTTCCTGCGCCCGTTCTGGTAGGAAAGTCCCAGGGCCAGCCCCTGGGCCACCTCCTCGGCCGCATCTGTTTCTCTGGATAAAATCATGGCATCAATATACTGATTGTTTTCCGCAATATAGTAGGCATAGGCAAAGGCCGCCGCCTGCACATCCTCCCCGTAGGTGGAGGTGAAGCCCATTTCACTCAGCAGGACCGGGCGTACCTCTCCGTCAGGCATCAGGAACTCCTGCTTCTGCAGATAGCTGGTAATAACGTCAATATTGTAAATGGTTACCATGGAGGTGTCCTCAGTTTCCAAAACCAGCTCCCCTGCCTCTCCCGACAGATCCCAGAATTTCGGCCAGGTCATGGGGACGGAATAAGGATGGTGGGCAAGCCCCCAGTCAATATTTCCTTCCGCCTTCACGCATTCATTAAAAATATCCAGCAGATCCTTGGAATCATAGCTGCTGTTGGAGCTGAGGTTCCGGTTCCATTGCTGATCCAGGGAAATATAAATTTTGGCGTTGGCATTATGGCTTTTGATTCCATTATAAAACAGTCTTACCGCCTGCGCGTACTCCCTGGCATAGGGCACAATATCAATATACTTCATATAATTCCAGGTAGAGCGCACATTCACTTCATTTCCGATAATCCAGTTCATCACTATGCCATGGGTATTGTCCCGGTACCGTTCCGCCAGGAACGCCGCTATTGCCTCCAGATAGTCCGTCCCCTCTTTTTCCGCCGCATTAAATGCATAATAGTAAGCGTTGCCGCCCCGGGAAAGCGGATGGATCAGCTGCGGGTAGGCATCCGACTTATTGTTCAGGAGAATTGCTGTAATGATAATACCTTTTTCCGTCAGGGTGCGGAATACATAATCATACTCTGACACCACATGTCCATTAAATATGTAATCCTTACCGTTATATGTATAAGTAATTGTCGGATATCTTTTGTCCGTACTCGGCCCTAACAGCCTGGAAACCGGAATATTGTAACCCGCATGCTTCACCCCCAGATCATCCAGCTCCGAAGTGCCCAGCTTCTGCGGATCCACAAGCAGTCCCTTGATGGATTCAGCTTCCGGAAACGGCTCCGAATAATCGGCCAGAGCCTCCGGGTTCGTAATATAGCGGGGACTGCTCACAATTTCATATTCCCCGTCCTTCTTCACCGCCACAACAAACTTGGAATACAGCCGGGATTTTTCCGTGTTTTCATATAATTTGGCCGACAGCTGAAAGTTTTCCTTCATTCCTGACCAGGCGATATATTTTTTATTTTCCCCTATGGCATCCTCATAGGTTTCCAGTTCAAACAGATAAAAATTATGATCATCGCTTTCCGGCAGCTCCTTCACCACTCCGCTCACCGTAAACTGCCCGCCGCCTGAAAGGATTTCACAGGCCTGGATTTCCACCGGGTAATCCCTGGACTCCTCCTGATTATCTAAAAAAGCATCCCCCTCTGCTGCTTCCATGCCTTCAGCGGTTTCCGCCGTCCTTCCCGCTGCCTCCGGGATGACAGAAACCTGCATCCTGCTTCTGCCTTTAAATAGGAATACCCCGGCAATTCCCAGCACGGAAAAAATGAGAAACAGTGCTGCCGCATACATAAAACCTGCCCTGTTCCCCATTTTTTTCTTCCGCTTATTCCGCCCGTCCGTCTGCGCCCGGGGATCGCCTTCCTTATTCTGATCCTGATTCATCTTTGCCATAATTCCTGTTCCTATATATCTCTACGCCAATTTGCCGTCTTTTTAACTTCCCTTTACTATCCAGTAAACCGGATAATTACGTTTACTCTCTATTGTAACATAAGCTTTGTCCATGTAACAGTATGAATCCTGTCAATTTTTTATGACAAAAAATATCAAATGTGCCTAAAATGCTTATCCCGGCCTGTCCCCCTGCTCCAGATAAGCCCGGTAGCTGGTGGGCGACATCCCATATTCCTTTCTGAAATTCCTCAGAAAAGAGGAATAATCCATAAAACCGCATACTCCCCACACCTCTCCGACAGGTATCCCCTTCTTCAGCTCCTCACAAGCCCGGATCAGCCGCTTGTTATTCAGATAGCTGTGTACCGTCAGTCCCGTCAGCTCCTTAAACCGCCGCAGAAAATAGTATTTGCTCATATGCACATATTCCGCCAGCTCCTCCAGAAGGATTGCCTCGGACATATGCGCTTCAATATACTCATTCACCTTCTGCACCAGCTCATGATGCACCGATTCCTCCTTTGCAAAATAAAAGGAATCCCCCGCACACAGCGCATTCAGATACAGAAAAAACAGCATCAGCTGCGCTTTGTCAAAAATACGCTTTCCCTCCGCCCCATTCAGATCCGGCACTTCCGTCATAACCGCCTTCACCAGCAGGTTCCGCAGGATTTCTTCATAATGCAGCGGAAAATGGTAGGCACAGTCCCCGCCCTCCGGAAAACATCCCTCCAAATCCATCTCCCCGTCCCCAAGGCGTTCCAACATCCCCTTGCTTATCCACAACACAATCCGGCGTGACCGCTCATGCTTCCCCTCCACATAATGATAATTATGCATCACATTCCTTGGAATCAGCAGAAAGTCCCCTTTTTTCAAATGATACGTCCGGTTATCCACAAGGCTGGAAAACTCCCCCTCCATCACATAAATCACCTCATAAAAGTCGTGATGGTGAATCCGCGTCGCTCCGGTAGGCGCTCCCCGCTTTTCATAAATCTCATAGTCCTCCCCAATCATATACTGCCGCTCATCTTCCCCGCTCATGTACCGCGTCCGTATCGTCCCCATATACAGTCTCCTTCAACAAATCCATATATAACCAAATATTAAAGCAATTTATGCATGAATTCAAGCAATAAATAAAGTTTTCAAGCATTTTTATATAACCTATAATAGCCTTATTATAAACGTTCATATACAACGAAAACTCCTGATGAAAGAGAGGACTCCCACTATGCAGATGACTTTAAGATGGTACGGCAGCAAATTCGATACCGTAACCCTGAAACAGATCCGCCAGATTCCCGGTGTAGCCGGCGTTATATCCACCCTTTATGATTCCGCCCCCGGAGAAGTCTGGTCCCTGGAAGACATACTTTCTTTAAAAAAAGAAATTGAGGACGCAGGCCTGCAGCTTGCCGGCATCGAAAGCGTCAATATCCACGACGCCATCAAAACCGGCGCGCCGGAACGGGACATGTATATCGATAACTACATTACCACGCTGGAAAATCTGGGTAAGGCGGATATCCATATGGTATGCTACAATTTCATGCCTGTTTTTGACTGGACAAGAACCGAGCTTGCCAGAGTGCGCCCGGATGGTTCCACCGTTCTTGCATATACCCAGGAAGCAGTGGACAAACTGAATCCAGAGGATATGTTTGCCTCCATCAGCGCAGACACCAACGGCAGCATCATGCCCGGCTGGGAACCGGAGCGTATGGAAAAAATCAAAGACCTCTTCGCCATGTATGAAAACATTGACGATGAAAAGCTCTTTGCCAATCTGAAATATTTCCTGGAACGCATCATGCCCACCTGTGATAAATACGACATCAACATGGCCATTCATCCTGATGACCCCGCCTGGAGCGTATTCGGCCTCCCCCGAATCATCATTAATAAGGAAAACATCCTCCGCATGATGAAAATGGTGGATAACCCGCACAACGGTGTTACCTTCTGCTCCGGATCCTACGGCACCAACCTGAACAATGACCTGCCCGATATGATCCGTTCCCTGAAAGGCAGAATCCATTTTGCCCACGTACGCAACCTGAAATTCAACAGCCCCACCGATTTTGAAGAATCCGCCCATCTTTCCTCCGACGGCACCTTCGATATGTATGAAATCATGCTGGCCCTTTACGATATCGGCTTTGAAGGCCCCATCCGCCCCGACCACGGCCGCATGATCTGGGATGAGGTCGCCATGCCCGGCTACGGACTGTATGACAGGGCCCTTGGCGCAACGTACCTCAACGGCCTGTGGGAAGCTATCGTAAAATCCCACAGCCGGAAATAAGAAATAAAAAAACCTGTAACAGTCCCGATAAATGTACTGTTACGGACACCGACCAACCACTTTCTTATCAAGAAAGGCCAAGAAAGGAAACAATCATGGAATTAACACAAAAAGGACTCCTGCAAAAGGAAAGCTGGCAGGCTGCCGGCTACGATCTTCCGCAGTTTGATATTCCCGCTGCTACACAGCGCACCCTGGAAGCCCCTGAATGGGTTCACTTCGGCGCGGGCAATATTTTCCGTGCCTTCCAGGCAAACGTTGCCCAGTGCCTCCTGAATCAGGGCATTATGAGCACCGGCCTGATCGCCGCAGAAGGCTATGACTATGAAATCATTGAAAAAATGTACCGTCCCCACGACAATCTTGGTATCCTCGTCACCCTGAAGGCCGACGGAACCATGGAGAAAACGGTAGTGGGCAGTATTGTGGAATCCCTGATCCTGGACAGCACCAACGCCCGGGAATATGGACGCCTGAAGGAGATTTTCCGCGCCTCCTCCCTGAAAATGGCCAGCTTCACCATTACAGAAAAGGGCTACAGCCTGGTAAACGGCAAAGGCGAACTGCTGCCTGATATTGCATCCGATTTTAAGGAAGGGCCGGCCGCACCCAAAAGCTACCTGGGAAAGGTGGTTTCCCTCGTATACGAACGCTTTTGCAGCAACGCTCTTCCCATCGCCCTCGTAAGCATGGACAACTGCTCCCACAACGGTGACAAGCTCTATGCCGCAGTCAGCGCCTTTGCGGAAAAATGGGCGGAAAACGGCCTTGTATCCAGGGATTTTGTCAGCTATATCAATGATAAGGACAGCGTCTCCTTCCCCTGGACCATGATCGATAAGATCACCCCCCGCCCCGATCCTGCGGTTAAGGCCATGCTGGAGAAAGACAGCATCGCTGACCTGGATCCCGTCATCACCACGAAAAACACCTACGTTGCTCCCTTTGTCAACGCAGAGGAATGCCAGTATCTCATCATTGAAGACGCCTTCCCCAACGGAAAGCTTCCTCTGGATCAGTGCGGCATCATCTATACCACCAGGGAAACCGTGGATAAGGTGGAAAAAATGAAGGTATGCACCTGCTTAAACCCTCTCCACACCTCCCTAGCCATTTACGGCTGCCTGCTGGGCTACACCCTGATTGCGGAAGAAATGAAAAACCCCCTTCTGAAAAAAATGGTGGAGGTTATCGGCTACCAGGAGGGACTTCCCGTGGTGGTTAATCCCGGCATCCTCGATCCGAAGCAGTTCATTGACGAGGTGGTAAATAAACGTATTCCCAATCCCTTCATGCCGGATACACCGCAGAGAATCGCTACGGACACCTCCCAGAAGCTGCCCATCCGCTTCGGCGAAACCATCAAGGCTTATCTGCAGAATCCTGACTTAAAGGTGGAAAGCCTGAAAATCATCCCTCTTGTATTTGCAGGCTGGCTCCGCTATCTGATGGCTGTGGATGATCAGGGCAATGCTTTTGCTCCAAGCGCCGATCCGCTGCTTGATACCGTCCGTCCTTTTGTAGCAGATTTCCGTCTTGGCGGGCTTCCTCAGGATCTGTCTTCCCTGGATTCCCTGCTCTCCGATTCCAAAATCTGGGGCGTGGATCTGTTTGAAGCAGGGCTGGCTGATCTTGTTAAGGATTATTTCAGGCAGCTGTGCGCCGGTACAGGCGCCGTAGAACGCACCCTGGAAAAGGCTCTGGGCTGATTTTCCCTAAGGAACCTGAAAAGGAGAAAATACATGAAAGAATTCATGAATGAAGATTTCCTGCTGACAACGGAAACGGCACGCCGTCTCTATCACGACTATGCGGAAACGATGCCGATATTTGACTTCCATAACCACCTCAGCGCACAGGAAATATATGAAGATATCAATTTTTCCAACATTACACAGGCATGGCTCTACGGCGACCATTATAAATGGCGCGCCATGCGTACCTATGGATTCCCGGAAGAGCTGGTAACAGGCCCCAAAGGAGACTCCCGCACACCGGAAACCCCAGGTGCAAACCACCCCGGCTGCAACCATGCAGATGCCGGAAGCATGGATTACCGCCGCTTTAGCGCCTGGGCGGAAACCATTGAAAATTCCATCGGCAATCCTCTCTATCACTGGACGCACCTGGAGCTGCAGCGTTATTTCAGCATTACCGAACCGCTTTCCTCTAAAACCTGTGATAAGCTTTGGGAGGCCTGCAACGAAAAGCTCTCCCGGCCGGAATTTTCCGTTCGTAATCTTCTGAAAATGCAGAATGTCAAAGCGCTCTGCACCACCAATGACCCCTGCGAGGATCTGGAATATCACCGTAAGCTGCGTGAAGAAGGCTTTTCTGTCCGGGTTCTGCCCACCTTCCGCCCCGACAAGGCCTATCTTATCGGGAAAGAAGATTATCCGGCTTACCTGGCCGCACTGGGAAAAGCCTGGGGATATCCCATCAACAGCCTGTCCGATTTAAAAGAGGCCCTCGTTTCCCGCCTGGATTATTTTATCCGGGAAGGCGGCTGCCTGCTTTCCGACCACAGCCTGGAGGGCGCGCTCTTCGCCCCTTTCACTGATGAGGAAGCACAGGAAATTTTCGAAAGGCGGATGGCAGGTGCGGCGCTCACCGCAGATGACCGCCGCCGTTTCCAGGGAAATATCCTCACCTTCCTGGGAAAACAGTATGCCGCCAGAAATATAGCCATGCAGCTTCACATCGGCGCCCTGCGCAGCAATTCCAGCCGGATGCTCCAGAAGCTCGGGCCGGATACGGGCTTTGACAGCGTGGATGACTTCTGCTATGCGGGCGAACTTTCCGCCCTGCTCGATTCCATGGACCGCACCGACGAGCTACCCAAGACCATCCTCTACTGCCTGAACCAGAGAGATTATGAAATGCTTGCCTCCATGTGCGGTAATTTCCAGTCCGCTCCCCACCGGGGAAAAATACAGTTCGGCACCGCCTGGTGGTTCTGTGACAATAAAAGAGGCATGGAGGCCCAGCTCGACGTTCTGGCCAACCTGAGCCTGCTGCCAGTGTCAATCGGTATGCTCACCGATTCCCGCAGCTTCCTTTCCTTCCCCCGGCATGAATATTACCGGCGGATCCTCTGCAATAAAATTGGCTGCTGGGTGGAAGACGGCGAATATCCCTGCCATATGGAATTTCTGGGAAAAATGGTGCAGAATATCTGTTATCACAATGCCCTTAAATATTTAACAGGAGCGGATGCCTAGGCACCCGCTCCCTTTCTTATTCCATATTCTACAAGACTCCATATACTATATTTCTGATTCTCGGATGAATATACGCCTCCCTGTTTGGAAAAAGATTATGCATATACACCAGAGACAGCTTTTCCGCCGGATCAATCGACACATAGCTTCCCAGCATGCCTGTCCAGCCGAATTCCCCCACAGAGCTGTTCACGCCTGCGGAAGGATCCATAAGCGTCCTCACGCCGCAGCCATAGCCGTAGCCTTCCAGATAGGGATTCCTGAATTCCTTCAGCTGCTGTTCATTCAGCTGATTGCAGCGCATCAGATCTATGGTTTTCCTGCCCATGATTTTTCTGCCCTGATATTCGCCCCCACAGGCCAGCATCTGAGTGAGTGCAAGGTAATCCCTCACTGTGGAAAACAGCCCTGCGCCGCCGCCTTCATACTTCGCTTCAGGCTCAAACAACTCATCCCTCTGAAAATAAGGGCTGGCCTCCCTGCTGCCGTCCTCCTTCAGCAGATACGTTGTCACCATACGTTCCCTGATATCTCCAAAATAATGATACCCCGTATTCTTCATATCCAGAGGCTCAAACAGTTCCTCCTTCAGGAACTGTCCCACACCCTTTCCTGATACCACCTCAATCAGCCCGGCCACCAGCTCATGCCCGAAGCCGTACAGCCAGTGCGTGCCCGGGTCAAAGGCAACCGGAACCTCTGCCATGGCCTTGATTTCCTGCTGCAACGTATATTCTCCCACGTTTGCCCTCAGCTGCGCCCGCACCTTTTCCGCGGCCTGATGCGTATAGTCGGTTCCGCCATAACCGATACCCATGGCCATGGAAAAACAGTCCCTGATCAGAATCGGCCGTTTTGCCGGACGCACCCGGTAACTCCCGTCCTCCTCAGGCTGTGCCACCATCGTATCCTTCCATTCCGGAAAATACTCATAAATCGGATCATTAAGAAGGAATTTTCCCCTCTCCAACAGCATCATGGCTCCTGTACAGACAGCCACCTTTGTCGTGGAATACTGCCGGTATACACTGTCCGCGGTAATTGGCTCCCCACTTTCCAGATCCTTTACTCCATGATACTCCTCAAAAAGAATTTCACCGTTTCTTGCCACCGCGCAGCCGCAGCCAGCAGGCCCCTGCTCCAGGATCTCCTCCAGCAGCCTGCTCAGTTCTTTAAAATCCGCCATAATACCCCTCCTGTTAAATTTTTATTACAAGCATTATTTTACCACAGGAATCCGGGAAAGTGTACGTGAAAAGAAATTCAGGACGAATGGACTTCCCGGGCCTGAAAGAGTATAATCTCCTATAATAAGTCTTATCTGCCTGCATTTTTACTTCAGAGAAATATAAAGGGGGATGCACATGAGAAATATTCTTAAGGTTATTTTCGGACGTGTTTTATTTACCGTACTCTGTCTGCTCATACAGCTGGTATGGCTCATCGGGCTTGTATGGAAGCTGAACCAGTACTATGTATGGTTTTCCGCGGTGTTTGATATCATCGCGCTGATCGTAGTGCTTCGCATAAATGCAAAAAGCGATTTCTCCGCCGCCAGGCTGGTATGGACCATCGTTATACTGGCGCTCCCTGTTTTCGGAATCTGCCTGTATCTGATGTTCGGCAGGACCGGCCTCACCAAACGTACCCGCGCCATATATGAAAAGGTGCAGAAACGCTTTGCCTGTGAGCTTTCACAGGATGAGAACGTGCTGGGCGCCCTGAAGGAGAATAATATCTATATCCACAATCAGGAATACTATATCCAGTCCTCCAGCGGCTACCCCGTTTACCAAAATACCGATGTCTCTTACTATCCTCAGGCGGAAGCCGCCCTGGAAGCCCTTCTGGAGGATTTGGGAAACGCCCGGGAATTTATTTTCATGGAATATTTTGCCGTAGAGGATACCCAGGCCTTTCACCGCATTGAAGAAGTACTCCTTCGGAAGATTTCGGAAGGCGTTGAAGTACGCTTTATCTATGACGATTTCGGAAGCATCGGCTACGTCAAGCCTGAATTCATGCGCCGCCTGAACCGGCAGGGAATCCAGTGCCGTATTTTCAACCCGCTGGTACCCTTCCTCTATATTTTCATGAACCACCGGGACCACCGGAAGATTACGGTAATCGACAACCGGATCAGCTATTCCGGAGGCTTTAACCTGGCTGACGAATATTTTAACATCACCCATCCCTACGGACACTGGAAGGACACCGGAATCCGCCTGGAAGGCGACGCCGTAAGAAGCCATACCATAATGTTTTTGGAAATGTGGAATTTTATCCGCGACACGGATACCGCCTGGGATAAATATCTTACCTCCTGCGCCCCCTTCCAAAGCCGGCAGGGAGGCTACGTACAGCCCTACTCCGACACGCCCCTGGACAATGTCACCCTGGGCGAAAATGTATATATGAATATCCTCAAAAATGCCACCGATTATGTATACATCTCCACCCCCTACCTGATTATCGACAATGAAATGCAGAAGGAGCTGTGCATGGCGGCTGAAAGAGGCATCGATGTGCGTATCATCACTCCCGGCATCCCTGATAAAAAACTGGTATTCCTTCTCACCCAGTCCTATTACACCGCGCTCATCCGCTCCGGTGTCCGCATCTATCAATATACCCCCGGCTTCATCCATGCAAAAGGCTATGTGTCAGATGACCAGACCGCTGTGGTGGGTACAATTAACATGGATTACCGCTCCCTTTACCTGCATTTTGAATGCGGCGTATATCTCTACGGCTGCGATGCCGTGATGGATATCAAAAAGGATTTCTGCGATACCTTTCCATTATGCACGGAAATCGGCATTGATTACTGCCAAAAGCGCTCCGTATTCGTCCGCTGCTTCCAGTGCATCCTCCGCCTGTTCGCACCTCTGCTGTGAAATATATCATATTTATCTTTTTGTAACTGAAATCGGGAAAGCCGCCTATTCCCCGCAGGCGGCCTCCCCGATTTTTTCTTTTATCATTCTTATTTCCGCTTTATGGCCCTCATCGTCCAAAGGCGTTTCCGTATAAAAAGGAAGCTCCCTTACCGCCGGATGCTTCATAAAACTGATGAGCGCATCCAGTCCTATCATACCCGCTCCAATCGGGGAATGCCGATCCTTATGAGAACCAAACGGCATACTGCTGTCGTTAAAATGAACCGCACGCAGCAGTTCAAGCCCCAGCACCCTGTCAAATTCCTCTAGCACCCCTTCCAAATCATTCACAATATCATATCCTGCCGAAAAGACGTGACAGGTATCCAGGCAGATCCCTACCCGTTCGGGATGCTCCAGCCCATCCCGTATGGCCTTCAGCTGTTCAAACCTTGCGCCGATTTCCGTTCCCTTTCCTGACATGGTTTCCAACAGCACCGTAATATTCTCCCTGCCGGTAATCGCCTGGTTCAGCCCTGCGGTAATATTCTTTATCCCTTCCTCCACACCAATTCCCGTATGGCTGCCCGGATGAAACACGATATTTTCTATTCCCAGCGCATCCATCCTGGCAATATCCTCCCGCATAACCGTGCAGGCGAATTCATATACCTTCCCCTGCGCGCTGGCCAGGTTCATCGTATAGGGGGCATGCGCCAGCAAAGGGCCGAAATGCTTCTCTTTCCTGATGCTCTGGAATTTATCTATTTCCGCCTGCTCGGGAACCCTGAAATTGGATCCTCTGGGATTTCGGCTGAATATCTGCATGGTATTCGCTTCCATTTCCACTACATTTTCCGCCGTTTTTGCCAGTCCTCCGGCGATCGACATATGCGTTCCTATTATCAGCATGTTTTCCCTCCTTATCCGTTATATAGCTGCTGGGTTTTTATTTTGTTTTATCTTATCCCTTAATCATCCCCCGCTGCAACCGACAGAAGCTGTTCAATAATTATAAAATTACTGCCGCCTGCCTTCTCCCTGTCAAAATGGCTTTCCGGATTAACAGCCAGCCATTTATCAATTACCTCCGAAGCTTTCTCCATACCGGTGATATTCACCATATTCTTCGGTTCCTCAAAATAGGAAAACAAAATATTTTCATGCAGGCTGATAAACTGATACTGATCTCCCTTTAAAAGCCCCTCTTCCACTATAGCCTGATGCCAATAGGTATAGGAAAACATCTTCTCCGGATACAGAAATGCAATTCTCCCGATCCTGTTTTTCTTTCCTTTCCGGCTTTCCATCCAGCTGTCCGCATCCTGTGGGACACTATGCCAGTAAATAGAATACATCGGCGCCCAACAGGTTTTGCCGCCCTCCTCAGGCCAAAGCTCCAGACAAGCTTCCAGCGGCTTCAAAAAGTCCGCCGGAGACACCCCTTCCTCCAATGCTTCATAGTATAGGAAACACATATTTCCATGATAGTATACGGAAGCCGTCAGCAGTCTTCCACTCTGAATCAGCCTCCTGACCTCCTTCTCAGCCTCCGCTGCCGCCATGCACAGCCTCGTTCCCTCCCTTGTATCTTCCTTCAGGCAGCCGCGGAACTGCCTTCTAATCACTTTTTCAGCCATAAATTTCTCCTTTCTCATGCCTTCCTGAAGCTTCCTTCATCCAATCCCGCCGCCAGCCTGTCCGCCTCCTGCAAAGTCTCCGGCAGATATTCCCGAATAAATTCCAACGCACAAATCACATTCAGACACCACTGTGCGGCAAAATTCGTGGATATCCAGGGAATCTCCCTCAGCTCCTCTTGATTTCCCCGCCCGAGTACCGCCGTCGTTTTAAAACCATCATGGCATCCCCCGCCAAACAAAGCATGCAGCAAATGCATCCAGGTACGTTCCGCCAGCGCTTTATCACCCAGCCTTTCTGCACCATAGGCTCCCATGGCGGCAGCCATAAACGGCAGGCTGGAATTCCCATCTCCCGTCAATCCCCCTGATTCCTTCATCTGCTCCTCCCTTGGCAGATAATAAAATCTTCCATACTCCGCCATCATCTGCTTCCAATCCTCATCCTCAAGCAAATCCGCCATTTCCATCCAAATCTGAGGCGCTCCCATACAAATCTGCAGATGGGTTCCTCCCGCCGCCCGCTCTCCGATATAACGCAGATGCACACTCTCCGGATCAAATTCAAAATCCGGTCCGGAAACAAGCCTAAGCGGAGCCTTCCTGATGTCATTCATCCCAACAATTATTTTATCCCGATATACGGTATCGTTTTTCCGTTCCCACTCCGTCATCCAGTTGGCACAAAGAGAAGACCAGTCCGGCCCGCTTCTGGCGTGGCTTGGATAAACCATCTCTTCCTTATCATAGAAATCCCCCAAGGGATCCCTGTTCAAAAAGGTCCGTTCATTATCCTTAAGTTCATCAAAAATATCCTCAAACCGCCGATCCCCCGTCAAATAATAATAAACCCGATGATGCCCGGCCATAGCGATTCTGGCTTCCTTGCACGGACACCCCCAATGCCTCACATTATGGCGTGACCCCAGCCCCTTATACCTGCCAATATGATACACATCCACCTCAGACGCATGTCTGGACAGCTTTTCCGCCAGAAGGAAAACATCCTCCCTGCCGGTCCTCAGAAATGCATACCAAAGCCACAGTGTCGGAACCAGCTCCGTGTTATCCCACGCATAACCGCCGCAATCATACCGCCACTGGTGTCTTTCCCGATCATAAGTATGCATGAAATCCCCATAATTAAACATACCATACCAGTTCCTCTGCTTTACCTCATCCCGGTAAAAATCCGCCGCCCTGTCAAGCTGTTCCTCCAGCCAACGCTCCACTTCCGTATCTCCTCCCGGCAGTGACCACCGCCCAAAGGCTTTCATCTCATGGTAAAACTCCGGCGTTCCCACATAATGCACCGGAAACTTCACTCTCTCTGCAAAAGAAACCACCTCCTCATCAGAGGGAATCACAGCTTCTGCCGCCGCTACGGAAAACTCACTCGTACAGGCAATACCAAAGGGATCCGCCCCTTTATAATCATAGCCCTCATAATATACCTGGTTGTATCCCCGATTCGCATAATGCCTGAAATCCATTGCCACGGCCTCCGGTGACCAGAGCCACACCACGGCCTCTGCCGTATTCCCCGTCATTCCTGAAAAGGTATAACCAGAAGGATATTTCTCCCAGAAATCACGAATAGAAAACAGCACTGAACCATGCTCCGACCCCAACGCCGCGCCGCCGTCGCTTCTGCCGCCATGCAGGCAATCAATATAACAGCAATTCTCATCCTTTATCTTCTTTTTTACACTGAAATGACTGACACTGTCCTGCGTAAAAACAAATTCATCCCAAAAAGGCATATCCCTGAGTACGGTATTCACCACCTCCCCGTCCTCTCCCTCAGGACAAAGCATTTTCCCCCTCATCTGTGCCTCATAAATTCCATCCGGCACTCTTGGCCTCCAGGATAACAGCTGTGCACAGCTCTCATGAAATACCCCATAATCCCCTTCAAATTTAACATGCCTGTTATACACCGGCCCCGACAAAGGTGCCAGAAAACGGATCCCAAGCCCTTTTAAAAAGTCCCTGTCCTCCTCCCCATCATACAGAAAAGTATGCTCAAATCCAAGCTCCGGACTGTCATAACCGATCCTCATCCGAATAATAAAAGGTATCCTTCGCTCCCCATCCTCCCTGATATGTGTTCCTTCATACCTGACAACAGCCTGCAAAGGACCTCTCTCTTCCAATGCTATTCCCAGAATAAGCGCCTTATATTTTCTGATACGCACAAACTCTTCTTCCCGTCCTTTGTCATGTTCTTCCAGAAGCAGCACCGGCTCCGCACCTGTCAGCACCTCCGTCCCCCGGAAGGAAAACCTGCTTAAAAGGCTGCCTGTCCCTTCCTCCAGAACCACCTCTGCCGCCCCGGCATGTATAATAATCTTTCCTCCCTGCCTCTCAACTGTCAGTAACTGTAACTCCGTGTGACCACCCTTTCCGCCAGCAACAGCCCTCACCTCAATCTCATCCGCCAGCAATGCGCTGTCAGCCGTATGAGCTGTCCATTTTACCGTACCATCAGGCCAGTAAGCGGTAATCCTCGACTGCACAGGAACAGTAACAGAATCCTCATCCAGCTTCTTCCCATCCAACTTCTTCTCATCCAGCTTCTTCTCATCCAGCTTCTTCTCATCTCTGTAAACATTCTCCAGACAAAAACTGCTGTCCTGCAAACAGCTTCCCTTGTCCCACATACATCCCCATGTTGTATAACCTTTTTTAATTCTATTACCCAAATTATGTAATCTCATATTTCCCTCTCCTTACTTTCCTCTCCTCACGTACTTAAATACTGCTTCTCCAAAACAATTATTTTATCTGATATACTCTCAGATTTCTATACTCCGCAGTGAGCGGAGCCAATTGACGGAATCCAATTTTTCCTCCATCCAGTAAAGCCCCACATGTAATTCCATCATCCATATATGTAAATATACTCATTTCATTAATGGTAAACTCTATCCTGTTTTCCTTTTTTATCACTGCAAGCCTGTAAAAATCCACTACATCCTCAACTCCCGGAATCGGATCCGCCCCTTGGGCAACAAGATAAAATCCGCAGCTTTTACGAAGATTACATGTATGAAATACCCTCTCCTCCGGCTCTTTTCTGCGAAAATATGAGACATGGAACGCATTGATATCACCGCTGTGATATTGCGGATACTCCCCTGTTCTTTCAGCAAGAGACGGATCGAACAAATCCCGGTTTCCTTTTCCCGCTGCTGCAAAAAACAAAATACAAAGGCCAACATCACTCAACGGCCTGAATTCCCATTCCACCCGGATATCCTTTGGGAATTCCTTCGGACACCAAAGCACAAAATTTGCCATCTGCCCCAAACTTGCCTCCAACGCATTTTTCATACGCATACACCCATTCTCAAAGGTAATATCCGCCTTACCTTCCAGGACGAAGTCCTCAATATCATCCTTTTTTGCGAATAGATTCTCATAAATTAAATATTCAGTTTCTGCCATATCGTTTCTCCTTCTTTTCCCACACCATCTTTTCCTATGCAACCTTTTCCACTACCTGATGCTATTAATCAAATTTTCATACAATATTTAACTCATCAAAGTGTTTTTACTCAATTTAATTATAAATACTGTCAGTCTTTCTGTATATGTTGAAAGTATTGCATATCCTTGAATATCTTGACGTTTACTCCTTGAAATAAAAAAGTCAGCAGTATGAAACTGCCAACTCTATATTTATCTGTTCCTGGCAAAGTTGATTCTTAAATCACAACAAAAAAAGAACCAGATTTCTCTGATTCTTTGAAGAGGCGTAGACCGGATTTGAACCGGTGGATACTGGTGTTGCAGACCACTCCCCTCTACGCTAAGAAGTCTCATATTTACAGGCACTGCAGCCATTTTTCAAATCGTCGTCCACCTTATGCTCCACCTTATTTCAGCTGTCACTATTGTACCCCAGAATCTGATTTATTTCAAACACTTTACCCTACTTATATGGAGGAAACATGGAATATCAATTAGAACTCAAACAAATCGTGGACTACCCACGCTGCCGCATCTACCGTGAATTTGTCCGACGGCTGATGAATGACCCGAACTTCCGCACCCACGGCAGTTCCTACCTATATTACTATATCGTCCTGTGCTCCTACGCCAACTTCCGTTCATCCTACCGGAAAATGGACGGAATTACCTACCTGGTGTCTCCAGGCGAATGGATCTGCACACCACAGGAACTGTCATCCTGGTTCCGAACCAGATTCCAGCACCAGGCCATCAGCATTCTGGACTTTCTGCAGTCCCAGAATTACATCACCTATACCCGCCTGGACCGGAACCGGCTCATCAAATTTCATATATCTGATTGGAAAGCCAATAATACTTCTCTTGAGTACAACTACCCATGCCAGAAGGATGTTGGCTTTTTCTTTTTCCCGGTATCGGTTGTTCATGAACTGGTGAGCATGGGAAAATGCTCGGAAATGGATATTATTCTGGACATGTGGATTCATGCCATCTACAACGATCCACAGGTTCAAGGCTCCGATGTAGGGCCTGTTGTCTATTTCAGAGATCATACGGGCCGCCCACTGATTACCTGCCGGGAGCTTGCCCTCAGATGGGGCCTGTCCAAATCAAGTATCAGCCGCCTGCTCAAGAAACTGGAAAGCCATGAATACCTGACCGTTGTTTCTTTTACCGGAACCCATGGAAGCGTTTTATACCTTCAGGGCTACCTGTCAACGATGTTCAGCATCAGTGATGTAATGGTAGATAAAGAAGAGGTCTCCCTGACATTTCAGCTTCCTGTCACTCTGGATGATGAGGCATCCCGCTGTCTTTCAGAAGCTGATATCGGGAAGTCACTGGCAGACATTCTGCCGGAAACAGAACAGATATACGTTTCAGACAATACAGATAGCGTCCCAGAAACTCACATATTGAAAATAATTCAAAAATCGGCAAAAGTCCTTGCGGCGCAAGGGGTTTTCTGCTGTGAATGCAGCAAAAGCAAGTATAAGTTATATCGATTATCCGCCTGCAGAAGGGATATTTACAGGTATTCTCTGCAGATTGGCTGCAGCGAAAGCAACATTGTCTACCACTTTGAACTGAGTATTCAGCCGATGCTTCAATCGGATCCATCCATAAAATTTGATAATGCCGTCCCTGGTGCATCACCTGTCCAAAAGCAGACTACTAATTCTCATGAGGAGGAGCATTATGAAACAGACAAGCAGTAAAAATCACTCAGTAGACCAGAGTAACCCCGTATACCACGATACCTATCGGCTGCTGAAAAGTTACCGGGATGCTGTGTGGAATCTGGAGTTAGAGGTTCAACACGTAAAAAGAGAGTTTGAGATTGAGTATGAAAGCAGCATTGATGACTTCCTGGAATCCATCTATCTGGCCGGAGCCGATTTAAACGGGAGTAAGCTGGAAAATTATGCGAAGAGTATTGAACGGAGCAACCAAATGCTGTCTCTGCTGAACTCAGCCGTGGAAATTCTTCGTAACAAACACAAATTCGGAGAACAGTATTACTGGATTCTCTATTACACCTATCTTTCTCCACAGCAGCTTCAGAATGCCGACGAGATTATTGATAAGCTGCGCCCTCACATAGCCAATATTTCCTACCGCACTTACTATCGAAAGCGTCCCCAGGCGATTGAAGCTCTCAGTGGAATCCTCTGGGGATACACTGCCAGAAACTGCCTTCATATCGTGAATCAGTTCTTTCCAGATAACTGAAGCCAGCCTTTCCATGCCATAACTCTGCCAGCCGCTCGATATGGCATAAAAATGGCAAAAAACGGGAAATAACTGGCACTGAAATGCAATTTACACTGCATTTTCGCCATGATATAATGTCCATGCTTAAAGCTGTACCCAATCCCAGGAAGACAGCTATGGCAGGAAAGACACCTGTGCATTCAGGTGTTATTTTTTACCCCAAAGATCGGATTGCGGTTCACGCTGCTGTTCGGTCTTTTTCATTTCATCACAAGGAGGTCATACATGAAGAACGAAAAAAAGACAAATTCCCCCATTGCAGGTATCACACCTGCCGGTTCCGCCTGCCGAAAGAAGAAACCAGTTTTAGACTATGCACTCTACGGAGCTGCGGCGGGTCTTTGTATTCTTCTGTTGGATACTCAGACAGTACTGGCTGCTGATATGTGGACACAGGCAGAAACGATTATGAAAGATGTCTACTCCAAAATACTGGGGATATCCACTATTGCCGCTATTGTGACTGCATCGGTGGCACTGCTGCTTATGAACTTTTCCAAATCCGGAAGAACCGTAGATGAATCCCGGGCCTGGCTGAAACGCATTGTAATATCCTGGGCAATTCTCAACGGGCTTGGTTTTATCATGGCCTATATCACTCCCTTCTTCTCCGGCGGACAATGGAATGGATAACCGCGAGGAAAGGAGTGATGAAATATGGGGATTTTAGACGGGATTGTGGAATGGATTGCCGAACAGGTAATGAATGCCCTGGATCTGATTACCACATCTGTTTTGGGTGCTCTGGGCTGTAACATGGACACATTTCTTCGGTACTTTCCCGCAGCAGAGACAATGTACCGGATTTTTGTGGCAACTGCCATCGGGCTGATTCTTCTCAACTGGATCTGGCAGCTTTTTAAAAACTTCGGACTGATTGCAGGCGTAGAGGCAGAAGATCCGTTCAAACTGAGTATCCGCTCTTTTTTATTTATCGGACTGGTTTATTACTGTAAGGATATTACTGATCTGATTCTTGGAGTGGGAGGAACACCCTACAACTGGATTCTCTCTTCGGATCTTCCCGCACTGAATTTTGCAGATTTCAATTCAGTCCTGCTTACAGTCCTTGGGGTATGTGCCAACGGATCAGTAGCTCTGATTGCTCTGACCCTTCTGTTAATCCTGGCCTGGAACTACATCAAGCTGCTCTTTGAGGCTGCAGAACGCTATATTCTGCTGGGGGTACTGATCTTCACGGCTCCTATGGCATTTGCCACCGGTTCTGCCCAAAGTACCTCTAATATCTTTAAAAGCTGGTGCCGGATGTTTGGAGGCCAGCTTTTTTTACTGATTATGAATGCCTGGTGCCTGCGCCTCTTTACTTCCATGGTGGGCAGCTTTATTTCTAACCCACTCTCAATTTAGGAGGTATCCATGAAACGAACGATTCAAAAAATAGCCACCGGCACAGCTCTTACCCTGTCGCTGACGCTGATGCAGATCATGCCAGTTCTGGCTGTCACAGAAGATGAAGTGGCTGCCCACGGAAAGGAAGCTACTGCGGGCAGTATCTTTATCTGGTTTTTGTGTGCCATCGCATTTTTAAAAATCAGTCAGAAGATTGATAGTTTTATGAGCAGTCTTGGAATCAATGTAGGACATACGGGCGGTTCCATGATGGCTGAGTTTATGATTGCCGCAAAGGGGCTGACATCCGCCAAAAACATCTCCACTGGCGGAACTTTTCGCGGCGGCTCTTACAGAGGCGGCTCTACCAGCAACCGCTATGGTATGAATCCGGCTTCCTTTTTGTCCGGCGGACTGGCTGGAGCCGTCAGCCGCCAGTTTTCTCAAAGCGTTATGAATTCTGTTACCGGGCAGTCCGGCAATCCCATCAGCAGAAAAGCCTTTGAATCTTCCCTGAAAAAGGGAGGTGAATTTGCCAACAAGGTAACCGGTGCAGTTGCGCAGGGAAGCATCAGCTATACAGGCTCCATGAAAGGAGCACAAGCTGCCCAGGCGCTGACTTCCTATATGGGACAGACCGGCATTGCCAGTGCCCCGTCCTATTCTGATGTGGAAATCGGAGGAGGACGTATCACCGGAACAGAAACCAGTATAGAGCATCCGAACGGTACATCCTTTGCCATGTACCACACAGACCAGTATATGGCTCCCGAAGGAAATTACGAAACCGTGACAGCAGCGGATCAGACCACATGGTATCGCCAGTATGCTGCCGACACAGTAGAACGAATCCCGTATATGACAGAAAAAGGGCAGATCGCCTACCATGAAAACATTGTCCAGAAGCTGCCCCGTATGCCGCAGCGAAAGGATCGCGTATGAGCCCCGGCAAGGCTTTTGCAGTCATTGCAAAGAGAACCGGCGGTCCTGCAGGAATGGCTGTATCTGCCGTTTGGAAAGGAAGAGACACCCTCGCTAAAATCCTCATTGTAATCATTGCGCTCCTGTTGCTTCCTGTCATGTTTATACTTATGCTGCCTTCTCTGATTTTCGGTAACGAAGGGCTGGATGCGGTTCCCGACAATGTTTTAAATGATAATTCTGTCATCATGGCAAATATCTCTCAGACCGAAACCAGCATTGAAACAATTCTTCGGGAAAAACACAACCTGCTTCTGGATCGTATCCTTGCAGAAGCCGCAAATCTTGGCACCAACTGTGAATACAGCATTACAGATGACTTTTCTGACCAGATTATTTATGAAAGTGCATTGATCATCTCCCAATTTTGTGCCTCTCAGCAGGATTTCAAGGAAGTGCAGTTAAAGAAACTGGAGCAGATTCTGCGGGCAGAAACAGACGGCATTTTTACCTATTCTGTCAATATTACGGAGCGAGAAGAGACCATTGAGGGAACCGACCAAACGGAGACCATTTTCCACTATGAATACATCATCGAATATGCCGGGGATGAATATTTTTCCAATCATGTCTTCCACCTGACTGAAGAACAGGCAGAGACTGCCGGTTTTTATGCCTCCAATTTACACCTGTTCTTATATGACACCATTTATTCTGTGGAAATAAATCCTGATCTTGTTCCGGGAGAAACAGGAAATGCGGCGGTGGATCTGGGGCTGACAAAACTTGGCACACCCTACAGCCAGGAGCTTCGAAACCAGCCTGGGTATTTTGACTGCAGTTCCTTTACTTACTGGGTCTACAACCAGCTGGGTGTATCGCTTCAGTATGACGGTTCCAATACAGCAGCTTCCCAAGGACGTTTTATTGTAGAAAACAATCTGGCTGTTTCCTATGACAGCCTTGCACCCGGAGATCTGATTTTCTATTCCTTTAAAGTCAATAACCGATACATGAATATCGGTCATGTGGCTATTTATGCCGGAGACGGCTATGTGGTAGATGCTTCTTTCTCCAAGAAGAAGGTGGTCTACCGCCCGATTTACAGTGTCAACAATATTGTCCTGTGCGGCAGACCGTATGCCTCGCCTTAACCGGCTGGCAGACAGTCCATTTGCTGCCAGACTACATTTACAGGAGGTGTCCCATGTCCCTGCGACAAGAAGAAACTGATATTTATATCATACCGCCAAACTTTATTGAATCCGGAACCATTATGGGCGGAACCTTAAAGCTGCGGAATGCGGTAGAAGCCTTATGCATTTCCCTGCTGGTTGGTATTCCCGAATTTTACCTGCCATTTTCTCTTACCACTAAAATTATAATTGCCTGTGTTACCGTTCTTCCGCTGGCTCTGTTTGCCATCATCGGAATTAACGGAGAGAGTCTGACATCCTTTGTTATCAACTTTTTTCTTTATCTGAAGCACCGGAGAATTGTCGGCATCTGTCCGGAAGCAGCTGAAGAAGAAAGTGCCTCAGAAAAACAAACCGATACCGTTTCTGGGAAAAAGGCAAAGAAAAAATCCAAACAAAAAAAGAAAGCTTCCGAAGATTTTCCGGATGAATTCGGCAGCTATAAAGAACGCAAAGCTGCAAAAAGAAAGGAAAAGGGCCACCCTGACCGTTCCGGTAACCGTCAGGAACAGACCATTCCTCTGCTGAACCCTGCAGCCGAATATCTGCCGATTCAAAAAATTGAAAATGGTATCATCTATACCAGAGATCACCGGTTTGTGAAAATTGTTGAGATTGTTCCCATCAATTTTCTGCTCCGCAGTGCCAGAGAGCAGAAAAATATTATTTATTCGTTCGTGTCCTATCTGAAAATCAGTCCTGTAAAACTTCAGTTCAAGGTTTTAACACGAAGAGCTGATATAAACCGCCATCTGGAAGCGATCCAAGGGGAGATGGCACAGGAAACAGATGAACGCTGTCTGGCTCTTTTAAAGGATTATGAATCTCTGATCCGCAGGATCGGCTCAAAGGAAGCCATAACCCGTCGTTTTTTTATTATTTTTGAATATGAACCATTTAACGGAAGTCGGAACACAGACGAAGGCGATGCCCGCTCTGCCCTGGCAACCGCTGTTCAGACAGCGAAAACCTATCTTCAGCAGTGCGGAAATGAAATCCTGATGCCTGATAACGAAGATGAACTTGCCACGGATGTTCTCTATAACCTGCTGAACCGCCGTACCAGTGCCATAAAACCTCTGCCGACCCGAATCAATGAGGTAATCGGTCAGTATATCAATGCCGGACGCAAAAACGACCTGGATCATATTCCTGCCGGAGAGTTTTTTGCCCCGGAAAGCATTGATTTTACCCATGGAAACTACTGTGTCATGGATGGAGTCTATCACACTTATCTTCTGATCCCTTCCAGCGGCTACCGCACCCAGGTCTGTGCAGGCTGGCTCTCCCTTTTGGTCAATGCCGGAGAAGGAATCGATGTAGACATCTTCTTTGACCGGCAGCCAAAGGATAAAGTACAGCAGAAACTGGGACAACAGCTGCGAATCAACCGCTCCAAAATCAAAGATACTTCCGATACCAACTCAGACTACGATGATCTGGACAGCGCAATCCGGTCTGGATACTTCTTAAAGGATGGACTGGCAAATAATGAGGATTTCTATTATATGAACATTCTCATTACCGTCACAGCCGACAGCCTGGAAGAACTGGAGTGGCGCACCAACGAAATGAAAAAGCTGCTGCTGTCTCAGGACATGGAGGCTGTAACCTGTCATTTTCGGGAAGAGCAGGCGATGCTGTCTGCACTGCCTCTGGTATCTCTGGAGAGAAAGCTGTTCGCCCGTTCCAAACGGAACGTACTGACTACCAGCGTTGCAAGCTGCTATCCCTTCACATCTTTTGAGATGTGCGATGATAACGGAATCCTGCTTGGTGTCAACAAACACAATAACTCTCTGATTATCGTGGATATCTTTAATTCGAGAGTATATAAGAATGCCAACATGGCACTGCTTGGCACATCCGGAGCAGGGAAAACCTTCACAATGCAGCTGATGGCGCTTAGGATGCGCAGAAAAAATATCCAGGTCTTTATTATTGCCCCTCTGAAGGGCCATGAATTTCACCGAGCCTGCAACAATATTGGCGGAGAATTTATCCAGATCTCTCCGGCCTCCAAAAACTGCATCAACATTATGGAAATTCGCAAGGTTGATTCTTCTGCCAACGAACTTCTGGATGGTCCCCAGGCTGACAAATCCGAACTGGCTGCAAAAATCCAACGGCTGCATATCTTCTTTTCTCTGCTGATTCCGGACATGAATCACGAGGAACGGCAGCTTTTAGATGAGGCTCTGATTCAGACCTACAGGAAAAAAGGAATTACTCACAACAATGGCAGCCTGTATGACCCGGAAAATCTCGGACACTATCGAAAGATGCCAGTTCTGGGAGATGTGTACAACATCCTGAAGGAAAATCCGGATACCAGACGTCTTGCCAACATTATGAACCGACTGGTAAATGGCTCTGCCTCCACCTTCAACCAGCAGACCAATGTGAATCTGGACAATAAATACACCGTTTTGGATATCTCTGAACTGACCGGTGATCTGCTGACCGTCGGTATGTTTGTAGCACTGGATTTTGTCTGGGATAAGGCCAAAGAAGATCGTACCGTGGAAAAAGCCATCTTCATTGATGAAACATGGCAACTGATCGGAGCATCTTCCAACCGGCTGGCTGCGGAATTTGTTCTGGAGATTTTCAAAATCATCCGCGGCTATGGCGGTTCTGCCATCTGTGCTACCCAGGATCTGAATGATTTCTTTGCTCTGGACGACGGTAAATATGGTAAGGGTATTATCAATAATTCCAAAACCAAAATTATCCTGAACCTGGAAGACGAAGAGGCGATGCGGGTACAGTCAATTCTGCATCTTTCCGAAGCAGAAACTATGGCTATCACTCATTTTGAACGTGGAAATGCACTGATCTCTACCAATAACAATAATGTAACTGTTGAGTTTAAAGCCTCGGAACTGGAAAAAGAACTGATTACCACGGACAGAGAAGAACTGAAGCGGCTTTTGGAGCGGGAACGCCAGCACCAGGTTATGTCTGAAGCGGTCTAATACACAGGATTACTCACACTTTGAGTATTTACTGCTCGACCGTCAATACTGCCAGCTTACGAATCCTCACAATTACGCATGATTACGCAAAAGGAGGCTTTTATGCTTTATCCAAACCAGACCGGCTCTGTACACAAAGAAATCATCCGGCTTCTTTCCCTGTACCACCGCCTGAAGTTTCGTCAGATGCTGCTGCTCTTCCCTCAGCTTTCTGAGACAGCTTTTCATTCCATATTAAAACAGCTGCAAAAACAGGGCCGGATCTCCTTACAGGAAAGCTCTGTCGTTCATCTGCCGGAAACAGAATGTGCTGATGGGATGGAGGCTGCTTTTGATGTGCTTTTGGACTTCTTACCGGAAGTCACCTACCATGCTCCAGGCGAGTTTCCTGTTACGCTTACCTTCTTTGCCCGTGAAGAATGTTATGAGGTCATCTGGCTGCCGGAAGGCAAAGAACTTCTGGTTTCCCATGCGCTGTCCCTGCAACTGCGGCCTCCTGATAACTATCAGCGTCTGATCGTTCTGTCATCGGAAACTCAGCTGGAACTTGCCGGCCGGCTTCCGGATGTAACCGCATATTGCCTGCCACGAAACGGGAAAATTCATTACTACAAGAAAGGACTGACTTATGGACCGAACCACCCTGAATACCCGGCTTGAGCGGATACAAAATGAAATATCCAAACTCGTCAACACACTGTATGCTCTGAACCTGACTGACAGTGATACTTATCCCCAGAACTATGAGGAGCTGAGCACCGATGCTGCATTGCGGGCTGAGAAAATTGCCTGTACTCTCCGCAACCTGATCTACTCTGCCAATCTGGTACCCAAACCGATTCTGATGCAGAAAGCGGCAGATATACAGGGAATTACCGTGACTCAGATTGACTGTCAGGTTGTTATCACTTTGCCGGGATTGATGCCCAAAAAGAAAAAAGGTTCAAACCCTGCTTTTATCACCGAACCCCTTTATCAGTGTCTGGCGGATTATGCCGGCACCCACCCTCTGCGTCGTTTCGACCAGTGTGTTGTGTGCTTTTCACACCAGTACGACCAAAATCAATCTGCCAGGCGCATCCGGGACTATGACAATCTGGAATGTAAACAGATTTTAGATACTGTAGCCGCCTTTCTGATGAAAGATGATTCCGGCCTTTTATGTGATGTTTATCACTGTACCCAGTTTGGTACCGAAGACTGTACGATTCTTACCATTATGGAAAAATCTTATTTTTCAAAATGGCTGAAAGCGCATGAAAATGCTGCCAAGTACCTGTCGGATTTTCCTTCTGAATCCGGCTGAAAGTTTCGACTCCGGTAAAATCTGTCACAGGATACATATAATCTACCATTTTCGGGCTAAAGAACGCTCGGGTTTTACCGGAGTTTCAGCCGAATATGGTTAAAACCAACAGGAGGTGATTACTTTGGATACTTCGACTGCCGCCTACCGGATCTTAGAAATAACTGCCATTTCCGGTGAACTTCCCTGCGATACCCTTTCTCGGATTCATATAGGAGAAAGCTATGGAGAGAAGTTAATCACGCGCCTTAAAGAAGACCGGCTCATCAAAACCCACTATAAAGATAAGCTGCGCGGATACCGACTGACTTCCAGAGGAAAGAAACTGCTCCTTGCCCAAAATCCGGAGCGTTTTTCCTTTTATCTGACTGGAAGCAGTGATACCAATCAGCCACGAAGCGACTACCCCAGAAGGCTACGGCTTCACCAGACTTCCCGTACTTACTGCCTGATGCTTGGTGCGGGAATCACTATATTCCGGGATAAAAAACCGGCTTTGTTTTCCGGAGTTCCGCCAGATGATACTCATATACTTCCTTTCCCTGTCTTTTATCAGTCCAGAGAGCTGAAGGAACTTGGTATGGAAACAACAAAGATTAACAACTCCAGAGCCATTGGAATCCTTTTAACCGAAAGTCTGATATTTCCAGTCTTCTATACAGGAAGTACTGTGATGAAATGGGAATATAAAACAGAGATTCGTCTGAAGGCTCTGCTCTCCCATCATATTACACAGGGGGTACTATCCGATCATTACTGCCACAAAATTCCTATCCACGCACTCTTCATCGGTAGCAATATGGAAACTGCTGTGAAACTGATGACCAGTACCGGTGGGGTCCGGCACAGCCTGTTTACGCTTGATACCAGTTTTGACTATTTCCACTTTATCCCTGACAGCCATGCCGGTGAAATTCTTTTAAAGATTTTGTGCAGCCCGACCATTGGCAGACAGCTGACTGTTCTGCTTCTTTCAGACTTAGAAACCGTTAATCCGTCCATTAGTATGGAACATGATGCAGTCCGAATGGGACAGCCGGTTCTTCTGGCTTATGATTTTGATATGCTGCGAATCTCCCGTTTTATCACCGCCCTTAAACTGCAAAGACAGACCGGACATCTCATCTGTTTTGACTTCCAGAAGGAGGCGCTGCTTCTCTACTGCGGAGATGCCGTAACCATCAGTACCATTGACCTTGCAAAATTTGAAAGGAGGTTTTTCTCATAGACAATAAAAAACACTGGATTTCACTCATTGCTCTCCCCATCCTGATTTTTACATTGCTCTATGCAGGCGGGTATCTGGCGCAGTTTCTGATCAACTACCAGAGCTGGTCAGCGGCAGGGAATACCCCTGGAAATGGAACCTCTCCGTCCTTTCCTTCCGGAACACTTTCTTCCTGCTTCTCTGCTCTTACCGTATTCCCGTACAGCTTATACGGAATCCTTTTATGCCTCATAAGCTTCGGACTGCTGGTGTCTATGGTGATGCGGATGGGATGGGGAAGCAAAGAAGTCCATGATACAGAGCGCAACCTGATCTATTCGGATAAAGGAACCTACGGAACCTCTGGCTTTATGACAGGCAGTGAACTGCATCAGGTGCTCATGCTGGTATCCGATATCAGAACCTGCGGAGGAACAATTCTTGGACGCATGGGAAACAAAGCAGTCTGTCTGCCGGAAGACACCCGCATGAATCGAAATGTTGCTGTATATGGTGCCAGTGGTTCCATGAAGAGCAGAGCTTATGCCAGAAATGTCATCTTCCAGTGTGTCTCCAGAAAATATAAAAACGGACAAGGGGAAAGTCTTATCATCAATGATCCAAAATCCGAACTATATGAAGATATGGCATCCTATTTGGAAGAAAACGGATATGTGGTCCGGGTCTTTAATCTGGTAAATCCGGAGCATTCGGACAGCTGGAACTGTCTGAAGGAAATCGAAGGTCAGGAAATCATGGCACAGCTCACAGCCGACGTTATCATCAAAAATACCGGATCCGGCAAAGGCGATCACTTCTGGGATAATGCGGAACTGAATCTGCTGAAAGCGCTGATTCTATATGTTGAACGCGGATTCCCGGAAGAGGGAAAGAATATGGGACAGGTTTACCAGCTCCTGACTATGTGTTCTGAAAAGGAGCTGAACGGTCTGTTTGATCTGCTTCCTGTCACGCATCCGGCAAAAGCCCCTTACAATATTTTCCGCCAGGCAAATGACACCGTAAGAACCGGAGTTATTATCGGTCTCGGCTCCCGCCTGCAGATTTTCCAGAATAAACTGATCCGGCAGATCACCAGCTACGATGAAATCAATCTGACCCGGCCCGGATACGAAAAATGTGCCTATTTCTGCGTTTCTTCTGACCAGGATTCTACCTTTGATTTTCTCTCATCGCTGTTTATGAGCTTTGTATTTATCAAGCTGGTTCGCTATGCAGACAAATATGGAGACAGCGGACGTCTTCCGGTTCCTGTACATATCCTGGCAGACGAGCTTGCCAATGGCGGCGTGATTCTGGATCTGACGAAAAAAATCAGTACCATCCGCAGCCGGGCTTTAAGTATCAGTGTCATGTTTCAGAACCTGCCCCAGATGCAGAACCGTTATCCGGATAATCAATGGCAGGAAATCATCGGGAACTGCGATACCCAGCTGTTTTTAGGCTGTACTGACGAACTGACTGCCCGTTTTATTTCCGACCGTTCCGGAGAAGTCAGTATCTCTGTCAACAGCCAGGCAAAGCAGCTGAATACCTGGCGTGTATCTAACTACACCCCGGAGTACAGAGAAACCAGCTCCGTCGGCAAACGAAAGCTTCTTACTCCTGATGAGGTACTGCGTCTTCCACTGGATCAGGCTCTTGTCATCCTGAGAGGCCAGAAAATACTGAAAGTGGAAAAATACGACTATACCTTGCACCCGGAAAGTAAAAAGCTGAAGCCCCGCAAGGCAGTGGAGCATATCCCGGCATGGCAGAGTAATTCCACTGAGGACGACAAAGACTTCATCCGTTCGCTGAAGCCACCTCCCTCGCCTTCCCGAAAAAGAGAGAAAAGCACCGCTCCGGATCAGTCCGGTAAAAAGCATTCATCCCCGAAACCAACCGACTCGGACTCTTTCTTTGTCGCAACTGACAAGGAATCCATTATGTCATAATCGCAAACCATTTAGAAAAGGAGATTTTAGCCATGGCAAATAAAGAAATGACTGCAGAACAGACTACTGCAGAAGTAAAAAAGGATACCATTGATGCTCCAGCTCTGGAGAAACGTTCTCTTACCGCATCCATTCTTACTATTGACTCTGACAGAGCTGTAGAAACTCAGGAAAATGTCGAGGATACCATCTGGCATGACCTGCAGAACGCATACCGTACAAAGAAAATCTTAACAGGACAGCTGGGCGGCATTGAACGCATGGAGGGCGGCGGAACCATTGCCATTGTCTATTACAAGAAATTCCGTGTGGCAATTCCTTTGACTGAAATGATGATCCATCTGCCAGAAGACGAATCCCATAACTACGGTGAGCTGTCACAGCGGCAGAATAAGATTCTTGGAAATATGCTTGGCTGTGAAATTGATTTTATTATCAAGGGTCTTGATAATAACAGCCGGAGTCTGGTAGCCAGCCGTAAAGATGCCATGCTGAAAAAGCGGCAGATCTTCTACCTGCCAGATGCAAATGGAAATTCCCGCGTCTGTGTGGATCGTGTTGTTCAGGCCCGCGTGGTCGCCGTCGCCGAAAAGGTAGTCCGGGTAGAAATCTTTGGTGTAGAAACCTCTATTCTGGCTCGCGACCTTTCCTGGGACTGGCTTGGCAACGCCAACGAGATGTTCCATGTAGGAGATCAGATTCTGGTCCGTATCCTGGATATCACTGCAGATGATCTGGAACACATCTCCGTCCGCGCTGATGTGAAGAGCGTCAATGGCGATACCAGCAAAGCAAACCTGAGCAAGTGTAAAATCCAGGGCAAATACGCCGGAACCATCACTGATATTCATAAAGGGACCGTCTTTGTCCGCCTCTCCATTGGAGTCAATGCCATCGCCCACAGCTGCTATGACAGCCGGACTCCCGGCAAAAAGGATGAGGTCAGCTTCGTCGTTACCAGAATTGATGAAGATCGGAATGTGGCCGTTGGATTGATTTCTCGAATTATTCGGCAGAATATTTAATAGTCATCCGCTCCCTCACCTCCATGTATAAATTCATACAAATCGGTCAAAAATAATCTTGTCATATTTATTGACCTTTTAAGTATAAATATAGTATTATGGAGGTGAAAGGAGTGGATGAATGTATGCTGAAAGAATATCTGGAAAAAACCTATGGACGCAATGAACCGATTTTCATCAATGAAATCCGTTTGGAAGGCGTGAATGACAATTCTCTTCGTCAGTCTTTTACCAGAATGGTCAAAGCTGGTGAGCTGGCTCACTTTGATACGGGTGTCTATTACCTTCCCAATTCATCACGCCTGCTGAAAAAAAGCTATCTGGATCCTATGAAAGTTATTATGCGCAAATATATTAAAAACTCCGATGAAACATATGGATACTTCTCTGGTGCTGCATTCGCCAACCAGCTGGGTCTGACATCTCAAATGCCTGCTGTTTTGGAAATTGTTTCGAACCGTGAAACCACCAAAGGACGGATTCTTACCGTTGGAACACAGAAATTACGCCTGAAATGCTCCACCATCCCAATTACTGATGAAAACGCAGGGTTACTCCAGTTTTTGAATGCCATTTCCCAGGCAGAAAAGTATTCTGAACTGACAGATGAAGAGACGGGACGTGTTTTAAGAAAGTATGCCAGACAGCAGAACTACTCCAGGAAGCTTTTATCTCTTGCGCTTCCTGCTCTGACAGGCAATACTGCTAAAAAATTGATTGAATGGGGAATTATCTATGAATTTGCATCGTGATCCGGAGGCATTTGCAGAACTGGTAACTGCTGCCTCCAGCGAATTACATATACCTGTTGGTATTATTGAGAAAGACTATTATGTGACACTTGCCCTCCGTGAACTGAATTCCAGAATCAAGGGCATGGTCTTTAAAGGAGGAACCTCTTTAACCAAGTGCTATCAGGTCTTAAACCGCTTTTCGGAAGACATTGATATCTCCTATGCTGCTTCTGAGGGTGTTCCTGGTGAAAGCAGAAAAAGGCAGCTAAAAAAGGCCGTTGTCTCCGCCATGGAAGCCCTGCAGTTTCCAATTATAAATCTGGACGATACACGCAGCCGGAGAAGCTACAACTGTTACCGGGCCACTTATCCCACTCGCTATGCACCTATAGCTGAATTGAAACCAGAATTAATGATTGAGACTTATATTGCCCTTTTGCCATTTCCCACTGTGACTCGAATGGCAGATAATTATATCCATCGTTTTTTAAAGGAAACTGACCAGGAGCATCTGGCTGAAGAATTTGATCTCATGCCCTTTTCTATCACAACACAGGCTATCGAGAGAACCCTGATTGATAAGGTTTTTGCTATTTGTGATTATTATCTTGCCGATAAGGTAGAGCGTCATTCCAGGCATCTCTACGATATTTATCAGATTCTGGATCATACCTCTCTGGATGAATCCCTGATTCCTTTGATTCAGGAGGTACGCCAGCTACGCAGCCCGCTTGCCATCTGTCCGTCTGCAAAAGAAGATGTCTGTATTCATGACATTTTGACTGAAATCATTGAAAAGGATATTTATAAGGCTGATTACGAAAATATTACCAGAAACCTTCTGTTTACAGATCTTCCTTATGAAACCGCAATGAAAGGTCTAAAAAATTTCTTGAATCAAGGATATTTTAAATAATCTATCATCCGAAATTAAGGCAGCCCCATATGCGGACTGCCTTACCGTTAATATTCCAGTTCCTATTACTCCCCAACAATCTTCACAAACAACTCCTGAAACGCTGTGTTCCGCGCCTCCATTGCCTTTGCAATCGCATACACTCCATTTGTCACATCATACTCTCCCAGAGATTCCTTTATCCCATCTCCGAAAACCGACAGCAGACTTTGAATATCCCTGTATTCTCTTACCAGGATTTCCAGTTCCGTCACCAGATCCAAAACCTCTATCGCTCCTTCTGTCTTATGAATCATCTCTGCAGCATCCGAAGCCCCAAGAACATATCCTGTATGCTTCATTCTCCCTCTTACCTGCAGTTCCACCTTCTGGAACTCTAGCAGCTTGTCCCTCACCACTTCAGCATCTGCATCTTCCAGCACTTCTTCCAGAATCGTATCTGCTCTTTTCTGCAGAGCCTGCAGCTCCTTATCCTTTTCTTCCTGCTTCTTTAGACGTTCTTCAATATCCCGTCCAGCTTTCATAATCCACGCTCCCAACTCCATCTGGCTTTCTGTCTTCCACAGACAGCTATATCCATTTGCAATCATGTAAATCCGGTAATATTTTTCACCTTCCATCTCCACATCATCCAGAGCATTCTCTATATCATCCTCATAGAAGGTAATCACTCGCTCCTGACCATAGAGGCAATATGTCACATCAATACAGTTTGTATCCCTGCAGCGGTCATAACTCTTTACCTCAGCTTCCGGAATCAGAACCTTCATCAATAGATGAACCTCCTGACTCGACATTTCTTCCGACATCCTCCTGTACTCCATCCCATTTCCTCCGTTTTTCTGAGCCAATTACTACAGTTAATTGTTAAAATTATACGATGTGCGGCATTATAATACAACAACTGATTAAAGTAAAATAAGCGAAGAACGATAGTAGAGAAGGAGGCATACCATGTTCGATATCAATGAAAGAATCATAGAACTTCGGATGGAACGTCACTGGTCGGAATATCAGCTTGCAGAGAAATCCGGAATCGGACAGTCCACCATCTCTTCCTGGACACGCACAAAATCTATGCCCACTGTCCCAAATCTGGAGAAAATCTGCAACGCTTTCGGAATCACACTTTCCCAGTTTTTTGCAGACAAAGAAGAACGCACGGTTTCTCTTTCCCCTGTACAGCAGGAAATGCTTCACAATTTTGACCGTTTGACGCCGGAACAACAGGAAAATCTGATCCGCTTTCTGTCATCCTTCTGATCTGCAGGCGCTCCTGATGATAGTTTCTCCGTTTTCTATACCATCATTCGGCATCTTTATCATTGGTACGAACATCCCTTAGATAATACAACAGAATTATGGCACAGTTCTGTCATAAAAGCCAGAATAACTGGCACTGTTTTGCAATTTACACGGTAAATCCTACATGATAAGATTGGTACTGTGAAAAGTTATAACACAGACTTAAAGCAGAGAAAGTTCCCTCTTTCCCTGCTTTTTTCTATTTCAAGGAGGTGTGCAATGTTAAAAAATGAAAAGGGAGAGGCTTCCTACATCAGCGTCTTTATATATATTCTGGTGGCAGTGATCCTGATTGCTTTTATTATCAATGTTTTCCGGATTATCAGCGCCAAACAGCAGATGGATCATGCTGCGGATCAGCTGGTAAAACAGATTCAGCTGGGAGGCAGCGTCAACGGTGAAACGGATGCACTCTTTGCGTTCCTTTCCGGTGAAATATCAGGTGCCGACCAGCTGGACTATCATGTGGAGTGCTCCGATTCCACAGACAAAATCCAAATTGGCAGCCCGTTCTATGTTACCGTTACCGGACGCTGCAGTCTGGGCGGCTTCTGGAATTTCCGCTTAATCAATATCACGATCCGGGCTACCGGGGCCGGTGTCAGTGAACATTACTGGAAGTAGGAGGGCACTTATGATAAAACGATTGTTCTGGGATGAACGGGGAGACCTGTCCTTTTTTACGATTTTCGTCATTCTATCCATCAATATGGTAATGGCTTTCCTGCTTTTATTTGCCACCATTCGGATTGAATGCATCAATATCCGCAACGCTGCAAAAATGGAGCTGAACAATGTCAGCGCCCGAATCTATGCGGATACCTTCCACTCTCAGCGTGAAGCCAATCTGGATTCCTATATGGGAGACCTATACTTCAGCTCTGCCTACCAAGACGCACTCCGGACAGATTTTATCCAGGGACTGACAGACCGAATCGTCCTGGAAAATGAAAACTACACGCTGTCAAATATCCGGCTGGATTTCAGTCAGCATGGAAATGACAGCGGAAAAATTGAATATATCTTTTCCTGCGATGCCCAGTTTCGCTTCCAAATGTTTGGCGAAGCGTTTCCTCCATTCTCCAGGCACATTACCCTGACCGGATCGCATAACACAAAATATTAAATTTTGTTGGCTTTTCTTTTATAGCAACGTATATAAGGAAAAAGAACCTCAGAAAGGAGACTTCTCAATGAACCATAAAAAAGGACTGGCAATCTTCCTAAGCATTGCCTGTGCAGCTATCCTGGGCAGTGTATTCCTATTGGGAAAAAGCCCTGAACATACCTTTACTCCTGAAGTAACAGAATCCGTCTCCAGTAACTCCTGGGAAGAAAGGAACTCTCAAACAGATTCCGGCCATGTCATGTCAAAGGAATCTGCGGATAAGACACTCCCGGAAGACAGCTCTGCAGAAGATCCTGTTCAGACAGTAATCTCAGAAGATACCGAACAGGTTATTACCGAACTGACCCCCATAGAGGATAAGGCTCAGGTGCAGGCGAACACAAAGCCAACAGCACCTCCTCCGGATGAAGAAAAGCAGGGGCGGCTTCCGAAATGTGATATGCTGCCAAATGCCCAGACTTCTGTTCCTGAATCCACCCCGGAAGAAAGCCCTCAGAAATCTTCCGAAAATGTTTCCCAGGGACAGGACGGACAGGTTTACGATCCTGTTTTCGGCTGGATTGCTCCATCCACTTCCCAGGGGCAGGTTATTGACAATGATGGAGATATCAATAAGCAGGTAGGAACGATGAACTGACATCCTGAAAGGACTTGGCTAAAATACCAGGTCCTTTTTTGCTGCTCGAAAACCTGTCACCACACAAATATTCAAACGAAAGGAGCACTATGAAACGATTCCTGCAAAAGGCAGTCTGTCTGATTCTGCTTTTTCTTCTTGCCCTCCCCGCCAAAGCCTATGCGTCAAACGGAAGCGGAAATATGGATGGCGGCGGATCCGGCATGGGCCAGGGAACTTCCACCAACTACTGGACACCTGGATATGATGGAGTCCGGATCACTGTGGTGGATGCATCCTCCGGCTCTGCTGTCAGTTCCCCAGTGGACTTTTCCAACAAAACCTTTAACAAACCGTTGGTCCACTTTGCCAAAAAGAATAAATTTCAGTATCTGGCCGGTGCTGCCCTTGAACCTGCCGGTGGTTCTTATGTATATCAGATTCCAGCTGTTGCCATGCCCTATATTATGACCAGCAACTCCAAGCCTGCCAATATCGAAAATACCAGAAAATATTTTTGTTCCGAATATGCAGCGCAGATGGTTGCCGATGCCACCGGTGTATCCTACGACAGTCTGATCAGCGGAAGCTATAAGCTGGTTGTGGAGCCAATCGGTTATTTTACCTTTAACGGTACCTTTTATGCAATGACCGCAACGGAAGGAGCGCTCTATAACCGGCTCTCCGGAGGAGCCCTGGCTAGCAAACTTCCCAGTACGGTCCACCGAAACCTTCCTCTGGCTCTTTTCCTGGAGACTCCTGATTTGGGAATACCAGCCTGGACCGGCAGTTCAACTGCCTATGTCAATGATGACCAAATCCTGTCTTCCCTGGGGATTGGAATTGTAAGCTATGAAGGTCTTCCCGAAATTGGTCTGGAAGCTCCTGACGTCACTTACCGGGTAAATACCGATGTCATCACCAGTATCACAGTAAATACAAACCGTGAAATCAATCCTGATAATCCAGCCAACGTAACCTTCCATATCAACGGCAGATCCTATACGGTAAACAACATTGTGATTCCAGAGGGCGGTTCCCAGATTGTCTGGGTTAAATGGCATACTCCCTCCGAACCCTGCCGGATTACGATCAGCGCATCCCTCCACAGAGCTACCACTGCAAAAACCAGCTTCATCGCAGATATTGTGGATCTGAATGAAAATATTCCGCCTGATCCCACTGCCACGGATACGAATCCTCGTTTTTCCGTTCCATCCATCCCCTCTAATCCGCAGAATACATCGGCAGCATGGAGTGTCTGGTACGCCTACTGGTTTCCTGACTGGGATTGGTGCGATCACGGTGATGAGGGCGGACATTGGGTAGACAATGGCTGGTGGGAATTTGATACTCACAATTATTCCGCTTCCCTTTCCGGAACCATGAATATTGCACCGGATGATATTGTTCCTACTGCACAGGGCGATACCATGAAAAGCGGGTACGGAATTAAGGAAATAGCATCTGCAAGGCTTACGATAAATGCCCCTGCAAGCCACTATGCTCCTGCTCAGACTGCAGTATCCTACTTTCCTGAATTCCAGTACCAGAATTACTGGCGGCTCTTAACCTGCAGCGGAGGAATGGCGGCTACCTTCCGATTTCAGCCCAATGAATTTTCCACCTACAACCGGCAGGTTCACTTCAGTCCCATATGGTTCCCGGATCATACCAGCTACACGGTCTATACCTATGTGATTGATGCATGGACCCCTGCAGGTATGCTGTCTTTAAACTTAAATGATTCCGTACAGATTGATGGGAGCTTATATGATGACTGGTATTCAAAACGTGAATAGCCTGGAAGCTGGCTATTATGCAGCCACTCTGATTTTTATTGGTTGGTTTGCTCTGTATGATTTCCGCCGCCACCTGGTCCGGAATCAGGCACTGGCTATCTTTTTCTTCTGGTGTCTTTTGTCCCTGCCGCTGACCGCATCGACCAGCCTGCTTCCTGTCAGTCTTCTGATCCTGCAGGCTGTTATGGGTTTTCTAAACGGCGGACTCATCTTATTGGCGGCAGCCTGGATTACCCATGGCGGGATTGGCGGCGGTGACATTAAGCTGGCGGCTCTCCTGGGACTGCTCTTTGGAACCCGTGGAGTCTGTCTGATCCTGTTTATTGCCGCCATATCGGCACTCGCTTTTGTTCTTCTAATCAGTGGCAGAAACCGTTCATCACCCCTGCGCCTGCCCTTTGTCCCATTTCTTTTTCTGGGTTCTGTGCTGTGGGTATTTTTATAGGAGAAAATCATATGCTGCTTTTTATCTCGTCCGGTCTTTTACTGGCCCTTTTCCTTGCCTTCCTTCTGGGTTCCGCCTTAATCGAACAGGCAAGAGCATTTTTAGATCAAAACCGCTAAAGGAGAGTATGAAACATGAGAATCAATAACCGATTTATCTATGGCATCATCAGCATTCTGCTTGCTGCTGTCATTGCCTTTGTTGCCATTCCTGTTGTAACCAAAAAGACCAGCAGCACTCTGGAAATTGTGCGTGTTGTAAATCCATTAGAACGGGGACAGCAGATTACTGCCCAGGACCTGGAGCTGATTGAAGTCGGCAGCTATAATCTGCCTGCCTCTGTTGCAATCCGTCTGGAAGATGTGACAGGTACTTATGCCGCCGCTTCCCTCATGCCCGGAGACTATATCCTGCCAAATAAGGTCAGTTCCTCTCCTCTGTCTTCCGATCCTGCGCTCTATTCCATTCCTGATGGTATGGTTGCCATATCTGTTACCACACAGACGCTGGCGACTGCTTTATCGGATAAACTTCAGTCTGGAGATATTATCCGCTTTTACCACTATAATGACGAGCATGAGCAGCTGAATCCCGTGGAAGACATTCCGGAACTTCGCTATGTAAAAGTTCTGTCCGTCACAGATTCCCAAGGACTTGATATTGACTACACGCAGCCCTTAGAGGAAGATGAGGAAAAACTTCAGACAGCCACCATAACCGTTCTGGCATCTCCTGAACAGGCTATGCTGCTGACCCGTTACGAAAATGAAGGAATCCTCCATGTAGCCTTAATCAGCCGGGGAAACGAAGCACTGGTAACAGAACTCCTTCAGCGTCAAACCGACATTCTGAATGAACTGTATCTTGTACCGGAAGAATCTTTATTTGAAACCAATGCGGAAGATTATATGGAGTCGGAAGAAAGCCCTTCCGAAGAAGAAACTGCCTTACCAGAGGAAAGCCAGGAAACCACATCGGAAGCTGACGAAAAGGAGGAATAACTATATGGCAAAAATCATTACTGTCTGGGGAAACCCAGGCTGTGGAAAATCCATGTTCTGCTGCATCTTGGCCAAAGTTCTTACCGCCGGCAAACAAAAGGCAATCATTATCAATGCAGATCCTGCCACTCCCATGCTTCCCGTCTGGATGCCTGATCGAATTCTGGAGCAGGACGCTTCTGTCGGAGGCGTCCTTTCCTCGCTGGACATCAACTCTGCCCTGATAGCGGAGCGTGTGGCTGTGCTCAAGGATTATCCTTTTATCGGAGTCATGGGATATGCCGCCGGAGAAACACCTTTCTCCTATCCTGAGCTGAAATATGACCGAATCAAACTTTTAATTTCAGAGGCTTCCCGACTCGTGGACTATATAATTCTGGACTGCAGTTCCAGCGTTGTGAATTTCTTCACTCCTACTGCAATTGAATCTGCCGATGTGGTTGTGCGAATCCTCACACCGGATCTGAGGGGCATTAACTACTTAAAGGCCCATAAACCGCTTCTGACAGATGCAAAGTTCCGTTATGATGAACATCTGACCTTTGCCGGACTTGCCCGCCCATTCCACGCACTGGATGAGATGGGCCATTTAATCGGAGGCTTCGACGGAATTCTTCCCTATGCCAAGGAAATTGAACGCTGCGGTACATCCGGAGAGATGTTCCGGGCTCTCGCATATTGTAACCAGCGCTACATCAATTCCATGAAACTGGTTCGCCAGCGGCTGGAAATTGGGGAAGCGTCACAGGAAGCAGATGCCGCGCAGGAGGAGGAAATCCTGAATGAATAGCCTGAATGAATTATTCTTTAATCACTCCGCTGCTGAGGGCATGACTTATGAGGATATTCTGGACGATGTGCAGAAATACTGTACTGCCAACCATGCGGATACCCTTTCTGGGGAAACCGATCCGGAGCAGGCAAAAAAGCTTCTCAAAGAATTCATTCTCCAATACCTGATAAAATGCAGCTATGGAGTAGAAGGAATGTCCTCCGCCGAATTATGCGAAAACCTCTACGAGGATATGGCAGGCTTCTCTTTCCTGAAAAAATGGATTTACCGGAAAGGTGTGGAGGAAGTAAATATCAATGCCTACAACGATATCGAGGTCATCACCAGCGGCGGACGCTCCATGAAGATTCCGGAGAAATTTCAGTCCCCACAGCATGCCATTGATGTCATCCGAAGGCTTTTAAGCACCTGCGGCATGGTGATTGATGACACGATGCCTTCCGTTATTGGATATCTGGACAAAAATATCCGAATCTCTGTAGACAAGACTCCCATTGTAGATGCCGATGTTGGAATCAACGCCTCCATCCGTATTGTAAACCAGCAGTCCATATCCAGAGAAAAGCTTATCGACTCCGGTTCTGCCACAGAAGAAATGCTGGATTTTCTGGTCTGCTGTATCCGCTATGGTGTCTCGGTCTGCATTGCAGGCTCCACCGGCTCCGGAAAGACCACGGTAATGAGCTGGCTTTTATCCATGGTTCCAGACAACCGCCGCCTGATTACCATTGAAGAGGGCAGCCGTGAATTTGACCTGGTAAAAAGAGATGCGGATGGTAAAATCCTGAATTCTGTTGTTCACCTGCTGACCAGACCCCATGAGAATCCGGCGCTTGATATCGACCAGGATATTCTTCTGGAACGTGTTCTCCGAAAACATCCCGATGTAATCGGTGTCGGAGAAATGCGCTCTGCCAAAGAAGCCTTATCCGTAGCAGAAAGCTCCAGAACCGGTCATACCGTTGTAACTACCATTCATTCCAATTCTGCGGAGGCAACCTACCGCCGTATGATGACACTGGCAAAACGGAAATACAATATGGCTGACGATATCCTGATGCAGATCATGGTAGAGGCATATCCCGTCGTAATCTTTACAAAACAGCTGGAAGACGGTTCCCGAAAAATCATGCAGATCATTGAAGGAGAGGACTATACAGACGGAAAACTTCAGTACCGTACTCTTTATCAGTACAATGTGGAAGATAACCGTACAATAGCCGGAAAAACACAGGTGTTCGGGGAACATAAGAAACTAAATCCTTTTACAGATAACCTGAAGAAACGGCTGCTGGATAACGGCATCTCCCAGCTGGAACTCAAAAAACTTATGGATGAAAGGAGGGAACCCTGATGCAATGGATACAGATCATCATTTTTGTGCTGCTCCTAAGCGGTTTTTTTACACTTTTCGATATCCGCTTCACAGATCTGTTGAACCTTCTTGCCGTTGGAAAAAAGAGTACCCTGAACGATGACATCGATGTACTGCTTGGTAAACCGGCCAAAGGCTTTTTCAACCGGGAAAGTGTGGAGATTGAACAGCTTCTGAAATCAACCGGCCGTGAAAACCGATTCACTATGGTTAAACGAATATCTGTCCTTTTGTTTTCTCTGGGAGCTGTGGTATCGCTCCTGCTAAACAACCCGTTCCTGATTCCGATTCTGGGTGCCGGCTTTGCACTGGCTCCGGTCTGGTATCTGCGTGCTACTGCATCTGTTTATAAGAAGCATTTGAACGAAGAACTGGAAACTGCCATCTCCGTGGTAACAACTTCCTATCTGCGAAGCGGAGACCTGATGAAAGCCGTAAAAGAGAATATCCCCTACTTAAATCCACCTGTAAAGGGAAACTTTGAGGCTTTTATTACAGAAGCAGAAATGCTGAATGCCAATATGATTTCTGCAATCAACTCACTGAAAATGAAGATTCCCAACCGGATTTTCCATGAATGGTGCAATACTCTGATTCAGTGTCAGTCTGACCGCAACATGATGAATACGCTTACCTTTACGGTTCAGAAATTCAGCGATATGCGGATTGTTCAGACAGAACTGGAAGCAATCATCAATGAACCAAAGCGTGAAGCATTTGCCATGATGTTTTTGGTTCTCTGCAATATCCCGCTTTTGTATGTCCTCAATCAGAACTGGTTTGAAACTCTGATTTTCACCCTTCCGGGCAAAATCACACTGGCAATCTGTGCTGCTGTCATCCTGTTTTCTTTTACCCGGATTATGCAGCTTAGCAAACCCATCGAATACAAAGGATAGGAGGCTCTTATGACAGGACTTTTGATTTTACTGGCAGCCATCTTCACTGGCTGTAGCTGCTACTACCTTTCCTGCGCTTTTGCGGACATTCCCACAGTACGCACCTCCAAAGCCATGATGACCACCAGAAAGCAGACCGGATCCGGCAGTGAAAAACTGTTCGATGTCTACCTTACCAGGATTGCCAGACTTCTGGCTCCCGTTATCCGCCTGGATCCGGTAAAACGCGGGAAGCTGCAGACCACACTGGAAATTGCAGAGCTCTCTCTGACACCGGAAGCTTATACCGCCAAAGCATTTTTAAGTGCCCTGGCAGTGGCATTTCTGTCCCTGCCGCTATTTCTCATCATGCCCTTACTGGGATTTCTGGTTCTTGGACTCTCCATACTGATGTGGTTCTCCACCTACTATGGAGCCTTTGATTATGTAAAAAAACGAAAGGTTCTCATTGAACAGGAGCTTCCGCGTCTGGCCGTCAGCATCCAGCAAAGCCTGGCAAATGACCGCGATGTACTGAAGCTCCTGGTTTCTTACCGTAGGATTGCTGGGCCGGAACTTGGCAAAGAGCTGGATACCACCATTGCCGATATGAAAACCGGCAACTACGAAAATGCTCTTCTACGGTTTCAAAACCGGATCGGCAGCACCATGCTGTCTGATATTGTCCGGGGCTTAATCGGAACCCTCAGAGGCGATGACCAGCAGATGTATTTCCGAATGCTTGCCTTCGATATGCGCCAGATGGAACAAAGCAATCTGAAGAAAGAGGCTGCCAAGCGTCCAAAACAGATGCAGAAGTATTCTATGATGATGCTGTTTTGTATCCTTCTGATCTATGTTGTTGTTCTGACCGTGGAGGTTATCAGCTCTCTGGACGCATTTTTCTGACATAGATGCTGCAGCCATCCGATTCAGAAAGGGGGGATGCCATAGTAAATGCTGCAGTTACCCCTGCCGTTTTTCAAAAATAGGGCAGAGAAAGGAGATGCCTATGAAAAATTTCTTTTGGATACCAACTGTTCTGTTGCTCAGCGGTATCACCACCATCACAATTTTAAAAAGGAGAAGATCATCATGAAAAAAGCAATTTATCGTTTTACATCACCGGCCCGCAATTTCTGCACCAAAGCCGGACAGTATCTGCGCAATCAGAGAGGCGATTTCTATATTTCTGACGGTGTAAAGATCATTATCGCTGTTGTTCTCGGGGCACTGCTTCTGGCTGCTCTTACTACCATTTTCAACGATACGGTTATCCCTCGTATCACTCAGGAAATTGAAGGCTTGTTCAGCTAAATCATTTGCCCGAACCGTTATCCACAAAGATGACAGTTCGGGCTTTCTCTTTTCCACATTTTATGAAAGGAAGATAGCTATTTGAAATCTCATCACGAAATCAGTATTCCATACGAAACTCTGGTACGCTTTCTGGAATCTGCAGAAGGAAACTACCGAAATGCCCTCTATATCCGCTGCAGCGCCTGCCGCTATCACAGAGAAGAACACTGTGGGGATTTTCTGTTCATTCCGGGACATGACTGTGTTCCGATTCTGTTCCCCCTTGCAGATGCCATGGATGTGATCGGACATATCGATCCTTCCGACTGTGCCGGAATCCTATCCAGCACCGCCTTTCTGCACCTTTATCACCAATGGCTGATTCTCCTGACAAATACGGATGAAATCTGTCCTTTTCATCAGATTCTCCATCTTACTAATTCATGACTGCCATATTATGGCAATTTGTTCTTAATAGGAACGGCTTTCACTTCCAGCCTACTACAAAAGAAAATCCCGTTCTTCTACAATAAAACCAGGCAATACACAAATATGCGTAAAACCATTTAAGGAAAGGAGGCCCGCCAAATGAAACGTAAATCTCAAACAATCTTCTGCCCCTATTGCGGAAAACCTGCCATACTTCGAAAGGCATCCGACATTTACAAAACGCACACCCTTGAAGAATATCTCTATGCCTGCAGTGATTACCCTGCCTGTGATGCTTATGTGGGTGTCCACAGAGGAACATTACTTCCAAAAGGGAGCCTCGCTAATAAAGAGCTTCGTCGGAAACGCATTGTGGCCCACCGTTATTTTGATTCTATCTGGAAGCACGGAATCCTGAATCGGAAAAATGCATATTTCTGGCTTCAGGATATCTTCGGACTCACCAGTGATCAGGCACATATCGGTCAGTTCTCTGATTATATGTGCGATCAGGTTATCTCTGCAAGTAAGCGGGTTCTGGAAAATAATAAAATTGCCTGTTAGGGCGGAAAGGAGACAGGATGAGTATGACATCTACTGTATCAAACACCGTTCATCCGGAAGAATATCTGCATCTGGTGGATACGGTTATCTCTCTTTATATCACACAACGCATAGATATTGCTGATATGGAATATGCCGATCTTTATCAGACCGGCTGCCTCGCTCTCTGCCATGCAGCTGCTACTTACGATCCGGAACGGGAAGCCAGCTTTTCCACTTATGCCTCCGTCGTAATCCGTAACCGGCTTTATGACTATTGCCGCCATGTAAACCATGTTCATTCCCAGCTCCTCTATCTGGATGCTCCGCTGGCAGATGACTCAGAGACGGCCTATGTTGATCAGCTGCAGGCACCCTCTGAATCTCCCGCAGAGCTGTTTCCTCTTCTTCAGATAATTCAGGAGGAATACAGCGGGATTGCTGCCAAGGGAGTCAATGCTCTTCTTTTACAGGCCAGTGGATACTCCAGTAAAGATATTGCCGCCATGTATCATGTAAAACCAAATCACATTTCCGCATGGATTTCGCGGGCCAGAAGCCGTCTGCAGAAAGATCCAAGGGTTCTGGCTTTTGCCCAGTAAAACCGGAAGGGAGTTGAATCAAAATGCTGACCTTATATACCGCTGTTGGAAAGCTGCAGATAAGAAAAAATTCTGCCGGAAAAGAATATCCTCTGGTAATGGTTGGGGAAAAAGAACGGACATTAACTCCGTATGAAATGCTGTTATGGTCTTCTCTATCCTGGAATATCCTGACTTTCGATGAAACACGGGCTTTATTCTATGAAAGAGAACAGGAAATGCATATCCTAAGCGATCTTGACTTTGAATATTACCTCAAGCGCCTAATATTTCGCGGGCTGGTAGTGTCCGGAACAGGATACTCCGGTATCAGCGCCCTGCACCAGCTTCTTGCACCGCTTTATGTTCACTCCTGCGCCGACAGACTTCTGGAGAAGCTGGCTGCTCTAGCAGACATGGTATGTCTTCAGCACTATCCCCTCCGCACTGCAGTCCGCATTTTCCGTAAGGAGAAGCTCACTGTGGAGGAAAAGCTGCTGATCGGGCGCTGCGGACCCAAGCGAATTGCTGCCTCTGAAATTCTGGAATATGGGGAGGCACCGGATCAGCATCGGATGGCGGCGGTGCTAGCCGGGGTGTATTTGAAGCGGCAGGTAATATTTGAGACTTTCTAATTCTTTTCAGAAATAATAAGTGCCAGATAATAGAAATCTCTAAGTCTGGCACTTGCTATTTTATCTTTCCAAGTATGGAGTTATATGATTCTTCCAAATATCTTTTACAACATCTTCTGTTGTCATTCCATTTTGCCTTCCACCCAAGGACATCATGGATGACAAGCATAGATTTCCGTTTATACATTTAGCACTATACATGCCATTCCATGAGTGATTTCCTCCTACCATAGAAAACGAATCATTTGAAAATCCTATATTCCATGCCCCAAAACTATTATCCAAGAAAATCTTTAATGACTTAATTGTTCTTCCATTTTTATAAAACTGGTAGTAATAATTTCTAGAATCTATCATCTCTGCCATAATTTGAAAACATCCATATTTTTCTTCTAATTGTTTACACAAATCAACCATTATTTCATTAATCTCATGAAAAGCTTTTGACATAAACTGATTAATTTCCAAATCTGTCGGTTCAGCATTATCTGCTCCCGCAAAAATTCCCATGGATTCAAATATTCTCTCAGAAACATGTTCTGCTCCGCTTTGCCTTTGAGATTTCCGGATAATATTCTTATCCGCTAAATGCTCTTCTATCGCTGTACAAACATCACTTATGGAAGGATTATTCATATCCGAAACCAGATCGAGAAAATCCGCTATATTAGCAGAAATATCCTGTCTTCTTTTCAAATCTTCGCCAAGTCTTCCAATATTCTGTATTCCGATTCCCTCTAAATCATGTTTCAGTTCTTCATATTCTGCCTGCCAATGCTTTACATAACTCGCGCGTATTGCTGGCTTGTAAATACCTGTATGCACAACTGCAGGAAATATTTTATCCTGATACTGCCTATCCCTCATTACTTCAAGAACCTCATACATACAGTTTGCGGATTTTAAATAAGCATCTGAAATCAACAATATCATATAATCCATTTTGGGAATTGACTGCATATACTGTTTGATACTTCCCCATTTCCTAATATCTAATTTATCACGATGCAGATTTATCTCAGGATCCTTTGCCAAATGCATCTCTATATCAGAAGCAATCTCCTCATCTGCCCAACAATACGACAAAAAAATTTCTACTCTACCCACTCTTGTACCTCACTTTTCAAGTTTATCGCACTTCATCCGTACTTGTTTAATATTAGCATATTTCTCACTTCTCGTCTACTTAATATAGACTTTTAAAATTGACAACCGCTATATCTTGTGGTAACATAATCTTGTAATTGATTTTTGTGACTGGCTGACTGCCACCACACGTTGTTTAAGTTGGAATGAAGTGTCAAAAGATACCATCTCTATAGATGGCATTTTTTTGGCACTTTTTTTATTTCCAAATATGCCTCTGGCATATCACAATCACGGCACACACGCTGATATCAGAAAGGAGACAAGAATTATGAACACCCCCGTAACAATCATTACCACAGGCCGCGTCACTGCAGATCTGGAGCTGAAGACCAGCCAGAACGGACGAAACACCAAATTTGTTCAGTTCAGCCTGGCTGTCAACAAAGGCTATGGTGAAAACAACCGCCCTAACTACTACAAATGCCTGCTCTTTGGAGAAGAAGCCCAGCGCATCATTGATGCCAAGGTAAAGAAAGGCAGTCTGATCCAGATTGTCGGAGACCTGGATCTGGAAGAGTTCAAGAAACGCGATGGCTCTGCCGGCTGGAGTGCCCGAGTCACATTGTTGTCCTGGAACTATGCTCCTACTAACCGCCCGAAGGAAGATAGCCTTCCCGAAGAAAATAATGCAAGAGACAACCAGTTTATCCCTACCGAAGACTGTGGTGAGAATGGCCTGCCGTTTAATTAAAAAAACGGTCACAAGAGGAATTGCAAAAAGCATATCCCGCTGATGCAGTTCCTCTTTTTATGTTCTGAATGAACTCACAATCCCCTAAACAACCGAAAGGAGTATTCCATGAAATCCTCTCTCTTTACAAAAGGCTTCAAAATCTTAATCGTCACTCTGCTTCTGCTGGCTGTACTATTTAACCGGTCTCTGGCTCAAAAACTTATGCTGGCCACAATCCTGATCTGGATGTTTATGGTCATTGTAAGGTTTTTGAAGCCAACGGTCAGAAAGCTGATAGAAAACTGGTACGCTGACAGACAATACCGAAGGAATATTACCCCCTTAGTTCTGTCTGCTCCCATGCCGGATGAAGCAATATCCTTTTCGCCGGTTCCGGAGCCAGAGCCTGCTTTCTCTGAAGCAGAACAGAAACGGATGCTTCAGCATATCAGTCTGCGGATTACAGAAAAAATCAAATCTGCATACCCGGATGCTACCTGGCGCTGGGCAGACTCTCCTGATCTGACTGCAATTCTGGACGGAAAAACCTTCCGGATACAGGTCGATGATATGGCGGCCTTCACTCATGCCGATATACGCTTTGACCGCTATGCAAGAATCCGGATCACACCTCTTTCAGTGGGAGAATTTGCTTCATCTGCTGATTCAGGAAAGAAAACACCCTCGGAAGAAGATACAAAAGAACCTGCAGTTGTTGATGTAATATCCTGGTATGAACTGATTGGCAGACAGATGCTGGAATCCGTTATTACAGACCTGAATGCCAACGGACACAGCCGCCTTTCTATCAAGGAAAACGGAGATATCATCATCACCCGAAACAAAAAAGAAGCGTTAAAAGGCACTCTGGATCAATTTCCTCCCAAGAACTACTGGAATGAATTCCTAAACCTTTTAGAAGAACAGGAACTGCATGGAAAGGTCGAAAAAGACCGCATCATCATTTCCTGGGTTTAAATTATCAATGAAAGGATGAAACACAAATGGCAAAAACACCGTTATTCCAAAACTGGAGCTGGAAACGCACACTTCCGGAACCCTTCGACAAAGAGGACGCTGTCAGCACTGCTTCCTATAGCAAATACTGTATCGGTTCTACCAAGAAAGCAACTCTGCATTCTGCAGCACTCAGTGCAATCCTTGCCTATATGGACATGGATACTGCAGTCACACCCGGCAGTACATCTGAATGTGCTTATGGTACACAGGGAGAAAAACTGGTTGCTGAATATCAGAGCCGTACCGGAGAAATTCACGCAGTCATCTTTAATAAGACCAATCGAAAATTTGTAGCAGGGCGCTTTGACATTGCTGATCCTTCTGCAAATACAAAGGTGTACAGCATCAAAGACAGCGGTAATACAGGAACTGCACTGTTCTTTGCGTTGCTTCCCCTTGCACTGAAGGATCTTGAATTCAAAGAACAATATGACAAGCTGGCCTCCTGCAAACAGGCAGGATATCCAGATATGGAAACAGCGGATGAAGCTGCTTACATTCTCTGCGACAACTTATACCGGAGAATTGAAAATGCTGATAATCTGGGAAATGACGGAATAAAAATCGTTGTGCCTCCAACAGGCAATATCCAGCAGATTACACCTCTGAACCTGACAAAGGGAACTTACTCCCCTACCAGTGTTCTGTTCGGCACCTTCCGCATTTTCAAGCCCGGCTCATCCGTAGCTGCATCCATTCACATTGACAAAGACCATTTTTCCGGCAAATATTCATTTTCCAGCCGAACCTTTTCCCCAAAAGAACAAATGCAGATCCCCAAACTGGAAGACTGGTACATCATTCCTCCGGAGGTAGACAGCATCTGTAAACACATACAATTAACCACTGCTGGAACCCAGCCTATGCGTAACTTTCTGCTGCGCGGACCTGCCGGAACCGGAAAAACAGAGGCTGCAAAAGCAATCGCTGCCGGACTGGGACTTCCTTACCTGTTTTATACCTGCTCTGCCAATACAGAGATTTTTGACCTGCTGGGACAAATGCTGCCGGATACGAATAGTTCCGCCTGCAGTCTTCCTGAAGAGTATCCATCCCTGATGGACATTCAGATGGATCCTCCCAGTGCTTTCTATAAGCTGACAGGGCAGTATCAGGAAGGTATCACCGATGGCGAAGTCTATGACAAACTGGTAGAAACCATCACACTGCGAGCAAAGCAGAAAGAAACCGACAGCAACCAAAATGGACAGCATTTCCGCTATGTGGAGACGCCCTTAATCGAGGCAATCCGTAAAGGCTATGTGATCGAAATTCAGGAGCCAACAGTTATCGCAAATCCCGGTGTCCTGGTCGGTTTAAACGGATTGCTGGACCGCTGCGCCAGCGTGGTTCTTCCCACCGGAGAAGTTGTCAGACGCCATCCTGATACGGTAGTCATTGTCACTACCAACATCAATTATGCCGGATGCCGTGACTTAAATCAGTCCATTATTTCAAGAATGAACCTGGTAATCGACCTGGATGAACCAGATATGGATACCCTGGTAAACAGAGTGACTAAGATTACTGGATGCACCGATACCAGTGTAGTTGCAGAAATGGCAAAAGCGGTGACAGAGATTTCCGAACATTGCCGTGAAACCATGATTAGCGATGGAAGCTGCGGTGTCCGGGAACTGATTTCCTGGGTCCAGTCCTATATGGTCAGTGGAAATGTTTTGGAGTCAGCCAGCTATACAGTACTCTCCTCTGCATCCAGTGATCCTGAAAACCGGGCAGAAATCTTCTCTACCTGTCTGGAAGGAAAATTTGCCGCATAAAAAGGAGGTGAACCAATACATGAATGATATTACAGAACAGGAAATGACCCGTTATTTTTCTAATAATCTGAGGTTGCTGAGAAATGGGCGCACACCGCCCATCTCTCAGCAACAGCTGGCAAACCAACTCCATGTGGATCGGGGACTGATTGCAAAATATGAATGCGGCTTGCTTTTACCGCCCGTTCATCTTGCCTTTCTCATCTCTCGCTACTTTAAAATCCCTATGGAGGCGCTTCTTGCAAAACCGCTCAGAACAACAAGAAAGGAAATCTGCACATGAGAACATCGCACCGCACAATCCGGAAGCTGATCCGGGAAGAACAGTCAAAAATTACAGACGAACAATTATTTTCCTCTCAGCAGTTCTCTGCCTATATGACAGACATTGTCGAGACTGCAACCAAACGATACCGCAGAAGAAGCAAGGTAAAAATGCACTGGGATCCTTTTTCCAATTCAGATGTTGCACATACCGATAACCGGCTGATCCATATCAATGCCGCGAATTTCCTTACCAGAAGTTTTCCCACCAGGAGTCTTCAGGCAGACAGCATCATCGGACTGGCCGGACATGAGGCAGGACATATCCTGTTTACGGACTTTACCATGCTTCAGATCCATATGCAGGCACTGGAGGCCGGAAGCTTTTATCCGGCAGAACCTGGGAATCTGACTATGCTTCAGTCCCTCAGCCTTCAACAGATAAAAAACTATTTTGAAGAAAAAGATGAAGCGGTGATTCAGGCTATCCGTCTGGTTACCCACAGTCTGGTAAATACGATGGAGGATCTCTACATAGAGGCCCGCATGATGGACGCCTTCCCCGGTTCCTTTAAAACAGGTATTCTGCTGAACAATTTAAGATTTTCAGAAGATATTCCCTCTGTCACAGATGAAATTGCAGAAGGGCATCATGAAGTATTCATCATTATAAATCTTCTGATTCAGTATGCAAAAAGCGGTGACTTAAACAATGCCGACGGCTACAAGGGGAAGTATCTGGATACATTATACGAATGCATCCCATTTCTGGATGATGCAGCCTATGACGAAGATGCCAAAGCCCGCTATCAGGCAGCCAATCAGATGCTGGTTCTTCTATGGCCTTATATGCCGTCTCTCATTGAACAGGTTCGGGAAGACCTGAAAAACAAAACGCATCATGCGGCTCAAGCTGCAGAAGAACAACTGGCTACGCCGCCCAAAACACTTTCTGGAACCAGCAAGCCGGTTCCATCCAAAACGCCATATAATCACACTCCATCTTCAGAAGATGAAGAAAGAGAACGCCTTCAATCTGCTCTTGATTACGAGACCGGGCGTATTGCTCTGGAGAAGACAGATGAGATATCAGAGGGCGACAGCGGCGGTACATCCTATGACCGCAACTTCTCCGGCTCCGGCTATGTGTCCCAGGCTGCAGAAGATATGCAGCGTATTGTCTCACAGTTGGCTGAGGAATCTGCAGCTATCCGCTACGAAGAAGAATTATCCGAAGAGCTCCAGGATGAATCCAACCGTATTTCCTACGGAAACATCCATAAAGGAATACATATCCATATCAACCGCATGGGATATGTACCGGAAGAATACCGAATCAGCTATCAGAAAGTATTTCCTGCCCTCCATCCTATTTCCAAACGACTGCAGAAGCAGGTTTCCCAGATACTGATCGATTCCAAAACCGGCGGCAAGTTAGACGGTCTCCCCTTTGGGCGGCGGATCAATGCCCGAAATGCAGTCAGAAATGACGGAAAACTTTTCTACAAAATCCGCCTTCCCCATGAACAGGGTGACATTGCTGTCTGCCTTCTGATTGATGAAAGCGGCTCCATGTCCAGTCGTGACCGAATCACCAAGGCCCGGTCTGCAGCCCTGATTATCCACGATTTCTGTGTGGCACTGGGGATTCCGATTGCCATCTATGGGCATACGGAAGATTATGACGTAGAGATTTATTCCTACGCAGAATACGATTCCCAGGACGGAAAGGATGCATACCGACTCATGGATATGTCTTCCCGCTGCGGAAACAGAGACGGCGCTGCCTTGCGTTTTGCTGCGGAACGTCTGATGACGCGGGCCGAAGATCTGAAGCTGCTGTTTTTGATTTCTGACGGGCAGCCGGCCGGTGACGGTTATTACGGTACTGCCGCAGAAGCAGATCTGCGCGGAATCAAGCAGGAATATTCCCGGAAAGGGATTCAGCTTTTTGCCGCCGCAATCGGAGATGACAAGCCTAATATTAAACGCATTTATGGAGATGGTTTTTTAGATATATCAGACCTAAACCGGCTTCCGGTTCATCTGGGAAACCTGATTATCCAATACATTAAGCAAAAACACACTGCCTGAGCCTTAGCTTTTTATGCGGTGTCAGAAAGGAGAATCTATGAGTGGACATATATCCGATCAAATTGTTGTCTACAAAAATGACAAAGTGCTGGTAGAATTACGGGACAAGCTGAAGGTTGCTTCTGTTGCCAACTATGCTCATATCCATGCAACCGGTGAACAGACTGGCAATGGAACCAAGCGTACTTCCCTTATCGGGATCCTGATGAAGGACTATTCAAAAGGAACCAAAGACCAGGCTGTTACTGTAACAGCCAATGTCTCCCCGGAAGAGATACGCTTCCTCTTCAGCCGTCTGAATGCAGGATTCCCTGCTGTTGATTTTAAACAGGAAAAAATATTCGGGGATCCGGACAATACTGGCCATTCACAGGTGACAAAGCTGCGGATTATCCGGGCGGAAAAAGACAGCCGGGGAAACCAGCGTAATAACCCCTGGTATATTGAGATAGAAAATGGAAAAGGCATCGCGGTTAAAAACTCAAAAGGCGGCACTTATATGAAGTCTAATTCCTTTTCCGGAAATGGGAAAGCATCTGCCAACTTAAATGATCTGGAGATGTTTCGACTTTTATGCAAGACCGTTTCCTATATCGATGCCTGGGAAAAAGCCATCGGTCCATCTCTCATCATACAAGCCAAAAATATAATTAAAAAGAACCAGGAAGATGCACAGAGACATAACACCTCTGCCGCATAATAAACACAAGGGAATGCCGACATCGGTGTTCCCTTTTCTTATAAAATCGCCTGCTTCAGGCGGGAATGGAGAAATAATGAATTCAGGAATGATAAGAAGAATTGATGATCTCGGGCGTATTGTTATCCCAAAAGAAATACGGAAAAACCTGCACATACAGGATGGGGAGCCTCTGGAAATCAATGTAATGGACCGGAGTATCATGCTTACCCCCTATTCACCGCTTCCGGCTCTGAGCATTCAATCGGATCTGTTTTTAAGGGTAATGGCAAAGGAATTAAAAACCGGAACAGCGATCTGCAGTTCCACTGCCATTCTCTCTTACCGGAATGTCAGTCTGTATCGGGACTGCAGCCTTTCTGACGAAATCCGCAGCCGGATACAGTCACAGCAGCAATATGAATACGATCCGGAAAAGCCTATTTATCTGGAAACAGCCCATATCTGTCCGGTAAACGCCTTGTATCTCATTGGGACACCGGCAAAGCCCATAGGTGCCGTGGTACTGATCCGCAAAAATGACATAGATCTCTTACCAGAGCAAAAATCCATTGCCCGGATTGCTGCCCAGATTTTAACAGAACTCACGAAGGACTAATCTCAAGCAATAATATTATCAAGAAAGAAACGATTGGAGGAACGACTATGTTTAGAATAAATAAAAGCAGACAGCTTGATCGAAGACCCCTTATTCCATCAAAAGGACATTTTTATGTGACCGGTTATTTAAGTTCTCCCGTCAGCAAAGGACAGCCTGCAGAATACATTTATAACGGAAATCGGATCCGAACTTCCACTGTTCTTCAGATTTTAAAAGCCAGTGATGAATTTATTACCTTTGAGACCTTAAATTCCATCTATACAATCAGTTATCTCAAAGTATCTGCAGAGAATCGTGTTCTTTGTGCCTAGAGGTACGGCAATCAAAAAATAGCTCTGCTGAAAAGGAGATGTCCATGATAGAAAAAGCAGTAAAATCCTGTTTGGAAACAGAAAAACAGCTGAAGGATCAGATGGCTACTCTGAAAAAGAATCGTGACAATGTCCCTCTTGATGTACTGAAAACCAAATATAAGAAAGGCTATACCGCACTCTGCGAGGATCTCCGTCTTTTGACAAGTGACTTTATCAAGTCCATCGTCCTCAAGGATATTGCCGTTATGCCAAAATACATGCCGGATGTAGTTCAGATCATTGAAACAACAGTTAAAGACTCTGGCCTATTAAAGGAGTGCTCCAAAGCAGTCTATCGGCAGCAGGATTTTGAGGAATTAAAAAGCTTGGCTGAACAGCTTCGGGAACTGGCGCTAAAGGCCCTGGATGAGTTTTACATGAAGCATATCGGACTTTACATTGCTCCGGAATGCCTGAAGGAGCCTTATCCGCCGCCATATTACTTAAACCTGGTAACCAATCAGTATTATGACGGAACCAGGTGGGCAAAAATCTAAGTCTATATATTGTATTTATCTTTTTCAAATAATCCATATATTGTATTTTTATTGACCTTTTCTATATCTTGTGGTATTATAATCTTGTTATTGATTTTGTGTTTTCAGAATTTGAGAAGGAACACACGCTGTTTAAGTTAGTACGAAGTCAGAATGCATTGAGATTTTTTTCTCATGTCTTCTGACTTTTTTATTTGCAGCCAGACTGCACGTTGCGGGAAAGAATGATTCTACTATGAATTCTTCTGTTCCCGCTTTTTTATGCGGCGGGAAAGGAGGAAGAATTATCTTTCAAACACATTCAATGACAATAAAAAAATAATGGAGGCGCATATGAAACAAAATCAAAATGAACATCTCTCCCAGGAGGCAATACGCATTCATCATCTGGTGAAACAGCTCAACCAGTACCGGCACGAATACTACAACATGAATGCTCCCAGTGTATCCGATGCAGTCTATGATTGTCTTTTCGATGAATTAGATGCATTAGAAAAACGAACCGGAATTATCCTGAGTAATTCTCCGACACAGACCGTCGGATATCAAGCTGTCAGTCAGTTAGACAAAGTACACCATCCGATACCACTGCTCTCTCTTGACAAAACAAAACAGATAACAGAAATCCATGATTTTATGAAAAAGCAGAAATCCCTTCTTATGCTGAAGCTGGATGGACTTACCATCAAGCTCACATATGAAAATGGCCGGCTCATTGAGGCTTCTACAAGAGGCGATGGCGATGAAGGAGAAATCGTTACCCACAATGCTTCGGCTTTCCGGAATATTCCTTTATCTATTCCTTACCAGAAACGTCTTGTTATAAGTGGAGAAGCATTTATCCACATTCATGACTTCGAACGGCTGCAAAATACCCTATTGGACAGCAATGGAAACCCTTACCGAAACGCCAGAAATCTGGCCGCCGGCTCTGCTCGCTGTCTGGATGCCAATATCTGCAAAGAACGTTCTGTTTCCTTCTATGCATTTCATGTTCTGGAAGGACTGGACGAATCTTCGGAGCTTTCAAAAAGCCGCGAAGCACGCCTTACAGCATTACATCCTCTGGGATTCGACATCTGTCCTTTTCTGGTACTTTCATCAGAAGCATCCCTTGAAACACTGAATGAAGCCATGGCAACGCTCCGTGATCTGGCTTCTGAACTGGATATTCCCATTGACGGCCTGGTTCTCCGATATGATGACCTGCCTTACTCTGTCGCCTGCGGGCGTACCGGACGTTTCTATAAAGACGGAAAAGCTTTTAAATTTGAAGATGATACATTTAAAACCATTTTTCGTTCGATTGAATGGCAGACTGGACGAACCGGAGAGATTGCTCCCGTGGCACTGTTTGATCCGATTGAAATTGACGGATCTACTGTATCCAGAGCAAGTCTGCATAATCTGACATTTATTCAAGATCTGGAACTCTATCCCGGATGTCGGATTCTGGTATCCAAACGAAATATGATTATTCCCCATATCGAAGAAAACTTAGATCGCGGCCACTATCAGGATATGACACCCAGAACATGCCCCTGCTGCGGCAGTCCTACCCGTATCTATTCCAGAAGTTCCGGTTCGGAACGGATTGTACAGACACTACACTGCGATAACCCAAACTGCAGCCAGCAGATTCTTCAGCGCTTTGTTCACTTCTGTGAAAAGAAAGCTATGAATATCATCGGTATTTCTGAAGCCACCTTAAAACAGTTTATTGACCTGGGCTTTCTGAAATGCTTTCAGGATATTTATCACCTGGATCGCTTTTCAGATCAAATTGCTGATATGGACGGATTCGGTAAAAAATCCTATGAACGGCTCTGGAACTCCATTAACGAAAGCCGCAATACCACCTTTGTCCGTTATCTGGTTGCCATGGATATTCCCATGATCGGCAGAACTGCCAGCCGGAAACTGGAACAATACTTTCACGGAAATCTTTTGGAACTGGAGCTTGCAGCTATGAGCCGATTTGACTTTACCTGCCTGGAAGACTTTGGTGAAACTATGAGCAGCAATATTATCGAATGGTTCCATGACCGTGAAAATCTTACCTTATGGAGAAACTTACAAAAAGAAATGCACTTTAAAGAAAGAGAGGAAACTATCATGACAGAAACTAAAAATAACCCATTTGCAGGATGTACCATCGTAGCAACCGGAAAGCTTGAAAACTTTACCCGTGACAGCATTAACAGCAAGATCATCAGCTTAGGCGCCACCGCCGGAAGCTCCGTCACAAAGAAAACCGATTACCTGATCTGCGGAGAAAAAGCCGGCAGCAAACTGGCGAAGGCACAGCAGCTTGGGGTAAAGGTTCTGAGCGAACAGGAATTTTTAAATATGATTGCATAATACTGAAAGCGTATAAAATGAAGCGGGAAGGGACAGCATAGGTATCTTCCCGCTTTTAATATACCGTAAAGAGAGCTATTTTCTACTATATTATCTCTCCATGTTTTGTTATAATAGAAATAATCGAACGAAAGGAGCGCTGAATTATGTATCTGAAAAGAATCATTTACGATCAGCTTCTGGATTGGAAGAATGATACCAGTCACAGTACCCTGGAAGTAAGCGGGGCGAGACAGGTCGGAAAAACATACATTATCAATAAATTCGCAGATGAAAATTTCAGGCATAAAATCTATATCAATCTGTTTGAACAAAGCGGGCAACAGTTTATGGAGTGCTATAAGCAGGCCACTTCCTGGACTCCCGGTACAAAACGCCCAGAACACCCTCTTCATGATGCCTTTCGCCTGTTTGATATCGAGTTTACTGATTCTGACGACACTGTAATTATTATTGATGAGATTCAGGAATCCGCTGAGATTTATAACCGGATCCGGGAATTTACCAGACAGTTTAAATCCCACTTTATCATTACCGGAAGTTATCTTGGAAAGATCTATGAATCGGACTTCCGCTATTCCAGTGGTGATGTCACGACAATTCCCATTTATACGCTGTCCTTTGAAGAGTTCCTGCTTGCCTACGATTCTGCTTTATATGAACAATATCAGAATCTGTCACTGGACACCCCTGATTCAGGCAATATTTACACCCTCCTGAAGGAAGCTTACGACATCTACTGCCAGGTCGGCGGATATCCGAAAGTGGTGGAGACCTATCTGGAGACACGCAGCTTTGAAAAGGCTCAGGGTGTCCTGATTAAGATTATCGACACCTTCACCAACGAATCTATCCGGTATTTTACGGACATCCTGGACACAAGAGTCTTTACCCAGATCTTCCTGTCTATCTGCCGTATTTTAAACCGTGAAAGCCGGGGGCTGAAAGAAGACAGTATCAGCGAAGAACTGCAGAAACTGGTAACAAGAGACTATTCAAGTAATATATCAAAAGCAGTCTGCAACCGAGCCATCAGCTGGCTGTATTTTTCCGGTATCATCGGTTTCTGTGCAAAGATTACGGAAATGGATGTTCTGGATTTCAAGCCTGCAAGCCGCTGCTACTTTATGGATCTCGGCCTTGCAAACTACTATCTGACACTAACGGGAACCGATGCTGCAACGCTTTCCGGTACCCTGAATGAAAACTTTGTTTATATCAATCTGAAGAAACGCCAGGACTTCCCTGCTGAGATTGCTTTTGAAACACCTGCCTTCGCCACCTATAAGGGTGGAGAAATTGATTTTGTCGCCCAGACCTTAAAAAACCGCGTCCGCTATCTAATCGAAGTGAAAGCCGGTAAGGGTACTGCGACAACATCACTTAAGGCATTAGAGCACGGAAAAGCAGATCATCTGCTCTATCTGAAAGGGGATACCAAAGGCGGAATAGACAAAAAGGTTCGTACACTGCCGATCTACCTGCTGGAACGGTTCAACTTTCAATAAATTATTAAAAAGCAGACAGCCAGAACATGAGACCGATATTATTATTTATTCTCATGCTCTGGCTGTTTTGATTTTCGTGTTATACTAATCAAAAAGGAGACTAGCTTATGACTGAATCCATGAACCAACTTATCCCAATTTTTGAAGACATCATCAAGGCAAACAACTTCATTACCTTTGCCTACAGTTCCCTGGATGACCGCTGGTTTTATCTCAGCATGAAAGCCGGTGATGACTATGATTCCACAAAAATCCTGGGAAATCTAAACCAGGCCTATGCGTATATGCTGGAAGAATGTCAATACTACTGGCTGAAACGCAACAGGCTCCTGCAGCCCGACCTTACCGTCGATGCTATCATTGCTTCACTCTCTCCGGAAATTCATGGTCTTCTGGACGCATTCCTGGAGCCATATGTAAAAGCAGCTGAAAAGTTCCTTTAAACCCAAGAGCAGGACAGTGACCAAACATTACCGGCCACTGCCCTGCTCTTTACCTTGTTCTTACTTCCAGTCCCTCCATCTTCAGTCCCGGTAAACCCACCAGATACCAGTCCTCATACATCTCAACTCTGGCCGGAACCCACACATCATTCAGACAGAACTCAAATACCTCCCCGCAATGGATTCCGCCATAATTTACGGTCTCTCCATCGCAATCATAACAGAAATCGTATCTGCCGCTCTCCTTGTCATAAAATAATGTTCCCTGCTTCATCGCTTGAACCTCCTTGTTTATCCATTAAGTACCTCCATCCTCTAAATTACTTGAATTTTCTTCATACCGTTTTGCCAGACGATAGAACGAATCTTTCTTTATCCCCATCTGCCGCATAGCCTCTGATGCTGTTACTTCTCCTGCCGTCCACTTGGGATACCATTCATCCCAGTTTTCAGGGAACTGTACCTTCGGTCTGCCAAGATGCCTGCCTTCTGCCTTTGCCACCTCAATCCCCTGTCTCTGCAGCTCATGGCGCTCCGCCCAGTCTTCATCAGCCACATAAGCAAAAACAGCCAGCACCACATCGGTAATCAATTGCCCTACCAGCTCCTTGGACTGTGTGGTGTCCAGGATCGGCATGGATGTTACCTTGATATCAGCTCCGATCTCCTTCGTAATGTGATGCCACTCCTGATAGATTTCTCTGTAGTTTCTTCCGAAGCGCTTCAGTTCCGTTACCACCAGCAGATCTCCTTCCCGCAGAACCGTATCCACTAGGGATCGGTACACCTTTCGTTCAAAGGATCTGCCGCTCTCCTTTTCCACAAAAATATCCCGCTCCTCAATCCCTTCCGCCTTCAGTATTTCAATCTGCCGCGCCAGGTTCTGGTCCTTCGTGGATACACGCGCATACCCGAATTTCTTTACTGCCATTTTTCAGATGCCTCCTTTCCAACTGTCGCAAAAGGTAGGGTTCTGTTTTTGCAACATCGCAAAATTATTTTCCAACCTTTAGCGACAGTTTTTCTCTATGTTTCCTGCCGGTAAATACCCGTCTCACAAGGTTTACCTTTAGCGATAGGTATTCTATACGGAAGAAAGGGGCTGAAAGCAACAAATTTATATCCGGAACTTCAAAATGCACAAAAGCAGCGTATGACAAAGCTCTTGGTAGAGATCCTCATCAAATACACCGAAGTCCAAGGCATTCTTTACCAGCAATGGCCGGAACATCTGATAGATAGTTTCCACTGCCGCACTGTCCCCGGATTTTGCCCGACGCAGTAAATTTTCAAAATCACTCATATCGCTTCCCCTCCAGTTCTTTTCTGATCTTCCGGATCACATAGTAGTAAGCCATCTCTGCCTGCTTCTCTGACATCTCCATCCTCGTCCCAATCTCTTTGAAATCCAGTTCCTCAAATACCCTTGCGATCAGAATTTCCTGCTCTCTCTTCTTTAATTTGATTATTGCGCCAATCAGCTTTCCTTCTTCCAACACGCGAATCAGCTGCTCTATGGATGGAGTCTCATTATACTTCCAGGGCAGATGCTCCAGCTTATACTGGCGATATTCCTGTTCAAAGTCCGTATAGCTTCTTTCTAATACGCCAGGACGCTCAGCCTCAAATTCCGTCTGTTGATGCTTTCTTTCCATATAACTGATTCGTTTATTTTTTACTGCAGTTACCAGATATGCTGTGAATCGGTTCTGGACGCTGCTTCCCTGCTCTGAGCCGTATTCTTTCATCTTATCCTCCTGAATTGAATTTTTCTGCTGTCTTTTCAATTCGGGAAATTGGAGGTCCCCGGCTCCGTGGGACGATAAAATATACAAACTGTAGAAAAGGGATACTGATAACAAATTTGATGTTATCAATACCCCTAAAAAAGGATTGTTCTCTCTTATTAAACTTGAATGATACTTCTAATCCTACTTCAAAAATATTCTCTTGAAAAATCTGAATTTTTTTCTTAGAAAATCATTCCTTTTGCTGTTGATGAGAATATTTCTTCTATGTATATGTTCTTTCCTGCCACCTACTCTTAATCGCAGATAGCTCTCCCCTCAAATGATCTATATCCCCGTTATCCGTTTTCACGAACTATCATTCCTATAATTATAGAACGATAACCGCGTATCTTTATCTAAACCAGAACGATAGAATGATTTTGAGGTGAACGATTATGCAAGTTTATAATTCTGATTTATGTTTAAAACTTGGCAGGCGTATTGCTGCTGCCAGAAAAAATTGTCATATGACTCAAGAACAGTTATCCGCAAAAGCCCATGTTACATCCAGACATATCAGCGATATCGAACGTGGTCTCATCAGTCCTTCCTATGATGTCCTGCGTTCTCTGATCATTGCTTTGAACATATCTGCCGACACTCTGTTTTTTCCCGATTATGAAGAAACAGATCCAATTTTTCGAGAGTTAACCGCCTGCTACCGAAAATGCCCAGAAAGCAAGCGTACTGCATTAGTCCAAACTGTAGACTTTTTAATAGAAACTATCCTTATTGACGAAAAATAGTTGGGATTGAAAATGAGAAGTAGGTGGTATTCATTACCTTAAGCATACAACAACCAAGCCATCTTTCGGTGACTGCTTTAAAAATTGAATGTTAAGAAGTTGAGGTTATGCAGTTCAGGATGCTTTGAGCTTTTAATCACATCGTTTGCGCACTGTACCAAAAGCAGTTTGATATAGCATCCGCCTTTGGAGACCCGGACAGATTTTTTCTTCCCTGCATTTTCATTGTTGGTAGGAGTAAGAGCGGCTCATGAGAATATTTTGCACTGCTTTCCAAAAGGCATTTTGCCGCGCGTTCACTCTTTGCCCGCAAGACCATATCGTCTGCGTAACGAATGCGCGGTACTCTCCTTCACTGAAATTCCCAGTCAAACTCATTTAGATACACATTCCCTAAAAGCGGAGAAATATTGCCCCCCTGAGGAGAACTTTCCTCCGTTCTCCATCACTCCGCTTTTCAGATAGTTCTTAATCATCTGTATCACCCGTTCATCCTTGATTTCTTTTCTCAGTAGATTGAGCAATGTCGTATGATTCAGGGTGTCAAAGTACTTCGACAGATCTAGAATTACCGCCTGTGTGTATCCCTGTTCTGCATACTTCTTTATTTTCTGAATTACGTCTTTTGCCCCTCGTCCCAATCGGTAGCCAACGCTATTTTCCGAGAATCGCGGCTCATAGATTGGTGTAAGTTGTTGTGTCATTGCCTGTTGAATGGTTCGGTCTATGTCGGTAGGTATGCCAAGCTTCCTCACTTCTCCGTCTGGCTTTGGGATCTCCACTCTTCTGACCGGTGATGGAGTGTATTTCCCTCTCCGGATTCTCTCCACCAGTTTGTGATTGTGTTCCCTCCACCATGTCAACGCCGCCTCTATGGTCATTTCATCTACTCCCGGCGCTCCCTTGTTTGTCTTCACGCTTTTGTAGGCTCTGTACTGTCCCTTTCCTTCCATATCTGGTTAAATGAGTGGTGCGCTCTCACATACCCTTTTCACTACCCATATGCATATATGTAATAATTATTATTCCCGAAAAAGAAACAAAACACTTTTTCGCATCATAAAATTCCACCTACCCAAAAAAAATATCAAGAATCATCATCAGTACAAACCCAATTGAAAATGCAATTACTCCAATATTTGAATGCTTCCCCTCTGACATTTCAGGTATCAGTTCCTCCACCACAACATAAATCATTGCTCCAGCTGCAAAACTCAGGAAATATGGAAGTATCGGTGTAAAAGTAGATGCCATCAACAATACTAATATTGTTCCTATAGGTTCAACTACTCCCGACAACATCCCCAAAACAAATGCCTTTTTCTTTTCCAGCCCGCTATTATGAAGCGGAATAGCTATAATTGCACCCTCCGGAAAATTCTGGATTGCAATTCCTATTGCCAAAGCTAAAGCCGCTCCTATGGTAATACCAGACTGCTCTGCCTGCATTGCAGCCAGCACAACACCAACTGCCATTCCCTCTGGAATATTGTGAATCGTAACTGCAAGTAACATCATGGCATGTTTTGACAAGCCACTTTTTATTCCCTCCGGTTTATCACTATACATATGTAAATGTGGAACTACCTCATCAATGCACAGTAAAAATCCGATTCCCAGTAAAAATCCAACTGATGCAGGAACAAAAGCTAACCTCCCCATATTTTCGGACTGTTCCATCGCAGGAATAAGAAGGCTCCACACAGACGCTGCCACCATAACTCCTGCTGCGAATCCCGTTAAAAGTTTATCAATTTTTTTCTTCAAAGACTTCAGAAAAAACACACATGCCGAACCTAATACTGTTCCGGCAAAAGGGAGCAAAATTCCTATCAGCATACTTTCTATCTCCTTTTATGGTTAGTTAATTCTAACTCACATTTATTCTATCACTACTATGCTGATCTGTCTATCTAAATCCATATCCCGAAAATTTACCCAAAATATGCAGCCTATAATTTCCAGCTCACGGTCTTCTCTCTCTGGCACACAAATCTGCGGTATATTCCTTCCTCCTTCTTCAGTTGCTCATGCTTTCCTCTCTGAACGACTTTTCCCTCATCCACAACCAGAATCTGGTCTGCATTTTGAACAGTCTTAGTTCTATGTGCAATCATGATAATAGTTTTTGCTTTCATCAGTTCATCAATAGCTTCCATTCTTGGCGTCGTTTGCCTATACCATGGAAGATGCTGCCGATAAATTTCCCAAGGACATTGCAGCCATGGAGCAGAATTTGAAACGGCTGGAAGAAACAGGAGCAGAAATATTTTTTCGCGGCTCATGCTACGCTCCTTTCGTCCTATTCCGGTGATTTTTTACAGAACGAAAGGGCGGCGGGGAGCGACAGCCGCATGAATTTAAATAGAAAAAGCTATAATTAAAATGCGCCTGACTGCAAAACGCAGTCAGGCGCAAAAACACAATGTAGGAACCCCCTGTATTCATTTACAGATCAAAGGGGATATTCCATGCTTGATATCAGGAAATGGTGATATTTCCAGTGAATGTCATGATCCCGAAAAACAGCAGGATTAGAGCTCCGAAGAAGAACAGGAATCCGCCCAGGACAGGTTTTCGCGGCCTGTTTTCCGTAATGCGTTCCGGCTTAGCCGGGTCATAGTATCCCATCACCTGCCGCCCCAGATCTCGCTTGCCGGACAGCGATTGACGGCTCGAGTACCGATAGGTCGTGCCATTCACTGTGTACTCATAGGTCGGCAGATAGTACGTCTCCCGGCGCAGCCGATCACTGCCGTCCTTTTGGTGTGCCCACCGTTCATCGGCCGATTCCTCGATCCATACCACCTTCATCATCGTGGTGCCTGTGTACCGCCGCACGTCATCCTCGTATTCCTTCTGTGCGCTTTTTCGACGACGGACACCAAGCCATGCCATCAGCACGGCCGCGAGGAGAAAGCCAATGCCCGCTGTGATATACTGCATATATCCTGCGGGCCATGCCACAAGCGCTACTGCAAAAATGAAACCGATTACGATAACTTTGATACTCTTCATACGTTCTCCATCCCGCCGCCATGGGCGGAGATATCCTTTTATGATACCGGTGGTTGGTTCCGCACGGCATCCACAAATAAAATGGTCAGCCCGATATAAGCGGCGCAGGCTACTGCCAGCAGAACGCAGAGGACGACACAGACCGATTGAACCGGTTTCCGCAAGTAACGGCGGGAGAGAGCTATCCCCAGCAGCGACAGCAACAGCAGCACCACAGCAAGCCAAAGAGGCATATTGCTCACCTCCCTTACACACCGCGGAATGCGTCGATCATATCCGTGAACCAGCGCAGTTCATGGGCAAAGCGCTGCCGCAGCTGCGCTGGATTTTCATAGCCTTTGCCGATGTCGAAAAAGCCGCGTCCGCTGTGAACGGCGATATACACCCTGCCGTCGGGGTTGAGATTTACAGCAAATTTACCGATGGAGGAATCCGCCAGTGCCAGGATGCGCTCCATGCGGCCAAGGGTCAGGATGCGAAGGGCTGCCGCTTCATCGTCGCTGCTCAGATTGAAGCGTTTGTCGAAGACCTCGCTGCCTGTTTTGATGGTTTTGGCGCTGAACAGCTTATCCAGCCTTTTTCTCGGCCAGATGGTCAGCCATGTCGGAAATTCTTGTCCCAGCTCACACAGCATCCACTGACCGGTGTAGACAGGCTGCTCGTTCTTTTCCCACAGGCCCGTTTCCTCCCGCTGGACCTCGTTGACCTCCGTCAGCCTGACGGTACACAGCTCCGTAGTCAGGCCACGATATGTTCCCCGAACATACCCACTGCCGCTGCAATGGGTGTGTCTGGGCAGGGGTATGTTCGTGTCCTCTGCGTCCAGAAGATGCGGCGTGGGGCTCATCTGCACGTTTTCAAGGGCAGCGCTTACGATGTCCGGTGCGATGGCATCGAAGGCCTGCTGGCTTGCCTTGTCCTTGGACTTGCCCTGCACCATCTGCCCCAGGCCAAGGATCACGCCGCCGATGACGACCAGCACAATGTTGCCGCCCAGAATGATGCCTGCGATGGCGACCACACCGCCCACCAGCGAAAGGAGTTTTCCGCCCAATTTGCCGCTCTTGCTTTTGCGAAGCTGCCGCGACAGATGTTCATCCGTCATGTTCCTGCTTTTTTCTTCCATATTCTTCTCCTTATTCTGTCGTGCCGGTCAGCGCGGGACTTTCCGTTATCAGATCCAGCAGATTGCCCATACCGGTCAGCGAGGCGATGAACCACTTGCGGATGCCGTCGATGTCCCGCAGATCCAATTCCTCCGGAATGCCCGCAAACACATACCGGGTGTTCAGGGCCAGTGCCAGATCGCCGTCACGGAGGATAAGACCGCACAGCTTGGAAGTTCTGGAAGATGCCTCCAGCTTCTGTACCAGATCACGAAGCTGCGGTGTGACCTGATCGTCCGCCTCCCGGTCATCCGCCGTATGAGCGGAAAAGTGCTTCCGGAAGGCGGCAGGTTCGGTGATGTCGTCCTTCTTCCTCTCCTGGAACATGTCGTTCAGGGCGATGTCCAGCGCCGGGTCACAGATGTCCTTGCAGCGGACCACGATGCCGCGGAACAGCGTCTCGGTCCGGGTTATCCAGTTGTCGTTGTTGGGACCGGACTTTTCCTCCACGGTGCGGCGCAGCTCCACGTTAGCCGCAGAGAACCGCAGCCCCTTGTGCTCGCCCTCGTGGAAGTCCGTCACAGTACACTCCGTAAAGGAGACCACCGATAGCTTTGCCGCCTCCAGGTACGCCCAGTCGATGGGCAGCGTGGCCGGCTCCGGCTCCGGACCGAAGGCTTTTGTCAGTTCCGTGCGGAAGAAGCCGCCCAGCTGCTGCTGCATCAGGGCTTTTTTCTTTTTCTGGGCGGGCTGTGCCACCAGCAGGAACAGCGCCACACCGGCAAAGACCAGAATGCAGATCACAATGATATTGCGATACACAAACGTCATGATGCACCCGGTGATTACCAGAATAACGCCCAGCAATATGCCGATGCTCTCCGTTCTCTGATAGCTTCCCAGCTTTTTTGACAGCTCCGTGTCGGTCATGCGCTCGGCGCCCACCGCGTCAAAGTCATTGCGTTTCTTTCTCATAGCTGTCCCCCCTCATTAGTAGCAAAGGCTGAAATATAGGCTGCTGTAAGGGTCAACGGTGTCGATATCCATGATGGCAGCTTCGGGCGAAATGCTGTCGAGCTGCATACGTTTGGCAGTGTCCTTGTAGCTGCCCGGCTGTGCCTCGGCGGCAAAGACGAGCCCGTTATACTCCTCCGGGAGATAGACGGAATAGCTCTTGGTCAAAACCTGCGCCCAGTCGCCCACGTTGTACTGCCAGTTGGTTGAGTAGGCGAATTCAATGAGATAGCTGTTTCCCTGCCAGCTGACAGTGTGGAGATAATAGTTGTCCCCGCGCTGGCTGTTGCCGTAGGCCGTTGAAGTGGTGAGCCACATACCGGTGTAGAAGTCATATAGCTCACTGCTGGTGACAGTCGTATACTGCTGGTCAAAGTTGGGGATGGAGTCCTCCGGAATGTAGCAGATGGCGTCAAAGTGCAGCTCGCGGATGCCGTCGTGGGTGTAGTCGCCGTTCTTCGTGATCTCCCAATAGCAGTCGGCGGTGTTATAGCCGTCGCCAAGCCCCGAATAGCTGCAAACCCCATTTCCCAGCAGGAATGTCCCCATCTCCACGGCGGCATTAATCTCAAGGCCGTTTCTTGCGAAGTACGGCTCCTGAGACTGGATGCCCTCCACAGGCAGGAGCGTGCCGTTGTTCACGCTGTCGATGAGGTCGCCGCTGACGGTGCGGTCCAGCTGTAAGGTGTCACCGCTGCCGTCAAAGTGGAGCGTCACGCCGTTTTCATCCACCCAAAGCGTACCGTATTCGATCACTTCATCCTGATCGTTTACAAATTCCCATGTGGCGTCATCGCAGATGCGCAGCCAGAGGTTCTTCCCTTGATACTCCCAAAGGCCCACATACTCGCCCAGGTCACCGCCGCTGAGAGCAACGGTGGAAAGATCCTCCCGGAAGACATAGCGCTCCACCGGGTCCCAGATCCAGACCAGCTCGGTGGCGTCACCGTTTTCGTGGATGAAGCTCACCAGAACATCACTTTCCCCGTCACCGTCCATATCGTCAAAGGAGATGGCGTTGAATGACTGCTCCGCGTCGGGGATGTTCATGGGAAAGGATACGCTGTCAAAGAGGACCTGCTCCGGCAGATCCCGGTAGAAGGCCGCGCTGCTCTCACACACTGTGACCAGCACATCCACACTCTCGCCGTCATGGGCAATGGTGCCGCTGCCAACCACCACGCCGGTCGTGCGCCAATCATCTCCCGCGACATCGTCAGAATTGCCGCAGGCGGCAAGGCTCAGGCAGAGCGCCATGGCCGGCACAGGGATAAAAATATGTTTCCATCGATTCTTCATGGTTCTCCTTCCTTTTTATCACTCCATCAGGTAGTAAACACCCTCATCGCCCCAGACCAGAGCATCCTCGTCAAACTCAAAAACCCGGTACGACACACCGTCATACAGGGTGGAATCGGCGTAATAAGTGCTCACCTCGTCCGTGGAGTAGGAGAATGTGCCGTAGTCCATTTCCGCGGCCTCAGCGCCGGGAGCGCGCTGGTAATAGCTCCAGTTCCCATTACCGTCGATGACGATATAGGTCTCAGCCGAGAGGTCGCCGTCATAGTACCAAATGCCCTTGAATTCCGAGACATTCCGCTGGCAGAGGTCGGAATCCCAGCTCCAGTAGGAGTCCGGGTTTCCGTCTAAACGGCCGTTCCAGTCGGACACATCGTCCCCCGAGGGATCAGGCTCGTCGTCTTCATGCCAGAGGTACTCCATCCCTTCGCCGTAGTTGAAGTAGCCGTAAGCGGCGCTGTAGAGCTGGCCGTCCTCCATGTCGATGCGGCTGCCGGAATCGTCCAGGTTGCTGTAGGCATAGATAGCCTCCCACTCCGGCTCATAGCGGAGGTAACCGTCATCCATCACTTCGCCGCTGAGGTAGAGGGTCCAGTTGCCCTCGGCATCGAACTCCATAGAGTCGTAGTCGTTGTTCGCTTCGCCCAGCCAGATACCCTCGAAGCCGCTGAAGTCGTTGACGGTGTCCTCGCTGACTCCGCCGCCCAGCCCCTCGTTGGGGTCGTCCTGTGGGGAAATCGCTTCTTCCGTATTGCCACAGGCTGTACACAGCAGGGAAAGCAGCAATACCAGTCCTGCCAGAAGATATGGCTTTTTTCTCTTCATGTGATATTCCTCCTCTTATTCTTCATCGCTCAAAGACAGCTGCGAAAAAATATTTTGATAGATCTCACTCATATCCGCCGCAGCATCGGGGAGCGCGCAGAAGCCGTAAAGATAGGTACAAACGTCGGTGTCCATGGCAAATACGGTCCATTCCCGGGTGTCTTCGTTCTCGCCGGCAGTATAGGTTACGATGTAAACCGGATAGCTTAAATTTTTGCTGTATTCCTCATTTTCTTCGGCGGACAACAGCTCATAGGTATCCGTATCACTTAAAGACAGAGCGCAGGCCGTCAGATAATCGTCCAGTTCCTGCACATCCGGAACAAAACAGCTTTGCTCCGCTGCGTTGACCACAAGGAGCTGCCCATCCTCGGTGATGTCCTCATAGCGGTAGGTGCCGTTGTCATGATTCTCAGAGAGCAGGTTCTGCATATTGGTAAAGGGTAGTGCGCCGCCCATCAAAACCGGGATGCCGTTCTGTGAGATCACATCACCCCGGCCGTCGCCGTCCGCAGCGTATAGCTCCACGATCTTCTGGTCGTAGGTCTCCGGGTCGTAAGCGGTGTCCAGGAAGAGGGCGATGCTTAGATCCGGCGGCGAGAAAATGAGGAAATCGCCGTTTTCAAAAAAGGTAGGGGAACTGGGATCGTAGTCCGGGTTGACAGGCTGGCCGTCCTCCCCGTAGAATTGAAGGTGGAAGCCTGCGTTCAGCTGTTCTTCCGTGTACTCGCCCAGGTCGATCCCAGCGCTTTCGCCTTCCTCCAGCGTGGTCTCCAGGCGGTTTTCGCCCCAGTCCTCCTCCGAGATAAGACTGATGCGGAGATCCGTGATGGGATATGTGCTGCGGTTTACCACGGTGATCTGCATGGGATACTGCTTTGCACCGCAGGCGGCAAAGCTCAGACAGAGCAGCGCAAGGGCGAACATCAAAAGGTGTCTTCGTTGTCTCATTTCATTTTCCTCCTTCTTCCGCGGGGCTTCAGATGTCCCAACTATCCATCCAGTTTGCGCCCCAGTCAACAGCGGGATCATATGGTTCTTCGGGAATCCAGCCTGCGGGATAGATGAGGCCGTCTTCGTCGTGGTAGGCAAGGCCGTCTTCGCCGATGGTGTAATCGTTGCCCAAAAGGTAACGGTTCACGCCGTCGTAGTACCAGATATAGAAGGTGGAGTATTCGTCTTCATAAAACTCCGCGTTTTCCATATCCGTGTAGGCGTAGAAGTCGGCATTGCGGTAAAAGACGCCATCAAAATGCTGATCGTCCCCGTAGCGGCCGAAGCGTTCGGCGGAGAGGGTGAAGCTGTTGCCGTCGTCACCGGGGCAGAGGTAGGCGCGCGTCCCGTTGTCGTAAAGATAGAGGCCCATACCCTCGCCCTCGTCGTTCATGGTGCCACTCATGGAATAGTCCGGCGAGCAGGCGATGTACTGCATGAGGGACGAGTTGATGACGATGGTCTCGCCCAGGGCATTTTGCCACATGCCGTCCCAGTTGCTTATGTCCCATTCGACGATCTCCGCCTCGTCGTCGTGGAGGAAGGTGTTTCGATGGATGGTGAGTCCGCTGCCCTCGCCGTTCCGGTTTGGCAGCAACACGCCGTCGTCGCGCAGGAGGAAGTTGTAGAGAAGACCGTTGAAGAAGATCATCGGCCGACCGCTCGCCTCGGACAGTTCGAATTCTCCGCGCCCGCCGAGTCCCCAGCGAGTGCGGTAGGCGTAAAAGCCCTCCGTACTGTCAAAGTATAACTTCGCGGTGCCGTCGATGCTCCACATCCCGTCGAGAAATTCCATATCCATGACGGTTTCATAGCCGCTTTGCGTATCGTCAGATTCGGTGTTGCCGCAAGCGGCAAGGCTCAGACACATAAAAAGCGTCCATACAAGAGCAAAAAGCTTCTTCATTTATATCGCTCTCCTTTTTTTGCAGAGCTTACTCTATCTTCTGATAGTAGTCATATTCGCCGCCCCAGTAGATCACGTCGCCGCCGACAAGTGTGAAGTCGTAGACCACATCCGTATGTATGGTGGAAATGGCAAAATACTGTCCTGCACCGTCTTGATCCACCTCTATGGTGCCGCAGTCTACCATGGTGGGGTCCCCGTCATCGCCGGGCCGCTCCAGCAGCTCCCAGCTTCCGGATGCGTCGAATTCAATTATGCTGGCCGCGCCTGGGTCACCGTCCTGATACCATACGCCGGCGAAGAATCCGTAATCGCCATCACCGATGTTCTCGCCCGGCGCATCGCCGGTCACCTGCGTAAAGGTGCCAAGCTCGGCTACATGCAGGGCGCCGTCCTCGTCGAACCAGCTGCGGTAGGCCATGCCGTCGTGCTCGTTATAGAAATAGTCATAGTCATAGTCCGGTACGAACTGGATGAAGCCGCTGGCGGTCATGTCTTCGTCAGCATCGTACAGCGCAAAGCGCACCTCGTCACCCTCATCGTTGTTGGCAGCGACCAGCGTGCCGCCGTCCTCACCCGTCCACGCGCCGCCGTAGAGGTAGAGGTTCGCCATCTGTTCGGAGTCCTTGACCAGTCCCTCGAAGGAATCCGGAACGCCGTATAAATTGTAGTCGCTGCCGTCATCGCCGTAGTCTTCGTTGCTCTCAACGTAGTCTTCGCTGCTCTTGCCGCAGGCGGCAAGGCTCAGGCACAGCACCAGCGCCAATGCAAGAGACAGATGTTTTTTTAAATATTTCATCGTGTTCTTCTCCTTTTTTAGATAAACAGTGTCAATGTTCCTGTTCTGCCATGGCCAATATCTCATCATGGCTCAACTCCACATCGCCGAAGCGGACAAAGATACCGTTGGTCACAGCGCTGTTCCACACCCGCGCATCTGCAAGCGGGCGAAACCGGATCTTATCAAGATACGGCTTCATATCCAGCAGCAGCCGGCTGCCGGATACAAAATCCACCTGCAAAACATGGTTGGGCAGCGGTGTGACAGATGTGAGATACCTTCGGTTCAAGTGCGTGCCCTCCTTTCCGCAAAAATAAAAATCCACCGTACAAACATTGTACGGTGGATCCTATGGGATAACCATTAACCAAAGGTTAGGTCTTTTATCTGAGCAGCTCGGCAAGCAGCTTTCGTTTGGTTCGGGTGTCGCCCTCGATATGAAGCTTGGAATAGATCTGGTTGACATACTGCTTGACGCTCCCCTCGGAGAGAAAGAGCTGTTCCGCGATCTCGCGGTTGCTGAGGCGCTGCGCCATCAGCTCCACGATCTCAAATTCCCGCGGTGTCAGCACGTCGAAGGCTGCCGGGCGCGTGCCGGCTGCGTTTCGCGCCGTTGCCGCTTCGCCAAGCTCAATGATTTTTGAGAGCAGGTCATTTTTTACCTCCCGTTCCAACAGAGGCTTCAGGATATCATAGTTTTCTACAAACGGCATCACAAGACCGTCCGGTTCGGCGTCGGAAAGTGCCTTTCTCAGCCATGCGTGGGCTTCCTCGCTCTTGCCCAATTTCTCATAGGCTACCGCTGTCTGGATGCGTAGGTGCAGCGCCACCAGCGCATAGTGCATGGCTTCGCAGACCGGCAGCAGCTCTGCGCTATACCCCACCACCCGGACATAAGCACCTTGGGCAAGATACACCTGGTTTTCGATCATTTCCATCATAGGCTTACCCGGCGCAAGCATATTGATATCAGAGAGCCGGTGCTGCGAAAAGATTTCAGGGATACTGTCCGTTTCACCCCGCAGCGCATGGTAATAGGCACTGGTGGCGTTCCAAAGGTTGATCCATGAGGCATCGTGATAGCGCAGCAGCGCCGCGTATCGCTCCTCAAAGGTATAGCGCTGCTCCACATCGGTATGCAGCGAGAGCCGCCACGACAGAAAGTCGCAGCAGAGTGCCATGTTGATCTGCCCGTTGTCTTTGACCTGCGCATAGGCACGCTCCAGTTCGATGTGCGCATCGGTGAAGCGGCCCTGGCAGAACAGCGCCTCGGCGCGCATGATGGTCTCCGCGCCCTGCCCGTGGTGGTTGGTGACCTTATAGTAATGGGGCATACACTCGTCCATCTCGGCAAGCTCGCTTTCGAGTTCTCCCGGTGCGCGGTAGAACATCATTAGAACGGACGGCGAGCCAAAAGTCCAGCCACCGCTATTCTGGATGCTGATGGCGGGGCGGGACATCTGCACGCTGGCGCTGCGGTGCAGGCGGCTCATGGCGCTGATGTCGTTGTAGCAGAGAAAACTCAGAATGAGGTCGCATTCGCCCAGCAGGTTGCCGCGTTCTTCTTCGGACAGCTCCGGGTGCTCCTCGATGGCCGTTAGCAGCAGCGCCTTCAGCTCCAGCATTTTTGGGATTTGCCGCCATGTGAACATCCGGCGCATCAGTACCAGAATGGCGAAAGGATAGGCCTTGAGCGTTTCGGCGGGGCATTTTTCCAGCGCGTCGAGTACGTCCTCGGGCTTCAGCGACGCAAGCAAAATGCCCGCATCGCTGCGGATGACGCGCAGCAGCGCGTCGTAATTCTCGCTCTTCCTGTAAGCGGCAATGGCATGGAGATACTGCCGGTGCTGCTCATACCAGAGGCCGAAGCGCTCCCAATAGAGCCGCTGTGTTTCAGCTTCCATTGCCAAGAAGCAACATTCGGCGCACTCCTTCATCATGTGGTGAAAGCGATAGGTCACACCGTCCGGCAGGTGCGTGACAAAGGCGTTCTGCTCCGTCAGCACAGAGAGAATTTGCCCCGCGTCCCCGTTGCCTGTGACGCACTGCGCCATTTCAACGGTAAATTCATCAGCAAGTCCCATGACAGCGAGAAACTCCCGCTGTTTTTCCGGAAGGGGATCGATCATGGCGGCGGTAAAGGTGGCGTAGATGTCAGAATCGCGGCTGGGTAGCACGCCGCGCTCGGAGAGCGTTCGCAGATTCAAATATACGGCGGAGAACCAACCCTCGCTGGAATAGAGAAGGCTTTCGATCTGCGCTTCGGAAAGCGCTGTTCCGCAGCGATGGGCATAGACGGCGAGCTCCGTGTGGTTCAGGCGCAGCTGCTCCGTGCCGATCTGATAGACCTTTGCTCCCAGCCGCACCGTCTCCGCAGCGGGCAGAAAACGATCCCGGCTGGCGACGATCAAATGCACATTGATGGGCAGCCTGTTTGCAAGCATACAAAGAAACAGCGAGGCGCGTCTGTCCGTCAGCAGGTGGAAATCGTCAATGAAGATGTAGCAGGATGTTTCTCCCGCCAACACATGGCAGAGGTCATCCACCAGCAGTCCGCCGCCCGCTGCGTCCGTGGGGCAGGGGTATTCCCGCAGAAAGGGGAAACCTGCGTGGGCAAACGCCTCCTGTACGCTTTTCCAGAAGATGGCGAGGTTGCCGGAGTATATGCTGATGCGGATGATTTTCAAGGTTTCCGCCTTGGCGCGCTCACCCAGATACCAGTTCACCGCCGTGGTCTTTCCGTAGCCCATGGGCGCGACCACGGTCGTCATAGCGCAGCGGGAAATCGGCCGCAGGCTCTCTTGCAGCCGCTCAGATATGTAAATGGTATTCAGGTTCCATTTCGGTTTTGGCATGGTCAACACCTCCGTACGAGTAACAATCTGTACAAATATTATATACAAATATCTGAATCGTTTCAAGCGTAGACGGCAAGCGAACAGGGTTGTTTCATGAACTATCCATGAGCAGATCTAACTTATTACAATCTTGTTATCACATCTCTCATTTTGTTTCCAATTAATTAGCCCTGTAAAAAAGCGCAAACTAACTCTATATCCCTTTACAGGACTTTTTTTCAGTGGTATTCTTTCTATATAGTCAATACAGACTGGCTATCCCTTGAAATACATACCGTTCCCGCAAGGCGGCATTGTCACAAAAGCAGTCCATCATTTCTGTCATTATATCTGCCAGACCTGTCTCGTACATCGCCAGGCGTAAGATGTTGTATGCGTATTTTCTGATGAGTGACAGGTTGTTTCGGGACTTTTTGGCTGGCGAACGATCTTCCCTGAATGTATCGTCCAGCACATGATGGAGCCGGTTCTCTATTGACCAGTGCATTCTTTTTATGCTTCCCAACTCCTCTGCCGTAAGGATCAGGTCTGATATCAGTGCCGTACACTGGACATCTTTCCCAGTCCCCTCTTCGGCAGAAGGAGCCGGGACTCTTCTGGAGCCTTTTTCCAAAAACTCTTCCTTTGATGGAGTTACATCATTCCCATGGCTGTCTTTTTCGCTGGGTATTCTTACCTGCTTGATCCGCCCAATACTTTGAACGTGCGGCCATTCTTTTTGGCTTTTGGTCAGATTTGAGGCATCTTTACATATCTGGCAAGTCCTATACTCATTTCTGTCCCGGTTTTTTTCTATCCGGATGATTTCTTCATATTTCTCAAGATACTCCCTCATCCCAGAATCCAAAACTTCGCCTTTTTTCCTTTGGACATCTGCCGCCTCCAGTTTATCCATGAACGTATGAATCTCCTCATAAGCCTCTGGCTGGTTTTTCTTTACTGTCAGCGCAAAATGTCCTCCCTGTTCATGAATCTGTTCCATGATTGCAGTCTGTGTCCCAACAGCATCAATCGTTACAATGCTCCCACTGATATCCAGAAGCTTTAATAATTCAGGAATCACCGTAATCTCATTCGTCTTTGAATCTACCGGAAGCTGTGCAAGCATCAGTCCCCGAACCGTTTCTACTACATTCAGCAGCATCGGGGTTGTCTCACCTTTCGTTTTTTCCGTTGCACCACACAAGGCTTTCCCATCAACAGCAAGATGGGTATTCCTGGAGTCCACAATCTCGCCGACCCACTCCATAAAAGCATACAAAGCTAATTCCTCATCAATGCCACACAGCATCCGGGTAATGGTGGAAGGTGAGGCAATCCCGTATTTTAATTTCATATGTTTCCGCAGCTCTTCCAGATGGGTTTTGCACCATTTCAGGCTCCTGCGGATCGTTGTCCGGCCACAAAGGAATCCGAGGGTGACACATACCAGCATTTCTGCAAGATCGTGTCTTTTCTCTCTGCCGCATCGATAATCCGGAATCTGTCTGAAATAATGGATCAGCTTTTCTGTCAGAACCGTCCTTTCAGCACATTTCCAATGCCACCTGTATTTTCTCCAGAAGTCCCTGCTGTTCCTCATTAATTTTTGAAATGATTTCCGTTTTATCCAGGCATACTAAATAGATAGTCCCTAACTGACGTAATTCTTCCAGACTAATGCCCCGTTTTTTATAGATTCTGCGGGACAGGGACGCTGTCTGGGCTGCAAACTGATATCGGAAATCTGATTCTTTTTTCATCATCCGTGTTTTTTGGATATAAGAGGTTGGGGACTGTTTTAGAAGAATAATGGAAAGTACATCCTGCCAGTCATCCCCCAACGGTTTTTTCCAATCATCCGGACACAGCTCCCAGACGGCTTTTGAAAATCCGTATTCCCATACTTCTGCATCTGTTAAATCTACTTTTCTTTTATTGCTTTGTATCACTCCTTCCGGAGTAATCACACCGATATAAGTATCTACTGGCTGCGGATACTTTTTTCCTTTCACGCGTCGGGATGTTCTTTTATAGAGATAATACGAATCGCCTCTTTTCTTCACGGTAGTTCCTTTTGTCCGATGCTTCTGAACCCAATCCGGGTACTTTTTCTCAGTTACTGGCATAACATCCTCCTTTCCATATAGGTAGAATACACCTATACTATATAGATAGTATACCTCTACAAGAACAAAAAGTCGAGAGTTACACATGTTTTGTATAACATGCATAACCCTCGATAATATCTGATCTTTTTATCTTTTAAAAAATCATTCATGAAACAACCCTGCACCAATGACGTGTTTGGTGTAACGAATCGTGTGCTTCGCCTTGCCCTTTTCTCCGACCTCTGCTAAAATGGAAACAGAAGAAAATACACAAAGGTGGTTTGTCAATGGCGGTTAAAAAAATTGAGTTGGAAGAAGTAGCGGCACTCACAAAAGAATTGTTCCACGCCCACTATGCGGGGGACTTAGAGCAATGGTTTTCCTACCTCTGCCCGGACAGCGTTTACCTCGGCACGGGAGAGCCGTTACTATTTGGCGGCGACGCAATCAGGGAACATTTCAAAGGCTTTTCTGGGAAAGCCATCAACATCATACAGGAAGAATATTTCCCGCTTTCTTTGAGCGACAATGCAGTGCAGGTGTGCGGACAGATTTTCTTGGAAAGTTTGGAGAAGTCTTTTCGTATTATCAACCGTTTCACAATCAGCTACCGTATCATCGGCGGGGAATTAAAAATGGTACACCAGCACAATACCTATGAATATATGCAGCCCAGTGAAAGCAGAATTCTGAACTTAGATATGAATACCATGCAGTTTGTCCGCAGTCTGCTTTTGGATCGTCCCTCCGGGCGGCGTATGCCGGTACGCAGCGGGACACAGACCATTTTTGTCAATCCGAATACGGTTTTATATGTACAGAGCCAGCGCAGGAAAACCGAGTTCGTCTGTATTGACAGAGTGATCTCCTGCAACAGCTCCATTGGGGAGATTGGAATGGAACTGCCGGATTTCTTTTATCCGCTTCGCCGTGGCTATCTGGTAAACACGCTGTTTATCGTGGCAATCCGGCGTTTTGAAGTGGAATTGATCTCTGGGATCTGTATTCCCATCCCCGCATTGACCTACCAGCAGGTAAAGCAGGATTTACTGAGGAAACAGTCTTTGCCTCCCCTTAATCTTTCAGACAAATAAAATCAGGCGATATGCCAAAACGCATACCGCCTGCGGCGTTTCCTTATCCTTCCACCGGGATTTCCCCGACAAAGTTATAAACGATTCGGACTTCCTGCACTTTCTGCCCGTCAATCTTTTCGACTTCTCCCACCAGAATCTTGCCGATGAGCCGGTTCAGCACCGCTTCATCCAGTTCTTCAATAGCTGCATAGCGCCGGATTTCTTTAATGAAGGTGCGGACTTCATTTTCCTGTTCGTCAGAGTGGCGCATCATCAACATCAGGTCTTGCGGACGATTCTGGTTGGCTTCCTGCTCCTGTTCCAATGTTGCTGTCAGCTTCATAAAACGCTGCTCGGTCAGGATTCCTTTTGCCTTATCGGTATATAGGTTCAGGAACATCTCATCAATTTCACGATTCCTGCTTTCCAGTCGTTGACATTCCTTCTGTGTCTGGGAGGCATCCAGAAGATACCGCCGTTCCATCCGGCTGCTCAACCGCTGATAAAAGGCGTCGGCATCTTTGAGAGCAGTCTTTGCCAGCTCCTGAATGTCATTCAACACAAGGTTATATAAATCTCTGGCTTCGATCTTGTGGCTGGTACAGGCGTTCTTGCCCAGCCTGTTATAGGTCTGGCAGATATAATACGCCTTATCAATCGGTTCCCGCTGTTCGCCGGTAAAACGGTTCTTTCCGGTTCTGCCAACCTTTTCATACCGCACCTGCATGGACTTTCCGCAAGTCGCACAATAAATGATACCGTGGAACAGGTTATAAAAGGGGCAGGAGTTGCCCTTCATAATGGTTGGTCTGCGGTCAATGATTTCCTGCACCTGCTCCCATTCTTCCGGGGAGATGATTGCTTCATGGCAATCCTCGATAATTTCCCAGTCCTCACGAGGGATAATATCATAGGTGTTGGAGCGAATCCCTTTCTGATGTGTCCGGCAGACCAGATGTGCGCCCTTATAAAAGGGATTTCGCAGGATATAGCTGATCCTTGCACTTCCCCATGAATAGTAATTTACATCACATTCTGTATTGCTTTTTACTCTGATGATCGGGACTTTATCATCCATGAGCTGTTTTGCGATCCGCATACAGTCCCAGCCATCCAGCGCCATACCATAGATTTTACAGAAGAAGATCCAGCAGATATTCGATATATGGCTGCCTGTGCAGCGCCTCCACAAACAAAGGACTCCAGCCGTCCTCCGGCTGTTTGGGCGCATATTCTTCTTTCCATCGTTCCAACAAATGCCGGTAATCACACAGTACCCGAAAGCATTTCTGCTCCGCCTGCCGGTATCGCATTTCCTCGCTGATTTTTCTACTGATCATTCTTTTTTGTGGCGGATTGTGACCTTTACGGTCAAAGCTGATCGAGAAGTCCTCTGCCAGCTTTAAGGCAGCTTCTTTACTGCTTAGTCCAAAAAGGCGGGAAGTGAAATCAATCACATCTCCATCTGCCTGACAGGCAAAAACAATGGTAACCGTCTGTCCACCTTCATACTGGGATGCCGGTCATCGTGAAACGGGCAGCAAGCCATCCCGTTACGTCCTACTGAAATTCCATAAACCAAAGCAGCCTGCCTTGTGGTAACAGACTGTTTTACTGCTTCAAATACATTCGTTTCTTCCACCTCCAAACAATGCAAAAGGCATCCGGTTTCCATAGAAAATCAGATGCCTCACAATTCCATATCCTGTTTTCTTGTTGGAGCGATCCGTCCTTCACGCTCCCAGCGTTCCCGGTTCTCCCGGTCAGCGTCCAGTTTGCCTTGCGCCAGCTTCTCTTTGCCACAATGTCAAGTGATGAATTAAAAAAACAGGTCACTATCAAAGAAATTTATCTTTCATAGCGTACCTGTTTTTTGAACCTTAAGCTTTCTTATACACAAAAAGCCTGAGAGAACTTTTAAAGAACTCTCAGGCTAAATCGCCTAATTTAATCTCCACCCGGCGCTTTGTCGTTGTAGATCCACCATACGATGGTAAAGACCGTTTTTGTTCATCAGTTCTGCCGGCGTTCCTTCTTCCGCCACCCTGCCATCTGCCAGAACAATAATTTTATCGGCTGCCTCCACTGTACGCATCCGGTGAGCGATCACCAATACTGTCTTTCCGACCAGCAGACGGGAAAGTGCCCCTTGAACCTTTGTTTCATTTTCCACATCCAGACTGGCAGTTGCCTCGTCAAGGAGGACGATGGGTGCGTCTTTCAACAAAGCTCTTGCAATAGAAATACGCTGCCGTTCACCGCCAGAAAGCTTCGCTCCGTTCTCTCCAATGGGGGTGTTGTAGCCCTGGGGAAGCCGATGGACAAACTCATCGCAGTTGGCCGCTTTGGCCGCAGCCCGCACTTCTTCATCCGTTGCGCCACGCTTACCAAGACGAATATTTTCCATCACTGTATCATCGAACAGCACCACATCCTGAAACACCATAGAATAATCCCGCAGCAGTACCTCTGGGTCTACGGTAGAAATATCCACACCTCCTACGCGGATCACTCCTTTGGAAATGTCCCACAGCCTTGCAGCAAGCCGGGCGCAGGTACTTTTACCGGAGCCGGAAGATCCTACCAACGCTGTGACTTCGCCCTCTTTAGCAGTAAAACTCACATCATGCAAAACTTCTTTCTCATCATAGGAAAAACCCACATGCTCAAAGACAATATCATACCCCTTTGGCTCAAATTTTTCCGCGCCTTCTGCTGTGGGAGTGTCATAAATTTCATTCATACGGTCAGCCGACACCTGAGAAACAAACATTTCCGCAATAAGCGCAAGACTTTGATCAAATGGTGCATAGACACGGGTAATAACAAGCAGGAACAGGAACAAAAGCATGAAATCAATGCTACCGGACAATATCAAATTCGCACCTACAAGAATGGTTGTTGCCACGCCCAGCCGCATGATAACGCTCGCGGCATTTACAAAAAGGCCAGTTCCCAGTTCACCCTGAATCGTAACCCGTTCATGTTCGTCAATTTTCTGATTCAGTCCGTTTAGATACCGTTCCTCCTGGTTTGTGGCACGAATCTCTCTAACATTTTCTAATGCTTCCTGAATACCATCTGATACCCGAACAGCAGCTTTTTTCGTCCGTTCTGCATTGCAGGCAGCAATCTTACGGCTGCCAAACAGCAGACCAAAAGCTACCGGTACACCCCACAGACAAGCAATCGCCAATCGCCAGTCGTAAACAAACAGGCACACGGCAATGATTGCTGTAGAGATGTAAGCGCCATACAGATACCCCAGCACATGAGACCAGACATGTTCCATCCGATTTACGTCTCCCATAATGGTCTCGGTTAAGTCTGCTAAATCCCGTTTGCCAAAATACCCCAGAGGCAGTTTACGAAGCCGTTCTGCCAGACTGAGACGTGTAGTTTTGATCTCATTATATACCAGCCCATAGGTAGCTTTGTATTGCTGTAAATGGGTCACGAAGGACAGGAGGATAAAGAGAACCAACGCCCCGATGACAAGCACTGAACCGGGAAGCGGACTTCCTTCTGTCAAGATTCCCATAAAACCAGACATTACCAGATACAGAATGCTGACGCCGCCCATAACAACCAGATTCACGATCACTGTCCAGAATGTGCCTTTCTTTGTGTTCCGGACACCCTGATCGGTCAGGGCATATTTTCGCTGAAACTTCTCTCCAAACATTTACTCAGCCTCCTTTTCGCTGGTGATTTTCCACTGAACTGCCTTGTTATAGTCAGTCCACATCCGGGCATACAGACCGCCCGAAGCAGTCAGTTCCGCATGAGTACCCTGCTCGGCAATGTGCCCTTCTTCAAGAACGATAATCTTATCAGCGCCTACAACAGTGGATAGACGATGGGCGATCATAATAACAGTGCGGCCTTTTGTCAGTGTAGCAAAGGCTTTCTGAATCAGCACCTCATTCTCAGGATCGGCAAAAGCGGTTGCCTCGTCAAGAACCACAATGGGGGCATCCTTCAAAATGGCTCTGGCCAGTGCGATGCGCTGTTGTTCACCACCAGAAAGATAGGTTCCTTCGGTGCCGATCTGTGTATCAAGACCATCTGGCAGTTTATCAAGAATATCCTTGCACTGGGCAGCCATTAGCGCAGCCATCACCTGTTCTCTTGTCGCTTTCGGGCGGGAGACCCGGACATTTTCCAAAATAGAGGCTTTGAACAAACGGTTATTCTGGAATACAAAAGCCACCTGATCCATAAGGACATGAGGATCAATCTGGGCAACATTTACTTCACCGACTTCCACCACACCGGATGTCGCATCCCAAAAACGTGGAATCAAGCTGGCTGCCGTTGTCTTTCCGCCGCCAGACGGACCCACCAAAGCCACGGTCTGACCTGGCTGTGCTGTGAAGGACACATGAGAGAGAGCAGGGCTTTCCGCTCCGTTATAAGTAAAACTCACATCCTTAAATTCTACTTTATTACTACGAGGGGTCTGCGGGTGACTGGGTGCTTTCAGGGTAGGTGCCTCCATCACCTGATTGATACGTCCCAAAGCGGTACTGGCCAGCATAATGCCGGAGGAAGCAAACATTATTTTTGCAAGCGCAGTAGAAATGATGGCTGAAAATACGGCATAAAAAACGAAATCAGAAACAAATCCAGCAAAACTGCCGTTTGCCAGTGCGCTTGGAGCAAGGAACAGCGCCACTGGAACCAGAAACACAAAAGCTCCTTCGGTAAAAGTTAAATTGACAGACTGAGGAACACGGCATACATCTGCCTGATAATGTTCGGCTTTGTTGCTGTAATCTTCAATCGCCTCCTGAAACGCCTTGAACGAGTAGACCGTCTGCTGGAATATTTTAACTACAGGAATCCCTCTTACATATTCCGTTCCCGCTTTCGTCATGCGATCCTGAGCCGCCTGATATTCCGCCATCAGCTTGGCATTTTTACCTCCCATCATGGAGAACATGGCAATTACTGAAATGACCGCCGACAAAAAGCAGGCTGCTCCCATGCGCCAATCAAAGAGAAACAGTAGAACCAGCATCGACAAAAACAACACGATAGTACCTACAATGTCTGCCAGATTATGTGCCAGCAATGTTTCGGTGTCGGCTGCCGCAGCATCCAGCCGCCCGCGAATCAGACCGGAAGCGTTGGAATCAAAAAAACCCAGCGGAGCCTTCATTATATGAGCAACTCCTTGCTTTCGTATGTTGGAAGCTGTGCGGAAAGCAGCTAGGTGGGTACACATCAGACCTGCAAAATACAGGATAATACCGCCTACCGCAAAAGCAAAAGCAATCCAGCCGTATTTGGATATATTCTGTGCCTGCGTCCACTCTGGTGCTGCGGCAATTAAATTCCGGGCTGTCAGCCAGATGCAGATGTAGGGAGCCATGCTGAAAAGCATGGACAACGCCGATAGAGCCAGACCTAAAAAGGTCAGGCCTCTGCGGCTGCCTGCATAATCCAACAGGACAGCCACATCGTTCTTTTTTTCTTGTTTCATTAAATGACCTCCTTATAGTGAAATTATATGGTTAGTTTAGGCTAACTCAAAGTTAAAAAAATAGGGGATACTCTGTGACGCTCTGCTCATTAGAGAGAGCAGAGCGCCCCCGATCTATCGTCATCGTATCCCATGTCATGGCGACATCAGTTTTAGCCATCCGGCAGTATAAAACTCCCGGAGTTGTTCCACATCCCGCAAGGCCTGTTCCTGCGGAATATCGTGAACCACAATCTCAACAAGACCGCCCAGCATACCACTGGCAATGATATGACACAGAGACGGGCTTAATTCGGGGATGCTGTATCCCAAGCGGCAGAGTGTCTCCATGTACCTAAAGGTGCTTTCCACTTCCAGTTCCACCATGTTATGAATAAAGTTTTCATAGGAGGTGCCTTCTGCGCCGCAAAACAGCAGCTTTACCGGTTCCCTGTGCTGGCAGACATATTCCACCATCCAATGAATGTAAGCTCCTGATTCCACGCCCATATGTTCCGGTTGCTCCTCTGCGGGAAGTTCGGAAAAGGAAATATGCGCATTCACATATTTGCTCATCAAAATAGCGGCATGCGGTTCTACAATGGAGGCAAACAAAGCCTCCTTACTGGAAAAATAGCCGTAAAAGGCTCCTGTGGTTACTCCGGCGTGTTTCACGATCTGCCGCAGAGAAGCCCCGAGAAACCCTTTTTCTAAAAACTCATCCAAAGCAGTCTGTTGTATTTTTTCTAATGTATCTGGTGCTTTTGATTCCAAGATGTCCTCCACATAACAGTGCTATGTAACGATGTTATAATACAGCAGACAGATACGTTTGTCAAGACTAATAGCAGTTTTTTAATAAATCAAGTTTTATTCATAAAAACGACTTCTGTTCGCCACCAATGTCAAGTGGTAAACTCAATTTGTGCTGTGGAAAGATAGTTGGGTGAGAATCCGCCGCAGCGGTTGAAAAATTCATGATCCGATGTTATACTGTTGGTTAGATATTCCTAACTACTGATAGCAATCACTAGTAGCGAAAAATCGGAAGTTGAAAGGGGGAACATTGCAATGAACTTTTTTGAAAACACCCGTAAGCCGCAAGGCTTCGGTGGGAAATTGATGGCGAAGATGATGAACAGCGGTCACGCTAGGGTGTCGCAATGGGGATTCTCAAATATCTCCGCAGAGCCAGATGCTAAGGTGCTGGATGTCGGCTGCGGAGGCGGCGCAAATATTGCGATTTGGCTGGACAAATGTAGAAACGGTCATGTGACAGGACTGGACTATTCGGAGATCAGTGTGGCAGAATCTCAAAAGCTAAACATTGCCGCCATTAAGCAGGGAAAATGCAGGGTGCTTCAAGGCGATGTATCATCGATTCCCTTTTCTGATGAGGTCTTTGATTATGTCTCCGCTTTTGAGACAGTTTATTTCTGGCCGGGTCTGAAAAAATGCTTTTCCGAGGTAAATCGCGTTCTGAAAAGCGGCGGAACATTTTTGATTTGTAACGAGAGCGATGGAACGAATGCCTCAGATGAAAAATGGACAAAGATAATCGGCGGTATGAAGATTTATAATCGTGATCAGCTTGTTGCTGCTTTAAAAGAAGCGGGTTTCACAGAGATAAAAACATATATAAATGCCAAAAAACATTGGATGTGTATTGCCGCAACAAAATAAATAACTTCCAGTTTATCTGGAGTTGGACAATGTGATAAATCAGGAATTTCGGAGGAAATCAGCAATAAATCATCAATTAGAAAAGGGACATTTAAATTTCCATTGCCGAAATGTAAAATCAGGATTTGATAAGGAGAAACTGATTATGAAGAGATGTATCAAAGGTGGGTTTTCAGTATTAAGTGGGTTTGTTGGCGTTGTACTTCTATCCTCAAAAATGGGGTTCTACTGCGTAACAAAATGCAGACAGAAAAGCAGAGAGCCAACCACACTTCCAAAAATAATTAACTCTCTGCTTCTTTTGTCCCCCATCTGTCAACGTTAGTGATAATTTCACTTATCGCACAATGTTGAAAATCAGCTTTTGCGAATCATTTTCACCGGTTCATATTTTCTCAAAAGTAAAACATCCTTGCTTACTAATAAATTCTTTATCACATCTTGCAACTAACTTCAAATTGACTATCTTATTAATCCACAACTTTATAACCAATTCTTTCGATTGCTTCTTTGATCAGGTTATCTTCAACCGGCTCTGCATAAGAAATAATTACAAGTCCCTGTTTCAACTTCACTTTTGCAGAAAGCTCTGGTATGGAATTAACTGCCTCCATTACACGATTACTGCAATGTTCACAATGCATTCCTTCCACTTTGAACGTTTTCTTTTGAATCACCCTTTTCAATTTTTTCTTCTTTGGCTTATAAGAACTGCCCCCACAACACCCACCATGGCCTTTAAAATGCCTGATGGTGGGTATGATTGCCAGTCCAACAGCAATGATTAGTAAACATATTATTATAAAATTCTCCATTTTGTACCCTCTTTTCACCGACTCTTTGAAACAAACTTATTCTATACTCTTTAATGCTTCATCCATCGGTATTTTCTTTATTCTCTTGAAACTCAAAACTACAACAAACAAATATCCCATCAGTATAAAAGCAAACATCTCTATATATCTGGATGCTGACATCACAAAATCAAACCATCCGCTGTACCCTTGCATCATTGCTTTCCATACTTCTTTTATTACAATACTTTCAAGCCATACACTCAAAGCATCTGGCAAAAGCAGTGCAATTGTAGTTGAGAATATATACAGTCCTGCAATTTTCCTATCGGTGTCAAGGGCAAGCACGCTGGATTTCTAAGCTCTTTTCATAGAAAAATCTCAAGCGAATGCTCGGGACTTTATCTACAGTCTGAGATGGGATGATTATCCCACTTTATCTTCCTATGACAACAGATTACGCATGTTCTTCAGCGCAATAAGCAATGTTGAACTATTATGCAGTAAAGCTGATGTTGTTGGTTGAAGCACTCCTCCTACACCCAGCAAAATCAATAATGTATTAAAGCCTACAATAGTACGGTAATTTTTATGTATCCGCTTCATAAGACTGTCACTTAACATTTTTAAAGTAACAATCTGTAACAGATCATCAGATCCAACAGTAATGTCTGCTATCTCTCTTGCAATCTCTGCTCCATCGCTGATTGCAATTCCAACGTCTGCCGCCGAAAGAGCCGGAGAATCGTTAATTCCGTCTCCTATCATAATGACTTTATGTCCATTAGCCTTTGCTTCTTCTATAAAGTTCGCTTTATCTTCCGGAAGTACCTCAGAATAATAGTTATCTACCCCAACCCGCTCTGCAATTGCTGCCGCTGTTCTTTCGCTATCCCCGGTCATCATAACAATCTGGGATAATCCCGCCTTTCTAAGAGCGTTCACAAGCTCTGCCGCTTCTTCTCTCAGAGGATCTTCAATGAGAATAACTCCTGCCAGCTCATTTTCCACAGCAAGATACAGATGCGAATACTCTTTCGGAAGCTGTTCAAATATTGCCTCTTTTCCCACAGGCACCCGGCACATCTCATCCTCAAACACAAAATGTCTGCTTCCAATAATTGCCCTTTTATCGCCAATCGTCGTAGCAATTCCATGTGCAACGATATACTCCACTTTGGAATGCATTTCTGCATGTTCCAGGTTGCGTTTGGATGCTTCATCCACAACCGCCTTTGCCATGGAGTGGGGAAAATGCTCTTCCATGCATGCCGCCATTCGCAATATCTCATCAGAAGATAATTCATTAAAAGATACTGTATCTACCACTGAAGGCTTTGCTTTTGTAAGAGTTCCCGTCTTGTCAAATACAATGGTATCTGCCTCTGCAATCGCTTCTAAATATTTTCCACCTTTTACAGTAATATTATAAAGGCTTGCTTCACGAATTGCAGACAATACAGATATTGGCATTGCAAGCTTCAATGCACAGCTAAAGTCTACCATCAGAACAGACAATGCTTTTGTTGTATTTCTTGTGAGAAGATAAGTAAATGCTGTGCCAGCAAGTGTGTATGGAACCAGACGATCTGCAAGGTGTTCTGCCTTGCTTTCCACTCCTGATTTTAATTTTTCGGAAGCTTCAATCATTGTAACAATTTTATCATATCTTCCGGTACCACCCACCTGCTTTACTAAAACTGTAACCTCCCCTTCTTCAACAACGGTTCCTGCATATACATAGCTGTCCTGACTCTTTCTGACTGCTGCAGACTCTCCCGTCAAAGCAGCCTGATTTACCATTGCTTCACCAGAAACCACGAGTCCATCAAAAGGAATCACATTCCCCATATGAACAACTACCCTGTCTCCGGCAACAATCTCATCTACAGAAACCAGCACCTGCTGTTCTTCTCTCACAAGCCATACTTTACTAATATTTAACGACATGGTTCTTGCAAGATCATCCACCGATTTCTTGTGTGTCCATTCCTCCAACAATTCTCCTACTCCAAGCAAAAACATAATAGAAGATGCCGTATTCATGTCGTTTCTTAACATAGATACACCTATTGCAGTAGCATCCAGAACCGGAACCTCTATTTTTCCTTTTACCAGATTTCCAATACCTTTCCAGATGTATTTTGCAGCGCATACCGTTGTATAACATGCCTGCAACGGATACGGCAGCAATAGCTTTCTTGCATAATGAGAAATAACCTTACCTATCAGCTTTTCCTGATAAGTATTGTTTAATTCTCTTCCAGAATTTTCAAGCAATCCATTTGGTACTTTTACATTCTCGTATTGAAAACGCCTTAATATATGAATAATATCTGCACGCTCTCCTATATACGAAATCGTTACATCCGCCGTCCTGTCATATACTTTAACAGCCTGAATTTCTTTTATGTTATGTAAATAATAGAGAAGGATATCTGCCTGTTCACAGCTTATTCTCTCACCTATCATATGTACTCTCATTCTTTCTTTTGTTTCATGTAGAATTCGAAACTTCAAAATATCACCTTTTTTCTATTAAATCATGAAAAACACCTGCAAAGCATGCAGGTGTCCATTATCTGTCAATATCATTACTCAGCAGCAGCTTCTGTTTCATTCAATGTCTCATGTAATGTTTCTTCCGTCACGTCATCCAGAGAATCAAATTCTGCTGCTTCTTCTGCCGCTGCACGTTCCTCATTGATTGCCTTTGCATCGGCATAGATGTCTTCCGCATTTTCCTGAACAGTCGAAACAGTCTTCATCACACATTCCTTCGCCCGTAACACTGCAGCCGTACAATTTGTATATACCTTCTTTGCATCTTTGCTGGATAAAATTTTTATTCCTGCTGTACCAAAAGCAACTCCTGCTGCAAAAATACCTGTTTTCTTCCAATTAATACACTCTAAACATTTTAACATAATAATCCTCCTCTTATCTGTGCTTATAACCGGTATAAAAAGTCATAAACAAGCAAACAGCTAATGCCCATGCCCAAAATTTATGATTCTTCATTTGCATACCAACTTCTTTCTTTTTTTTTCAGTATATCCCCTGTTTATCTTTTATTTCAAGTGCTTTTGAATCTATTGATATTTTTTCTCAATAATATAACTTTTATTGTCGAAATTTTTGAATTCAGTCAGTTTATTGATATTGTTCTGTCTCTATATTCTAATGTTCCAATACATATTTTCATTCTGTATTTTCATCTTTCAGCTCCAGGCTTTTCAGTTCCTGATTTTCAACAAACCCAACGCATTTCAATCCGCATTCTACCACCCGCTTCCATTTTTGCTGCGAAAGTTCAATCTCCGTTTCATCATCCAATACAATTCTGCATATTTTTTCTTTACCATCCCAGTTTTCACAATGAATCTGCGACAGTTTTTTCCAGCTGATCGCTCCAATTTCCTCTAATGTATTTACCATTCTGTATACCGTAGCGATTCCAATATTGCTGTCTTTTTTATGCACTTCACAATATATTTCTTTGCAGGAGCTATATTGCCCATTTAAAATAATATCTAAAAGTAACATTCTTTGACTTGTGATTCTATAATTCATTGCCCGCAAGCGTTGTATGATTTCCTTCTTTCGTTTATCGTTTGTAACTATTTTATTTTCTTCTTTTTCCACCAGCTCACCTCCAGTCAAAAGCTTATACCGCACTTGCTTTATAAACTTAAGGCAGGCAGATGAATGTCCCATCCGCCTGCCTTATAAATCGTGCGTTTTTTATTCTTTCAGTTCTCCACAATGGCAATGTTTCTTACAGTTTGATGCATTGGGACACCCAATACAGGCATACCCTTTTTTCTTTTCTTTTACGATGTAACAAATACTGAATGCAAGAATTGCCAGTATGATAAGTACAATAATAACATCTGCCATGTGAATCCTCCCTTTCAACTAATCAAGCGCATACTCTGCCTTCAGCTTCTTGTTCGCATGAATACACAGATATGTTATAAATGCTGCTATTATCAGCACTGCAATCAGTCCGCCAATAAAGCCTGCTCCAAGAGAACCTGTTGTAATTAATGTACCTGCCTGATATACCACAAATCCAATCACATAACCTGTCGCAAGCTGGAAACCGATTGCTCCGGCAAGCCACTTACCGGATTTCATTTCCGAATTCATAGCTCCAAGTGCCGCAAAGCATGGAGGTGTGAATAAATTGAACATCAGATAAGCAAGAGCCGCTACCTTTGTAAGTCCCATAATCGCTGCCACTTCACTGCCGCCTGACACAAGCGCCAATTCATCTGTATCAATAAAGTTAGTAATGCAGAATACTGTTGCAAGTGTACCAACGACATTTTCCTTTGCGATAAAACCTGTAATTGCTGCTGCGGCTAATTGCCAGCTTGCAAAGCCTACAACAGGAATAAGTAATACTGCAACTGGAGATGCAATCATCGCAAGAATGGAATCTGAACTGTCTTCTGCTGCCACTACAAAACCCGGTGTAAAAGTCGCCATAATCTGCACTACCATATTGCAGACAAGAATAATAGTTCCTGCTTTGATGATATATGCTTTTCCACGCTCAAGCATTGATTTGCAGGCAAACACAACAGACGGAACCTTGTATTCGGGAAGCTCCATAATAAAGAAACTCTTTCTGTATTTCATTCCTGTAATCTGCTTGATCAAAAGTGCTCCAAGAAGAATTAGTGCAATTCCCACAAAGTACATGACCGGTCCTACCCATTTTGAATCCGGGAAGAAAGCACCTGCAAAGAGTGCAATAACCGGAAGTTTCGCTCCACATGGCATAAATGTACAGAGCATCGCTGTTGCCCTGCGTTCTCTTTCATTCTTAATGGTACGGCACGCCATAATGGCAGGTACACCGCATCCGGTTCCGATGACCATAGGGATAACCGATTTTCCCGAAAGACCTACTCTCTTAAAAATCGGGTCAAGTACAACCGTTGCCCTTGCCATATAACCGCAATCCTCTAAGAGCGCAATCAGGAAATACATAACCATTACAAGCGGAAGGAAACCAACTACCGCTCCAACACCACCAATAATACCATCAACTAAAATCGCCTGCAAAATAGGAGAAGCATTTTCTACTTTACTCGCAACAAAGTTCTGAAATGTTTCAATCCAGCCTGTCAGAATATCTGCAAGCCATGTTCCAAGTGTTGACTGTGAAATATAAAACACAAGCCACATAACTGCCGCAAAGGTGATGAGTCCCCATACAGGATGAGTGACAATTATATCAATGGCATCATCCTTTGATTTTTCCTTTGTCAGTGTCTTTCTTACTTCCACCTTCGACACAATTTCATTTACAAAGGAGAATCTTTTTCTGTCCGCTTCCTCAACTTCTTTTTTGTCCGTAAGATCAATATTTCCCTGTATGTACGGAGCCTTCTGTCCCTTACCGGCTACACTTGTTGCAGCCTGCATAACTTCCCTTAATCCATTTCCGGTTGTGGATATTGTCTTAATGACAGGACATCCCAGTTTGTCTGACAATGCCTTCTCATCAATTTTCGTATCCTTTTTGGCATTAATATCGGTTTTGTTCAAAGCCACTACAACCGGTATTCCAAGCTCCAGAAGCTGTGTCGTAAAAAATAGACTTCTGCTCAAGTTAGTAGCATCTACAATATTGACAATAACATCTGGATGCTCGTTTTTTACATAAGAACTTGTAATGCTTTCCTCTGATGTAAAAGGAGACATGGAATACGCTCCCGGAAGATCCACTGCAACCAGTTCCTCTTCCCCTTCATAATAATTCTTTTTGACCGGATGCTCCTTTTTGTCAACCGTTACACCCGCCCAGTTTCCGACATGCTCACTGCGTCCGGTCAGGGCATTGTACATGGTTGTCTTGCCCGAGTTCGGATTGCCCGTCATTGCGATTCTCATTCTCATGCTTCCTCCCTTGTTATATTTTTCTTATTTTCATTAGCTTTCGCTAACTATTATGTATAAAATAATGCGGCTCACATCACCTATTACAAAGTAATACCTGCCGCTTATTTTTAACTATACCTCGATGGCATCAGAGAGCTGGCTGTCTATGTTATATCTGCCATCCTTAATGGACACCACCATTCCGCCATGTTTGCGTGAAATCACTGTGATTGGTTCTCCACTGTAACATCCAAGAGAAAACAAAAAAGCATTCAGTTCTTCATCCTTGGTATTGATACTGTTTACGATATATTCTTTTCCTTCCGTAGCATCTGTTAATTTCATACAAATCATCCTCTCCGATAAGAAGATTTCATACAACTTATCAAAATTACCGCTCTATAATTTTCGTTAGTCTTTTAAAACAATGTTTAGTGTATGCTATCTTTCATGTTTTGTCAATATTTTTTTCAATAAAAATATGTTTTTCCCAAATTTTGTTTACAGAGTTTTTTTCAAGTGTTATACTAACTTTAGTTATATTTTTCTAACATCAATAAGGAGAAAATGCTTAATATGAAACGAACTGAATCACAAGAGAATTATTTAGAAACCATTTTGCTGCTTAGTAAGAAAAAACCGGTTGTCCGTTCTGTAGACATTGCAAACGAATTAGGTTTTTCCAAGCCCAGTATCAGTATTGCCGTAAAAAATCTGAAAGAACATGAGTACATCACTGTTACTCCAGAAGGGTATATTTATCTCACACAGACAGGGTTTCAGATTGCCCAGAATGTCTATGAACGACATCAGGTTCTCACTGATGCCTTAATGAAATTAGGTGTTCCGGCTGAAACAGCCGAAGAAGATGCTTGCCGTATTGAACATATCATCAGCGATGCTACTTTTACTGCAATCAAAGAACATCTTCATACAAAATAGAGTTCTCAAATCATAGAAATGTGATTTGAGAACTCTATTTATAATGCAACTGCTAACTTATCCAAAGTACTGCCTTTCTCCATTCTCATGCAGTAATCTGCTGTGCATTTTCTAAACCGGTTAAATCGTTTCTCCGCCTCTCTTTCATCCCCATATACTTTCCATGTTCCAACAATTTTATAATTCTGAGCCTTATTCTCAATAAACCCTTTTACATCTTCTGGTGGATAACCTAAAAACAATCCTATTTCATGTGGAAACACTTCACATTCTCTTAATCGCTGAGCAAGGCACACAATACATCTTTCAGGATTTGATACCGGATATTTTAGATTTCTAAGCATTTCCAGCAAGTCCTCATTTGTAAAATCAACCTGTAAGCAATTCGGACGATATACATATATAAGCATTCTGTTCTTACTTTCCCTTAATGGAATTACACGAACCCCTTTGGGGGTCAATGATACATTTAACTGGCGAATTTCATCCATTGCTATTTCATGATTGACAAACTCGGCAGTAAACAAATTTCCTGTCTTTATTCCAGCCAGTGTCGGTGCGCTCTGCGAGACAAATAATTCCTCAGACATCTTATCCCTCTGCTATGAATAATTACATGTTCGCTAACGCTTTTCCAGCCTCCCTGCATTCATCGATAATTTCCTGAGACGGCTCATTATTAGCAATAATACCTTCGCCATTTAAAACGGTTGCGCCATCCGATGCAATACGATCTTCCCAGTCTTTCATCCATTGACCATCGCCCCAGCCATATGAGCCAAACAGTGCTATCGTTTTTCCGTTTATTTGACTATCTAAATCGCACATAAACGGCTCCATGCTTGCTTCTTCCAACTGTTCTGCACCCATAGACGGACAACCTAATGCAAGTGCCTTTGCTTTTTTCAGTTCTTCTATATCTGCCTCATCAACATTCCATACGGTAACCTCTGCACCATTTTCTTTCGCACCATCTGCAATTGCCATTGCCATTTCCTGTGTATTTCCTGTACCACTCCAATATACTACATATACATTACTCATTCTTTTCCCTCGCTTTCTGCTTTTAATTAGTTGTATCTAACTCAAGATAAATATAACTTACTTCATATCAAATGTCAATATTACTTATCAATAGTTTTTATCGTCAGCAAGCAGCAGAAACGGCATATCGAGCAAAATGCACATTCTATTCCACTTCGATGTTTTTTCCTTCTCCCTGCAAGGCATAGCAGATACTACGCCACTATGCCCTGCAAACACTTATTCTTACCTTTTAGCGAAAGGGCAGCTCTCTGTCCAGCTGTCTGCTTTCTTCTCTTGCCATACTCTATGATGCTGCCTGCTCCATGCCCTCCAATATCGCTTCTCTTATATCCTCGTATTATAAAGTAGTAGTGTTTATAGTCCCTCTCCAAGGACTGTATGCTATACTGTTGGAGATACTGTGGGTTGTTGCTTCACATCCTACCACTCGATGGTTTTAGAAAGGCTACAACCACAGTCTCTTTGTATATTTGTTAATCAGTTAGATACCGCATGACGGTTTATTTAGAACGAGGTTACAATCGCAAGGAGTACCTGTGGCTCTAAACAGTATCAAATTTATTCAACGGAGATTTCTTATGATTTACGTTGGAATTGATGTTGCCAAAGATAAGCACGACTGCTTTATTACAAACTCAGATGGTGAGGTATTATTCAAATCTTTTACCATATCTAACAATCGTGAGGGGTTTAAAACCTTATTTCAAAGAATTGGATCCGTATCAGATGATTTAACCAAAGCAAAAGTAGGACTGGAAGCCACCGGACACTACGATTACCGTTTATATAGCCGTTCAAAGAAATAATGTAAAACTGCCCCCTATTTTTCAACTTGTACCACAGATCTCGGTACAGTCAGGATCAATGCAAGTGCTTATTATCCCTCATTTTATCGAAACAGCAAGAAAGTAGGGACCAGTAATTATCTGAGGGTCATGCGCCTTAGAAAGATATGGGCAGGAGGGACATTTGCAGTTTTAAAACGGGAACATAAACTAAATAAAATCCAGAAAAGAGGCCTTCAGAAAGCAATCGAAGAATACCTCTTATCAGCAACGGCATTAAATCTAAAAAGGCTGGTAAAAGCGGTTTAGATAACCAAATTTACCAGCCTTTTGGAGTTGTTTATAGCATTTCAAAAAATACGAGAGCCTGAAAGTTTTCTATGACCTCATTATCCATTATAACATTTCTCGGTAGACCAGCTTTTCTAAAGTATGATAACCAGATATATACTGTAGAGATTATTCTTACTCCCGCCTACCGCCTTACAATTTATTTTCTAAAATCTTGTAATGCCATAAAGATTCCGGCTATATCATCTTCTTTCATCTCCTTTTCGTCTACCCCCATTTCATCACTTTTATAACGTTTACCCTCATTCTGATTTCCATATTCCTCTTCAAATCTATTCTGGTTTTGCTCCTCCAATATTTTCCGTACAAACTGCTCCAATTCCCGATAATCAATTCCCACAGAAGTATTCCCTCGATGCAATCCTCGACTCTCATACGCCAGCACCGCCCTCGCCAGATACTCCGCCTTCCCATGTCCCAGCCGGTTCAGTATCCCTGCCACCTTCACATGATCCGGATTTTCCCTGTTGAAGCCAATATTAAAGATAAACTCATTCTTCTTAGCCATAAACCTTACCTGCCCTTCTGCAGCCGGTAAAGAATCCCATACCCCTTTGCATTCGCCTGAAGTTCCGGAATAAAAATACTCTTTCCCACCTTTCCGGAGCTTCGGATATATCTCTCCAGCAAACTGGCACCACCACCCACAAAGACAACACATCCTGACTTCAGATCCATATTCCTCTCCCGCAGACTTCCCAGAAAATCCTCTGTAAAAGTTTCTGCCATCTCCTGCACAATCCGGACAATCCCCGGTTCATAATCAGTATCCTTACCCAGAATCATCTGATCCATGTCCGTCTCTTCCAGCAGCACATCATACTCTGCATTGATACGAGAAGAAATGCTGTTATACAGCTTAATCACACCATTATCCAGTGAATCACAGACCCCCAGATCCGGCTGCCCGTTCCGAAGCATCAGATAATCCAGCGTGAATCCTCCCAGATCGATGACAATTACCTTCACATACTCCTTCAGCTTCCCATAAATCGTCATCGCAGCCGCATAGTCCTGGGGAAATGCCACCACATCATTGATACAGAACGAATATCGTTTTCCCCGATAAGTGACATTCTGAATCTCATCACGGCTCAGATATTTTTCAAACTTCCGATACAATCCCCCATAATGTTTCGGCGGCAGCCCTACTGGCAGGTTGACCTGAATCAGCCGGTCAGACAGATTCTCCCGCTCCAACTCCTTTACAATCGAAAATAAGGTCAGATAAAAGAATCTCTCATCCTGTGTCTTATCTCTCTGGTAAGGAATCCTCTGCCCTGTAAGTGCATAATATTTTCCCTGGTAACTCATATAATCTCCGAATGGCGGCTGTTTCTCACTGACAGTCAGACCGGAGGTAAAAATAAGGTTTTCCGTTTTCATGTTGCGGTTTCCATGATCGATAGCAATGTTTTTTTCCTGATACATAATATAAATCTCCTTTACGTTTTTCTATCTATACGGATGAAATACGCAAACACCAACAAATATGCGCAAAAAAACCGGACCTCTATCAAAGAAGTCCGGTTCCTGCTTTTCTCTGCTTTTCAGATTCTTCCTTCTTCTTCAGGGCATACAGATAATCATCTACCCCTTTTCGCTTTTCTTTCCAGATTCCCTTTTCATTCATATCCCAGGTAAGGCTGCTACTCTCCAGACCGTTCTCTTCACAAAGCCGATACAGATTTCTGCAGCCCCGCTGGATATTATCCAGTTTAATCTTTTTCCTGGGACAGTCTATGCTTCCAAAACCATTTTCTCTAAGTTCACACTTACTGCAGACCTCCTCTTTATAATCACGCCTGCATAGAACCGGCAAATGTTTGTCCATATCATAAGCCTCATAAATCTTCTTTGTCCCTGTCTGTTTCAACCGCTCCAGCACCGGAGAAAGATTCCCATACAGATTAACTCCTGCAACAGCTGCAAAGGTTCTTCCAGACAAATAATGAGATAAATCTGCTTTTAAAGGCCCTTCTGTCACAAATACACACGCCTGGCCTTCCTGACCAACGAAATGCACCGGACTTCCTGAAGTGATTCCCTGCTGATAATTAGCACTGGAAAACCAGACATACTTTCTGCCGTCATAAGGATGGTCCAGCCGGATCTGCATCGCTGTAATCAATCCATCCATATTTCTGACAGGAACCAGAAAACCTGCGTTCTTAGCGCTGAAATTGACCGTCCACCTTCCCTCCTTATCCTGATAAAAGCCAGGTACTCCCTGTAAAGTACAGCCAGCCTTCAAAAGTCTCTCTGCCAGCTTTCGATACCCAAATACAAGGGTACTCTTATAGCCGTTTTCCTCAATCTTTTCCTCTGAAAAACCACGTTCCAACAGATTTGTTCGATGACTTTCTGCCAAAGGAAGCATTTCCAGCATCCGTGTATAGGTTTTATTACACGCTTCTATTCCTGCCGCTTCTGCCTGTGGTATTTCCGGAATCTTCTGTTCCACTTTTTTCGCCTGTATCTTATATGGTTTTTTCTCAGTCTCCCTTCCCAGTAATTCTTTAATCTCACTGCAGGCTGTTCCATGATCCACATGGTACAGTTTCCCATACAAGTCCAGCATTCCCCCTGACTCTCCGCACCGGTTACAGCGGAATACATTCTTTTTTAGATTCAGATTCATTTTTCCCTTTTCATCCTGACAAAAAGGGCAGTATGCCTCCCAGCTGATACTTCCTCTGCGTTTTATCTGCAGCCCGACCAGGCCTGCAACATCCGCCATATTAAATGGTAAATCCTCTCTCACGAATATTGCCTCCTTTTTTCAGAAGCAGCCTGTGTAGCTCAGGCTGCTTCTGAGTTTACCGTAAGGTTTATGCTGCGTTCTGTGCCGCATCCAGAAGGTATTTTGCCGCTGCACGAAGCAGATTATCCGGCCCCTTATAATCATTGACATACCAGTTCAGGGACTGCGGCTTTTCAAGCGCAAGCTGTCCCAGAGTCTTGCCTTTGTAAAAACCGGCACTGATTACCACTGCAACTGCCATTTCCTGGTTCAGCATTTTATAGATCTGTTCAACCGGTTGCTCTCTCTGGATATTAGAAAGAGCTCCCTGCACCATTGCCTGGCGATCCCGAACCGGGTTCTGCGAACTCTGCAGCGGATTCTGAGGTCGATTCTGGGTTTGACTCTGTACCGGCTTCTGTACTGAACCTGCACTGCCTCCGCCAGCCATCTGCATTGCCGGCGGAATGGAGCCGGCAGTATTTACTGCAGTTGTATCTGCATACTGCTGGTTCTCATTCTGATCCATGTAATCACGGATATCATACTGCCCCGGAAGCTGAACTTCTTCATCTGGCACAGCTCCAGTTTTCATTTCCTGAAAAGTACCGGCATCCTGAACGTTTTCTGTGCCAGCATCTGCAAAATGCTCAATCCCGGCATCTACAATCGCCGGATCAGTCTCTCCTTCCAGATCTGCAAACTGAAGTCCAAAGCCTGCATCCGCCAACGCACGTCCTACAGCCGCCGTTTCTGCCAATTCCACATATTTATTTCCAAACTGGTCATCCCCGGTCAGATACTTCTGGGCCAGTGCATTGGCAATGAAACTCTCCTCCGGATCATTTCGATCCAGATATACCTTAGCCTCCACAATCGCTACCTGATCTGTTAATTTTATTAACTTCTTTACAATCTTTCCATTGGGGTACTTCAGGCGGAACCACAATTTACGGTACACCACATCCAGATAATATTTCACACCCTGTCCATCTCCGGCCAGTTGGCGCATATATTTTCTGGGATCAAAACCTTCCACCTGATTCAGTTCCTGAATCCCCTGGATACTCTCATACATACTTCCCTGATTCAATATCTGCTCACTCATTCTTGTTCTTCTCCTCTCTGAAAGGCAGATTCCTATGTACCATAAAGACAGTTCTTCTGCCGAATACTTGAAATTAAAAATTCATTGCAATCTGTTCATATTTCGTTCTGTCCGCGTCCGGCAAAGGTACAATCTTTTCCCTGCTTTCCAGTGCATACCGTTCTTTCAAGATCATTTCTCCTAACCTTGTATTCCGCTTATCACTCTCAGTGTTGTGGACAGCCCTGTAAACCGCCTGCTTACTTCCCACTAAAATCAGCTTTACTTTGGCTCTGGTGATTGCTGTGTAAAGAATATTCCTGCGTAGCATCTTATAAAACATCGGCATCCACGGCAAAATCACCACGGAATATTCACTTCCCTGGCTTTTGTGTACCGTCGTGGCATATGCGTGTTCTATCATCTCCATATCTTCACTGGAATATTCCACGCACCGGTTATCCGGAAATTCAATTCGAGACACTTCCAGGTTATCCTCATCCAGATAAATTCCTGTGATAAATCCCGTGTCCCCATTACTGATCTCATTTTTATTCTTGTTATGGATAACCTTGTCCTTCTCACGGAAAATTCTGCCCCGCACTTTCATTTCTGCTTTTCCAGGCATTTTCGGATTCACCAGATTCCAAAGCCGCTCATTCAAAGCGTTGACACTGACCGCACCGCTCTTCCGATAAGGCGTCAGCACCTGAACCTGATCGATTCCCAACTCTGCTGTCATCCTCCTGTACTCTCTCTCGACGATCTCTGCCGCACACTCTGCATTATCTGCAGGTAAAAACACAAAATCTTCTCCATATTCCAGAGCTGCACTGTTATTTAACATTTTATAAGCATTTGCGGCAATCAGGCTTCCTTTTCCCTGACGGAAAATCTGATCCAATACAGTAACCGGTACGGCTCCGCACTGAATCAATTCCCGGAACACATTTCCCGGTCCCACACTGGAAAGCTGGTTCACATCTCCAATCAGAACTACTCGTGTTCCTCTTTTTATCCGGGTAAAAAACTCATAGGCCAGCCTCATATCCACCATGGACATCTCATCCACCAGGATCAAATCTGCTTCCAGAAAATCACATGATTCAGATTCCATTTCCTCACTGACCAGTCCCAGGGCGGAATGCATGGTGCTGGCATCCGTACAGCCTGTACACTCTGCCATCCGTCTGCTGGCCCTGCCTGTGGGAGCCATCAGTAATACAGAACCTCCTCTCAGCTTTTCATGGATATAAAGAATCACTTTTTCAACTGTGGTTTTTCCGGTTCCCGGCCCGCCTGTAATAATAGTAAACAGAAACGAAAACGCATTTTTCACTGCCTCTTTCTGCTTTGCAGCCAGACAGATTCCCAGTTCCTCCTGTGCTTTGGAAAGGAATTCTTCCAGCTGTTCCGGCTCCTTTTCCTTCTGCATCAAAAGAGCTGCCAATGCTTTGGCCGCTTCATGCTCATACCGATAATACTTTTCGGCATATAACACTCCACTTTCAAAATGCAGCTTTCCTGCCTCAACCATCTTATAGACAGACTGGGCAATCTCCAGCTCTGTGACCGTCCCCTTTTCGTATCCATAATTCAGTTTTTCATAGACTTTTTCCTGAAATAGTAGTTTTTCCTGGAACAAATGTCCTTCCTGATTCTCCTGCTCCATACAGTATTCAATACATCCCTCAATCCTCATGGGATCTTTGGGACTGCAGCCGGTTTTCCTGGCAATCTCATCCACAGTCAAAAATCCGAATCCGGAAATCTGGCAAAGTGAAAAAGGCTGGTTCTGTACTATCTCCAATGCCTCATTGCCAAAAGTTTCATATATCTTCCGAATTTTCTTCGGTGTGATCTGAAATGGGGATAAGAATGCCGCAAGGTCACGGAGCATATGCTCTCCCTGATAAGATGTCAGGATTCCTTCCAGCTTTTTAGGCGTAATCCCCTTAATCTCCAGTAAACTGTCCGGATAATAATCCAAAATCTCAAAGGTTCTTATTCCAAACCGCCCTACAATCTGCTCCGCCATCTTCGGTCCAATTCCTCTTATCATTCCGGAAGACAGATAGGAACGGATTCCTTCTTCTGTCTGAGGTCTGATTTCTGTAAAGGATTCTACAGAAAGCTGAAGACCATATTTAGACTTTACCCATCTTCCATTCAATTCTACCTCCTGATCTTTCTTAGCAGGAAGTTCTGTACCAACTGCAGTAAAAATGAACCGGTCTTCTCCTCTGTATTTATTTCTGGCTCCTTCCGGAACCTCTGGGTCTTCGGTTGAATAACAAAGTACACAGTAGCCATCATTCTCATTCCGAAACCTTGTTTCCTCATATCTGCATCTCATTTTTTCTCTCCTGTTTCCGATATGTGCTGATATAGAATCCCCTCCGATTTTCTCTATAAAAATAAATCGGAATCTGCTTCTTTTCAGCTGCCTCTATTTCCTTTTTCATCCCGCTGCTGATCACATCCCCACACACAATCAAACCGTCACACCAGCTTAAAAGCACCTGACCGATTGCCAGTCCAAGGCTTCTTTCCCTCTGGCTCTGATCATCTAACAGTTCCGGAAGATATGCATGGGGTGCAATGGCTCTGCAGGAAAAGGACTGGCTGATGCTCTCCATGTAATGTCTCGCCTGCAGCATATTCTTCTGTATTTCTTCTTTTGTAGATGCTGACAGCGGAGAGCAGATATAGTACATTCCTTTTTTCAACATTTACGCTGCTCCTCTCTTCACTGAAAAGCGCCTGCTTTCCGAAACAGTCACATAATCATCATAGATATCCGGATGATGGAGCTTCAGCCGCTCCAGATTTTTCTTATCAATTCCTGTCCGGTAAACCGGATTATAAGAAATAATATAGGATTCTGCAGTACCCTGCAGATGGGCCTTGCAGTTTACACCCATTGCTTCCACCACCTTACAGTAGGCAGTTTTCATCTCTGTCTCCAGGCGCTTTGCCTCTGCATCAATCTCACTCTTTTTATCCTTCAGTTCCAGATAACGCTCTACAAAACTCAAATAGCTGCTTCCCAGCTTGATTGCATCATTATCAGGCTCTGCCGGCCCGCAGAATTTCCGGATGCTTTCCAGAACCAGATCCGGCTTTTCTATATAAGGCGGCTCTGTTCTCTTCAGGATATTCTCCATCCAGAAATTCTCCTCTTCTGCAATCAGATCTGCTTCACTGTCAAGATCCCTGTCCATTCTGCGGATAATGAATTCATCTTCATTGTTGCCGTAAAGGCAGGCAAAATACACTACATTCAGATTTACCACCGACATATAATGCCTTCCCTGATACTCATAATTGACCGGGACAGAATTGTTGGCCCATTTATCCTGGCAATGGTAATTCGTAGTCTTGCATTCCAAAATACCAAAGGTTCCATCCGGAAATTCAATAAAGAAATCCACATCTGCCACCATAAAGGGATATAACGGATGTCGGAACATCTTGCGGATCGGGAATACGGTAAGACCTGTTTTTGCCGAAAAAATCTGCGCCACCAGATCCTCCAGACGGTGTCCTACCTCTTTGGCTACCCAGTTGGATTCTTCCTCTTCCAAAACCGATTTGATTCCCAGCTTATCATAATACAAATCCCTCTTGGTACAGAACGGTGACTGCCCCATAATAGCAGCCGCATCCGATCCGCCGATTCCCTTGCGCCGATAATTCAGCCACTCTTCTTCCGTAAGTCCTTCTGTGCTTACCAGTACCTCCGGCTGATAATTTAAGTTCAAACTCATAAGCTTTATTCTCCTTTCCAAACGCAGAAAGACGGATATAACATCCGCCTTCCCGCTTTTTCCCTAAACTATAGCAACATTTTTATCATTCCACTCTCTGAATCTCTTTCTTTTTCCAGTCATACAGATATACACTGTCTGACAAAACATCTTCTTCTGGCACTTCATTTCGATTGATCTCCATAACCATCTCCCTCATATCTTTAAAATCCATCCCCTTCTCATGCTTTAACAAAAGAACTTCATGGATACTGGATGGAAGTATTACCACATTGCATCCCTGGCTCTTCGCAAAATCTTCCAGAGCGGAATCGTACAGCATACAGGAAGCTCCGAAGGTCTGACTACGATTTGTCATCACATACAGCGCAGGAGCATCCTTTGCCATCTCCTTGATTAAGAAGACATCTTCTTCATCTATTTCTTCTCCATGCTCCAGAATACCTTCCAAAAGAACATTCTTCAATGTATGCACACATACCGGAAACTGTCTCTCCATATTCTGTCTGGCAATTTTAAATAATTCCTCTTCTGTAATCTTCCAGTCTGCCAGATTGTAATTAAAGATTTTTGTTGTCATTACCCCATCCGGGTTACTGTCAATAACAATATAAAATACAATTGCCAAATCCAGATAACGGATATATGGTCTTTCAGCAAGTTCCTCTTTATTGGCATCATAATTTACCAGCTTAAACCGGATTAAATTCTTAAGATTTCCCAGATTATGGAGGTTAAAACTTTCTGCCCATTTCATCAAAGGCATTGGAATCGACTCCAACATACTTTCTGCAATCTGATGAGCCACCGTTTCTACATCTATATTTCTCTGAAAATACTCTTCCAGATAGAATGTGCGGCCAATTTTTTCATTTCTTTCTCTGACCGTAATTCCCAAACGCTCGCAATGATTGTTTTTCATCGTCTTCTGTATCTGCACCTCATAATCTTCACCCAGCAGTTTCTGAACCTCCTGGCAAGTCTTCATTACTCTGCAATCCATATTCTCGTTCATCATCTTTCCTCCTCTACCATTTCACTTCCTGAGCCAGATCATAATCCTTCCAGTTTATGCCCAGTGCTCTTGCTATTTTTTCTTCCATCTTCGTAATTCTGCTTCCTGATTCGCCCTCAGTCTCCAACATAAAAATCACCTCTGATATCCCATAATAAAGCTCATGGGCTGTACAGGGGTCTTCTCCATACTGTGATTTAAACATATCGGCAGCTTCCATCGCATATCTCTTTGGTACGTCCAGACGCTTCATAACCCCTACCATACAGTTAATCGGATGATAAATCGGAATCATCAGAAGCCTGGACAGCTTTCCTACTGCCAGCTGATACTTTCCATACGTCAGCTTCAACTGCTCCTCAAACTTCTGAAGCGTTGCTCCATTCTTGTGTTCCAATCGCAGCGGATCGCCCAGTGCAATGGATTTCTTACCTGCACCGAACATCAGCATCGGATAGATATTTACTCCACTGTCGCCTGTATTGGAAGTCGTTACCCGAATGACCGGCTTTAATTCCATATCCGTCGGATTCAGTCCATAAGCAGCCAGTTCCGCCTTGTAGACAGAAAGAAGTTTTTCTTCCCCACCGATTTCCCAGATTGCGGAAGCCCTTGTATGATCGTAAAATCCTCCCAGATAAGAACAGCCTGGAAATGTCTTCTGCAGATACTCTACCGACATGGCAAAAATCTGTTCCATATCAAGAACTGCATAATCATGACCATCACCGCCCAGCACCGCTGATACTTTCCCAGCTGAAAACCGGAGCAGTGCGTCCCCTTTTGCGACCTTCAGACAATCATTCAGGATTCTGGCATATACATTCTTATCCACCTTTCTAAGCGCTGGCCCGGATATTCCTGCCCGGTTTAAAATAGACTGGATTGCACAGCTTCTTACCGGATAATACTGCCGCTTTACCTTCAGCAGCATCCCTGTATTCTGCAGGGTGTCCTCCAAAATTCCAGGATCCTGCCCATTTCTGTCATACTGCTCCTGCAGCTCTCCTGCGATTTTACTGTCTGCCTCAAAAGCGATCAACCGCAGATCCTTTGACCTTCTTCTGTCCCAGGAAGATACGCGGCCTATCTGCTTTAAAAAGGCCATAAAATCTTCCTGCTTTGCAAACATGGTTTCAAACCCGTCTGCATACATTCTTGCTTCATTCATTTCTTCATGCCACCTTTCTTTTCATTTTTCCAGCGCTCTATGCGAACCCTTTCAGGTATTTCTGGCAACAAAAAAGGAAAGACACCCGATTTCTCTGTTCTGTCTTTCCCGACAACGTATGGAAGTATCCACAAAATCACCTGTCCAGACTACGGTTATCCACCTCCTGAACTAAAAAAAGTGCCAAAAGTATGCCATATCCATCTATGGCTCTCCTTTGACACTCATTTCCATCTTAAACAACGTGTGATGCCACATCAGGCATATCACAAAAATCAATTACAGCTTCATACTACCACAATATCTTGATTATTGTCAACGCAAATAAACTAAATATGGATTTTTAAAATATTTTCAAGTAAATAGAAACTCCCATATCCTTATTCATCAAATTGCTGTTTCAAAACGATGCAGACCGCGATTGAACGAACTTTGACAACTCAATAGCATACACTCACATGAATACAGGTTCCCCGGACAGCACCCACTGCCTTTGGATCAAATGTACACCGTACAGCCTTTACGCGGCCGGGAAGGGCGCAGGAAGCGGTGTGGGAAGGTATGTGGTTCTTTCACACAATAATAACCGCGGAGGTGATTCTTATAATAACAAAAAAACAACTGGATCTCTGCCAATATGACGATTTCAGGAAGTACAGCATAGAAGAAATTTCTCAGATGCTGGGAATTGGAAAAACAAAAACAAGAGAGTTGCTGCAGAGCCGATTGCTTCCTGTAACCAAGGTGGGACGTGATTACTTTACCTCTCCCCAGGCAATTCAGGAATTTCTGAAAAAAAACATTGGAAAAGAACTTTATTTTTAAAGTTGTCAACAGACCCTAACCATACTATAATAACTCTACAATAGTTGACAGCTCTGCGGATAAGGTATTTCTTATTCCGAAAGGAGCTTATATGACACAAGAGAAAAAAGCAAAACCCCGGCGTGGCAAAGGAGAAGGAACTGTTTTTAAAAATAAGCGGGGAACCTGGACTTCCAGATATAAAGGCAAAGAATTTACAGGAAAGACCAAGGCAGAAGCAGTCGCCAAACGTGATGAGTACAAACTATTGATCCTGACCGGTGCAGATGCTTCAGCAAAATTAACAGTTGCAGAATATGGTAAAAAGTATCTTTACTACAAAGAACAGCAGGTAAAAAGAAAAAAATTAAAGAATACCACCTATGACCGGCTGGAAAGAACTTTTACGAATCAAATTCTCAGCAGCGAAATTGCGAATACCTTGATGTCGAATCTGGAAGGCACAGCAATTCAGGATGCCATTGATGATATGTCGGAGGAATTAAGCTTTTCTACCATCAAAAAAGCATATCTCTTTCTTCAGGCAATGATTGGCTATGGAAAAAACATTAAGGATTTTCCTGATGATTATGACCCTCTTTCTATGGTTGAACTGCCTGACGAAACCGCTCTGAATGTAAAAACCAAGGAGATAGAGATTATTCCTGATGAATCACTGGACATTCTAAAAAAGGTTGCGATGGAACTCAAGCCCGACGGCTCACTTGCCTATCGCTACGATCCTCTTATCATCTTCGGTTTGAATACCGGACTTAGAGAGGGAGAGTTACTGGCACTTTCCAAAAAGGAAATCAATATGTTAAACGGTCGGCGTTGTTACCATGTATCCGAAACTGTCAGTACAGTAAACAATCGGGACAAGGATCCAAAGACTAAAACAAAACGGATCTTAACACCGCCAAAGTACCCCCGCAGTGTGCGCAATGTTCCTTTAAACAAAGAGGCAGATGCCTGCCTGCAGATTATGTTAGATACTTACGGAGACCATAAGTTCCGGAATGATCTAATCGTAGCAACGCAAAACGGGAAGCTGCCAACATCCCGCAACATTCAGACAAGTTTCGACCGCATCCTGAAAAAAGCCGGATTGCCACATTATGGTACACATGCCCTGCGTCACACATTTGCTACACGCCTTCTCCGTAAAACGCAAAGTCACCAGGAAATCAAGGCTGTTGCGGAGTTACTGGGTGATGATTACCATGTTGTTGTCAAAACTTATCTGCATACCGAAGAGGAAGGAAAAAGTACATTGGTAGATTTGATTGCTTAAAAAATCTCCACCTTATCTCCACCTTATGGAACAAATTTATATGGTTTTAAACGATTTTAAACGACACTTGAAAAAATCAGAAAGATTGAGAAATGAATAAGAAAATGAGCATAAGGCAAGGGTCTAAAATTGCTCCCCTCAATTTTTGGCAAGAAAAAAACCTTGAAATATCAAGGTTTCTTGAGAGGCGCAGACCGGATTTGAACCGGTGGATCGAGGTGTTGCAGACCTATGCCTTACCACTTGGCTACTGCGCCGTATTTAATTTTTATGGCTTGAAATAACTGCTTAGTAAGGTGTTGCAGACCATTGCCTTACCACTTGGCTACTACGCCTTACTTAATTTTATTATATGCTGAACAACTTCAAAAAATGACTCCGACGGGAATCGAACCCGTGTTACCGCCGTGAAAGGGCGATGTCTTAACCGCTTGACCACGGAGCCTCTTTTCCTTTTTGGATTCCCTTCTCCAGGTCTCCTCTGTGGAGATTCCTCTCCTTCTTTCGCTCCTCCGGACTTAAGCCTTCACAGCACCTCCCCGAGTAGGGCTCGAACCTACAACAACTCGGTTAACAGCCGAGTGCTCTACCATTGAGCTATCGAGGACTATCTCTTTCCTCTACATCTCTCTATAACCAGATGTATGAACCCATACCCTCAAAACCGAACATTGAATCTAATCTCTTCTCTCTCCAAAACCTGCTTCTTTCAGGATAAGCCCTCGACCGATTAGTACTGGTCAGCTACATACATTACTGCACTTCCACCTCCAGCCTATCTACCTCATACTCTCTAAGGGGTCTTACTTATTGGGATATCTCATCTTGAGGGGGGCTTCACGCTTAGATGCCTTCAGCGTTTATCCCTGCCGGACTTGGCTACTCTGCCATGACGTTGGTCGTCAACAGATACACCAGCGGTCCGTCCATCCCGGTCCTCTCGTACTAAGGACAGCTCCTCTCAAATATCCTCCGCCTGCGCCGGATAGGGACCGAACTGTCTCACGACGTTCTGAACCCAGCTCGCGTACCGCTTTAATGGGCGAACAGCCCAACCCTTGGGACCTACTTCAGCCCCAGGATGCGATGAGCCGACATCGAGGTGCCAAACCACTCCGTCGATGTGAACTCTTGGGAGTGATAAGCCTGTTATCCCCAGGGTAGCTTTTATCCGTTGAGCGATGGCAATCCCACTTTATACCACCGGATCACTAAGTCCTACTTTCGTACCTGCTCCACCCGTCGGTGTCGCAGTCAAGCTCCCTTCTGCCTTTGCACTCTTCGAATGGTTTCCAACCATTCTGAGGGAACCTTTGAGCGCCTCCGATACCCTTTCGGAGGCGACCGCCCCAGTCAAACTCCCCGCCAGACATTGTCCCCCGCCCGGGTCACGGGCGCAGGTTAGAAATCCAATGCTGCAAGGGTGGTATCCCAACATTGACTCCATGATTACTGGCGTAATCACTTCTCTGTCTCCCACCTATCCTGTACATACAGCATCGAATCCCAGTATCAAGCTGGAGTAAAGCTCCATGGGGTCTTTCCGTCCTGGCGCAGGTAACCAGCATCTTCACTGGTATTTCAATTTCACCGGGTGCATTGTTGAGACAGTGCCCAAATCATTACGCCTTTCGTGCGGGTCGGAACTTACCCGACAAGGAATTTCGCTACCTTAGGACCGTTATAGTTACGGCCGCCGTTTACTGGGGCTT
>OCAS01000033.1_pt1 | contig 170357 bp, 171 predicted proteins | sample 1550751 | NCBI WGS metagenome assembly OCAS01 (sample SAMEA2580301, study PRJEB22360) | human gut metagenome | biome: human gut; feature: human-associated habitat; material: faeces | place: Denmark | collected 2008/2010
CAAGAAGTCAGATAAAGTTTTGAAGAGCTGCTGTTTTGTCAGCAACGTTGATAATTTTATCATCGCTCCAGACAAATGTCAACAGGTTTTTTTACTTTTTTTTAAACTTAAATTGCAACCCTTTTTTGAACTATTTTTTTGTATCTATTTTAATACAATCCAATCCTCTCCTTTTGTCAACTTCTTTTAACTCTCTATTATTCTTCCTTATATAATTCATTTGCCGTCCGGTATCCAAAAAGCCGCCTTGGCATATTATTCATCCAGTCTTCCACATACTTGACTTTCTCTTCCGGCTGATTCTTTATATACTTTCCTTTTTTATAATGCCTGCGTATAAGCCTGTTATTAATCTCGTTGCTCCCTCTTTCATATGAAGCATATGGATGAGCATAATACACCAAAAATTTATCATTCTCTTCAAATTCATATAATCTTGAAAACCCTAATCCGTTATCACTTGTAATAGTCCGGAATACTCCTCTGGGCATTTCCTCAAGAATATCTTCCACTTCTTTTACAAACTGCGCTGTTCTTCCCTTCTCCTTTTTCAGCTTACTGCTTACTTTTCGGCGGATATCTCATTTGTGCCGCCTTTCATCTGCGACACCGTTCCTCTCCTTAGTTCAATTCTTATTGTATTGCTTGCCCTTCCAAGTTTTTTCCCTATTGCATATGCTGAACAGCCCATTCCATGTAATTTTGCAATCCTCCTACAAGGAACGAAAAATCAAAAGAATTTTAAAATTTCATCTGTAATTTCCACTAGATTATATTCAAGATTTGGATGATGACTTAATAAAATTAACTGCTCTTTTTCTTTCTGTGTCAGTTTCTTATCTTTTAAGTCCATCCGCAGGCTTCTCCATGGGGAATTGATATTGAGATATTGACACGGTCAGCTCCGGATCAATCACAGCATATTGCGGATAAAAACTATCCGAAGCAATGAGGGCTTTTTTCCCTTCCTTTGGCAGAAGTTGTGCAAGCTGATCTACCTCCTCGACATCCGGGTTCGGTGAAAACTTTGTAAAACTTCCTACCAATTTCCAGCGCTTCTGCAAAGTTAATATAAGCATTTGGACTGGTATAAGTATCCCGGTTCGGCATACGGCATTCTGCGCAGCCAGACACGCTGTAATCGTATGCTTCCTCAAAAGCAGCACCTTTCGAAAGCAGGATTGGCACTACTTCTTCGTCATTGATTAATTTCGGGAATCCAGCCCCGTCTTTAATGGTTTTGGCTACTTCATACAGATACCGTTTTGGCCTTCCTGTATGAATTCTTGCTGCCAAATCTGGATAATTTAATGGAAATTCTCGTTTCGATTTCAATAAAATATATGTCAATTCATTGACTGCATCATAACCCTGTTTTGTAACTCCCCCAATGGGCATATCCTTCATTGAAGGATCCTCCAGCTTCAGAAAGATATAAATCAACAAACTGAGCCATAGAAACCCACATACATTCAAATAACTCCTGCACTTCATCGTCAGTAATAATGCCGGCCTTTTTATCTTTCAAATAAAATGAATATAAATATTGATCCATTCTTCCATTCGAGATAATCGTTCCAGTTTTTTGCTCCACTCTTGAGAACATCTGTGTAAACCACTGCGCCTGCATTGCTTCATAAAAAGTTCTTGGCGGATTTTTGGGAACATAGTGGCAGGTCTCTGCAATTTTTAATAATTCCACCTTTCTTTTTGGATCTTTTTCTTCTTGGGCTAATTTTTCTGCAAGATCACCATGGCGGTCTGCCCATAAAATTATGGCATCACAGGTAATTATCACAGACTGTAAAAATGGAAGTTTTTCTGTATAGTCCACCGGACTATATTCGTCTAACTCTGAGAGTCTCTCCTCCGCTTCTTTTTTCAGTCCTAAAAATCCTTTTTCTAACACAACCTCGTAATCATGTACCCACTGAAGAGAAGATCGAAAAGATGCTGTTTCATTCACAATATATCTTGATGTAAGTTCTTTATCCTGATTATATGTTAATTTTGTTGTTTCCTTTGTAAATGACTTGGCAAGATCCTCATGGAATGTTTTTCCTACCCAGTATGGGGCAATTTCTTCAGACACGATTTTGGCGTCTTCTTCTGAAATGCTGAATGGAGAAATTGTCCGCGTCGGCAATGTCTCAATTGCTTCCCCTAATGTGTTTCCATCTAATTCCGGATAAAGGATTCCGTAGCGTCCCTGTTTTCCACTCCTTCCAACGAGCAGTTGATCATCGTCAATATAGACCGTTGCATGTTTGACATAATGCATCAATGCTTTTGCCCATCTTAAGATTAAAGGTTCTCCTTCTGTTTCCTGAAAAGATTGTGTAAAATACAAACCTCTTTCAATATCAATTTGTGGTTTTTCTCCTCGAATACGACTCAAAATTTTTGTCGCACGATTTTCATGGATGAATGCTGGTTTTTTTTCCTCGATTTCATATTGAATCCGCTGTTCCTGCGGTGATACTACTTTTTTCATTGTCTTTCCTCCTAAAATTACAAAATATAAAACCAGAGGTTGCAAGAATCAAGCAATTTTGCTTGATTCTTGCAACCTCTGGTTTTCCAGTCAGTTTTTTCTCTATATAATATATTATGATATTGCATTTTTAAGCTGTTTCAATGCCTGCCAAAGGACTTTCCTCGCGCACGCAATATTAATACGCTTAAATCCTTCTCCTTCCGGGCCAAGCATTGAAGCTTGATCCAGCCATAATCCAGCTTGATTTACGATCAAATCTTCTCTTTCTTTTTTATGAAGTCCTAATTCTCGAAAATCCAACCAGACTAAATAGGTCCCTTCAGGTTCGATCACTCGGATATTAGGAAGATTTACTTCTACATAATCTTTTAAAAATATTTCTTTCGTTTCGGAATTTTCTGCGGAGTTTCTGATTGGATATAAGATGCATATATCCAAAATTTATAAAATCACTGTGAATTTCATCTAATTCCCATTCTCTCCAAACACGTCCCGTTGGATTCTGTGGACTACAGAATAGAAAAAATTTTACTCGATTTGACACAATCTTTCTTTCAAAATCCTCAAAATCAATCTCATAATGATCTCCTTCGTTTGTAAAAGCTCTAACTGCAGCAGCCAAAGCAAAAACAACACCTGGTGTTTTTACAATCCAATTCCTTTCAATCTTCCATTGAAAATGTTCCTGATACCATTTTACCACTGCATCTGCATATTCCTTATCAGATTCCGAATATCCCAATATGCCATGCTGTATTCTTTCCTCTAATGCTTCAAGAATCTCTGGAGCCGTCTGAAAATCCATATCAGCAACCCTAATGGTAAGATACCTTCCGGCTTGCCAAGTCTTTTGGCAAAATCATATTTTATAGACATTGCATTCTGACGGTTTATTACCATGTCAAAATCGTACTTCATTGTCTTCCTCCAATCAATGATTAAGTCTTACCTTTTCCTTCTTTTCTATCTGAATAATTCTTCCATCTTGTACAATCACAGTAACAGAGCCAAATCGAATATCTTCAATGAATTCTTTAATTTTTAGTAAATCTTCTTTTGTTACCTTTGCTTCTCCCATAATAACTCCTTAACGACACAAAATTGTTCATTAAATATAATACATATTCTGCCCATCTTGATTATATTCGAAATAATTTCTTTCTAAATCTTCTAATGTTAAATTTTTTAAAGTTCCCTTCGATTTTGCATTAATTTTATCAATAATCTCTTTTTGTATCACCAGTGAAATTATATTTTCTTCATTATCATTTGAGATATCCTCCCCGAGGTCCTTTCATTCCCTTTATGATACCCACGCTCCTGAGATTTCCAAAAATTTATTCCAAATACTGAGAAGGATTCTCATTTCTTTTTACCAGACTTCCCAAGGATACTTGACTATCTTTAAAATTAATTGCTAAAGCTTTCAAAGCATACCTACTTTTTTGAATATTTTATAAATTTTTTCAGCCATGTCTTCAACATCAATCTTTTGTTTTCCAGCCATTTGTATACTAAATATCCAATCATTGCTGTATAGAAAAACAACCAAAGATGCAGAATTTTTCTTACAAACCTCTGGTTGTCCAGTCAGCACTATACTATATGAATGGGGCTCGAAACTTATACCTTATCGCGCGGAGCGCGTCCACCCGAAGGGTATAAAATACGGTGTGCCCTGCGGGTATATAATTTCAGCCATTTTTTAGTTTCCGCCAAATAACGGCGTGGATAAATAACGGTCACCAGAATCAGGAAGCAAAACTACAATTGTCTTCCCTTTATTTTCCGGTCTGGCTGCCAGTTCTTTTGCAGCTTTTAATGCTGCCCCGGAAGAAATTCCAACTAAAATACCTTCAGTGACTGCAAATGCTTTCCCTTCTGTAAATGCATCTTCATTTTCCACAGTAATAATTTCGTCATATACTTTTGTATTTAATATATCTGGCACAAATCCAGCACCAATTCCCTGAATTTTATGAGGTCCCGGAGTACCTTTGGATAATACCGGACTGCTTTCAGGCTCAACTGCTACAATTTTCACATCTGGATTCTGTGATTTTAAATACTCTCCAACACCAGTCACTGTTCCTCCTGTTCCTACACCGGCGACAAAAATATCAACTTTTCCATCTGTCTGATCCCAAATTTCCGGACCCGTCGTTTCTTTATGAACTTTTGGATTTGCAGGATTCACAAACTGTCCAAGAATCACAGAACCTTCAATCGATTTGTTCAACTCATCCGCCTTTTCAATGGCTCCCTTCATTCCTTTTGCACCCTCTGTTAATACAAGCTCTGCACCATAAGCCTTTAAAAGGTTTCTTCTTTCTACACTCATTGTATCTGGAAGAGTTAAGATTGCCTTATATCCTTTCGCTGCTGCAACTGCTGCAAGACCAATCCCTGTATTTCCAGATGTTGGCTCGATAATTGTAGCCCCCGGCTTTAAGATTCCCTTTTCTTCTGCATCTTCAATCATTGCTAAAGCAATACGATCTTTTACAGAACCTGCCGGATTTAAATACTCCAGCTTGCCAAGAATCACGGCTTCCTCAACTCCTGCATTTTTTGTATAACGATTCAATTTTAATAATGGTGTTCTTCCAATTAATTCTGATGCACTTTCTTTTATCTTACTCATATCACTATTTCCTTTCTTTATTTTCCTACTTAATCACTAGGTTTACTATGAATTATATTATAGGGTCCGTTTTATGTTTTGTCAAGAGCTTTTTCAGAAATTTTATTTTCTTAAATTGCCTGAGGTCTTCTGTTTATATGTAATTTTCGTGCTTTTTCTTTTATCTCTGTTATAATATTGATATGCTGTTTACACTAATATTCAGACAAACATTATATATGGAGGTTTTTTCAATGCAGAAAATTGCAAGTTTTACGGTCAACCATTTAGACCTTCTGCCCGGAGTATATGTATCTCGCAGGGATTCACTCGGGACAGAAACATTGACAACCTATGACCTGAGGATGACCGCACCGAATAAAGAGCCAGTTATGAACACCGCTGAGATTCACACCATCGAGCATCTGGGCGCAACCTTTTTAAGAAACCATGCTGAATATAAAGACCAGGTCATCTACTTTGGACCCATGGGCTGCCGCACCGGTTTCTATTTGATCCTAGCCGGAGATCAGACTTCCAGCGAGATACTTGAGCTGGTAAAAGAAACGTTTGAGTATATACGAGACTTCGAAGGAGAAGTTCCCGGGGCATCTGCCAGAGACTGTGGAAATTATCTCGATATGAACCTTCCTATGGCAAAACTCCTTGCTTACAAATATTTGACTTTTTCCTTATATACTGCAAATGAGAAAAATCTGAATTATCCGGAATAGATCCGTCAATACTGATAAAGTAACTTCAAATATAAAAAGGAGGCTTTATCAGATGTCAGAGCAGAATAAAATATATGAAGAAGTAGCGATCAACTGCAGTCAGTACTGCCCTTGCGGCCGTGACCACTCTGTCAAAAATGTCAGTAACGGAGACGATGTAAAATGTGAGAGCTGTCTGAACTGTTCTCATTTCTCGGAAGAAGAATGTCATTGCTGTCTGGACTTGTACGACAAAATTGTAGACAAAATGTAATCAATGACTAAAGCAGCTGTCTTATCGGGGCAGCTGTTTTGCTGTCAGTGTACTGCCTCTAAGAGAGGCAGCCTTCATCTTCTTTTTTGAATATTGAAATTGTTCTTCCGCCCTTTCTTATAATTTTAGCAGACTTCCTTGTTCTGAATAAAAAACATCTATATAAATTGTGAAAATTCTGTCTGTTGGTGATACAATAGGAATAAACTTTAATGATTAGGGGGAAATATCATGTCACTACAACAGATTATTGCAATTGCCATTTTTTTAATCACCATGGCCGCAATCATTTCAGACAAACTTCACAACACCGTTGCCGCAATCTCAGGTGCGATCCTTTTAATTTTAACCCATATTCTTACCATTGACGAGTGCGTTGAGGCCGTAGACATAGAGACCATCGGTATTCTCGTAGGTATGATGCTTTTGGTGGCCATAGTCAAAAATTCCGGTATTTTTGAATATATTGCAATTAAAGCCGCAAAGCTTGCAAAAGGACGCCCCTGGCCAATCATGGTCACGTTTATCATCATCACAGCCGTTTTATCCGGACTTTTAGACAATGTTACCACCGTGCTGCTGGTCGGGCCGATGACTCTGGCTATTACCAATATTTTAGGTGTCAATCCGGTTCCCTACATCATCACACAGATCATGGCTTCCAATATCGGAGGTACCGCAACACTGATCGGGGACCCGCCCAATATCATGATCGGCAGTGCGGCAAAGCTCAGTTTTGTAGATTTCATATTAAATACTGGTTTTGCCATCGTTTTTGTAATGATTGCCGCCCTGATCTGTTTCCGTTTTATCTACGGAAACAGTCTGACCGTCGAAGATAAAAATATAAAGGAAGTCATGAAGCTGGATGAATCAAAAGCAATTAAAAGTAAAAAACTGCTGATCCAGAGCGTGATCATTCTGTTGATTGTTGCATTATGTTTTATTTTCCATGACCAGCTTCAAATGCAGTCTGCAACCATCGCTCTGGCCGCTGCCTGTCTGATGCTGATCATCGGCGGACAGGACCCTGAGGATATTATTCTGAGCGTCGAATGGCCGACCATCCTTTTCTTTGTTGGATTATTCATTGTTGTAGGCGGTCTGGAGAAGGTCGGAGTCATCACAGTTCTTGCCAATGGGCTGCTCTCAGTTACCGGGGGAAATATAACAATGACTATGCTTCTGATCCTTTGGATTTCCGCGATCGTTTCATCTTTCCTGGATAATATCCCATTTGTGGCAACTCTGATTCCGATGATCATGACAATCCAGTCTCACGGTGTAGATGTGACTCCTCTGTGGTGGGCACTTTCCCTGGGAGCCTGCCTTGGCGGCAACGGTACACTGGTCGGAGCCTCAGCCAATGTAGTTCTTTCAGGCATCAGTAAAAATGCAGGATATCCGATTACTTTCGGAAAATACTTTAAAATTGGTTTTCCTATGATGATACTGTCAGTATTTATATGCTCTGTTTTTCTGCTGATCCGGTTTTCATAATTATTTAACTACTGTTTTTATAGAAGGGGTTTTATATCTGCAGATCAAATAGCTGCAATCATTATTTTTGTTGTTACAATGGCTGCCATTATCACGAACAGGGTAAACAATACGCTGGCCGCTGTTTCCGGAGCTATTCTGCTTGTACTGACCCATATTCTTTCTATTGAAGACTGTGTCGGATTTATTGACGCAGAGACGATCGGAATCTTGGTAGGGATGATGCTTATGGTATCTGTCATCAAGACGTCCGGTATTATTGAATACATAGCGATCAAATCTGACAAGCTCGCCAAAGTCCGTGGCCCATCATGGTTGTTTTTATCATCATCACAGTAGTACTGTCCGGCCTGCTTGACAATGTCACTACAATTCTCCTTGTAGGACCTATGACTCTGGCTATTACAAATATATTGTAAGTTGATCCGGTGCCTTACATGCTCACACAAATCATGGCATCCAATGCCGGAGGTACAGCTACTTTGATCGGTTACCCGCCCAATATTATGATCGGTACGGCCACAAATCTAAGCTTTATGGATTTTATCCGGAATACCGGGGCAGCGGTTGTTCTTAGCATGATCGTTTCAATTATCTGTTACCGGTTTATTTATAAAAAAAGCCTCACTGTGGATGAAAAGAATGTACAGAAAGTGATGCAGCCGGATGAACACAAATCCATCAAAGATAAACGCCTGATGAATTTAAACGGCGGAAATATGATCTTTACCATGCAGGCCAGTGGGGTCCATGCTGAACCTCTCTGGTGGATGGACGCCTGTCTCGGAGGAAACAGCACTCTGATCGGTGCCTCTGCAAATGTGGTGCTGGCAGGCATCAGCAAAAATGCAGGCTATCCCATCTCCTTCGGGAAATATTTTATAGTGGGATTTCCAATTATGCTGATCTCCATTGCAGTTTGTTCCGTCTTTTTACTGATTAAATTCACATATTTTTTTAAATTAATTCCGCCGCGCTAAGAAATGCGCTTCACAGTATGTACTTTTTAAGGAGGATTTTTTATGAATGAAAACACAGTAACCAGCGATTTTATTAACATTAATCTGCGTCAGCTGGGCGCCACGTCAATCAAAGAATATAACAGCATAATGCACATAGCAGAATTTGACTTGGGAGACGGTCTGATCGTGTCCTATGTCTTTAATATCACCCGCCACAACAAATACTTTCTGCAGCGTGTTCAGCCCTATGCGATGATCCACGGAAAATTTGCCAGCGATCGTGAGATCCTCGAATTTATCCAGAGTGACTTAAAGCGTTTTGTGAACGCAAAGAACAGCAAGAACTTTGATACCTTCCTGATCATTTCGCATTTGGGACATCATGTCACAGAAAACATAGAAAAACTGTTTTTAAATTACAATGTAGACCCCGATAAACTTGAGGGAATACAGGAAAAAATGGAAGAGTCTTTGACAGATATTATTAACCTGTATCAGGCTTCGAAAAAAATCGACCTGAAAGAAGACGATTAAAAAGGAGGCTCCCTGTATTGTTAAGATACAGGAGAGCCCCTTCTTTTTTATTTGAGTCTTACTTTCAGCCTGACCGGCTGATGGTCCGTATAATGAAAATCATGATCCAAGACTTTCACCTGCTCCACCTGCACATTCGGCGAGACGATAAAGCCATCAATCACATAGACCTGTGAATCTTTCTCATAGGCTTTGTTCAGGAGACGGCATGTAGGGTATGAATCATCTACTGCAAATTTAAAGCCCTCCGGAAGAATCTCATTTCCGATAGCTCCGGGAGACCAGTCTTCTTTATTGCGGATCGGATACTTGGTGATCCCCTCAAAAGTCTGGTTAAAATCTCCTCCTGCGATCACATAGTTCCCTTTCTTATATTCTTCTTCCAATACGTTCAGAAGCATTTTGCTCTGGGCTTCTTTTCCTTCTCCGGAATCATAGGCTTCCAGATGCAGATTGATCAGCACAAGCTCCGCCCCTGATCCTTTGACCGGCAGCCTGGTCTTTAAAAGGCACCGTTTCAGATTGCATGTTTTAAGAGGCCATGAAAAAGATTCCGGCAAAGCAATCCTTTCGGCTTTGTTGACCCTGGTGTCCGTCAGCGTCAGAAGACCACTCTCCACATGTCCGATGGTTGGCCATGGATACGGAGCGTAAGCCACTTTAAAGTTATAGGCAAACATTCCGCCCAGTCCCAGCATAGCCTCATAATACTTTTTCTGGTCAGTGGAATAAGAGCGTTTGGAATCCAGATCCACTTCCTGCAGAAAATAAGCGTCCGCTTTGTGTTCCTTCAGCATGCCCACGATCCCTGCAAGATTTTCCTCCACCTGAATCTTGCTGTCCGGTCTCACTTTTGTACCTCCGTCCATAAAGAAGTCTTCGTCCTTTCCGAGGCCGGCGTATCCGGTATTCAGGCTGACCACGGTAAATGGATCTTCTCTGGAAATCTCTCTGGTTCCCTCTGATTTCTTTATACTTTCTGTCTTTTGGGGCCGGTATTCCATGACCGTGACAAAGATCAGCAATCCTGTAAACACAAAAACGACTGCAGTGATCACCACTGCCATGATTTTAGCTGCTTTTTTCAGCATCTTCATAAGCCTCAGTCCTTTCTATTATTCCAGGTACAGTCCAACCGGGCAGTGGTCAGAACCATAAATATCTGTATGAATGACTGCCTCTGCCAGGCGTTCTTCAAGGTCCCCGGAAACACAGAAGTAATCAATGCGCCATCCCGCATTCTTCTCCCTTGCTCTGAACCGATATGACCACCAGCTGTATGCCTCGGTCACATCCGGGTAAAAATAGCGGAATGTATCAATAAATCCGGCTTCTAAGAGTTTGGTGAATTTTTCCCTCTCTTCATCTGTAAATCCCGCATTTCTCCTGTTTGTCTTTGGATTTTTCAGATCAATCTCCGTGTGCGCCACATTCAGGTCGCCGCAGAGGATAACCGGCTTGTCCTCTTCAAGTTTGAGCAGATACTCTCTGAAATTTTCTTCCCAGTCCATCCGGTATGATAATCTGGCAAGCTCACTCTGGGAATTCGGGGTATAGCAGGTCACCAGGAAATAATCATCGAACTCCAAAGTGATCACTCGCCCCTCGTGGTCAAACCCGTCGACACCGATTCCATTTTTTACAGACAAAGGCCTGATCTTTGTAAATACTGCCGTCCCCGAATATCCTTTTTTTTCTGCGTAATTCCAATATTGGTAATAATCCGGAAGTTCCAGATCGATCTGGCCCTCCTGGAGCTTCGTCTCCTGGATGCAGAAGATATCTGCATCCAACTGCCCCATTACATCTAAAAATCCTTTCTTCACGCAGGCTCTCAGCCCGTTTACATTCCAAGATACCAACTGGATCATAGTCTTTCTCCTTCTGTTACAATATACTGGGATTTATGACACAAAAAAATCCTGTAACCTCAGTATAACACCTTGATTACAGGATTTTAACCTTTATTGTATATCTACAACAATCTTTTTGTCGCCTTTATCAACGGAAGCCTTGACCACAGTCCGGATCGCCTTTGCAATCCTTCCCTGCTTGCCAATGACTTTTCCCATATCACCTGGGGCAACATGTAATTCCAAGATTAAAGCATCTTCAGTCTCACGCTCGATTACTGTTACTTCGTCCGGTTGATCTACGAGGGCTTTTGCAATCACTTCTAACAAATGTTTCATGCGTTTTGCCTCCTAACTATTTTTCAATTCCAGCAACTTTAAGTAATCTTGCAACAGTATCTGTCGGCTGTGCACCCTGAGATAACCATTTCTTTGCAGCGTCTTCGTCGAATTTGATCACACTTGGATCCTGATTCGGATCGTAAGTACCGATTTCTTCGATGAATTTTCCGTCTCTCGGAGATCTGGAATCTGCTACAACCACTCTATAAAAAGGAGACTTTTTCTGTCCCATTCTTTTTAATCTCATCTTTACTGCCATCTGTTTCACCTCCATAAATTTTAATTGTTAAAAATATCTATAACAAAGCGTTAAAAAGGAAATTTAAATCTGCCTTTTTTTCCGCTCTTGCCACCAAACATACCAGACATCTGCTTCATCATCTTCTTCTGGTTCTGGAACTGTTTGCAAAGCTTGTTGACTTCTGAGATCGGCACCCCGGCACCGTCGGCAATCCTTTTCCTTCTGGAAGGATTGATGATCTCCGGCGTGGCCCGCTCTTCCTTCGTCATCGAATAAATGATCGATGCGGTCCGGTCCATCATACTGTCATCCAGGTCTGCACCCTTTAACTGATTCCCAAGTCCCGGGATCATGGACAGCATGTCGGCAAGTCCTCCCATCTTCTTTACCTGCTCCATCTGTTCTAAAAAGTCGTCAAAGGTAAAGGAAGCTTTTCTGAGCTTTTGCTGCATCTCCAGCGCCTTTTCCTCATCCACGGTAGCTTCAGCCTTCTCGATCAGAGTCAGCACATCTCCCATGCCAAGAATCCGGCTCGTCATGCGGTCGGGATAGAACTGCTGAAGATCATCCAGCTTCTCTCCCATACCAATATATAAAATCGGTTTCCCTGTGACAGAACGGATCGATAATGCCGCTCCTCCTCTGGTATCGCCGTCCATCTTTGTAAGGATGACACCGTCGACTCCGACTTTTTCATTGAAATCTTTTGCCACATTGACCGCATCCTGTCCGGTCATGGCATCTACTACGAGAATGGTCTGATGCACATCGACGGCCTGTTTGATGGCAATCAGTTCTGTCATCATGTCCTCATCGATATGTAAGCGGCCCGCTGTATCCAGAATGACAATGTTGTTGCCATTCTTCGCCGCGTGCTCAATGGATGCCTTTGCGATATCCACAGGGTTCATCTTATCTCCCATGGAAAATACCGGGACACCTTGTTTTTCTCCATTGACTTGAAGCTGTTTGATCGCTGCCGGACGGTAGACATCACAGGCCACCAGTAACGGACGTTTTCCCTTCTGCTTATACTTTCCGGCGATCTTAGCCGTGGTAGTCGTTTTACCCGCACCCTGGAGACCTGCCATCAGAATAACTGTGATTTCATTGCCGGGTTTCAACTGAATCTCTGTGGTCGTGGACCCCATCAGGGCCTCCATCTCTTCTTTTACTATCTTAATGACCATCTGTCCCGGATTCAGTCCGTTTAGTACGTCCTGCCCAACAGCACGGTCCTGAACAGCTTTAATAAATGTTTTAACAACTTTAAAGTTGACATCAGCCTCTAAAAGCGCCCGCTTGACTTCTTTCATCGCTGCCTTTACATCGTTCTCTGTCAGTCGTCCCTTGCTTCTCAAATTTTTAAATACGTTTTGAAGTTTCTCAGATAAACTTTCAAATGCCATAACATCCTCCTGAATCCGCCGCAGACACCGGCGATCTGTTACAAATCTTCCAGAATCCCGTTGGATACCTGCTCTATCTTTCTGATCTCTGTTTTCATCTGCTGCTGATCCACTGCATCTAAAATGCTCTTGGCCAGAAGATGAATCTCACTTACTTTTTCTTTCGTCCTCAAAAACTTTTCCACAAGGTGCAGCTTTCTCTCATATCCGGCGAGAATCTTATTGCAGCGCCTGATCATATCATAGGCAGCCTGTCTCGTAATTCCGTGTTCTCCTGCAATCTCGCTGGGAGATAAATCGTTCAGTACATGGTCTTCGTATATTTCCTTTTGATGTTCTGTCAGAAGCTCTCCATAAAAATCGTATAAGAGTGTCTGTTCTACAATCCGTTCCATGCTGCCTCTCCTGTAAAGTGTTTTTCCTTTACCGAGATATAGTGTATCGGATATCTTTCTGTTTGTCAAGTATTTTTCCTTGCACATTTTACTGTTCTGTGGAAATATCACTTGAAAAAGTTTCACTTTCCTGTAAAATAGAAAAAAGACGATCCCAAACGAATTTTAAATAAGAAAGGTTTATTTCCATGATACAAGCAATCAATGTGACACTGCGCCTTGGAAAACGCGCATTATTTGAAGATGTAAACATTAAATTTACAGAGGGCAACTGTTATGGCCTGATCGGAGCCAACGGAGCGGGCAAATCAACTTTTTTAAAAATCCTGTCCGGTGAACTGGAGCCGTCTCAGGGTGAAGTAGCCATCACAGACGGCCAGAGGCTGTCCGTATTAAAACAGGATCACTACCAGTATGATGAATACACGGTGCTGGATGCTGTGATGCTGGGGAATACCCGGCTTTATGAGATTATGAAAGAAAAAGATGCGATCTATGCCAAAGAGGATTTTACAGAGGAAGACGGCATCAAGGCCAGCGAACTGGAAGCTGAATTTGCCGATATGAACGGCTGGGAAGCCGAATCCGATGCTGCAACGCTCCTGAACGGACTCGGTATTGACAATGATCTCCACTATGCAAAGATGTCTGAGTTAAACGGTTCTCAGAAGGTTAAAGTACTCTTGGCCCAGGCTTTGTTCGGCAATCCGGACATCCTGCTGCTGGATGAGCCCACCAACCATTTGGATCTGGAAGCCATCCGCTGGCTGGAAGATTTCCTCATCGACTTTGACAACACCGTTATCGTTGTATCCCATGACCGCTACTTTTTAAATAAGGTATGTACCCATATCGCTGATATCGACTATGCAAAGATCCAGCTCTACACTGGAAACTATGATTTTTGGTATGAGTCCAGCCAGCTGATCTCCAAACAGATGAAAGATGCCAACAAGAAAAAAGAAGAAAAGATCAAAGAACTGCAGGATTTCATTGCAAGATTCAGTGCTAACGCTTCCAAATCCAAGCAGGCCACATCCAGAAAGAAAGCACTGGATAAGATCCAGCTGGACGAGATCAAGCCATCCAGCAGAAAATACCCTTATATCAATTTCAAACCAATCCGCGATATCGGAAACGATGCCCTCTCTGTAGAAGGACTTTCCAAGACAATCGATGGTGTGAAAGTCCTTGATAATGTCTCTTTCACTATGAATCCAGAGGATAAGATCGCTTTTGTAGGCCCGAATACACTGGCTACCACAACCTTCTTCCGTATTATTGCCGGGGAACTGGAGCCAGATAAGGGGACATATAAATGGGGTGTCACGACTTCCCAGTCCTATTTTCCTAAGGACAACACAAAGGATTTCAGTGAAGATATGTCCATCGCAGAGTGGCTCAGCCAGTACTCTGAGGACAAGGATGTCACCTTTGTCCGCGGTTTCCTCGGGCGTATGCTTTTCTCGGGTGAAGAAGCCTTAAAGAAAGTTTCTGTTTTATCCGGAGGAGAAAAGGTCCGCTGTATGCTGTCTAAACTCATGATCAGCGGAGCCAACATCCTCATTTTAGATGAGCCGACCAACCACCTGGATATGGAATCCATTACTGCCCTGAATGAAGGGCTCCACAAGTTTACCGGAGGGCTGTTGTTCAGTTCACAGGATCATCAGTTTGTACAGACCACGGCCAACCGTATCATTGAGTTCACGGACAGCGGCATGATCGACTTCCTCGGAACCTATGATGAATATCTGGAAAATGATGAGTCTGCAAGAAAACGCCAGGTCGCAAACTACGACGAAGAAAACTAAATAAATTCAGAAAGAGCAGGCATCCTTTATTGGTGCCTGCTCTTTTTCAGCGTTTCTGCTTCATCTCGGCCATGTCTCCGAAGATAGGTGTCGCTTTTCCGAATCCGCCGGATATATCCATGATCTGCCCGGTAGTGTAGGCAGACTCATCACCGGCAAAATACACAACTGCCGCAGCGATCTCCTCCGGTTTTCCCATTCTCCGGATCGGCGTGTGTTTTAAGAAGAATTCTCTGAACTCATCGCTCAGATGATCCTGCACTGCATCAGTCGCCGTCATGCCGGGCAGAACAGCATTGCAACGAATATTGTGCCTTGCCTCCTGGACCGCAATCAATTTGGTGAGATAATTGATCGCCGCTTTGCTGGTTCCATAGGCAACCTGAGAGATATCCGGTACCAATCCGCCTACGGAAGAAATATTGATGATACTGCCTCTCCCCTGTGCTTCCATGTGTTTTATGGCTGCCTGGGAAGCCGCAAACACACTGGTCAGATTCGTATTGACGATCTGAAGGAAGTCTATGCAGTCCGTATGGCCGATATCCATGTCTTTCTTCGGATCTGAAGTGCCGAAATTGTTTACAAGCACATCGATACGCCCTTCCTTATTGACCACTTCCTCAATCATACTGTCGTAAGTCTCCGGTTCATAGGCATCATTATACACATACCTTACTCGAAAGCCCTTCTGATTCAGCTCATCCGCTCTCTGCCCCGCTCGTTCCAGGTTTCTGGCCCCCATATATACAATGGCACCTTCTTCGGCACACGCTTTCGTTATCGCCAGACCAATCCCCCTCGTTGAAGCTGTAATCAAGATTACTTTATCTTTTAATCTCATACCTCTGATCTCCTTTCTTATTTATTAATTATTTCCTTCTTCCACAAAAAAATGCCGCAGGATAACTTTTCATAAAAGCTAGCCTGCGGTATAAATTCTTCTGCTTATGCGTACTGTACTTTCAGAGCAACATTCTCGTAGCTGATCTTAATAATATTTAATATGCTCATCACTACTGTGGTGCACACATCCACAATGTACTTGATATCATCTGCCACGCTGTGTTCACCGCGCATATATTCTGCATGGATGTTCTGAATGAATTCAGACAAACCTTTTGTAGAACTCAACGGAACAATCTTGTCTTTGCGCTCCATAGCTTCTTCTGTGGAGAGATACTCTTTGAGTCCGTGTTTTAAATCCCTCTCATAAATACAGTGGTCCTTTACATTGCCCTCGTAGGTGCTGTTGTGGGGATACGTAAAGTAATCAGCAATATAATGAATAATCACTCCCAACTTTGCGCAGCGGCGCATGTTCATCCCCTTCAGTGTATCATAGTCTGATACAAAGTCATCAAGTTGATTCTCTATTTTATCATATGTTATGTCAAAAGTATGCGGTGTTGTCAAAAAGGATGGTCTGCAGTCCGGCCAGATACTCCCGACATAAAACGGTAACTTATAGTCAAAAACTTCTTCCAGTCTCAGTGAATCCATAATTTGTCCAGCCAATGAAATATGTGATTTTTTTCTCATTCGATCTCCTTAAAGAACTTGACATGTAACTCTGATTCTAATCTTATTATATCCAGTTTTCTAGAAAAATCAACTGAATTACTCTTTATATTCCTTAAGAATTTCTAAAATGTCATGAATTGAAAATCCTCTTCTGGCAAAGAAAGCCAGATTCTTCTGGAAATTTTCCTCTGTTACCGGTCCTTTCTGCCGAATCCTTTTTTTAATCTGTGTTCTCAGAACATCTGACTCTGAGGCAGCAGACTCTTCCCAGATCTGTTCAAACAATTCCGGCCTTATGCCCTTCTTGGACAATTCCTGTCTGAGCTTCAGACGGCTCTTTGAAGATCCCCGGTACTCGATATAATTTCTCACATAGGCTTCGTCGTCTATATAGCGGTATCCTTCCACATAGGAGATCGCTCCTTCTATACAGGAATCAGGCAGTTCCAGACGCCTAAGTCGCATCCTGATCTCCTCCTTTGTCCGGTCAGAGACCTTTAAAAGATTTATCGCCTTTAATTTGGCCCGGCTTAGGAGCATGCTGTCCAGTTCATTCTTCTGTACATCGGACAGTTCCATGTCTTCTTTCAGACCAAGTCGCCTGACTTCCCCTGCATACAAAAGACAATATCGTTCATCCTCCAGATAGAGTCTGATCTGCTTTTTCCCTACCGGCTCCAGCATCGTCACTCTCATATCTGATGCTTACTGATGATTTGTCTCCGGCTTTTCTTCTGCCGGTGCGTCGTCCTCTGTTCCCGCTTCCAGTCCGTATTCCCTGCGGACTGCCGCCTCCACTTCCTGGGCTACTTCCGGATGTTCTTTTAAGTATGTCTTGGCATTCTCTCTTCCCTGTCCGATCTTTTCTCCCTGATATGCATACCATGCACCGCTCTTTTTGATCACATCTACGCCGGCCGCCAGATCCAGGATATCTCCTTCTTTAGAGATTCCTTCACCGAACATGATATCGAACTCCGCCTGCTTAAACGGCGGTGCAACTTTATTCTTTACGACTTTGATACGGGTGCGGTTTCCGACCATGTCCCCGGCCTGCTTCAGTGTCTCGATACGCCGCACGTCCATACGGATAGAAGAATAAAACTTCAGAGCACGCCCTCCGGTAGTTGTCTCAGGATTCCCGAACATGACTCCTACTTTTTCTCTCAGCTGGTTGATGAAAATAACGGTACAGTTGGACTTGCTGATGATAGCCGTCAGTTTTCTCAAAGCCTGTGACATGAGTCTTGCCTGGAGACCCACATGGGAATCTCCCATATCTCCGTCGATCTCTGCCTTTGGCACCAGTGCTGCGACAGAATCGACGATAATGATATCCACGGCACCGGAACGCACCATGGTCTCGGCGATCTCAAGTCCCTGCTCCCCGGTATCCGGCTGAGAAATATAGAGGTTGTCCACATCCACTCCAATGTTCTGAGCATAGACCGGGTCCAGAGCATGCTCTGCATCTATAAACCCGGCAATGCCTCCTCTCTTCTGTACTTCTGCAACCATATGTAATGCGACCGTTGTCTTACCGCTTGACTCCGGACCATAAATCTCGATCACCCTTCCCTTCGGAATTCCTCCGACTCCGAGAGCGATATCCAGGCTCAGAGATCCTGTCGGTGTAGTCTCGATGCTCATATCCGCCTGGTATTCTCCAAGTTTCATCACGGCTCCTTTGCCGTAATCTTTCTCTATCTTCGTGAGAGCTGCATCCAATGCTTTTAACTTCTCTGTCTGTTGCATCTGTATTCTCCTTTTATCTTATTATGAACTGTTTTTGATTATATCATAGCACAAAGAGAAAAACAAGTGTTCGTCGAATATTTGTTCGTACTTGTTTTTCTCCTTTATTTTAACATATTTTTATATATTTTACAATCACTCTGACAGTGCTTTCCGGATCATTGTCAGTGCCCGGCACACAGAAACTTCTCTGATCTTGGCGCGGTTTCCTCTCAGATCATACTTCTTCACAACTGTGTTGCCGCGTCTGCTGACTCCGATATAGACCAGCCCCGGTTTTTTCGTTTCTGTCTCTCCCCCGGGACCTGCAAGTCCGGTGATCCCCACACCAATATCTGCGCCTGAAGTCTTTAAAACACCTTCTGCCATCTCTCTTGCCGTTTCCTCTGAGACAGCGCCGCAGACCTTCAAAGTTTCTTCTTTTACACCAAGGTACTTCATTTTAGCCTCATTGGAGTAGGTGATAAAGCTCTCATCCAATACATTTGACGCCCCCGGAACATTGATCAGCCTTCCGGCAAGCAGGCCGCCGGTACAGGACTCGGCACAGGCGATCTTATCACCCTTGCGCTCAAGCATCTTTACGACCACTTCCTCCAGTGTTTCGTCTTCCTCAATGGTATAAATTTTGTTTCCAAATCTTGATTTCAGTTCTTCCACCATAGGCATGACAAGCTCTTTTGCCTCATCCTCAGAGTCAGCCTTGGCCGTCACCCTTAAATGCACTTCCCCTAACTTTGCATACGGTGCCACCGTTGGATTGCTCTGTTCATCGATCAGGTCCATGATCTGGGTTTCCACATAACTTTCTCCCAGACAGTCGATCTTGACAACCTTGGAATATAAAATACCAGGCTGAAGTTCAGAAAGAATCGGTTCTACCTGCTCATGAAACATCGGGATCAGCTCGCTTGGAGGTCCCGGAAGCAGGATGATCTTCTTATCTTCTGGTCCGTTGATCACCATACCGGGCGCAGTACCGTTTTTGTTGTATAAAACAGTACAGTCTTCCGGCACCATGGCCTGTTTTAAATTGTTTTCCGTCATCGGACGTTTGATGCTCGTAAAGTAGGAAGTGAGGCGTTCCTTCGCCTCTGCGTCTTCCACAAGCTCCTGACCGCAGGCTTTTGCCGCGATCTCTTTTGTCAGGTCATCCTTCGTAGGCCCGAGTCCGCCTGACAAGATCAGGATATCCGACCGTTTCATTCCTGTCTGAATCACTTCTTCCACCCGCTTTGGATTGTCACCCACAGTGGTCTCAAAAAAAACGCTTGTCCCAAGGGCGGCTAAGCGTTCTGACAGATAGGCAGCATTGGTGTTGACAATGTTGCCTAATAATATTTCTGTTCCCACACAAATAATTTCTGCTGTCATAATTGTCTCCTTCTATTTCAAGACATTCTTATTTTTTAATAAATAATCCAATAATGATATAATGGTCAACACAAGCGAAATGTATACTAAAATATTTTCAATAAGCACCGCTGTGCCTGTTCCCAGGTCGATGATCAGCATAATGATCATAAACATCTGAAAATTGGTCTTGAACTTACCCCAATAGCTGGCTGCGATCACCACACCGTTGTCTGATGCGATCAGCCGGAAACCGCTGATAATAAATTCTCTGGCGATAATAATGATCGCGATCCATGATGCCAGGCGGTTCATGCCCACGAGAGCGATCATGGCAGAGCAGACTAGAAGCTTATCTGCCAAAGGGTCCATAAATTTTCCAAAATTAGTCACAAGATTGTACTTCCTCGCGATATGTCCGTCCAGAAAGTCAGTGAGGCTTGCAATGATAAAAATGGCCACAGCAATCCACTTGCTGATCTCACCAAACGGTTCCGCCAGCAGTACAAAAATAAAAATCGGTATCATCAATACTCTCAATATCGTTAGTTTATTGGGTAAATTCATAGTCCATCTCTCCTATCAAATCGTACTCATTTCCTTTGGTAATTTTCACATAAACATAGTCTCCGGTCAGCAGTTCTTCCGGTGAAGTCACAAAGACACATCCGTCCACTTTTGGTGCATCCATATAGCTGCGGCCCACATACACATCGTCCTCAAACAGATATCCTTCGATCAGTACCCTGATAGTTTTTCCAACCATCCCTTGAGTATGTTCGCAGGAAATCTGCTGCTGAAGGGCCATCAGTTCATCCCTTCTGGCTTCCTTCACCTCTTCTTCTATCTGCCCTTCAAATTCTGCTGCCTTTGTATCCTCCTCCGGAGAATAAGTAAAGACTCCCAGGCGCTCAAAGCGCTGCTGCCTCACAAACCCCTTCAGTTCTTCGTGCTGTTCTTCTGTCTCGCCCGGAAAACCGGTGATAAGCGTTGTACGAATCGCAATGTCCGGTATTTCATTCCTAAGCTTCTCGATGATCGTTTCGATGTCCTTCTTAGATGTCCTGCGGCCCATCCGCTTTAAAATCCCGTCACTGCAGTGCTGAATCGGCATATCGATATAGTTTGCAATCTTTTCTTCTTCCTTTATCGTCCGGATCAGCTCATCGGTGATCTCCTCGGGATAACAGTACAGCAGGCGTATCCATTTTATTCCCTCGATCTTACAAAGTTCTCTCAGCAGAACGGGAAGCTCCTTTTTACCGGTAAGATCGTTTCCGTACAGCGTCGTCTCCTGAGCTACCAGGACCAGCTCTGTCACACCGGATGCTGCCAGCTCCCGAGCGCTCTTTAACAGTTCCTTCATCGGAACACTCCGAAACCTCCCCCGGATCTTCGGAATGATACAGTAGCTGCACCTCTTGTCACATCCCTCGGCAATCTTTAAATAAGCCATATGACTTCCGGTCGTGACCAGACGCCGGTGTCCGGAATTATCCGGAAGATAATTGATGCTCTCATAATGTACATAGCCATTGCCCGCAAGAGCCTCATCCACTGCCTCGACAATAGAATCGTAACTGGTAGTCCCGAGCACCGCATCGATTTCCGGAATCTCCTCCAGGATTTCGTCTTTATAGCGCTCAGACAGACATCCTGTGACCACGAGTGCTTTCAGATTCCGTTCTTTATAAGCTGCCATCTCAAGGATCGTATTAATGCTCTCTTCTTTGGCGTCATGAATGAAACAGCATGTGTTGATGACGATCACATCCGCCTCTTCCTCGTCGTTCGTTAAAGTGTGTCCTCTCTCTGTGAGCAGTCCCAGCATCACCTCACTGTCTACAAGATTTTTATCACATCCAAGAGAAATAAAAAGTATTTTCATTTGTTATTCTCCAAACAATTTTTTTGACTGTACGCAGTTTTTCATCAGCATAGCGATCGTCATCGGTCCCACGCCTCCCGGCACCGGAGTGATCGCAGATGTCTTTTCCTTCACTGCGTCAAAATCCACGTCCCCGCACAGCTTGTTATTTTCATTTCTGTGGATACCCACATCGATGATGACAGCCCCTTCTTTGACATAGGATGCATCAATGAATTTAGGCCTTCCGACAGCTACTACCAGGATATCCGCGCGGCTGCATACTTCCCGCAGATTCCTCGTCCTGGAATGGCAGACGGTCACTGTGCCGTTTTCTCTGAGCAGAAGCATAGACATAGGTTTTCCCACAATATTGCTCCTGCCCACGACGACACATTCTTTTCCGCCGATCTCCACACCAGAGCGTTTTAAAAGTTCAATGATCCCGGCCGGAGTGCACGGAAGGAATCCGTCATTGCCGATCACCATGTTTCCCACGCTGACCGGATGGAATCCGTCTACATCCTTCTTCGGATCAATGGCATGGATCACCGCATCTTCATCCATATGCGGCGGCAGAGGGAACTGGACTAAAATTCCGTTGATCTTTGGATCTTTGTTGCACTTTTCCACCAGATCAAGCAATTCCTGCTGGGTGGAATCTTCCGGTATCTCGTAGGATACAGAAGTAATCCCAATATATTCGCATGCTTTTTTCTTATTCCTCACATAGACAGAGGATGCAGGATCTTCTCCTACCTGGATCACCGCCAGGGCAATCTCTTTTCCCTCTGCTTTCATGGCAGCCACTTCCTGCTTTAATTCGTCTTTGATCTCCGCTGAGATCTTTTTTCCATCTATTATCTGTGTCATGTATGTTCCCCCTCTCGTCATTTCTAGAATAAACCGGTGATGGCACCGTCTTCGTTTACGTCAATGCCTTCCGCCGCCGGCTTTTTCGGAAGCCCCGGCATGGTCATGATATCTCCGGTCAGCGCTACAACAAATCCGGCTCCTGCGTTTACATAGATTTCGCGGATCGTAATATCAAAATTCTCCGGACGGCCAAGCTTCTTCGGATCATCAGATAAAGAATACTGGTTTTTCGCCATGCAGACCGGAAGATTTCCGTAGCCAAGTTCCGTAAGCTGCTTTTTCTGTCTGACTGCCGCCGGTGCATAGACGACATGATCCGCGCCGTAAATCTTTGTGGCGATGGTCTCGATCTTTTCTTCGATGGTCGTATCCTCGTATGAATACAGCGGGTGGTACTCGCTTTTTTTCGTCTCTAACGTCCTGAGGACTGCCTTTCCAAGCTCGATGCCGCCGTCTCCGCCTTTTTCCCACACCTCTGACAGGGCAAAATCACAGTCTCTCTCCTGGCAGAAATGTTTGATAAAGTCCAGCTCAGCCTCAGTGTCCGTGACAAACCGGTTCAGTGTGACAACCACAGGGACCCCGTACTGCTTCAGGTTGGAGATATGCTTTTCCAGATTTACGATTCCTCTGCTCAGGGCGTCGATGTCTTCCCTGCCCAGATCTTCTTTGGAAATGCCGCCGTTATATTTAAGAGCCCTGACCGTAGCCACCAGAACAACCGCATCCGGAGCAAGTCCTGCCATCGGACATTTGATATCCAAAAACTTCTCAGCTCCAAGGTCCGCTCCGAAGCCTGCTTCCGTGACAGTGATGTCGGAAAGCTTTAAAGCCATCTTCGTAGCCTGGACGCTGTTGCAGCCGTGAGCGATATTGGCAAAAGGACCGCCGTGTACAAAGGCCGGCGTATGTTCCAGCGTCTGGATCAGGTTCGGCTTTAAGGCATCCTTTAAAAGGGCCGCCATGGCTCCCACAGCGTTTAAATCCGCTGCTGTCACAGGTTCTTTATTCATATTATAGGCAACAATGATCTTGCCTAAACGTTTCTTCAGATCTTCCATGTCGTTTGCAAGACAGAGAATTGCCATGATCTCAGAGGCCACCGTGATCACAAAATGGTCCTCACGGACAACGCCGTCCACTTTTCTTCCCAGTCCCACGACAATATTTCTCAGTGCCCTGTCATTCATGTCCAGGCATCGTTTCCAGACGATGTCTCTCGTATCGATCCTCAGTGCATTTCCCTGCTGGATATGGTTGTCAATCATAGCCGCCAAAAGATTATTTGCGGAAGTGATAGCATGAAAATCACCAGTAAAGTGAAGGTTTAAATCTTCCATAGGCACTACCTGAGCATATCCGCCCCCGGCAGCTCCTCCTTTGATCCCAAAGCACGGTCCAAGAGAAGGTTCTCTTAACGCAGCCACCGTTTTCTTTCCGAGCTTTGTGAGGCCCTGCGCGAGACCGATGCTGGTCGTGGTTTTTCCTTCTCCTGCCGGAGTCGGATTGATAGCCGTCACAAGCACAAGCTTCCCGTCCCCGCGATCCCTGATTTCGTTCATGAATCCGGAAGACAGCTTCGCTTTATATTTGCCGTACAGCTCAAGATCGTCTTCACTGATCCCAAGAGACGCCGCTACTTCCTTGATTGGCTGTAACTCTGCTTCCTGTGCAATCTGAATATCTGTTTTCATTGGTTGAATTCCTTTCTTCTATAAATATTCTTCTTTATATTGTTCAAATTCTTCCTGGCTCATGAGAACCTTGCGGGGCTTTGTACCTTCCTCTTCTCCGACGATCCCGGCTTCACAGAGCTGGTCCATCAGCCTCGCCGCCCTGTTGAAACCGATCTTAAAAATCCTCTGAAGGCCTGCAATGGATGCTTTGTCCTTATCTATGATAAATTTGGCCGCATCTTCAAAATATTCATCTCTGTCTGCCGAAACAGATGCCTTTACACTGGCCGTTTCGATCTTTTCTTTGATCTCACTGCCGTAGTCATCTTCAATGTTCTGGCTCTTTAAGAAGTCTACGACACGTCCCACTTCCTCATCGCTTATAAACGCTCCCTGAACCCGGACCGGCTTCTGGTATCCTGCCGGATAAAAGAGCATATCTCCTTTGCCTAAGAGCTTCTCCGCTCCGTTCATGTCGATGATCGTACGGGAATCCACCCCGGAGGACACAGAAAATGCGATCCTCGAAGGGACATTGGCCTTGATCAGTCCTGTGATGACATTGACAGACGGTCTCTGGGTGGCGATGATCAGATGAATACCTGCGGCTCTGGCAAGCTGGGAAAGCCTTACGATCGCATCCTCTACCTCACCCGGCGCAACCATCATAAGATCCGCAAGCTCGTCCACAATAATGACGATCTGAGGCAGCGGCTGGAAGTCCTCGCCCTCCATTCCCTTTTCCTTCATCTCTTTTACTTTTTCATTATATCCGGTCAGGTTCCTTACATTGACATCCGCAAACTTCTTATAGCGGTCTCCCATCTCCATAACCGCCCAGTTAAGTGCGCTGGATGCCTGCTTCGGATCTGTGACCACTGGGATGAGAAGATGTGGGATTCCCTGATATGTACTTAGCTCCACGACTTTCGGATCGATCATAATCAGCTTCACATCGTTAGGGCTTGCTTTATATAAAATACTCATGATCAGCGTATTGATACACACTGATTTTCCGGAACCTGTGGCACCTGCAATCAAAAGGTGAGGCATCTTTGCAATGTCTGAGATAATCACCTTTCCGGCCAGATTCTTTCCTACCGCAAACGCGATGTTGGAAGAGAACCGTTTAAAGTCATTATTTTCAATCAGATCCCGGAACATGACCACCTGATTGGTCTTATTAGGCACCTCGATGCCCACTGCCGCCTTGCCCGGGATCGGAGCTTCGATCCGTATGTCCGGGGCTGCCAGATTCAGTTTAATATCGTCGGAAAGCCCGACGATCTTGCTGACCTTCACTCCCTGCTCCGGCTGAAGTTCAAACCGGGTAACAGAAGGCCCGCAGCTGATATCTGTAATCGTCACGTTGACGCCGAAGTTTCTCAACGTCTGCTCCAGTTTCAGGGCTGTCTTTTTAAGTTCTGCCTGGCTGTTTCCTCCTGCCTTCTTTCCCTTTTTCAGCAGAGTCACCGGCGGAAACACATAATCCCCCTCCTCAAGCGCAGAAGGATGTATGGAGATCTCCGGCATAGGTTCGGGCTCTGACTTCTCTCTGTTCACAAAAGATCTTTTGCTTGGCTTCAGTTCCGGCTCCTCCGGCAGAACCTCCTCATCGGCCTGTCCGATCATCTCATCTAAATCAAACGGCTTCTCCGGTTCTTTTGCCGGTTCTTCCGGCATCAGGGTCAGGTCATCCAGTACTTGTGACTGTTTCTCCCTCCTTTTCAGCTTTAAGTCGGGGAGTTTTGGAGTCTTGATCCTGGATGTCTGCCTGTCCTCTTTTTCCTTTGTCTTTCTCTTTTCAGCTGTTTTCGTCTTCTTTCCTGAAGTCCGTTCGGGTACGAAAAATGCTGCCACACGCTTTACAAAGGAGAGTAGTGATCTCTCGGTGATCAGTATCATAGAAATTGCTGTCAAAAAAAACACGACAACATAACTGCCTGCCAGTCCCAGCTCCTTATACAGAAAACTAGCGATGACACCTCCGACCACGCCGCCTCCCGCATGATGTTCCGATCCGTACCGATATAGCACTCCTGCATCAGACATACGGATGTCTGTCGCCATCTGCCATATCGCCGCAGTCATGCACAGGAGCAGAACAATAAAAAAAGACTTCTTTACCGAGATGCTGCTGTACTGATTGGAGATCAGCAGAAGGATCATGATCAATATAACAATAGGGGCAGCATAGTGAACACCGCCCAGTACTCCGAACAGCGCGGAACTTACCGTGTTTCCCACTTTCCCGCAGAGTCCGAAATTACTCAAAAATAAAAAAAGACAAACTGCAAAACTTAACAGAACCGCAATTTCCTGATAGAAGCCTGCAAAGTCTTTTTGCTTTTTCTTCTTTCGTGCTGTGTTTCTTCTCTTTCTTTTTTTTGCTGCCATTCTTCTGGAATCTCTTTTCTTCTTATATTTAATGCTCAACAACCCTTTATCAAAAGAGTTATATGCCTATTTTACAATTAACCTAAATAAATGTAAAGAGCCTGGGCAGAACTCTTTGGTTCCGTTCAGACTCTTTTGTATCTCTGAAATATAATGAATATCAGTATTTTGCTGTCTCAGGCGGAATGAACTGCTCTGCTTCATTCACGAACTTTTTAACCTGTACACCCGCTTTGACTACCGGGATATTGGTTCCGGCTCCGGCAACGCACCCTCCCGGGCATCCCATTCCTTCGATCAGGTAGCCGTTCTTCTTGCCGGCTTTTGCCTGAAGGAGCATCTTCTTGCACTCTGCGAGTCCTTCCACGTGGTCAATCTTCACATCTACTCCCGGATGGTATTCTTTCACACATGCTTCGATAGCCGCGGCAACACCGCTTGCAACTGCATATCCGCGTCCTGCACCGAACGCATCGTTCATCTCGACTTCTTTGTCGTAAGTACTGAAATCAATATCCTTGGCGGTAAACATGCCGTCCAATTCTTCAAATGTAATGACGAAGTCCACTTCACTTCTGACAGATTTCCTGGAAGCTTCCAGTTTTTTAGCCACACAAGGGCCGACGAACACGATCTTTGCATTCTTGTTGGTCTGTCTTGCAGCTCTGGCTGTTGCCACCATCGGGGTGAGTGAATTTGATATCTGGTCGATCAGTTCAGGGAAGTACTTTTTCCCGAGCATAGACCAGGACGGACAGCAGGAGGTCAAAAGGAACGGCACCTCTCCTGTGACAACTCCATGTGCATAGTGATCCGCTTCTTCCAGAGCACCTGCATCCGCTCCCACTGCCACTTCCCATACATCGGCAAATCCGATGTCCAGCAGTGCGGCCTTCACCTTGGCAGGTGTTGCCTTCGGTCCAAACTGACCAACAAAAGCAGGGGCCAGGATGGCGATGACTTCGTTGCCCTCATTCATGGCTTTGATCAGCTGATAGATCTGTGACTTGTCTGCGATGGCTCCAAACGGACAGTTGACCATGCACATACCGCAGGATACACACTTGTCCGGATTGATGGTAGCGCGTCCGGCATAGTCGGTTTCGATCGCTCCCACGCCACAGGCAACTTCACACGGTCTTTTTCTCTCATGGATCGCACTGTATGGGCAAACCTTCTGGCACTGTCCGCACTTAATGCACTTTTCCTGATCGATGTAGGAATATCCGTCCACAAAGCTGATGGCATTTTTCGGACATACTTCCATACATGGATGTGCCATACATCCCTGACACTCTCCTCCTACGATGAATGCTCTGTCCTTGCAGGCGTTGCACGCTGCCGGGATCACCTGCAAAAGCGGCGGCTCGTAGTATTTTTCCGCAATGTTGCTCTGTTTGATTCCTTTTGTTATTCTTGCAGGCTTATCAGCAGGTCTTAAAGACATCCCCATGGCAAGACGGATTCTCTCTCCTACCACTGCCCTTTCACGATAAATACTGTCGCGGTATGTCGGCAGCTCACCTTTCACTAATTCGTACGGCAGATCCTCAATTTCTTCAAGGTCTCTTTGTTCATAGGCAAATTTAGCAATCTCTGTAAATACCTTTTTTCTGATCTCTCGGACCGGGGTCTCAATTCCTCTCATAGCTCCTCCTTTAATGTTCGTTAAAATAAAAACAATCTATTATCATTCTACACTACTTTTATCCGAAATTAAAGGATTTTTTTGCTTTTTTTGTACTTTATTCTGTACACCGAAACCCCCGGTTTTCTCTCAGTTTTCCGAGGTATTTTGTACGAGTTCCTGAAGCTTTGCAAAGGCTTCGCTCATGCCTCCGATTTCATTGATGAGACCCAGCTCCACCGCCTGTTCTCCCTCCAATATGGTCCCTGCGTCCTTCACCTGCTCTCCGATGTGGAGCATCAGCTCTTCTACCTTGTCTTTTGTGATATCAGAGTGGTCGCTGATAAACCTTGTAATGCGGTCCTGGATCTTCTCAATATTGCGGTAGCTCTGAAGCACACCGATAAAAGTACCGCCGGACCGCACTGGGTGGATCATCATTGTTGCACTTTTAACAATAAAAGAATAGTCGGAAGAGACTGCAAGGGGCACACCGATGGAATGGCTTCCTCCCAATACAAGAGTTACTGTGGGTTTGCTCAGAGAAGCGATCATCTCTGCGAGCGCCAGACCGCATTCCACATCGCCTCCGACCGTATTGATCAGGATCAGGATTCCTTTGATATCATCAGAATACTCTGCTCTTGCCAGCGCCGGGATCATATGCTCATATTTGGTTGTCTTGGAATTCTGGGCTGACAGCTGGTGCCCCTCGATCTCTCCAATGATCGTCATCACGTGGATACCGCCCAAATCCAGTTCTCCGATATCTTTTATTTCATTTCTTTGATCTTCATTCATATCGACATCCTCACTTTGATTTAATAAAAAAAGGAAGAAGCGCAGTGCTTCTCCCTTTTATTGTCTGTCATAATGAGAAAGATTATTCTTCTTCGATTTCAAAAGATACAAGCAGATCTTCCTGATTAACCTGTTCGCCTTCTTTGACGTAGATCTTATCTACCTTGCCGTTGACCTTGGATACGACAGTTGTTTCCATCTTCATCGCTTCCACGGTAAGCAGCGGCATGTTCACAGTTACCGGATCTCCCTCTTTTACGAGGACTTTTCCGACGGTTCCCGGGATTGTTGAGCCTAAATGTGCCGAATTGCTCTTATCCGCCTTGATCCTGTGGTCTGCCTTGACTTCCAGGTTGCGGTCTAAGATCTTCACCTCACGCATGGAACCGTTGACCTCGAATTCCAGCAGACGGTATCCGTTCTCATCCGGTTCTGACATATCCACAAATTTGATGATCAGGTCTTTTCCTTCTCCGATGGTCAGTGTGGTCTCCTCACCCTTTCTCAGCCCGTAGAAATACACATGGCTTTCCAGCCTTGTGACATCATTGTATGCCTCAAAATGTCTGCAGTAATCCTCATATACTTTCGGATACATAGCATAACTGATGGCTTTGCGGTGGAGCGTCTTTTCGTCTTCCATTGTATCAACATAGAAGAACTCCTTGAGCCCTTTCTTGATCTGGTCGAAGTCTTCCGGAGGAATCAGGCTTCCCGGACGGACGGTGATCGGTTCTTTGCCTTTCAGCACAATATCCTGAAGTTCCTTCGGGAATCCGCCTTCCGGCTGTCCGATCATGCCTTCAAAATATTCGACCACTGAATCAGGATAAGATAAGCCTTTGCCCTCTGTCAGGATATTTTCTTTGGTCAGGCCGTTTTTAAACATAAAGATGGCAAAGTCTCCCACGACTTTAGAAGAAGGCGTAACCTTCACGATATTTCCAAGCAGATCATTGGCGTCTTTGTACAGACTCTTGATCTCTTCAAAATCCTCCGCGGCTCCCATCTCTTTTACCTGAGCCAGCAGGTTTGAGTACTGTCCTCCCGGAATCTCATACTTGTAGATCTCTGTATTCGGAGCGTCCATGCCGCTTTCAAACTGTTTATAAACCGGTCTCAGTCTCTCATAGTACTGGCTTAATTCTGTGAGTTCATCCGGAACTAATCCTGTATCCCTCTCGCTTCCCCTGAGAGCCTCTGCGAGAGAGTTCATGGATGGGTTGCTTGTCATGGAGCTCATAGAACCGATGGCACAGTCAACAATATCCACTCCCGCTTCCGCAGCTTTCAGCAGAGTACTGACTCCGTTTCCAGTAGAATCATGGGTGTGCAGGTTGACCGGTATGTTCAGTTCTTCTTTCAGCGTTCTGATCAGCTTTTCGGCCGCATACGGCTTCACAAGTCCGGCCATATCCTTGATGGTAAAGATGTGGCATCCCAGGCTTTCCAGTTCTTTCGCCTTTTTCACATAGTAGTCCAGCGTATATTTTGTCTCATCCGGATTCAGAATATCCCCGGTATAACAGATAGCTCCTTCCACGATCTTTCCGGTCTTTAATGCCGTCTCGATCGGAAGCTTCATATTCTCGACCCAGTTTAAGCTGTCAAAAATACGGAATACATCGACTCCGCGAGATGCTGCCTCTTCGATAAAAGTCGTCACTACATTGTCCGGATAATTCTTGTATCCGACCGCATTGGATGCCCGAAGAAGCATCTGGATCAGGGTATTCGGCATTCTTTCTCTTAAGAGTGCCAGCCTTACCCACGGAGATTCCTTTAAGAAGCGGTAAGAAGTATCGTATGTGGCTCCTCCCCACGCTTCCATGGAAAATGCGTTTGCCATGTACTGGTTGGACGCCTTGGCAGCACCTGCAAGATCCTTTGTTCTCATACGGGTTGCCATCAGAGACTGCTGGGCATCTCTCATCGTTGTATCAGTCACATAAAGTTTTTTATCGTTTAAGATCTTCTGAGTATAACCTTCGGCTCCGAGTTTTAAGAATTCATCGCGGGCGCCGTAAATCTCTTTCTTCTTGTCATATTTGGGAAGCACGCGGTCTTCGAAGAACGGTTTTTCTTCTGCCTTCTGTTCATTGACCATTTTATTTCCGAGGAACTCCAGGATCTTTGTGGCACGGTCCTGGGATGCGGCGAAAAGAAACAGCTCAGGAGTATCTTCTATAAATGTCGTATAGCACTCTCCTGATTTAAAGGTCTCATGGTTAAGGACATTAATCAGGAACGGGATATTTGTCTTGATGCCCCGGATTCTCGTCTCTTTCAGCACACGGGTAGACTTCATCACAGCCCCTAAGAACGTACGGTCATGAGAACATGCCTTTACAAGGAGGCTGTCATAATATGGAGTGATCTCTGCCCCTGCATAAGCATTTCCTCCGTCCAGACGGATTCCATTTCCTGCTCCGGAACGGTATACCGTGATCTTTCCTGTATCCGGCAGGAAGTTGTTTGACGGATCTTCGGTGGTAATACGTGTCTGAATAGCATAGCCCGTAGTTTCCACACTTTCCTGAGAAGGAATCTGGATCTCATCAGAGTCAAGGGTATACCCCTGAGCAACGAGGATCTGTGTCTGTACAATATCGATCCCTGTCACCATTTCTGTCACCGTGTGTTCTACCTGGATCCTCGGATTCATCTCGATGAAGTAAGGATTGTTGTCGGCGTCCACAAGGAACTCTAACGTTCCGGCGTTGCGGTACCCGACCGTCTTTGCCAGCCTTAAAGAACTGTCAAATATAACCTGCCTTGTCTCTTCCGGAATACTGAAGGCTGGTGCATACTCTACCACCTTCTGGTGACGCCGCTGCACAGAACAGTCACGGTCATACAGGTGGACTACATTGCCGTAGTTATCTCCGATGATCTGTACTTCAATATGCTTCGGACTTTTAAGATACTTTTCAATAAAAATCTGGTCGTCTCCGAATGCCTTTTTGGATTCATCCCTTGCTTCCGCATATTCCTTCGGCATATCTTCTGCCGTGTGAACGATGCGCATGCCGCGTCCGCCGCCTCCGTTGGATGCTTTCAGCATCACAGGGTATCCGACCTTCTCTGCGATCTCAATGACTTCTTTTTCACTATGTACCGCATGGTCCACACCCGGAATGATCGGCACATCCGCTTGGATTGCCATCTGCTTGGAAGAGATTTTATCTCCCATCGCCCTCATAATGTCAGATGTCGGTCCAATAAAGGTAATACCGTGTCTCTCACAGGCATCTACAAATTCCGGATTTTCAGACAGGAATCCGTATCCCGGATGGATCGCATCAACATTTTTCTCTTTGGCAATCCGGATGATGGTCTTGATATCCAGATACGCATCGATCGGTCCTTTATCCGGATTCAGCTGATATGACTCATCCGCCTTGGAGCGGAACAATGCATAGCGGTCTTCTTTTGAAAATACGCCAACAGTGGTAATACCTAACTCATTGAGAGCACGGAATATACGGATCGCAATCTCACCGCGGTTGGCTACTAATACTTTTTTAAATTTCTTTATTTGCATTGGTAAACTACTCCTTATATAAAATTTGTCTTTCCTGGCAGGACAATGATCCGCCACAGCAAGACGTATTAGAAAACATTATAGCTTAAAATCAGCCATATTACAATAGCGGATTGACGGGAACCCCTGGCAGGTCAAAAAAAGACGGTTTCCTGCATCGGAAACCGCCCCGTCAATCTCTTATTCTGCATCATCTGCATTGTCAGTGATCAATGCTTTCATGCTCAAGCTGATCTTCTTTTCATCCTTTTTGAAGTCAACGACTTTGGCTGTGATTTCCTGTCCAACGGATAAAACATCAGATGGCTTGTCAATATGTTCCTTGGCAATCTGAGATACGTGAAGCAGAGCATCAATGCCTGATTCTAACTCAACAAATGCTCCGAAATCAGTCATACGCGCAACTTTTCCGTCCACAACGTTGCCAACTTTATATTTCTCTTCTGCCTTTAACCATGGATTCTCTTCAGGGAATTTCAGGCTTAACGCGATCTTCTCACCCTGGATATCCTTGATCAGTACCGTAACCTTATCTCCGATAGAAAATACCTTTTTAGGATTCTCTACACGTCCCCAGGACATCTCAGAGATATGAAGCAGTCCGTCTGCACCGCCTAAATCGATGAACGCACCGAAGTCTGTCACGTTCTTGACAACTCCGTCGATCTTCATTCCAGGCTCGATCTTTTCAAATAATTCTTTCTGTTTTTCTTTCTTTGCAGCCACTAACAACTGCTTGCGGTCTCCGATGACTCTTCTCTTTCTCGGGTTAAACTCACTGATGACAAACTCGATTTCCTGTCCGTCATATTTCTTTAAGTCTCTCTCGTAAGAATCAGATACAAGGCTTGCAGGGATGAAGACTCTCGCCTCATCGATAATCACACTTAAACCACCATCTAAAACCTGAGCCACAGGCGCTTTGAGCACTTCCTTGTTTTCGTAAGCTTCTTCCAGACGCTTGTTGCCTTTTTCTGCTGCCAGTCTCTTATATGTCAACAACACTTGTCCTTCTCCGTCGTTCACTTTAAGGACTTTTGTCTCCATCGTATCCCCTACTTTGGCGATCGTTGTTAAATCTAAGTTAGCCGCATCATTAGAGTACTCACTGCGTGTCAGAATACCGTCAGCTTTGTAACCGATGTTTAAGATGATCTCATCTGGTTTTACGTCAATGACTGTTCCTTCCACTACCTCTCCGTTACGAATCGTAACTAAACTTTCCTCTAATAATTGTTCAAAACTCTTTTCCGTCATGCTAGCATGAACCTCCTTGATAATTTTCTCTGGGGTGGATGCCCCCGCTGTAATACCTACCTTACCAGTCGATTCAAAAAGTTTCAAATCCAGGTCTTTAAGTGTCTGCACAAAAAAGGTGTTCCCACACTCTTTCTTGCTGATCTCATATAATTTCTGGCTGTTAGAACTTTGTCTGTCGCCAATGACAATCATTGCATCTACATCGTGTGCTATAGATTTTGCTTCCAGTTGACGCTCTTCTGTGGCATTACAAATTGTATTACATACTTCTATATGATAACTCTTTTCCTTGATAATTTCAACTATATCTTGAAATTTATTGTAATTAAATGTCGTCTGTGAAACAACGCAGGTCGGTTTGCAGCCGAGATCGATCTCCGAAAGCCCCTCTGCATCGGAGATCACATGGACATCTTTGCTGCACCAGCCCCTGATTCCTTCTACCTCGGGATGTTCCGCACTGCCGATGATCAGGATCTGTTTTCCCTCGGCACTGGCCTTCTCCACGATCCTGTGGATCTTTAAGACAAAGGGACAGGTGGCGTCTACCAGATGCAGCCCCTTCTGCCGGATCAGCTCATAAATGTCCTTTGCCACGCCGTGGGACCGGATGATCACAGTGCCCTCTGAAATCTTCTCCAGTTCTTCTCTGGAATGGAGAACTTTTATGCCTCTTTGTTCCAGATCGGAGACTACCTCCGAGTTGTGGATGATCGGTCCGTATGTATAGACCTGTTCTTTCCCTGCTTCCTCATAGACTTTATCCACCGCGCGTCTGACACCGAAACAAAATCCTGCAGTTTTCGCCAAGTTTACTTCCATCTCTTATTTCACCTTTTCAAATTCCCGGATCACCGTATCGACCACTTCTTCGATCGTCATCCCGGAAGAATCCACAAGAACCGCATCCTCCGCCTGTTTAAGCGGTGCGATATCTCTGGTCATATCCTGGTGATCCCTTTTCTTAATGTCTTCTTCAATGACAGCAAGATCTGCCTCCTGCCCTTTTTCGATCAGTTCATCATAGCGGCGCTTTGCCCTGACCTCCACGGAAGCCGTCAAATATATTTTTAAATCCGCATCCGGAAGCACATTGGTCCCGATATCCCTTCCGTCCATGAGGATATCCGCAGTCTTTGCAAGGTCTCTCTGGAGATCTAAAAGCGCAGCCCTCACAGACGGATATGCGGATGTCTTTGACGCCATATTCCCTACTTCTTCCGCCCGGATCTGGCCGGTAACATTCTCTCCGTTTAAAATAACCTGCTGCATCCCGTTCTCATAGGCAATGCTGACTTTGATATTTTTGCATGCAGCGTCGATGACCGCTTCATCCGTATCATCGATCTTGCTGCGGATGAAAAACAAAGCCATAGCCCGGTACATGGCCCCCGTATCCACATAGATAAACTCTAATTTTTTTGCGATGGTTTTTGCGATCGTGCTTTTTCCGGCTCCCGCCGGCCCGTCAATAGCAATGCTGTACATATGATATTTCCTCCTAATTCATTCCTGCCAGGTATCCTGTGGACCATGCGATCTGGAGATTGTATCCTCCGGTCAGCGCGTCCAAATCCAAAACTTCTCCTGCAAAATATAATCCCCGCACCTTCCTGGATTCCATGGTGCTCGGGTTAATCTCTTTTACGTCCACTCCGCCGTGGGTGATGATGGCTTCTTTAAAGCCTCTCGTGCCTGTGACAATAAGCGGCACGGCCTTCAGCAGCGCAGTAAGCTTCCTCCGCTCATTCTTTGTGATCTCATGGACCTTTTTTTCCTCCGGAATTCCCGATAGTTCTAGGATAACCGGGATCATTTTTTTTGGCAACAGCTTTCCGAGAGAATTTTTGAATTCTTTATTGATATTTTCCTGAAAATCTTTCAGAATTCTCTGATCCAGCTGTTCTTCCGACAATGCCGGCTTCAGATCGATACAAAATTTTAACTGTTTTCCTCTGTATCTCACTGCATAGCTGCTGGCGCTTATGATGATCGGTCCGCTGATGCCAAAATGAGTAAACAGCATCTCCCCGAACTCCTTATAAATACGTTTTCCGTCTGCATAAAGCGATGCTTCCACATTTTTAAGGGAAAGCCCCTGAAGCCTTGAACAGACTGTCCCGTCTATATTAAACGGAACCAGCGCCGGATCTAAATGCATCACCTTGTGTCCGGCTTTCTTTGCAAATCCATATCCGTCTCCTGTGGAACCCGTGGAAGGGTAGGACATGCCTCCGGTGGCAATGATCACCTTATCCGCTCTCATGACTCTTGAGCCTTTCAGTTCAACACCTCTGGTTCTCCCGCTCTCTGTCAGGATACGGCGTACCTCCGTATTCAGTTCTACAGTGACCTTCTGACGGCGAAGCTCTCTCTCCATAGCGCGGATCACATCTGAGGACTTGTCGGACACGGGGAATACGCGGTTTCCCCGCTCCACCTTTACCGGACATCCCCAATGCTCCATCCATTCCATCATCTGCTCATTGGTGAAGGAATAAAACGCACTGTATAAAAACTCCCGGTTTGTGACCACATGGCCCATCAGATCTTCGATATCACCGGCATTGGTCAGGTTACATCTTCCTTTTCCTGTGATAAAAAGCTTTTTCCCCAGCTTTTCATTTTTTTCTAATAAGACAACCTGATTGCCTTCTTTCGCGGAACAGATGGCAGCCATCATTCCTGCCGCCCCTCCTCCAACTACGATTACTTGACTCATAAAACTCCTTTATATCTTTAAGATTGTTTACATTCCAACAAAAGCCGTTTCTTCCGGCAGCCAAAATACAAAAGCCCGAACACATCCGCCAAAGCCCATCCGATGGGAACTGCCCACCAAATCCCAATCAAACCTATGGCAGGAACGGCTGACAAAGCATAAGCTAACAGAACTCTGCTCCCCAGGGAGATGACTGTAAGCCAGATGGAAACTGCAGAGCGTCCCAGGCCCCGGTAAAGTCCGTAGAGCAGAAATAGAATCCCAATACCCGCATAAAAACAGCCCACAATATGAAGATACTTTACCCCGATGGCAATGATCTCCGTCTCCTGCGGTTTGATGAAGATCAGCATAAGCTGCCTGGCAAACGCCACCACGATCATAGATGCAGCGGCACAAAAACAGACAGAGATCCCCACTGCCAAGCGGAGACCATTTTTGATACGGTCAGGTTTTCCCGCTCCATAATTCTGCGCAATGTACGTGGTAAACGCATTGCCGAAATCCTGTGCCGGCATATAGGCAAAGGCATCAATCTTTACTACTGCTGCAAAGGCTGCAGAGGTTAAGAATCCAAAGCTGTTGACCAATCCCTGCACCATCAAAATTCCAAGATTCATGATAGACTGTTGTATGGCTGTCAAAGTGGAGTTATTGATGATCATTCCCAAAAGCTCCCGGCTGTAGTACATATGACAGCGCTTGGGGCACAATTCCCCTTCTTTTACAAAAAAATAGACCGTAATCAGGGCTGCGGATACCCCCTGGGCAATGACGGTAGCCCATGCCGCCCCTGCAATCCCCATTCCGAATTTTAAGATAAATACCATGTCCAATATGATATTCAGGACTGCGGAAACAGCAAGAAACATCAGAGGCGCCACTGTATTTCCGATACTGCGCAGTACACTGCTAAAAAAGTTATAGATGCAGACAAAAAATATCCCGAAAAAGATAATAAACAAATATTCCCGGGTAAAAGGAGCCGCCTCCGGAGGAATATGAAGCCAAAGAATGATCTTATTCAGAAGCAGAAACGCAAGCCCCGTGATCACAGCGGCCACTGCAAAAATAAAGACAAAGGCATTGACCACCGCTGTCTTCATCCGGTCTTCCTCCCTGCGCCCGTAAAGCTGGGCAAACACCACCCCGCTGCCCATACAGAGTCCCAAAAGGATCGACGTCAGCAGTACCATCAACGCATAGGCCGATCCCACCGCTGATAGAGCCGCAGCCCCGATCGTCCTTCCGACAATGAGCGTATCGGCAACATTATACAGCTGCTGAAGCAGATTGCCCAAGATCATAGGAAGGCTGAATAAAATGATGGAGCGGCCGATCCTGCCATTCGTCAAGTCTACTCGCATTGATACCTCCATTATACACTGAATGCTGCCACATTTTCCTGAGATTTGTTTATAGATAATCTCTAAACAAGGCACAATTATAAATCTTATTTATACGTCCTGGCAGCCTTGTTTTATTATATAGTATCGGAATATTTTAAGCAATTGCATATCTTTAAATTCCTAACCTGAATTCCGTTCTCTTGAGGCATTGCCGGACTTTATCATTAATGCTATACTGTTTGAAAGAATTATAAGAAAGCAGGAGCATTTATGAAAACATCAGATTTTACGTTTGAACTGCCGGAGGAACTTATCGCACAGGATCCCCTGGCTGACCGTTCAAGCTCAAGATTATTAGTATTGGACAAAGAGACCGGGGAGATCATACATGAGGTCTTTAAAAACGTGGTCAGTTACCTGAAAAAAGGGGACTGTCTCGTATTAAATGACACCAAGGTCCTACCGGCCCGTCTGATCGGAGAAAAAGAGGGAACCGGAGCTAAAATCGAGGTCTTGCTGCTAAAACGAAGACAGGACAATGTCTGGGAAACTCTTGTAAAGCCGGGGCGAAAAGCGAAACCCGGAACCAGGATCTCGTTCGGCGACGGAAGGCTTGTAGGCGAAGTCACTGACATTGTAGATGAAGGAAACCGGCTGGTTCGTTTTGAGTTTGAGGGAATCTTTGAAGAGGTGCTGGACGAGCTCGGACAGATGCCTCTCCCTCCATACATTACACATCAGCTTGAGGATAAAAACCGCTACCAGACAGTCTATGCCAAGCACGAGGGATCCGCGGCCGCACCCACAGCCGGCCTGCATTTTACAAAGGAACTTCTGAAAGAGATCGAGGAAAAAGGCGTAAGGCTTGCCTATGTCACCCTGCACGTGGGACTGGGTACATTCCGTCCGGTAAAGGTAGAGGACGTGACGGATCATCACATGCACTCAGAATTCTATTCTGTGGATGAAACAGCTGCCCAGGCGATCAACCAAACCCGGAAGGAAGGCGGACGGATCATCTCCGTTGGAACTACCAGCACCAGGACGCTAGAGTCCGTGGCGGATGTGGACGGGCATATCGAGCCCAAGAGTGGATGGACCGATATCTTTATCTATCCGGGGTATGAGTTTAAAGTGATTGATGCCCTGATCACCAACTTCCATCTTCCGGAATCTACACTTTTGATGCTTGTTTCTGCATTGGCAGGCAAAGAACATATTCTTGCCGCCTACGAAGAAGCCGTTAGAGAACGGTACCGCTTTTTCAGCTTTGGAGATGCCATGTTTATTCAATAGGAATTATATAAAATAGTAAAACAGGATATATCTTAGTTTTTGATACATCCTGTTTTTTATTCCTAGTCAATTCCATTCCTCAGCGGTTAGGAAATCCCGGATATTTTTATGGTTGATCCCATTCCGGCTCATGTTGAACTCGTCCATGGAAACCACATATTTAGGAAAATTGTCCCGGATACTGTCGTAAGCACCAAATTCTCTCTGGATCGTATCCTCAGAAGCCAAAAGATAGCATACCTGAACATAGAGTTTCTGTCCGCGCTTTTCACAGACAAAATCAATCTCTTTGTCTCCCGCCTTGCCAACTGTGGCTTTGTAACCGCGGCGCAGCAGCTCCATATAGACAATGTTCTCCAAAATCAGATTAATATCCCGCATATTTCCGCCAAAAACAGCCTCTCTGATACCATGGTCCGCGATATAGTATTTTTCGTTGGTGGACAGAATCTGTTTCCCCTGCAGGTCCTGCCGCTTCACTTGGTAAAAAAGATATGCGTCCACACAATATCTAATGTAATTCAGAATAGTTTCTGCAGCGACAGTACGTTGCTCGTTTTTAAAAAACTTTACCAGCGAGGAGGCAGAGAAGGTGTTTCCCACATTTTCCATTATATAGGCGATGATGCGTTCCAGCAAGTCCACATCCCTCACCTTGTTCCGTTTCACTATGTCCTTGAGCTGGACAGAGTTAAATAAGTCCATCAGGTATTGGCGGGACGGCTCATCCTCGTAGCGAAGATTACTGAGATATGGCATCCCGCCGGATAGTAAATAATTCTGAAATCCCTGGGCAACAGAGTTCTCAGGCTTGACGGTACGATACAGTTCCATAAATTCAGAGAAAGAAAATGGATAAATGACAAATTCCACATACCGTCCTCCAAGATAAGTGGCAAGCTCGCCAGATAAAAGCTTTGCGTTAGAACCGGTGATATAAATGTCGCAGTCCAGCGCAACGCGGAATGAGTTAATGCACTTTTCCCAGTCCTTGACTTCTTGAATCTCATCAAAGAATAAATAGACTTTTCCGTCGATATCCTCCGTTCTTCTGATAATTTCATCGTGCAGGGTTTTTGCAGTCAGTAGATGAGTATACCGCAAATCTTCAAAGTTAATGGAGATGAATTGTTCCGGCTTTACGCCTGAAACCAGCAGCTCATGCTGAATTAATTCCAGCATAACCGACTTTCCACTGCGCCGCATACCAGTCATTACCTTAATGAGTTCACCACCAATAAAAGGCCTGATGCGACTCATATATAGTTCTCGTTTAATCATTATGGTTTTGCCCCCCTTCTTACTTTATTATGAATAGTATATTCTATTTATAACTAAAAAACAATTGGCTTTAATTATTTATATTAGTTATAACTGAATCTTTATACTGCCATATGAAGTCGACAATTTAAAAGCCATTGCAAATACCACGAGACAAGAGTAAAATAAAGACAAAACCAGACGGAAGAGGAGGCTCCCATTATGAAAAAAGATGTATTAGATTTTGTTGTTGCAAAAACCCACGAACTGATTGATTCTCCTACCTGCAGCCCGGAAACCAGGGAGGCTGCCAATGCCTGGCTGAATGCTGTAGAGACCGAAAATGAAGCCGAAGAGACAAAAAAATACATTGCCGAGTTGGAAGAAGACATTATGCCCATTGACACATTGATCGGTTTTGCAGAGTCCGAAGCAGGAGCTCAGGTTTTTGGGACAGACAAAGCGAAAGATGTTGCGGCACACGCCAAAGAGATCAAGTCAAACGGAGCTAAATACTGCGACTGCCCTGCCTGCGCAGCTGTAGCCGCCATCCTGGAAAAGAAAGACCAGCTCTAGGAAAACAAACCAAAATACATAACTCCAACAAAACCCGGATATGCAGCATAACCTCTGCATATCCGGGGTTTTCTTTTCATCTGTAGTTTTGTGTATATCTTAGTTTAGTCGCGGAATAAGTACCCCTCAAAATTATACTTCATCACTCTGTAGGAATACTTATCCGCATCGTAGCCAAAGGAATAGATCAGCTTTCCGTCCTTGTCATATTCCCCAAAGGTTTTGCTTGTTCCGCTTCCGAAAGAAATGTTGTTCTTCATGTGTTCCACGCTGCTGACGATTGGGGAGTAAGGGATCGCAAAGGACTGCACCAGCTTATACGTTCTTTTGTTTTCGTCCACAAGATACTTGTAGTACATAGACTTTTCCCCTTCCTTCATTGTTCCGGTCCCCGGAAACATACTCCAGTCAAAGCTTTTGATCGTTGCGGAATAACCATAGTTGTTATTGAACATATACAGGTAATACTGTCCTTTTGGAAGAGATTTATCATGCTCCACTGAAATGGTATGCTGCCCTGCCTGTCCCACAAAGCTACCTTCTTTTTTCAGCATGTATTTCTGGTAGTCCGTTCCATTGTAGACCGTACCTCCATGGATCAGATAATCTACTTCCGGTTTCTCAAACACATTTTTCATCTTAATGAGTGTGCTCTGCTCTCTGCTGCTGAATATCATGCTGTCGTCGTCGATCATATTCATGGAGTTTAAGTGGATCCAGTCCAGGCCTGTTCCGCCGTAAGTATTTTTCTTCGGACGGTAGGCCAGATTCCTCATGGTCTTAAAGTAATCCTCAAAGTCGATCAGCTCTTTTACCTCTCCTGTCCTTACATCTACGGACACTACAACATCCTCGATCGTATCCTGTTCCTTGTCGTTTACCAGACAGATGAATTTATTCTGCTTTTTCGCGTACAGAAAGTCATGATGAAATTCATATCTTTCACCCAGATCATAGGTTTTTGTGACCTTGCCCAGCCGATTCACCATGGCGATCTTGTTAAAATCATAGGAATATGCCATGTCATCTCCGACAAAGAGCAGACGGTCTGTACGATATTTATTCAAAGGCATCCGGCCCCGGTTCACTCCATTGTTGTCATAGAGATAAATATTGGCGTCTTGCGCCTTGTCATGCCCGAGCAGCGCAAACAGGCCGTCCTCCATCTTTTGTGCAGAACTTCCCTTGGTCTTTTTCAGAATTCTGGGTATCACATCATCTTCTGGGATATCCACATAAAAATATTGCTTCTCAATGGCTCTTTTGTCCTCATTAAAAAATTCCATGGTCACCTTATTTCTTGTGCCCGCTGAAAGTCCCACGATCTGGTACTCATGGGTTGTGCTGTATTTCTTTTTAGCTTTCAAAGTATGCTTGTACACGGCAGCCCCTGCATCGGGAGCCTCCACGGTGCACACGGCATAAGATGCGCGGTCCGTCTTTCCATAATAATATAGAGCTGTAGTGTTGGTCCCATAAGCATTCTGGACCACCAAAGGTTTTTGGATGGTATAATTTTTCTTCTTTTGTTGATCAATCTGTTCCTGTGATTCTTGTTGATAAGCTTCTGTAAACACATCTTTTTCCTTGTGTTCCAATACCTTTGGCGTAACCTTGATCTCTCTTAATTTTACACCCTTTAAAAATTGTTCTTCCTTATAATCTGCGTAGATACGGTATCCGAAGAAACCCGCTGCCATAAGAATCAGAATCGCCAGAATGGATATGATGATGTTTTTCTTTTTCTTTTTTTTAGTCTCTGATTCCTGCATTTCTTCAATCATTCCTTTCAAATAGCTCATTTCTTTCTTATCCTCCTGTGACGTTTTCAACGGTATTATATCATATTTTCACAATAAATGTAACTATTTTGTAATATTCTTAATGTAAATGCAAAGAAGAGCAGAAAAACTGCAGTAATCGCACTTCCTCTGCTCCTCTTATTTTTTCCCCTAATTACTTACTTATGCCCTAAGCTCAATTCCCAATGTTTTTAATTCATCCAGAATCTTATCGACAATCTTGTTGACCTCCGCTTCCTCCAGTGTTCTGTCCTGGGCACGGAAGGTCAGCGAATATGCCACAGATTTATATCCCTTGTCAATCTGGTCGCCCTCATAGACGTCAAACAGTTCAAAGCCTTCCAGAAGCTTTCCGCCTTTCTCCCTGAAAATCTTCTCAATCTGTCCTACAAAGATTTCTTTTCTCACAACCATGCTGAGATCCCTCTTCATAGCCGGGAACTTGGCCACGCCTGTATATTTGCGGTCAAAGGTCGCCTTCTCACAAATCACCGGCATATCGATGACTGCCACATAGACTTCCCCCTTCATATCATAATTTTCAACAGCCTGAGGATGCATCTGTCCGATATATGCTGCTCTTTCCCCGCCGATCAGCACATCGGCCTGGCGTCCCGGATGCATAAATGGATGGTCTTTGACCGGAACATATTCAGCCTGTCCGCCAAGTCCCAGATCTCCAAACAAATCCTCCAGTGCCCCTTTCAGTGTAAAGAAGTCACAGTCTCCGTACATTCCTAGTGTAAGCTGCATCCGTTCCTCCGGAAGCTCAGTGAGCGGCAGTTCCTTCGGAAGATAGATATTCCCAAACTCATACAGGCGCACATTTTGATTTCTGTGGCTGTAATTGTTAGCCAAAGATGTCATCATACCGTTTAATGAAACTGTACGCATGATGCTGAAATCCTCTCCCAGCGGATTGGAAATCTTAATGGCTTTCCTCTCCCCAGCGTCTTCCGGCAGCAGAAGCAGATCAAAAACTTTTGGACTTTCAAAAGAATAGCACATACCGCCGCTGAATCCGTTTTTCTCTACAGAGTCGCGTGCAATATCCTCCACACGGATTTTAAACGGCTTTTTACCCGCGGTGGCCTCTCCTCTCGGAAGAGTGACCGGAATGTTATCATATCCGTAGAATCTTGCCACTTCCTCTGCCAGATCCGCCATGCAGTTTAAATCCTGGCGGAAAGACGGAATCAGCAGTTTGTTGGTATCCACATCATATTTCACGTCAATCCGTCTGAAGTACTCGATCATATCTTCCATGGAGATCTTTGTGCCAAGAAGGGCATTGATTTTGTCCGTCTCCAATGGAAGAGACACCGGCTGTTTTGGGTTTGGATATACGTCCACGGCTCCACCGATCACTTCTCCTGCTCCCAGTTCTTCGATCAGCTGGCATGCACGGTCCATAGCAGCCATGGCATTTTCCGGATCAAGCCCTTTTTCAAACTTGCTGGAAGCGTCCGTCCTAAGCCCGATTCTCTTGGAGGAAAGACGGATATTGGTGCCATTAAAGCAAGCAGCTTCAAATAATAATGTCTTGATATCATCCGTTACCATGGAATTCTCGCCTCCCATGATTCCGGCAAGTCCGACTTCCTTTTCCCCGTCGCAGATCATGAGTACATCGCTGTCCAGATTTCTCTCCTCACCGTCCAGGGTAGTAAACTTGTCACCGTCCTTGGCCCTGCGCACAATGATCTCATTTCCCGCTATGGTATCTAAGTCGTAGGCATGCATAGGCTGTCCATACTCTTCCATCACATAGTTCGTGATGTCCACCAGATTGTTGATCGGACGGATACCCATGGCCGCAAGCCTTCTCTGCATCCATTCCGGAGACGGTGCAAGCTTGATATTCTTTACGACTCTGGCTGTATATCTTGGACAAAGATCTGTATCGTTTACGGTCACTTTGATATAGTCATTGACGTCCTCATCGTTGCCTGTCTCTTTTACTACCGGCGGATGGAACTCTTTGTGAAATGTAGCTGCCACCTCTCTTGCCATGCCGATCATACTGAAGCAGTCCACACGGTTTGAGGTGATCTCAAATTCCACTACCTGGTCACGAAGACCCATGGCCTCCACAGCATCATCTCCCGGTTTTACATCCTTCTTAAATATATAAATGCCGTCTTCCGGTGCCTCCGGATACATATCTTTGGTTGTTCCCAGTTCTTCCACTGAACACATCATACCGAAAGATGCCACACCTCTTAATTTTCCTTTTTTGATCTTGATGCCATTTTCAGGGTTCGGGCTTCCATCGTGGCCTCCGGCCACTCTTCCTCCCACTAAAACCACTGGGACCAGATCACCCTCTGATACATTGCTGGCACCTGTGACGATCTGGATGGTCTCTGTTCCCACATCCACCTGGCAGACGATCAGCTTGTCTGCATCCGGATGCTTTTCAATGGAAAGAATTTTTCCTACCACGATCTTTTCCAGGTTTTTATCTAATTCCTCATAACATTCCACATTTGATCCGGAAAGTGTCATCTTGTCCACATACTCCTGAATCGTACAGTCAAGATCCGGCACATATGCCTTGATCCATGAAATTGGTGTATTCATTCTCTATTCTCCTTCAATCATTATAAGTTATTTACCACTATTTCCGTCACGCTTTTGAAATGCGCTCCTCCAATAGTGGTAAATAACTATCGAAAAGCAGCACATTTTTTTGACAGAGGCCCTTCTCCAGAAGACATTACGTCCATTTTCTACATGATTGGAGTGAAGCATTCTAAGAGCCGAACGGAAATTGCCGCTTTAGAACTGGCTTAAAAACCTCTTGTCGTTTTCATAAAGCAGGCGCATATCATCAATCTCATATTTCAGGAGCGCCACACGTTCCAGACCGATTCCAAAGGCAAAACCTGAGTAAATCTCTGGGTCGATCCCGCATGCCCTGAGCACATTTGGATGCACCATACCACAGCCTAAGATCTCGATCCAGCCGCTTCCCTTGCACATACGGCAGCCCTTTCCTCCACACTTAAAGCAGGTGATATCCACCTCCGCGCTTGGCTCTGTGAATGGGAAATGATGAGGGCGGAATTTGACTTTTGTCTCCGGTCCGAAAAATTCAGTGGCAAACTGTTCAAGTGTCCCTTTCAGATCCGCAAAAGTGATTCCTTTGTCCACGACCAGTCCTTCTACCTGATGGAAGGACGGAGAGTGGGTAGCATCCACTTCGTCTGAGCGGAATACCCTTCCAGGCGCAATCATACGGATTGGCATTTTACCAGTCTCCATCACACGGGCCTGTACCGGTGATGTCTGTGTTCTCAATAAGATATCTTTTGAGATAAAGAAGGTATCCTGTTCATCCTTCGCCGGATGATTCTCCGGGATATTAAGCATCTCAAAGTTATACTTATCGTATTCCACCTCGGGGCCTTCCACAACCTCATAGCCCATTCCGATAAATACCCTCTCCAGGTCTTCCAGGGCAATCTGGTTCGGATGGCGGTGGCCCTTTTCATGCACCTTTCCCGGAAGCGTTACGTCAATGACTTCCTTTTTGAGCTTTTCTTCCATGATCTTTTTCTTAAGAACAGACATTTCCTGCTCCAGTGCCTGTTCGATGACGGCACGTGTATCGTTGACCATTTGTCCTACGATAGGACGTTCTTCTTTGGCAACATCCTTCATGCCCTTTAATACCTGGGTCAATTCTCCCTTTTTGCCTAGAACCGCTACCCTGATATCATTCAGAGCGTCCATGGCATCTGCTGTGTTGATCTTCTCCAAGGCTTCTTTTTTAATCGCCTCAAGTTTCTCCTTCATAATCACTTCTCCTTGTTTTATGGAAATAAAAAAATCCCATCCCTTATATATAAGGGACGGGAATCATCTCGCGGTACCACCCTAATTCCAGGTACAAAAACAACCTGGCTCTTAGTATCCTGCGTAACGTGCAGATAACGTTATCCCCTACTGTTCTTTCAGGGATACGACTCCGGTGTGAAATTCGGGAAAGACTTCCTTACTGTGCACCTTCTCTGTCTTTATCATTCCTTATTTTATCACACAAAAGCGGAATGTCAAGACGGAAAACCGATTCTTTATCTCTCCCATCAGCCCTGCAGCGCACTGTGGAAAACAGCCTCATACAAAATCTGATAATCCTTCATGGTAAATGCAGATACGTGAAAATCAGGCGAGGACAGCTCCTGTATCTTCTGCTGGATGACCTCTAAGACAGCATAATCAATATCCATGTGATCCATGACATTTTTAGAAAAATCAAAATCATGTTTCTTCTGAAATAAGATACAATTTGCATGAAAAAGGAATTCTAAGATCAGGCTGTTATTTAACTTAATATCAAGCTTCTTTGCAATTGCTCTCAGAGCACGGAAAAACAGTTCATTCGTTGTAAACGTATTGATTCCGGGGGTAAGCTTGGACGCAAACAAGAGATGTTTATCCGCGGATCTTAAAGTATAACTCTTTAGCTGGTTGTCTTTTAATATCTTCATCTCATCATTCTGGCTTATTAACAGGTTTGGGATGATGGAAATAATGCTGGCATTTTTCTTCACAGACAGCTTTAAAATCTCTTTCACCAGAATAAAGGAATGAAACTGGACATTATAAGACAATACCTTCGTCTTAGGAAAAAAGTAATTGGTAATGGTTTGTTTCATATCTGCGTCTGATAAGATCAGGACCCCCTGCCCCCGATTAATACTGACCGCAAATTCATATAAGTTCTCAAGGTTCGTTCGTGTCTCATTTCTTTTTCCGGATAAAACAGCAGGAAAGGTATGTATGATTCTCCGGTCAAAAAATAAATTGAAGATATTTGCGTAATTGCTTGCCAGCAAATGATATTTGGAGGTAATAATCACAGGTATATGGATATCACTCATGATGAAGTGGGCATATGTCAGTATAGATTGAATCATCTTTTCTTGGGTTTTTGACAGTTTGCAGTGGTTTGTCTGTGCTAATTGAAGCAGATTGTTGAACAGTGATTTCATCTGCGGTGTTTGAATATCCATAGAAGAGGTTTCCTTCACAATATCCAGACTTTTATCTTTCCGGAATACAGATAGGATCATATGTTCCACTTTTTCTTTTAAAAATGGGTCCTGGCAGAATACACTTTTATTGAATGCCTTTGTGATGCCCGAAATAAGCCTATCGCCGGAATAACTGTTCTCAGATACAACGCCAGTCACCCTGGAACAGATCAGCAGCTGCTTTGTAAAATAATCTGAAACTATATTTTTTGTTTCAGCCAAAGGCTCACGGGAGTTAAGAAACAATTTATTAAAATCAATTTCTCCGTTTGGTCTGATCTGTATCTTGTCAGGGATCTCTGCCTTTAGTTCAGGAATGGATTTTATAAAATCATCCCTTTCATTATCAAGCAGGACCGATGCATCTAACATAAGTTCATTGTTTTTGCCTGCAGTACTTGATGTATAGAGAATCCTTGAAATTGTATATAAAATCTCATTTTCTAATTGATGCAGGTTGCTGCACTTATGTAAAACCAGCTGAATGAACTGGGAAGATACCAACATTGTTTTATCTAAACGGTTGCTCTCTTTTTGGATCATACTCAATAGAATCGAAATCAACTCTGTTTGCGGCCGGTCTTTTGCGGAAGGAAAGTTCAGGATGACAGGACTGATGGAATGAAGCAAGTCCGACTGTAATTCTGATGCCCCAATAAAGGCGATCATCGGCGCGTCTTTTTTATTTTTATATTGAATCTCAAGAGAATGTACAAAACCGCTTAAGATTTCAAAGTCTACGTTTTTTTGAACAAACTCGATTGCCAGGATAAAAATATTATGATCCTTTTCCATCATCTCTATGCTCTGCCTTAGATTGACGTAGATATCGCTGAATTCAATATAATAAACCGATGATTCCCGGGCAGCCAATCCCAACGTTTTTGCACGGTTTAACATTTCTTCTAAGAAAAACTTCTTCCCCGTCCCAACTTCCCCCTGCATAAAAAAGATCTTAAAGAAATATTTAGGGAGATAAAACACAGGCAGGATTCTGGTTACAGCTTCATATAAGGACCCATTTTGCTGACTTCCGACCATAGAAAACGACTGGACGATGGTCTGTTCTTTTGCAGGTACGTCATATCGGATGAAGTCTGAAATGGTTTCATTTTTATTCAATGTATCAGGGATGGATACAAAAGGAAAAGAGTTCCGGATGATCTCTCTTGAAATAAAAGTGGTGGGGCGTCCTGCCTTCTTGATTAATTTTCCTTCTTTGTGCAGATCATTTAGGATACGTGACACATTTGTCCTGTCAATATATAACTCCATCGACAGGATAAGCGCATTGCATTTTTCAAAGGTAAAATTATGATGATTGATGCATTGCAAGGTTTCTTCTTTTAAATAGGATAAAATCTTCTCTTTATTCGTAGACATGGCCATATCTCCTGCGTATATTTGGTGCTGATTACGGTGTTTCTATAACACACACAAATTAAATCAGACGTAATTAATATACACTTATCATACACGAAACTTAAAATTTATGCAAAATCCACAGTAAAAAACTCAAATAGAGTGTAAATCAAGTGTGTATATAAAAAATTTGCGTATATAAAGATTGTGGGTTAGGATATGCCCAAGTGATGTAAGCGCATACAGAACGAATTACCATTTAACGGATAAAGGAGGATGTAGATGACAGACATTATAGTGGCGACACACGGGGGACTTGCAGAAGGTATGATCGATGCATTGGAACTTATGATAGGGAAGCAGGAAAATATATGGTTTCTTGGATTGCGGCATGAGGATAGTATTGATACTTTTATCAAAAGGGTCGATTCTTTCGCCGCGGACACAGATCACGATATCTTATTCATGACAGACTTATTAGGGGCCAGCCCATACAATGCCGCAGCCCAGGCGATTCATCATAACAGGGACAAACATGTTATCTGTGTGTCGGGAATTAATTTATCTATGCTGGTGGAAGCAGCTTTGAAAAGAAACGATATGAAACTGGATGAGCTGGCAGATTATCTTGTTGAGACCGGAAAACAGGGAATTGCCAAATTATCATTAAATATGGAGAGAGGAGGGACATTATGAGCAAAATAGTATTATCACGGATTGATGACCGTTTGATTCACGGCCAAGTCATGACAGCATGGGTCCAGCATGTGGGAGGGAATGAAATTGTGATCGTCGACGACAAAGTCGCAAAGGATCCATTTTTAAGCGCAGTCATTACAGGTGCAGTACCAAAGCACCTAAACGCTCAGGCAATGACCATTGACGACGCCGCAGAGTATTTAGAAAAGATAAAAGATGAGGATAAAAACATTATTATTTTAGCAAAGGGACCCAAGGTTTTTCTGGATTTGCTTGAAAAAGGTGTCCAAGTAAAAGAAATCAATTTAGGCGGAATGGGTTCTACTCAAGAACGAAAAAAATTATATAAAAATATTTCAGCAAGTGATAAAGAAAGAGATATGTTGAAGCAATTGTCAGCACAGCATGTACATGTCTATATTCAGGTCGTGCCAAATATGGAAACTGTAGAGATAAATAAAATACTTTAATCGGAGGGAGAAACATGCATATTTCAATTTTACAGGCAGTTTTGATTGGCCTGGTCTACTATTTGGGAGCAAATGGGACACCATGGCTTACTGTTAACATGAGCTGGGCGTTGAGAAGGCCTTTAATATCCGGGATCCTGGTTGGTCTTATCTTAGGCGATCCTGTCAAAGGCTGTATGGTCGGTGCGGCGATCAATGTAACCTATCTTGCACAGATTACGGCAGGCGGCGCCCAGACCATGGATGAGGGCCTGGCGGGAACTGTTGGAACAGCACTGGCAATCATTTCAAATGCGTCCACAGGAGTCGCAGTAACACTTGCAGTACCGATTTCCTTACTGGGCAACTTATTATGGATGATTTATATGACAGGGGATATTTTCATTGTCCATAGAACCGATAAAATCGCGGAGACAGGAGATGTAAAGAAAATCATTTTCTATAACATCGTTCCTTCCCAGATTTTTAAGTGCATCATTTATACCATTCCGGTGGCAATTGCCGTATACAGTGGGTCAGGTGTTATTACAAGCATGCTGCAGGCATTAAAGGGAACACCCGTGATTGATGTATTGACTACGATCGGGACAATTCTTCCTGCCCTTGGTATTGCAATGAATTTTAAAGCCATCTTATCTAACGCTGGGGCAAAAGCATACTTATATCTGCTGTTAGGTTTTATTTTATCTATTTATATCAACCTGCCATTGGTGGTCATCGGTATTTTAGCAGTGATTATAGCACTTTTACAGAACAGCGAAAGTTCAGCTTTAAGTTAGGGAGGAATCAACATGGAAACCATAGAAAAAAAGAGATTAAGTAAAAAAGATATCATCAAGTCCTATCTGATCTGGACATTCTTCAGCCATTCAACCTACAACTATGAACGAATGCAGGCCTCCGGGGTGCTGCATACCCTGGCGCCGAGCCTGGAAAAATTATACGGAAAAGAGACACAGGAATTAAAAGACGCATGCAAACGGCACATGGAGTTCTTTAATACAGAACCTAATGTAGGAGGCTGTATCTTAGGGATTACTCTTGCCTTAGAAGAGCAAAAAGCAAACGGTGAAGATGTAGACGAAGAAATGATTTCAAGCATCAAAACAGGTTTGATGGGACCTCTGGCAGGCATCGGCGACACAATCTGGCAGGGAACGTTATCCCCCATAGCATTGGGTATTATCCTTGGAATGGCAAAGGCCGGAAACTTCTTAGGACCGATCATCTACCTAATAATCATTGGCGTTGTGTTATTCGGCCTTGGTTACTTATCCTATACCAAAGGTTACTATATGGGACGCGAAGGAATCGGAAAGATCATCGGAAGCGGTTTATTAAACAAAGTAACCGAAAAAGCAACCATCGTTGGGGCAACGGTACTGGGAGGACTGGTGGCATCTTATGTAACTGTGTCCTGCGGATTAAAGTTAAATTTAAGCACAGGTACACTGGACGTGCAGACTGCAGTATTTGACAGTATCTTAAAAGGTATCCTGCCGTTGGGAATCACCCTATTAACTGTATTTATGTTGAGAAAAAAAGTCAATGTCAACATCATATTGCTGGTGCTGATCCTAATTGGCACAGTGGGAACACTGATCGGATTCTTTTAGAGGATAAACCATGAAGATTATACTAAATGCTGACGATTTTGGATTGACTCATGAAGCAAATCTGGGAATCGCAAAAGCCTTCGATGAAGGTTTCTGCTCCCAGGCTTCTGTGGTGACCAACACGAATTATTTTGATGAGGCAGTGTCCCTGGCAGAAAAAAATAACTTTAAGCACAAGGTCGGCTTACATATCAATCTGTTCGATGGGACCCCGTTAACCTCCGGGATCAAGAAACTGAAACAATATGCCAGATCAGATCTGTTTGATTATCATCCATACTTTCTTCACAGAGTGACTCCAATCTATGCAGATGTCATCGCAGAGGAATTAGAAGCACAGATCCAAAAGTATCTAAGCGGAGGTTTTTCTCTGATGAATATCGACTCCCACCACTGTGCATTTTATGATATTCCGGTTCTTTACGGATTGATGCCCTTGTTAAAAAAATATAAATTTGAATCTGTCCGTTACATTGGAAACAGTTTTTTTAACGGGCGTAAATGGCGGCATTTCTACGGCGCCCAGTGGAAGAAAAAAATGGATCAGCTGCATCTTCGTCATGCAGATTATTCCAGCAGTGTGGCCACCTTTGATAAAAACCGCAAAAGCCGGAATCCTCAGCTTATGAAGGCAAAGAAGGCAGAGGTATACGTTCATCCTGTCTTAGTTGAGGGATATTTTATTGATAACTACACAGGCGGTACGCATCTTGAAGATAGTTTCAAAAAGGCCAAATTAGACAAAATGAAATTTATTACATCCAGAGACTTATAAAAGAAAGAAGAGATAAGAATGAAAAAGGAAGAAATTATTTTAGGAATCAAAAAAACCGGCTTAATGGCAATCGTCCGGGTGGAAACCGTGGAACGTGGTTATGAGATCGCCCAGGGATGCCTGGATGGCGGAGTCAACGTTCTTGAAATCAGCTATACCAACAACAACGCCGGAGAAGTGATCTCTGCTTTAAAAAAGAAATATAAGGAGAATCTGCTGGTCGGCGCGGGCACCGTCCTGGACGGAACAACGGCCCGCCTTGCAATTATGAGCGGGGCACAATTTATCATTGCCCCTTGTTATGACGAAGGTGTCGCGCAAATTTGCAACTTATACCAGATTCCATATGCGCCGGGATGTACTTCTTATACTGAAATGTTGACGGCACTAAAGGCAGGCGCATCCTTTATAAAGGCATTTCCAATCTCCAATTACTACGGCCCCAGCTTAGCTAAAGTGGTAAAAGTGCCATGCCCCCAGGTGCCGGTCATGGCGTCGGGCGGAGCTGACTTCGACAACCTTGCAGAGTGGTTTGAAAACGGAGCTGACTGCGTTGGCCTGGGCGGATTACTTACCAAAGGTTCCACAGAGGAAATTGCGGCAAACGCAAAAAAGCTGCGTGATATTGTAACAGACGTAAGAAAAGGATGAGCCTATGAAAACGATTCTAGTAACACCGAGAGGGTATGCAAAATACGGCAGTAAAGCAGGAAAACGTTTAGAAGCACTTGGCTATGAAATGGACGTCAATCATACAGGCAGACCACTTCCAAAAGACGTGTTTGCAGAAAAAGCAAAGCGGGCGTCCGGGATCATCGCGGGTGTTGACGAACTGAATGAAGAACTCCTCCGGGAATGCAGGCACCTGAAAGCCATTGTGAAATTCGGGGTTGGGACCGATAATATTGATCTTTCTGTCTGTGAAGAACTAGGGATTAAAGTCGGCCGCTGTATTGGAACGAATTCCAATGCAGTCGCAGAACTCACCATCGGAATGATGTTTGCGGCTGCAAGGCATATTGTGAGTAATGCTATAAATGTCAAAAGTCACGGTTGGAACAAACCAACAGGACTGGAACTCTTTCATAAGAAAATTGGTATTATCGGGTTTGGTAATATCGGAAAACATGTTGCAAGAATAGCAAATGGGATCGGAATGGAAGTTCTGATCTATGATATGTTTGACGCTGCCCAAGATGTACTGGCTGAATACAACGCAAAACAAACATCTGTGGAACAAATCCTGAAGGAATGTGATTTTATCTCTATTCACGTGCCGCTTACAAAAGATACAAAGGACATGATCTCAACCAAAGAATTTAAAATGATGAAGGACACGGCTGTTTTAGTAAATGCAGCCCGGGGCGGAATTGTAAACGAATATGCACTTTACGAAGCATTAAAAAGCAAGGAGATCTACGCCTGTGCATCCGACGTCTTCACCTCAGAACCTCCCCAGAGGGAACCTTGGATTGATGAGCTGCTCAAGATGGATCACTTTATCCAGACAGCCCACATCGCATCCCGTTCAGTAGAGTCTGAAATCAATACTGTGAATGCAGCAACTGATACGATGATCCAGCTTTTACAGGATCAAAGTAAATAATTCTCCAGAAAAAAGATCTTCCTGCAGACATTTGCAGAAAGATCTTTTTTACATATAAGTTCTATTTCTATTTTTTTAATGTCAGCACTTTTGTTCCGGCTTCCAGGTGCCCGGTATTTTCTATGGTGATGCTTGTATACTCTTCACTGTTGCTCACCACCACCGGTGTTGTGACAAAGTAACCCTCCTGTTTGATCTCTTCAAGATCAAACTCAGCGATCCGGTCCCCTTTTCTCACTCTCATGCCTGGCTCTACCTTCACATGATGATATTTCCCGGCAAGTTTCACCGTATCAATTCCCATATGGACCAGGACCTCAGCACCGCCGCCGGACGTGATGCAGATGGCGTGCTTTGTATTAAACACCGCAGTGACCGTGCCGTCTACAGGCGAAATCAGGTTTCCGTCAGAAGGTCTTACGGCAAATCCCTGCCCGAGCATCGCTTCTGCAAAGACCTCATCTTCCACTTCATCCAGTTCTACTACTTCTCCATTGATCGGCATACAGACAGTTTCCACTGCCACCTCCGGCACCTCTTCTGCCACAGGGACTCTCGGTGCTTCCGCCGCTCTGTCAGACAAGCTGCTTGCCAGATAATCTTCCAGATTGGACTTTATCACAGTGACCATCGGTCCATAAATGATCTGAACCCCGTCGCCTTTCTTTACGATGCCCCGGGAGCCGCTTTCTCTCAAGATTCTGTCGTTTACCCTGCCAGGATCCGAGATCGTACACCTAAGACGCGTCACACAGCAGTCCACATCTTTCACATTTGATTTACCGCCCAGGCCGGCAACGATCAGAGCCGATATATCAGACCCGTCAATTTCAGGGCTGCCCTCCAAAGGTTTCTCAGCCACATCAGCTCTGGTATATAATTTTATATTCTGGTCTTCCTTTTCCCGCCCCGGAGTCTTCAGATCCAGCTTCCTGATCAGAAAACTGAATAAAAAATAATATACTGTAAAATATACAATCCCCACCGGAATGAACATGAGCCAGTTTGTCTTCGACTGACCCTGTAGGGTACCGAACAGGAACATATCAATGATGCCTCCGGAAAATGTCAGGCCCACACAGATCTTCAGCATATGCATGAGCATATATGCAGCTCCCGCGAAAACGCAGTGGATCGCATACAATCCAGGCGCCACAAATAAAAAGGTAAACTCAAGGGGTTCCGTGATGCCTGTGAGCATCGACGTCAGCGCCGCAGAGGCCAGCAGGCCGGCCACCGCTTTTCTTTTATCCGGCCTTGCACACCTGTACATCGCAAATGCGGCACCCGGCAGTCCAAAGATCATCAGCGGAAATTTGCCCGTCATAAATCGCGTGGCGGACACTGCAAAATGGATAGTTCCAGGATCGGCCAGCTGGGCAAAAAAGATATTCTGGGCGCCTTCGACCATCTTTCCGCCGATCTCCATTGTACCTCCTAACGAAGTCTGCCAGAATGGCAGATAAAATACATGGTGCAGGCCGAACGGGATCAGTGCCCGCTCCATGACCCCGTAGATAAACGTACCGAAATACCCGGAAGCGCTGACCATGCCCCCTGCCGCGTACATTGCATCCTGAATGGGAGGCCAGATAAAATACATCAGGATTCCCACAAATACAAATACGACCGTACAGATCACAGGCACAAATCTTGTCCCACCGAAAAAGGACAATACTTCCGGAAGCTTGATTTTATAAAATCTATTATGCAGCGCAGAAACTCCAAGTCCAACGATAATACCGCCGAACACTCCCATCTGCAGGGAGGTAATCCCCAGAACAGAAGCCGTTGCACCCTCACGCATGGCTTCTGCTCCTCCGTTTAAAGAAATCATAGCCGATATGGCTGTGTGCATGATAAAGAACGCGATAGCTCCTGCCAGTGCAGCTACTTCTTTTTCAGCTCTTGCCATACCCACGGCTACCCCAATGGCAAAGATCAGCGGCAGGTTCCCAAACACAGCATTTCCACAGTCCCCGCAGACTTTCAAGATTGCGTACGGAATCGTATCTGGTCCCATAACCCCCATCAGGCCATAGGCATTGAGCATCGTTTCATTTGTCAGTGATTGTCCGATTCCCAGCAGCAGCCCGGCCACAGGCAGGATTGCGATCGGAAGCATGAAGGACCGTCCCACACGCTGTAATACCCCGAATATTTTGTCTTTCACATTTTCCCTCCTAAAATACCTCATATCAAAGACATACCTGATTTTTCGGCTTTATAATTCAGGTCACAGCGTTGCGATCATAACATCCATTGTCCCGCCGAAAACAGTTTCCTTCTGATCCGAACAGATAAGGAAATGATCTCCCTTTTTAACACTCTGTCCATCGATCATCCCTTCTCCTTCTATCACGCTGACCATCTGGAACGGCGCATCGTTTTCTACTGTATTTTTACCGTTTAACCGATAGCAGTCCACTTTAAAAAATTCGCTCTCAACATATCTTACTTTCGTTCCGTTTTCCAGCTGAGTTTCACGGAAGGATTTGCTGCTGCCAATCTGTGCAGGCACATTGGTAACGTCTATGGACTGCTGTACATGCAGCTGTCTTTCGTTGCCGTCCTGATCCTTGCGGTGATAATCATAAACGCGGTAAGTGATATCGGAGGACTGCTGGGCTTCATAGATCAGAGATCCGCTGCAGATGGCATGCAGTGTCCCGGAAGGGATGTAAAAGAAATCCCCCTTCTCGATGGCAAAGGAATTCAGGAGATTGTCATAGTCGTCTTCCTCGATTGCTTTGATAAACTCATCCTTTGTTTTCGCGTGATGGCCCATGACCATCTTAGTGCCCTCATCTGCCTGAAGCACATACCAGCATTCTGTCTTTCCCAGAGAGTCTTCGTGAACCCTTGCATACTCATCGTTGGGATGAACCTGCACGGATAAGTCATCTCTGGCGTCAATGATCTTTACCAGCAGAGGGAATTCCTCTCCCTCTATATTGCCGAACAGTTCCCGGTGGTGTTCAAAAAGCCATGACAGTGTCTTGCCGGCAAACTCACTGTTTTCAATCGTACAGTCACCGTTTTTATGGGCAGAAACTGCCCAGCACTCCCCCGTATGGTCGCTGGGGATCTCGTATCCATACACATCCTTAAGCTTATGTCCGCCCCAGATCATCTCTTTAAACACTGGTTTCATTTTTAAAATATGTCCCATAATCTTATCCCTCCTAAGACTTATTTGTTAAACTTGGCTTTTAACTTCTTTTTGATCACTCCAAAAAAGCTTAAAGAGCGGACCATATGGTCTGGCGCAACATACTTGCTGACCGCACGCAGCACTTTCTTCGGCTCTTTTGAGGCAAAAGAATAGGTTCCGTTTTCTTTTGTCTGGATCGCATAGCGCGGAATGTGTTTTCCCTTAAACATGACTGAGGCAATCACGTAATCAACTTCCTTCCATGGAATCTGAATATAATCATTTACATTCCGGTCATTATAAAATTCAAATCCTTTATCGCCGATCATGATCTTTCCATAACTGTTCAGACCGTGATAAGAAGTTCCGCTGATCACCAAATCTACTTTTGTATTTATTGACTGAGCCATAGCAACTCTCCATTTCTAATTTATTCTTATACAGTATCCTAAACATTATATCACGATATTGTTCAGTAAACAAAGTGGGAAAGTCCACTTCAAAGAATAAAAAAAGTTCGGATTGCTCCGAACTTTTTTCATTAGCTTATAACAATCCGATAAGGTGTCCGCCAATACCAACTAAGAATAATGCGATGATAATGATGATCGGTGAAACATTTTTCTTCAGCAGCCACATACAGAATAATGTTAATAATAATGGAACTAATCCAGGAATCAAAGAATCCAGGTTGTTCTGTAAAGTTGTGATCTTGGTAGGGGTCAGTGACAGGCCTGATGCATACTGCTCAAATGCCTGCTGGATCCCCTTTGCTCCCTCAGGAAGCTTGCCCCAGTCAATGTACGCTCCCTCACTTAATGTAACTTTAGATACTACCGGCTGGAAACTGATGGATACCCATCGCTGAACCAGTGATCCAAGGATAAACATACCGAGGATAGATGCACCTTTTGTGACTTTCTGCAGTAATCCGCCGGAAAGGTCTTCTGTGATCTTTGCGCCGGCTTTGTATCCGAATTCCTGTGTGTACCACATGAACCCCCAACGGATCACGTTCCACAGTACGAAGAATAAGATCGGTCCTAAGATGTTTCCTGTCATTGCGAGGGATGCACCGAGAGCTCCGAGGATCGGACGTACGGTAAACCAGAATACCGGATCTCCGACACCGGCCAAAGGTCCCATCATACCGACTTTCACACCCTGGATCGCTGCGTCATCGACCTCTGCCCCATTTGCACGCTCTTCCTCTAATGCCAGTGTAACACCGATAACCGGAGAAGCAACATACGGATGCGTGTTGAAGAATTCCAAGTGACGTTTTAATGCCGCTGAGCGTTCTTCTTCTGTTTTATATAACTTTTTGATCGCCGGGATAATTGAAAATGCCCAGCCACCGTTCTGCATACGTTCATAGTTCCAAGAACCCTGAAGGAAGGTAGAGCGCAATGCAACGGACAATCGTTCCTTCTTACTTAATGTAACTTTTTCTGCCATTTTTCATACCTCCTTCAATTAATAATTATTCAGAATATCGCCGAGCGGATCACCTGTATTGCTTCCTCCGCCGCCTGAAGAACCGCCGCTCTCAGACAGTGTAAGGTAAATCAATGCCAGAGATACACCGATAGCTCCCAATGCGATCAATGTCAGATCTGAAAGTGCAGCAACACAGAAACCGATTGCAAAGAACGGCCAAACTTCTTTTGTTGCCATCATGTTGATAACCATCGCATAACCAACGGCTACGACCATTCCACCGCCGATTGCCATACCGTCTGTAAGCCATGCCGGCATAGATGTCAGGAATTTCTGAACGGTTGTTGCCGGGATAAACAGAAGCGCTCCCGCCGGAATCGCAATACGGAGTCCCTGCATAGCGATGGCAATGATATGCCACAGTTCAACACCTTTGAAATTTGCTTTTTCAGCAGCTGCATCCATACGGTGAACACATGCCACGGAAAGTGTACGTACAACCATTGTTAAGAATAAACCTGCAACTGCCAAAGGAATCGCAACTGCGATGGCAGTGCTGACACCTGAGGTGCCCTGTCCTCCAAGGACTAAGATGATAGCGGAAGCTACAGAAGCTAACGCGGCATCCGGTGCAACAGCGGCGCCGATGTTTGCCCATCCCAAAGCGATCATCTGTAATGTACCGCCCAAAATAATACCTGCTTCTAACTGACCGGTCACAAGTCCAATTAATGTACACGCAACCAACGGCTGATGGAACTGGAATTCATCCAGAACTCCTTCCATACCAGCTAGAAAGGCAACTATAATAACTAATACGATTGAAATTGCTGACATTATAATTCCTCCTCTATTTTCTGAATGTGTGAAGCCTAAGATAACTCGGCTTCTGCTTTTTTAATGATCTCATCCATGTTTTCTTTAGAATCGCTCGGCACCTTGCGGACATCAAAGCCGATTCCATGTTCCTTTAATTTTGCAAAAGTCTTGATGTCTTCTTTTCCGAGAGATACAACTTTGCTCACGGCTACTTTTCCGACAGAATGAGCCATGGAGCCGATGTTGAGTTCCTTGATGTCCACTCCGCCTTCGATGGCACGGAGAGCATCCTGAGGCGTCTCAAAAAGCAGCAGTGCTTTTGTGTTTCCAAAGCGGGGGTCTTTTGAGACCTCGATCATTTTGTTCACAGGAACAACATTGGCGCGTACCCCTGGAGGTGCAGCCTCCTGAATCAGTTTTTTACGCAGATCGTCATGCGCTACCGAATCGGATACGACGATGATCCTGTTCGGCTGTGTTGTCTTTGTCCATGCAGTTGCCACCTGTCCGTGAAGCAGACGGGAATCAATGCGGGCAAGCACAAATTTGATATGTCCGTCTCCTAATACGGTTCCTTCCGGGATTGCTCCCTGAGGCTGTGCTTCTGCCTGCTGTCCGGCTGCCGGTTCCCCCTTCGGTTCCAGAGACTCCGGATAGATGCGCACCCCTTCTTTTCCGCTTCCGGCGATCTGAACCGCAACTTCGTGAGCTGTCTCCATCGTCATACGTGAGCCATAGGCATCGATCAGCATCGGCAAGTTTAAGCCGGCTACAATCGCCCATTTGTCCTCATGTTCTGATACAAGTCCGTTTGCCTGATTGAATGGAGTTCCTCCCCAAAGATCGACTAAGAATAATACTTCGTCCTGACTTTCAAAAGAAGCGATTGCATCTTCCATCTTCTTTCTGATGTCATTTGGCCCTTCGCTCGGCTGCAGTGTTACAGCTGCCACATCGGGCTGGTCACCGAAGATCATGGATCCGGACTGCATAATACCATCCGCAAATCCGCCATGCGTAGCAAGAATAATTCCTACCATTTAAACATTCCTCCTTTTCTAATTATCTTTCGGAATCTTTATTCTTTTATATTAACCAAGAATTCAGGTTCCTATTTATAAAATCCCCCGCTGGGGGTGATTTTACGTGAAACATTAATGAAATAAAAAAACCTGACTCAAACACCGGATCTTTTCAATCCACACAGCTCAACAAATTTTGCAAAACATATGAATTCAAAAATCCTTCGGTTTGAATCAGGTTTAGCCTGCATTACCAGTAACAATCCTTATTCTAAATCAATATGAACTTTTATCTTGTAATCACTCTCTTGATATGGACGGTGAGATACATCATTTCCTCATCCGTTATATCATGGTTACATGTATTCTTTATATAAATTCTGATCTTTTCCACACAGTCAAGACATTCCTGATACTTGTTTCGGATAATCTCCTGGAACTCTGTGTCGTCACTCTCCACTTCATTGCCCGTAAAGATCCTCTGTGCAAAAAACTTCAAGTGGGTGATAAACCTTTCGTAAAAAACGGATTCTTTATCCATCTGGTCAGGAAAACACTCCTCAACAATCTTTAAGATATTCTGCGTAAGCTTGGTCATGGAAACCATCTCCGTCATATCCAGATCCAGTTCTGCATTGACAATATGCAGTGCGATAAACGCCGCTTCATCCTGCGGCAGAGTGACCTTTAGCTTCCGCTCGATCATGCGGATGGCAGCCTGCCCGATCAGATATTCCTGGTAGTAGAACTTCTTAATCTCCCATAAAAAGGGATTCTGGAAGGGAACACCCATCTCTACCCGTTCAATGGCAAAATTAATATGGTCTGTGAGAGAAATATAAATATTGTCATTGATATTCTTTTGCAAAGTGTCTTTTGCATATTGAATAATTTCATTACATATTTCCAATCGTTCTATGGGGATGTCTGCTACCATCTGCTGAAAGCGATGTGTCATCCCATGGTCTTTCATTATGTAAGTCTTCTCGACTTTATCTGAGTCGATCACATCTCCGGGATGTCTCCGAAAGCCCAGTCCTCTTCCCATTAGCACCACTTCACGATGGCTGTTATCTTCTGAAATTACAATATTATTATTTATAATTCTTGTAATTTGCACAGTTCCACTCCGTATTGTAAAATATTCAGTTAAGAAAAAAAATAAACCACACCTATCGAAATCTATCTGTATAAATCTCATAAGTTGGTTTAGCCTGCATTACCAGTAACAATCCTTCTTTCGTATTCCTTAACTTATTTCCAATTTTATCAAACCCTGCCCCCTATGTCAACCACTTTCTTTATAATTTGTTTATAAATTTTTAAGATTTATTCTATATAAAACAAAGCTTCCTCTCCTGCTGTCCCGGTATTCCTATGGCGTTCAGCTTTTTCTTGAGTATTTCAAACGCTTATGATAGAATATATAAACTATTTGTATAAAATAAAATTTTGCTATATTAATATGATCTGAGAGGTATTTATATGTTAAAGTTAATCGCCCTTCTGAATTCCGTGATCGCGAAAGCTCAGAAGGATCATATCACTGCCTTTTCCGCTCAGGCAGCATTCTTTACGGTGCTTTCTTTTTTCCCGTTCCTGATCGTTGTGCTGAGCCTGATGCGCTTTGTTCCCGTGACGCCGAAAGACCTGATCGACCTTGTAAACTACTATCTGCCGGAACAGTACAGTGTCAGCCTGGTTGCCGTCATCAATTCTTTATATGGAAAAATCACGACAACCTACATGTCATTCACGATCATCACACTGCTGTGGTCCGCATCAAAAGGTATCCTTTCCATGATGACCGGTCTGAACACGATCCACGAGATCCCGGAAAAACGGAATTACTTTGTGCTCCGGTTTATCTCCACTATGTATATTGCGTTCATCGCGGTAGCTGTCCTGATCGGGATTATTGTGCTCTTATTCGGAAACACACTGCTGAACCAGCTGTATCAGTTTTATCCGTTTCTGTCCAACCAGCATATTATATTTTTGCTGATCCGTTTCGGCATTGCATTTTTTATATTTTTCCTGGTATTTTTCATCATGTACCGCTTTCTTCCAAGTGAACACTTCAAAGCCAAGCAAGTCATGCCGGGAGTGATATTCAGCTCAGCGGGATGGATCATTTTATCCTCCCTGTTTTCAATCTATTTTGATAACTTTAAATTTTTCAGCATTATGTACGGAGGGCTTACCGGTATTCTGCTCACCCTGTTCTGGCTGTATTTTTGTATGATGATTCTGTTCATCGGAGCCGAACTAAACCAATATATTATGAAAAACCGCAAATAAAAAAGAGGAACTTTTCTTCCAGGACACTGACAGAAAAGTTCCTCTTTTTTCGCTACTAGAACAAAGTGGGCAAGCCCACTTCAACGCCCCAACCCCTCACTCTTTGAGGGGCTTGACAACTTTGCGTGCCAGATGCAATTTGCCGCAGGCAAATAATTTCCTTACGCATCTGTGCACAACCCGCGGAGCGTTTTTATTTCATAGGGAAGGTCGTAGAACTTTCCTATGAAATAAGAAATTCCTACGGAATCCCCTAGAGAATGAAATGTTCCGGGACTCCGTCTTTATACGGAATCCGCACTTCCCCCTGAATCAGAGGTCTTAAATAATCCACCAGCTCCTCCGTGATGTCGTGTCCGTCCTCTGTAATCCATTCAAGAGGCACTGTCTTTTCAACATTTGCAATCTTGGACAGATCGGCCAGTACGATCTCCACCTGGTAGTTATCTCCCGGCATCCGTTTTAAAGCGGACATCTTGCCGGTCTCGCCCCGGATGGCGCTGACGGCGGCAAAGGCCCCCAGATTTCTGGATTCGATGATGTCTGTTTCACTCAGCATGTATCCGGCGCAGCGCTGAAGGATATTGAGTTCCACAGAGCGGACCTTGCAGCCGATCTTATCCGTTATCACCTGCTCCAGGTATTTTCCGATGCCCGACAGGTATTTATGTCCAAAAGCATCTTCTTTCCCGGACTTCATTTCTTCTCCGACGTAATTTCCCCGGGCATCCTTTAATCCTTCGCTGACTGCAATGATGATGTTATTTTCCCGATCCAGCGCTTCCTTTACATCTTCCACAAAACGTTCCGTATCAAACGCCCTCTCACACAGGTAGATCAGCTGGGGCACATTTCTTTCTTCATTTCTTGCGAGGGCCGCACTGGCCGTCAGCCATCCTGCATTGCGCCCCATGACTTCCACAACCGTCACAGACGGAATATCATAGACATAGCAGTCGCATGCAATCTCTGTAAAAGCGGTGGCAATGAATTTGGCCGCAGAGCCAAAACCCGGACAATGGTCTGTCTCTCCAAGATCGTTGTCGATGGTCTTCGGAGCTCCCATGATCTTGATATCATCCACTCCGTGTTCCCGACAGTACACGGAAAGCTTATAGACGGTATCCATAGAATCGTTTCCGCCGGTGTAAATAAAATATCCGATATTATTTTTCCTTAAGATCCGGATGATCTCCTCAAACTCTCTCTTATCTTCTTCCGGATTTTTCAGCTTCCAGCGGCAGGACCCCAGCGCAGCTGCCGGAGTCATGGCCAGCAGATCTCTTGTTTCAGTTTTTTTGCATATGTCATCCAGTATCACAAAATTCTCGTTTAATACTCCTTTGATCCCATTCAGTGCACCGTATACATGTTCTACCCGGCTACTCGCAAGCCCTGCGTCGATCACGCCGGTAATGGTGGCATTGATCGCCGCCGACGGTCCTCCTGACTGTGCCACTAGCATGTTTTTCATCCTTAATCTCCTCCTCATTCAGCTGCAAAATTTCTGCACATATTCTAAAATTCTATTTTTTATTATATCGTGTTATAATAAAAACCACAACAATAAAAGGAGGTACTGAATTATGACTACACCGCTGGCTAGACTTCAGAAATCTATGATTGAAAAGAATCTTACGTATTATTTGATTCCCAGTGAAGATCCCCACCAGTCCGAATATGCGGACGATCACTATAAGTGCCGCCAATTCATCTCCGGATTTACCGGATCATCCGGAGCAGTCCTGGCAGAGCAGGCCGAAAGCCGGCTCTGGACGGATGGGAGATATTTTACCCAGGCGGAAGCACAGATCGATCCTGAACAAATGAAGCTGATGAAGATGGGTGTTTCCGGCGTTCCGACTATACTTGAATATCTCACAGAGCATCTCAGTGAGGGCGATGTCCTCAGCTTAAACGGCCGTATGATCAATACCGCTTACGGAAGAAAACTGTCCAGGCTGGCCGCTTCAAAAAAAGCAGTCCTGGAAACAGATCATACTCTCGCAGAGGATCTCTGGACCGACCGCCCGGATGCCGCAGCATCCCCGATTTTTATCCATGAAGATATTTATGCCGGGGAATCTGTGCCGTCGAAGCTCAAAAGAATCCGCAGCTGTATGGAGACAGTTTCCGCAAGGGCTCATTTTATCGCCTCTCTGCCGGATATCGCATGGATCTTCAATCTGCGCGGCAATGACATGCCCTGCACGCCTCTGTTTTACAGCTATGTATGGATCACACAGGAAAGCTGCTGCCTATTTGTGAGGGAAACCTGTCTTTCAGAAGAAGTAAGACGCCGTCTGGAACAGGATAAGATAACGATTCTGCCTTATGAACAGATCGATTCTTTCTTAAAAAAACAGGAGGGAAGCATACTGATAGATCCGGATACCGTAAACTACAAGCTTTACCTGGAACTCGAAAAAAACCAGATCATTTTTGGCGAAAACCCTTCTTCCGGCATGAAAGCGGTGAAAAATGAGACACAGATCAAGGGGCTTAAAGAATGTCACTTGTCTGACGGCATTGCCATGACCAGGTTCATGTTTTGGCTGAAGCAAAACATCGGTTCTGTTCCTATGACTGAACGTTCCGTCCAGGACCGTCTGGAAGAGGAGCGCAGAAAGCTGCCTCTGTATCAGGGACCGAGCTTTGATACCATCTGCGCCTACAAAGACCACGCGGCTATGATGCACTACTCTTCCACTGAAGAATCCGATGTCTGCCTGGAACCGGAAGGAATGCTTCTGATCGACTCGGGCGGCCAGTATCTGACCGGAACGACGGATGTCACCCGCACTTTTATCTTAGGTGATATCTCCGAAGAAGAGAGACGGAACTTTACGCTCGTATTAAAAAGTATGCTGTCCCTTTCCGATGCCAAATTTCTTCTTGGATGCCGGGGAAGCAGCCTGGACATCTTGGCCAGAGGCCCCCTCTGGGAAGAAGGAATCGACTACCGGTGCGGAACCGGACACGGTGTCGGACATTTTCTCGGAGTCCACGAAGGCCCCAACGCCTTCCGCTGGCAGATCAGAGATAATCAGCTGGATGCAGTCCTGGTGCCCGGCATGGTTACAACCGATGAGCCGGGAGTGTATATCCCGGGAAAATACGGAATCCGTACAGAAAACATGCTCCTGTGCAGAAAGCAGCGGCAGAATGAATACGGCAGCTTTTTAGAATTCGAGCACCTGACGTTGGTTCCTATTGATATGGACGGGGTTGATGAGGCGCTGCTCAATGATAAAGAAATCCGTCTCCTCTATGCCTATCACCGGCTTGTCTTCGACAGTCTCTCTCCTCATCTCACTGATGAAGAGGCCAGCTGGCTGTATCATTTTCTGAAAATCCAAAACAGCTGATTTTTATGCCGAATTCAAAAATCCCATGGTTCTTTTGACAGAATGAACCATGGGATTTTCTATTTTAAGGGGTTAGGGAGATGAGGTGTGGGCTTGCCCACTTTGTCCTTTATGAAAAGAATTTTTCTCCGAGGGAGATCATGAACGGCAGCGTGGCAACCGCTGCGATGGTGGAAACTGCAAATAATTCTGCCGCGTAACCCACATCCTTCTTAAACTTCACCGCAAACATGGTCGTGATCGCCGCAGTCGATGCGGATGAGGCAAGCAGCGACAATATTTTAAGATCCTTGGATACCGGTACGAAAAGAAGGATCAAAAACATGACCATAGGCACGAGAAGGAGCCTCAATGCCGTCATAACATAAATCCTGGGTCTTGTCAGTGTCTTCAAAAGATTTGTCTGCGCGATGGCAGTTCCGGATATGATCATCGCCAGGGGTGTATTCATATCAGCGATAGCCTTCAGTGGATTGTAGACCAGAACAGGGAATTGAATCTGAAGAAGGTAACAGAAAAGTCCTGCAAATGTTGCGATCATAACAGGTGCTTTGAATAATTCTTTGACCGATCCCAGGTTAAATGTCCCCTGCATACTGGCAGCTCCGTGGGACCAGATAAACAGATTCTGTGCGGCAATAAACGCTGTTATGTAAATAACCCCCTTCGGACCCAGCACCGCCTGGGCCAGAGGTATCCCCATAAAACCACAGTTCGGGTACACAATGCTGAACCGTTCCAGAACTGTCCGATCATTATCCTTTCCTCGGATCAGCAGATAGGACAAAACGATCGCTGCCGCATGTGCCGCAATTCCTAAAACAAAGGTAACCAGAATTCCATGAAATATGTCTGCATCAAACTCAATCTGAAAAGAAGTGAGCACCACAAATGGAATGACTAAGTAAAGGGTGATATTGGAAAGATCCGTGCTTCCCCGTTCAGTTATGAGGCCCGCCTTATAGGCGGCTGCCCCCACAGCCATCATACAAAACATCATGACGATCTGTCCGAATACAATTGAAACAATATTCATGAATTTCCCTCTTAATCTTCGTCTTCCGATCCAATCCACTCGTTCTTAATGTTTTGGTAGGTGCCCTCTGTGTTCAATACCTGAAGCGTCACATTAAACTTGCCGATAGAAGGATCTTTCTTCCGGAACATAATCCCATAGTTGCTCTCTGCTGAGTTAAGCTTCTCATCGAGGTCGGAGATTTTGTCTCCTTTATAATTTGCCATAAAATAATCCACGCCTGTTGCATCATAGACCGTAGCATCGATCTTTCCTTTTTCAAGATCTTTGAATACCTTGTCCATGGATGGATAAACCTTAATCTTATTCTCCTCAGAAAGGTTAGTCTGTGCATATTCTTCGTTAGAGGTTCCCTCCTCCACCCCTATGGCTTTTCCGACCAGTTCTTTTCTGTCTGTTATATTTTTATCTGTATTGACCATAACTTTTAATGTATTTTCAAAATAGACATCGGAGAACTGAAACTCCTTTTGGCGGCTGTCCGTAATACAAATGCCGGAGATAGCAAGATCGATCTTCTTCTCCCTGAGCAGATCCGTAAGCTTCCTCATCGGAGCGACGCGAAGCTTGTACTCAAAGCCCAGATACTGGCTGATCCCCTTTATCAGATCGATGTCAAAACCTTTCATCTCCCTGGTTTTTTCATCTCTTACTGAAAACGGCGCCATACCGTCGGACACACCGATAATCAGCTGTCTTCCCTTCATGGAATCTTTTACTTCTGATGCTGTTATATTTTCTTTTTTGACATTTTTATCTTCTGTCTTTTCCTTGTCCCAGGGAAAATTGCAGCCCCCCAAACAAAAAACAAGACATATCATCATACAAATTAGCAGTAATTTTTTCATGATATGATTCCTCATTTCTATATTTTCTTCTTATCATAATATCATTGGTAAATATGGGTGTCAAACGGTCTGGCAATTTTTTCATCGTATAAATCCATTTTGATTGGTGAATGATTTTAATATATCGTTCGCAAGAACAATTTACAAATGGAGGAATTATCATGGCACTTAATAAAGTTGAAATCTGCGGAGTCAATACTGCTTCTCTTCCTTTACTCACCAATGAAGAAAAAGAAGAACTGTTCATAAGGATCGAACAGGGTGACCAGGAAGCAAGGGAACAATACATCAAGGGCAATTTAAGGTTAGTTTTAAGTGTCATTCAACGTTTTTCCGGCAGCAATGAGAATGCCGACGATCTGTTTCAAGTTGGATGTATCGGGCTTATGAAAGCCATCGACAATTTTGACCGCTCCCTGAACGTTAAATTTTCCACCTATGCGGTTCCGATGATCATCGGAGAAGTGCGGCGTTACCTGCGTGATAATAATTCCATGAGAGTCAGTCGTTCACTCAGGGATATTGCCTACAAAGCCATCACGGCAAAGGAGGCCCTCACGAAAAAATTCAACAAAGAGCCTACCATCGAAGCCATTGCTGAGGAAATCGAAATGAAAAAAGAGGATGTACTCTTCGCCCTGGATGCCATCGCCACACCTCTTTCTCTTTATGAGCCGGTGTATCAGGACGGCGGAGATACTCTGTTTTTAATGGATCAGGTAAAAGACAAGAAAAACAAAGAAGAATTATGGGTAGAATCCATCGCTTTAAAAGATGCCATGGAACATCTCCCTGAACGGGAATACAACATCATCAAGCTCCGCTTCTTTGACGGCAAGACGCAGACCGAAGTAGCCGATGAGATCAGTATCTCACAGGCTCAGGTCAGCCGGCTGGAAAAGAATGCGCTGAAACATATGAAGCACTATCTGGATTAAAACAGCACAGGGACATTTCTCAATCAAACGAAATGTCCCCCTTTCTTTCCCATATTTTGCAAAATCATAACGGCTGTGCTCATTTTTTCCCCTGAAAATAAATACAGCATATCGGCCCGGCGGCAGTTCAAAGAATGGCTTGTTAAAAACCAATGTCGTGATGTCTGTATGGAATCTGCTGGAAAATATTAGATTCCTGTATTTAACCTTTTATATTCCCTGTAAACCGATACGTATCCTGCGTAAATTTACAAGATACATCTGCTGCTTTTTGATACAGATCAGCATTGACGATTACAGTTTCCTATCACAAATAGCCAGAATTCATATTCATCAAGCTTTACATAATATTCAAGGAATAGGTCATACCATCACAAAGTTGCAGAATTCCTGAAGCTGTTCCTTGGAATAGAGGTCAAACGGAAGTTCAAATAGTTTCTTTTCTACTGTTTCTCTGATGTAGGGCAAATCTTAAATATATGCACATTCCGTTTCAATTTTCATGTCCTCAAAAATATCTCTTTCCATAAAATTTCTCACAGTCTTTATCTGCTTTTGCGTAATTTCCTTACTGTGAATATGCCAGCCAACAGACCAAGAGATACGAACATGAGTGCAAGCCATGTTGTCATATTTGTGCTGTCGCCAGTTTTAGGGCTGTTAGACGTTGTCTGTTTATCTGTACTAATTGGTTTCTTATCTGTATCCGTTGCAGACGGTTTCTCGTTATCGTCTGTCGTTGGCTTCTGCGTGTCTTTTGCCTTGACAGTAACGGTAATCGTCTTTGTTGCGGAAGCGCCCATACTATCCATTACTTTGTAAGTAACTTGGTATGTTCCTGCTTTTGATGTATCTACATTACTGCGCAATACCTCAATTTTCGCTGTAAGATCGCCATCTTCGGTATCTGAAGCAGTAACATCTTTCAGAGGGTCAAAGGTATCGCCTACAGTCAAAGTCTTATCCTCTGCCATGATTGCAGGAACTGCATTCAAAGGCTCCATCTTCTTCAACCATTTTGCATACAGTGTTATGTGTCTTGTAACAGGAGCGGAAAAATCATACTCGCTTTCATCGCTGTAATTACTGTCTGTGTACCAGCCGCCAAATACATATCCTTCCTTTTCAGGAGCACTCGGTTCATTGGCCTTTTCACGCAAAGGTACATTTTCTATATATTTTCCATCCTGCTCAGAATAAATGTCCCTTGTTTCTGTCCACTCTCCCTCCTGCAGTTCATAGGTAACGACAAGCATGCCGGGAACTCTGTAGGATGCAACCAGCGCTAGCCCACTAGTTGTATTGTCAGTATCTGCCGTTTCTCCATCTTCGCTTGGAGTGTAACGCGAATCTGCTGCATCCCAATACCAACCATCAATTCTAAAGTTTTGATTGTCTGCCAAATATTCTTTGTCCATATCCTTGGCGTTCGGCAATGTTATTATAGAGTCTTTCTTTAAATAAACATCTGCTGCATAACCGCCTGCGGTATTGTTGCAGATAATATTGCCTTTGCTGTCGGTGGATACCGTACTTGCACTGCTGACATACAGTCCGCCGCCACTACCGGTGTATGCTTTATTGCCGCTGACTTCGCTGTTTTCAAAAGTGATCGTACTTTTCGAAGCTAATATGCCTCCGCCATTGTGAGCCTCATTGCTATTGATCGTGCTGTCAGACAACCTTACATCTTTACTGTATGAGGCATAAACTCCGCCGCCACGCGACGCAATATTATTTTGAATGTTGGACTTTGATATAGTTATTTTTCCAGGATACTTCGTACTATAATTGATAGCATAGGCATATATTCCACCGCCATAAAGCGCGTAGTTCCCTTCAATCACTGCGTTTTTAATCGTCGTTGTGCCGTAATAACTATAAATACCTCCGCCGGAACCATATGTTGTTCCTATCACTGAATCACAGGTATTGTTTCGGATTGCTCCGCCTTCAATGTTTACGGCACCCAAACAACTATAGATACCACCGCCACAATGGACCGCTTTGTTCCCCTCAATCAAACCGTCATACATATTAAAAGTCGCGGTTGTTTTTAATACTGCGACGCCACCGCCGCCATACATATTTGATCCTGTATAAGGTGTTATTGCCTCATTGCCAGTAATGGACCCACCATACATATTGAAGGTAGCTTTAAGTCCATTAGCATCATCAACTCCAACTACACTGACTCCGCCACCCGTGCCGCGTTGATTCTTGCATTCTGTGATCACACCACCATACATATTGAAAGTACTATCACCATATTCAGCAAAGCTAGCGCTTTCAACATTAACTCCTCCTCCCATGGTGCTCTTCTGTGCGTTGTCGTTTCCTTTTATAGTAACGTGGTCGTACATATTGACAGTTCCGCCGAAAATCTCGATCACAGCTTCTCTGCGATTTGTTCCAGTCGCGTCAAGTGTTAATTTATTGGCACTTTCATTGCCAAGATTTAATGTGCCGCCGTTTGTCTGCAATGACCCATATTTATTTTTAAAATAAATGGTATGTCCATTACCAAGTAATGTTACCTCACGACCTTTTTTGAGGCTGACCGAATATGACTCGCCTTCTACAGTAATGTCCTCCTTCAATGAAATGGTATAAGTGCCTTCAGTATTCTCAATCTTTTTGAATGCCTCTTTCAATTCAACCGAATCGCCAACTTCAAAGGATGTACCGGAATCATTCCCCTGCGCAAAAACCACCGTGGGAAGCATTGTCGTCAGCAGTATTGTGAACGCCAGCAAAAATGTCAGCAGTTTTATTCGTTTCATTTCTGTTTTCACCTTTTTTCAAAATAATTATTTATTCGATAAAAGGCACATCCCTCCCGTAAAACTCTGGGCAGAATATGTCTTTACATTCTAAATAATTTAATTTTGGGTATGCCAAAAATAGAGGTTACCTTTGTCTGTCTGAGCGTAGCAATTCATGAGCATGGCTGTTCCCCTTTTTTTTGGTATTTTCAAGATAGCTCTTCTATATTCCTTATTATATTGGAATATCAAGTGAAACACAAGATATTTCAGCCGTCCACATCAGAAAAAGTGTGAATTCTCTACTACTGAATGATTTTCCAATTCCTATCCTTATATAGCACCAATTCAAACTGTGTGATACCTGCGTTGCCTTTGTCTGATTGTCTATGAATTTCACGGCAACCTTGACTTTCATATTGTCCTCATGACTGATATGGTATAAAACCGGGAAGCCAGTATACCAGCCAGATATACCGGGATGCGGTTTGCAAATATGAAATAGAGCAGAGTATGAATAGAGCAGGAGGGAGATGTCACGACAATGCCCGCTGTGAGAGCATGTGGGCCAGAATGAAAACCGAGCTGCTGTATGGCCGTTATGGTACAGAAAAAATGAGTACCGGGGAACTCAAGCCAGTCATCTGGAGATATTTCATCAGCTACTGGAATAATCGGAGGATTTGTTCCGCTAATGGAGGACTCCCTCCTATGATCAAACGACAGCAATACTATAATGCCCGGAAAGAAGCTGCATAAGATATAAAATCCTTGTGAAAAATGTGTCAACTAAACTTAACAAAGTCATGTCTAGTCCAAAGAATTTATCAGGGTATTTCACTCCCAATAATCTACATTGATTATATCCTCCATGTTTCTTTCCTCTACAAGAAAAGTTTACTCTCAACCTTTGTCTTATATATCCATCTAATTCATTGACCTTGTATATGACACGCCCATGAAATTCATATCCTTTTTGCTTTAAGACTACTTCTATTCCTTAACAGGCTTTATTTATATAAAAACATTTATCGCCTATATTACTAAGTCTTACAGCAGGTAATCTTTTTATATTTATTTATTATATCTTTTCTTATAGTTTCTAATATGCATATAAATTGTATTCTTAGAAATACCCATAATACTTTCGACTTTCAAGATAGAATCTTTTAAATTAAATATGCCTTTATCATATAATCTTTCCACAATTGCTTTATTGCGGTTAGAAGGTAAAATTGAAGCATTAGCTATAACACTTCTAGTTTCTTCATCAATAGCGTTTTTAATTAAATCATCTGTATCATTAAAATAGCTTTCATTAACACTTAATCCATTCATAAAACTAGCAGCTGATGGCATAAACGAAGATAAAACATCGAAAAAGGAAGTATTTAAATACATATTTATGCATATTAAACCAATAATTCTATTTTCTTCTCCTCTTATTGCAATGGTAGCTGATTTTAATGGCTCTCCATTTTTATTTTTACTATTATATACAATGTAGTCAGCTTCACCTTTTTTGATGTTGTCATACATTTGTAGAGCTAGATCAGTAATTGGAGCTCCAACTTTTCTTCCTGTGTGTTCGCCATTAATAATATGAATAACTGATGATTCTAGATTACCAAGAGAATGAAGAACTATTTCATAAGAGTTACTTAAATAAGCCGATAGTCCATTGACAAAGTATTTATAAGACTCTAGGATTTGTTTGTCAATTTTAGTCAAATTAATATTTTCCATTACATTTCTTCTTTCATTAAAATTATTTACACTAAAATATTAACATACTTCATCACATAATTAAATAGTTTGATACTCAATTAGCGCCTTTTTGATACGTTCAAGCGCATCAACTACTCTTTGATTATCTTTATAAACACCCAATACAATTCTAAGATGTCCTTCGCCTCCCGCACCATAGTTCACACCATCATTACAAGATACTGCAGCCTCTTTGACAAGATAAGAAACAATATCACTAGATTTACCAATTCTAGAAACATCTACCCATAACAAGAAACCGGATTCAGGTAATAAACAACTTACATTAGGAATAGAGTTAATTATTTCAAAAGCCTTATGTCTTCTATAGTCAAAGGCTTCTTTAAATACATTCATAAATTCTGGATGTTTGATTGCTTCTATTAAGGCCTTTTGTGCTGATGTAGAAGTTGCACCAATAACTCCAACAGCATTAGCGAACATTGTATCCATGATGACATCACTACATACAACATAACCAACTCTAAGACCGCTTAATCCCATTCCTTTAGAAAAAGAGAATACTGTTACCGTTCTTTCAAACATTCCATCCATTGAAGATGGAGTAATCATTTCATTCTCATATGTAAAATCTTCAAATGCTTGGTCACACACAAGAATTAAATCATTTTTAATACATACTTCTCTAATCGCTTCTAAAGATTGTTTATTATAAACAACGGTTGTAGGGTTGTTTGGATGAGTTAAAATGATCATTTTAGTTTTAGAAGTAACTAGTTTTTCTAAATCTTCTTTAACTATTTGATAAGCATTTTCTACTTTAACTTCCATTGGTACAACCTTACCGCCCATAATATCAACAGTAAGATAATTGTTCGGATAAGATGGTGAAGGAATAATTACTTCATCACCATCGTTTATAAAAGGAAGTATACTGAAAAATAGACCGCTATCAGATCCTGGTGTAATTAAAATATTACGATTTGGATCTACTTTAAGGTTGTTTTGTATTAGTATTTTTTCTGCAATCAAATTCTTTAATTCTTGATTACCAATCGGAGCAGTATAGTGAGGCGCTGATTCATCTTTAACAGCTTGAATCCAAGCTTCTTCAATAAATTTTGGCATTGAGCAATCTGGCATAAACGGATCTGCCCATCCCATAAGAGCAATTCCTTGTTTTTCCATTTCTTGATAAGAACTACCTACATCAGCTTTTTCAACGTTTGAGAATAATCCACCACTAGCCGCTTTAAATGCGTGTATCATTTTTTCTTTCATTTTTTTTACCATTCCTTTCGCTTCGCTCAAGGCACAAACAGGTTAATGAAAAAAGTTGTGCCCCTCCATTTTCCGTTATATAATCTTCCTATGGAATAGCAATACACTACAGAGCCCGGACTCTTATCATTGGTAATAAACCATGTTTATTTAGTCGCAGGATGACAGTCAATGCTGCTATTCCTTTTTAGTTAAGGTGGTGATACTTATGATGAAGCTAAAATACTCCATCTGCTGTGGGCTTGATGTCCACAAAAATGTTATCGTTGCAACCATCGTAACCACCGGCAAGAACGGAATTTCCGAGTATAATCAAAAATCTTTTTCCACCATTAACTCGGATATCCAAAGGTTTCACAACTGGCTTATCAAGAATAATTGCTAATATGGACGTATCAAAAAGCGTCGTGGTCACAAGAAAGCCATTATCGCCATTGCACGTATGATGATGGTCTGTATTTACCACATGGTTTCCGAAAAGAAGCCTTTTACCCCGACTGACTATGAGGAATTGATGAATCCTCAAAATCTACTTTATTTTTCACTCTTATCTCCATATACTAATTAGAGAGTAATATATTACTCTCTAACATTAATTCTATTTTATATTTTTTGAGTTTTATTTAGCAGGTTTCCAGCACACAATAGTTAAAGCTGCTGCCACAACGAATGCTACACAGAAACATACCATTACAAGACCCATGTTCATAAAGGCATTTGAACCACCCATAAACATACCAAAACTAAGGAATGATGGACCACCCATTGCATAAGCTTTTAGTCCTAGAAGTCCAGCAACTCCACCACCAACAGCTCCACCGATGCAACCAAAGAAGAATGGTTTACCACTTGGAACAGTTACACCATATAACACTGGTTCTGTAATACCCGTACAAGCAGCGATACATGCAGAAAATGCATTAGCTTTTTGTTTCTTATCTTTAGATTTAAACCAAATACCAAATGCCGCACCAGCTTGACCAATATTTGCGCTACCAGATGTTGGAGATACTAAGTTGAAACCTTGATTTGAAATCATTTGCGTTAATACTGGAACCATACCATGATGAATACCAAGTATAACCATCATAGAATAAATGCCTCCATAAACAAGTCCGGCAATAGGACCTCCATTAGCAAATAACCAGTTAACACCAGCTGCGATTTGTTCACCAATCCAATATGATGCAGGTCCAATTGTCCATAAAGTTACAACAGTTGACACCAAAATTGTAATAGCAGGAACTAAAATAATCTTTAAAGGACCTTTAATAAATTTATCACTGTATTTTTCTACATATGAAGCCAAGATAATTGCGAAGACAATAGGTAATACGCTCCCGCCATAATTAATAACTTTAAAAGGAATACCTAAAATGCTTGAAGTAGATTGACCATTCGTAATCATAGTTGACCAAGCCGGTGCCATCATAGCTGCACAAATTGTAAGTGCAACATATTGATTCATCTTAAATACTTTAGCAGTAGATGAAGCAAGCAAAAATGGTAAGAATGTAAATACTGCCATAGCAATAGTTACGAAATTTGCAAATGTAGGATCTTTCATTGATGCTCCACAAGCCATGAAAATCATTACAAGAGCACTTAAGAAACCACAACCAGCTAAAGATGGTACGATTGGGTTAAATATTTGTGCTACTGTATCAAAAAATTTTGTCATAATAGAACCTTTTGAGTTCTTTAAATCATCTTTTAGCACTTTTTCTTCGTCTAAGTTTTCATCAGCAGGCGCTTCTTCACTTACTCCTGTTAATTCAATAAATTCACGATAAACACTTGATACTTCAGGTCCAATTACGATTTGGGTTTGAGTAGCACCTTCAACCAAACCTAAAACTCCGTCTAATGCTTTAATTTCTTCTTTATCTACTTTTGTCTTGTCTTTTAGGGTGACTCTAAGACGTGTAGCACAATGGGTAGCGTTTACAATGTTGGGTTTACCACCAAGACCATCAACGATCTTGGCAACAGAAATCTTTGCCATACTTTCTATCCTCCTTATATTATTGTATTGCGATAACTTCTATCTCTATAAGAGCGTTCTTAGGAAGGCTCTTTACAGCCACACATGATCTTGCAGGTTTTGAGACAAAGTATTTTGCATACACTTCATTAAACGCTGCAAAATATTCCATATCACTGATGAAACAAGTGGTCTTTACAACGTTGTTAGCATCCATTCCTGCTTCTTTTAATATTGCATCAATATTTTTAATTACTTGATTTGCTTGTGTAGTGATATCACTTTCTACTAAAGAATTAGTTTCAGGGTTTATTGGCATTACTCCAGATAAATATAAAGTATCTTTTACTTTCACTGCTTGAGAATAAGGTCCAATAGCCTTAGGTGCATTTTCACTAAAAATGTATTCCACGTTAATCACCTCCAAATTAATAAAATCTTTTTTACTAATTCATCATAATGCTAAAATATATTTTTGTCAATACATTTTAGTAAATTATTTTTTATCTAATAAAATTTTCAATAAAATATACTTTACTTTTAATTTTTTTTTGATATAATGAAAGCATAACTTCTCGGAATCTCGCCGAATGAGATTCCAACCGAAAATTTACAACTAAATATCATGCAGGGAAAGAAATTTACGAAAAATAGACATAAACATTAGACATAGTAGGTACTATGCTTTGCTGTCCCTTGGCGGTATGTTAAACAACCTTGGATTGTCATCCGTAAAGATGTGTACAGTCCGGCCGTATTTCGCTGGTGAACAGGGACGTTCGCAGAAGCAGACGCGTTTCCGGTTTGCTTTCGGACACCGGTACTTTGCCCGGTGTTTGGCAGCCTCATACCCTTCTTTGTGCATACGTAAGCCCAGCTTACAGACAGGAACACCGTCATCGTCAATGGTGAAATGCCCGGTATGCCCGGGGTTCAAATCAATGAAAGGCTTGATGTTTTCCCGTCTGCAGTATTCATAAACAGCGTAAGCGTCATGTGCAGAATCCAGGAGGAGCTTCTCAATACGGAATTCCGGAAGGTATGCTTTCATGGTGAAAAAGGAATGGAGAAAGGAAAGCAAGTCATGGCGGGAAGCCCGTTCCAAAAGTGGGAATACTGGAAGATCACTATGGGAATCGGAAGTTACATACATGTAGAGGTGGGAACCGAAGAAATAGTACTCCCGGTGGGAATCCCATCCCCAGTTGCAGTCCGGCTGGGAATAATGACGCTTGCAGCCGCAGGAGGGACAGCCGTTTTCCCTGCATTTACAGGTCCGCTTTTTCCGCTGCTGAGCGGCAGTACGGACTGGAGTACCGTCACCGGGAGTAGGAATCGGTCTGGGAAAGATCCAGATACCAGAACTGCACGATATAATTCCAGGTGCTTTTAGGAATAGCAAAGGGATCGTGGTAAAATTTGAGGAACTCGGATACGAAAGTATCCTGAAAAGTGGGTGATTTTTTTGAAATAGGATCTGAAAGCCTTATAAAATCAGGGCTGAAGATTCCGAGAAGTTATCAAATATAAAAGGAGGAAACAGCGAATGAATACAAAATTTCCAAAAAATTTTTTATGGGGTGGCGCCACTGCTGCTAATCAAGTTGAAGGAGCTTGGGATTTAAATGGCAAAGGTCCAAACCTTGCTGATGCAATGGTTGCTGGTAGTCACAAAGTTGAAAGAAAAATTACACTTGATATTAATGAGGACAAATACTATTATCCAAGCCATGTTGCTATTGATCATTATCATTACTATAAAGAAGATATTAAATTAATGGCAGAGATGGGTTACAAAGTTTATCGTATGTCAATTGGTTGGGCAAGAATATTCCCAAATGGCGATGAAGAAAAACCAAATCAAGAAGGTTTAAAGTTTTATAAAGAAATATTTAAAGAATTAAAGAAATATAATATTGAACCTTTAGTTACAATTTATCATAATGAAATGCCTTTAAATTTAGTTAAAATTGGTGGTTGGTCTAATCGAAAAGTGATAGATTATTATGTTAATTTTGCAAAATTTGTTTTAAATGAATACAAGGATGATGTTACATATTGGATTCCATTTAATGAAATTAATGACTTAACAACTGGTGTTGGAAACTGGAATCATGGTGGTATATTAAACGAGGGTACGGAAACTTTCCAAAATCAAAAAGATGATCCTAACAAACGTTTTGCAGCATTGCACAATCAATTTGTGGCAAGTGCTAAAGCAGTAATTATTGGTAGAGAAATAAACAAGAATTTTAAGTTCGGTACTATGATTTGTCATATTACTGTTTATCCACTTACACCACATCCTGATGATGTATTGCTAACACAACAAGAAGATCAATTAAGAAATTGTTTCAGTGGAGATGTTCAAATCAAAGGCTACTATCCTTATTTTATGAAAAATTATTTTGAAAAGAATAATATTAAATTTGAATGCACTGATGAAGATATTAAATTAATTAAAGAGGGTGTTTGTGATTTCTATACATTTAGTTACTATATGACAAATTGCATCACTATAAACAAAGAGGTTACCCAAGTATCTGGTAATATAATGGGTGGTGCTAAGAATCCTTACTTAAAAGCAACAGAATGGAATTGGCAAATTGATCCAGTAGGACTTAGATATACTTTAAATCATGTTTATGATCGTTATGGTGTTCCTATTATGATTACAGAAAATGGAATTGGTGCTAAAGATGTTTTTGAAAACGGAGAAATTCACGACGATTACCGCATTGACTATTATCGTGAACATATTAAACAAATGGCTTTAGCAATTGAAGATGGCGTTGATCTTGTTGGTTATACACCTTGGACTGCAATTGATGTTGTTAGTTGTTCAACTGGTGAAATGGCTAAACGTTATGGCTTTATTTATGTAGATGTAGATGATAAAGGCAAAGGAACACTCAAGCGCTATAAGAAAGATTCTTTCTATTGGTATAAAGATGTAATTTCATCTAATGGAGAAAAACTATAATGGGACTTTTTGATAAATTTAAGAAAAAAGAATTTGGTATAAATGATGTTATAACTCCATGTTCTGGCGAAATGATTCCAGCAAAGAGTATTAATGACCCAATTTTCAGTCAAGAGATGCTTGGAAAAACAATAGGTATCATCCCAACAGACGGAAATATTTATGCTCCAGTAAGTGGCAAACTTGAAGTTATGTATCCAACTGGTCATGCTTTTGGCATTAGTAGAGAAGATGGAACTAGCCTTTTAGTTCATATTGGAATTGACACAGTCAATTTAAAAGGGCAGGGCTTCAAAGTATTTCATAAACAAGGCGATGATGTAAAAATCGGTGATAAAATTGTTAGTGTTGACTTAAATCTTGTTAAAGAAAAAGGCTATGATACTACTACAATGCTTATTATTACGGAGATTGGCACAAACCAAATAAGTTATATAGATTATCAACAAGTAAATAAATTAAGCGTAATTAACAATTAGTATAAGCGAACACCTCGATTCTTTAAATCTGTAAGTACTGATAACCAAAATTTAGCTGTCTCATTTTCTCCAACCCATATACCTAGAACTTCTTTATAGCCCTCTTCAGTTACTCCTAAAACAATATAGGCTGCTTTTTTTACAACCATGTTTTCTGTTTTTACATATTAAGCTGTTTTTTAGTCACATTGCCTGTCATTTGAAAACAAAGTGCAAATGCCGGTATTAATCCAAGTAAGAATATTATCCTTTCTTTTCTATCGACTCTTCCGTTCATACCTCTTATCACCTGGCCTTTTCTTAAAAGTTTAAAAGGGAATTATCCACTCAAGATAATTCCCTCCGAATTTTTAGAATTAATAAGCCCAAAAATACTATTTACAATAGAGACCGTGTCCAAATTATTATAGCAGATTCTTCTTTTTCAAAATCAGCACCGCGATCACACAAACAGCAACAGAAAACGCACTTATGATAAAAAACCCCATCGTACTTCCCGAAAACGGCATTCCTACGGGATTCACGTTCATTCCATAGAGTCCTGAGATCATCGTCGGAAGCTCCAGCACGATGGTGATGGCTGCAAGAAACTTCATGACCTGGTTTAGATTGTTATCGATAATGGAACCAAACAGCGACATGGTGCTTCTTAATATATTGTGATAAATATAGGTCATCTCCATCGCCTGCTTATTCTCAATGATAACGTCTTCCAGCAGCTCCTGGTCTTCTTCGTAGTGTTTAAGTCCTATATGTTTTCTGAGTTTCTCCAGCACCACCTCATTTGACTTCAGGGAAGTGGTAAAATACACAAGACATTTCTCTAAATCGTAGAGTTGGATTAAGTCCTTATTCCTGGATGTCTCATGCAGAATCTCTTCCACCTGGTTGGCTCTTTTGTCGATCATTCGCAGATAAACCAGAAACAGAGCCGCATTGTTATAAAGGATCTGATATACAAATCTCGTCTTCATATATGTATAAAAATTCGGCACCAGCCCGTCCGTAAACTGCTTTAAAATATTGGTCTCTTCCAGACAGACCGTGAACACGACCTTTTCCGTAATGAAGATGCCGAGAGGAATCGTCTCATAAAGCCGCTTGCCCTCTTCTGCACGTACCACCGGAATGTTGGCCAGTATCATCGTATAATTCTCTTCGTGTTCCAGACGCGAACGTTCTTCCTCATCCAGAGGCGCCCTCAGATCGTCCAGATCGATCTGGTATTTTTCTGCCACCATCTGAAGTTCTGTCCCGTTCGGATCCGTCATCATGACCCAGGATTCGCGTTCGATCTCTGTAATCTCTCTTAATTCTTTTGATCCCTCATAAGTTTTAAATATCCTGATCATGATTCCCCTCCTTTTGACAATACTATTATTATAGCAATTGAAAAAGGAAACGGCAACCATTATTCAAACGGATACTTCATTCCCCACTGTGTTCTCACACTGCTCAGGATCTTCATGACGTCTCTTGAAATCTCCAGATTGTTATCGGAAAACGTACCGCTGACGGTTCCTTCCATGGCTTCCACCTCATATACCAGAGCATCTTCTGTGCTGCCCGCCTCAATGGTTTCTGTAACGCCTGTCTCTGTATTTGTGATGGTTGCCTTTGAAGCCCGCGGATATTCATATACCTCGATATATCCCTTGTCTCCGGTGACAACGCCCCTCTTCGGCTGTTTTGCGCGGATGGTAAGGCAGATCACCGCCATCTGATCAGACTCATTTTTCAAAATGATACCGGACTGTTCATCCACACCGGTCTCTAAGTACTGTACTGTGGTAAGTATCGTATTCGGAGCCTCATCCATAAAAGTTCTTGCAAATGTCGTGGCATACCCTCCGATATCGAGAAGTGCTCCTCCTGCTGCTTCCAGTGCAAAAAATCTGTTTGTGGAATCATATCCTTTGTTGCTTCCGAAGTTTACCTGCACCATCTTTACGGTTCCGATGGCTCCTTTGTCAATTCTGTTCTTCAGCTCTTTAAACAGCGGCATATGGCTGATGGTCATGGCTTCCCTTACTGTCAGATTCTTTTCTTCCGCCAGGGAAACGATCTCTTCCAGCTGATGGTCATTGACCGTGATAGCTTTCTCACATAAAATGTGTTTCCCCGCCGCAATCGCTTTTTTCATATTCCCATAGTGCTGGCTGTGGGGAGTTGCGATATAGATCACATCAATGTTTTTATCCTCAAGCATTTCTTCATATAATCCGTAGACATTTTCAACGCCGTATCTTTCCGCAAACGCTTCTGTCTTTGTCTGTGTCCGGCTGCTGACCCCATAAACCTTTCTTCCCATTTTTTCAAATGCCTGCGCCATTTCGTTGGCAATAACTCCGCACCCTAAAATACCCCATTTTAAATCGCTCATCTGATTCTCCTTTCCGAAATAAAATCATATTTCTTATCTAGATTTTATCATGAAACTTTATTTTGTCAAGCATTGCGTTGCTTTTTCCAATTTTTCATATTACAATGAGGATACCAGAAATGAGAAAGGAGCACGACACTATGGGTAAAATATTGAAAAAATTTGTGAAAGTTGTGACTGCCATCATCTCCATCGGCGGAATTTTATATATCGCCAGAGACCAGATCAAAGCAATCATAGACAAGCTGAAAGAATTAAAGGATCAGGAAAAGGATGAAGATCTCGATGACTGGGATCCAGATGCATTTGACGATGACGATGTTTTCCCGGATTCAGCGGAAGACTGCCGTGATTACTTCTCCATCCACATCACGGACGAAGAAGAAACATCTGAGGAAGAGACTCATTCCCAAGATAACATTTCTAAAGAGGATAAGACTTCTGACACACCAGAAGAAGATGATAAATAAAAAAACTCCTATGCTGATTTTTGGCATAGGAGTTTTTTTATTTACAAGTCCAGCTGCATGATGTAGTCATCCATGATAAATCCATTTCCGATATCGGTTTTTACGGAATCAATCGCTGCAAAGCCTTTTGCTTTGTAAATATCCAGGCTGTTTCGATTATATTTATTGCATGTCAGATAAATAGCTTTTTTGTCCAGTTTCTCTGCAAACTCTATGGCCTTTCTCAATAAAATGCTGGAAAGCCCTTTTCCACGGCTCTTCTCGTGCAGATACAACTTACTCAGAAACAGACGGTTCCCATCCGGCTTCACGCCGCAGAACCCGACTAATTGTCCTTCGTCATATCCGAGAAAATAGGTATAGTGTTCTTCTGCGATCGCTTTTTTTAATGCCTCATAGCTCTGAAACTTTTCTACCATATAGTCGATCTGCTCTTTTGAGATGATCGATACAAAATATTCGTGCCAGATCTCAGAGGCCAATTCCGCCAATGACCGCACCTGTTCTTCCGTCTCACATACTTTAATTTCCATATTGTCACCCGTCCTGTTCTTATTTTATCTTTACTTTCTTTGACTTGGAATAGCCTCCAAAATACTTTTTGCCGTTGATGATCTTATAAGCCCTTACCTTTACATAGTAAGTCTTCTTTCTCTTGAGTTTCTTGCTCGTATAGGAAACTTTTTTGCCGCTTGTATACTGCTTCACTCTCTTGTACTTGCCTTTTTTTCCGGTTCTTATGTAAATTCTGTAGCCGCTGGCCCCGGAGATCTTTTTATATTTGATCTTCAGCCGCCGTCCGCTTCTTTTTACCGTGACTTTCGGTTTCGCCGGCCTTGTCCCTGATTTTAACGGCGCAGAGTATGCCCCGTAATATCTGTCACCGAACACATCACTGTATGCCCTCACTTTATAATAGTAGGTCTTTCCGGATTTCAGCTTCTTATTTGTATATGAAGTTGATTCTGATGAAAGCTGTTTCAGATATTTGTAACCGGAGTTTTTCTTTGTGGAGCGGTAAATTCTGTAGCCGGACACACCGTTTAATTTATTCCATGAAACTTTGATGGAAGTTGTCTTCCTGGAAGATGTCTTTGTCTTGATCGTCCCGAGAGGTTTCAGGGACACATAATAAGAAAGGGGTATCGTTGAGATCTGTCCCCCTTCGATGCAGCCGCCATGAGAATCAAGAGCCACACCCGGCACCCGGTTTCCGTTGGCATCATATGCATCATTATATACGACCAGGAGCTCTGACAGCATTAATGCTATGCGCTTATTTTTAATATCATAACTGCCTGTTACGGCAATATCAGCAAAGTCACTTTTTAATTTACTTTTGGCAACTAAATTCAAGGTATTGGTTCCTCCAACCTTATTGGCTGAACTTGAACCGTAATATTCATATTTGCCGTTAGAAAACGTGAAATAGCCGCTTGGATCAAGAGTAAATTTGAGTACAGGTGCTGTTCCTGCATTTTTGTATGTCACTTTTAATGTTTTTTTGCTCTGGCAATAATCAATGGTCCCTATATTCTTCACTGTCCCGATTCCAAAAAAATAATCATAGCTTCCGCTCCACTGAGACACTGAAATATTGTGTTCATCTCTATACCCGGCTGTATCATATGAAAATGGAATTCTTTTGACAACATCATTTCCTTCTTTTAATAAAACCGCAGTCCTGTTAAGACACGGTGCTATATTTTTATTCGCAAAATTTATGGTAATGCTGACTGTTTTGTTCCTGCTCAGCTCTTTTGAAGAAAGTATGAGCTTTACATCACCGTTATAATTTGTGCTGCTGTCTTCCTCTAATACAGCGCTGAGATTTGTGTAATCTTTCTCTCCTGAATTGTGCAGGACCATCACTTTATCTGACGGCATCACAATGGTCTGATCCAGATTTCTTTCTGCCGATGAAAGTGCATAGCAATCTTCTGCATTAGACCCTTCCCCTGCTTCATATTTTCCGCCGCTGTAACTTTTCACGATAATATTCTCATCCAGATTTGGATATGCCTCTGCAGCCTTTGCCATGCTGATCTGCGAAATGATCAGACACAACGACAATAACATTACAACTGCTTTTTTTATCTTCATCTTTCGCCCTCCTTTCCTTTTATCATACCTTATTGTGCGAAGCACGTCTACCCGCAGGGTATGAAACATGGGATGCCTTGTGGGTATACCATGTTTAAGCAAAAAAGCCACGGTCTCCCATGGCTTTTCATTATCTTCCTGCTTCGATTTTTTCCACCATCTGTTTCAGTTCATCTACACTGAATGTATAGTGTGTATTACAGAAATGACAGTTTACTTCTATATCTTTTCCATCTTTGATCATATCATTAATCTCGTCTTTTCCCACACTGATGACCGCTTTCTCCACCCGCTCTTTGGAACAGTTGCATGAAAACTTCGTCGGCACAGTCTCATAGAACTTGACCCCGAACTCACCCAGCAATTCATTCATCATATCTTCCGGAGTTTTCCCCTCATCCAGATGAGAAGTAACAGACTGAAAATCTGCAATCTTTTTCTCCAGTGAAGAAATCACTTCCTCAGAAGCATACGGCATCATCTGAATAATAAAACCCCCGGCATGGCGGACGGTATTATCCTTATTCATCAAAACACCAAGCGCCACAGAAGTCGGTATCTGTTCACTTGCGGCAAAGTAGTAGGTCAGATCCTCTGCAATCTCCCCGGATACAAGATGGGTCTGTCCCGAATACGGTTCTTTCATGCCGATATCCTTAATGACCGTCAGCACCCCTAAGTCCAGGGCCTTTCCGACATCCAGCTTGCCTTCTTTGCTCGGCGGCAGCATTACGTCCGGATGTACCACATATCCTTTTACATCCGCTTTTGAATCGGCAGTCACCGTAAGACCTCCGATCGGACCGCTGCACTTTATCTGGAGCGTGATCATATCCTGTTCATTCTTGCACATGCTCCCCATCATGGCCCCTGCGGTCAGAAGCCGGCCCAGGGCAGCCGTGGCCACCGGGCTTGTATTATGCCTCTGTCTGGCCTCCTCCACAACATCTTTCGTATAGGCAGCAAAAAAACGAACCTGCTCGTCTGCCGCCGTACCTCTTACAATATAATCTTTCATTTGTCCACCTCATGATTTATCGTTGAAATAAAATACAGCCGTTCACTCTCTGTCTCCGGCTCTTTTAAAGTATCTGCATCCATAACCTCCCGGACCTCAAATCCGGCCAGACGCAGTGCCTCTTTTATCTCTTCTGTTCCATATGCCTTCTGAAAATGCATTTCCTCAAACTTATGATAAAGCCCGGACTCACTGTGGATAAAGAGTGTCAGGTCATATTCATTGATGCCGTCTTTTGGATCATAGAAATTCTGCCAGATAAAACTGCACTCCTCCCGGTCTTCCGCAAACGTATTTTCAGCAAGTAGTGTTTCATATTTATAAAGCGTGTTCATGTCAAACAGAAAGACCCCGTTTTCTTTAAGGTTCTCCCGCACACGCACAAATACCTGTATCAGATCTTCCGGCTCTAATATATAATTCAGGCTGTCACAGGTCGATATGACCGCATCCGCAGGATGCAGAAGAGCTAGTTCTCTCATATCCTGACAGATATAGAGGATTTCAGAATCCCCGGAACCGGCAGCAATCTCAAGCATCTCCGGAGAAATGTCCAGCCCGGTCATCCGGTAGCCAAAGCCTTTCAGCAGATTCGTCATCCTGCCGGTGCCGCAGCCCAGGTCCAAGACTTCTGCTCCGTCCTTAACTTTGTATTTTCTCAGATACTGTCTTATATTTTCTCCCCACTGTCTGTAAGGGGTCTGATCCATAAATTCATCATAAACCTGTGCAAAACTCTGGTAACTAGTAAACTCGTCCATTTTGTCCTACTCCTTAAAGAAGCGGCGCCAGGACACGGAGCACACTCTGCATCAGCCGCTTCAGCATATTGCCCTGACAGTGATCTTTTGTGATCAGCTCACACTGCTTAAACGTCTTCAGCATATCGATCTTGACTTCCGTCACCGCCAGGCAGTGATACATAAAGACTCCGTTTTCAAAATGCAGGTAAAGGCTCCGGTAATCCATGTTGATCGTTCCTACGGTAGCAATGACGTCATCACTGACAAAACATTTTGCATGGATGAATCCGGGAGTATACTGATACACTTTTACCCCTGCTTCCACCAGCTGGGCATAGTATGACTGTGTCAGCAAAAAGACGGTCGGTTTATCCGGTATTCCCGGTGTGACAATCCGCACATCGACTCCTCTTTTGGAAGCCAGGCAGAGCGCTGTCATCATTTCATTATCAATGATCAGATACGGCGTATAGATATATACGTAATCTGTGGCCGCATTGATGATGTTGAGGTACACATTCTCCCCGACTGTCTCCGTATCCAGAGGATTATCCGCGTAGGGCTGGATAAAACCGTCGTCAACAAACCGTCCCTTATGGTGGCCGTGGGGTACGAACATGCCGTAGCCCTCATCGGTCTTCCGGATCGCATTCCAGACCTGGAGAAACATCACGGTAAAGTTCCACACCGCATCTCCGATGACTTTCAATCCCGCGTCTTTCCAATAACCGAAACGTTCCTTCCGGTTGATATACTCATCTGCCAGATTGAGGCCTCCGGTATATGCCGTATGCCCGTCAATGACCACTACTTTGCGATGGTCCCTGTTGTTCCATGCGGTGGACACCAGAGGAATAATCGGATTAAATGCCACGCAGGAAATGCCGCAGCGTTCCAGTTCTTTATAATACTTATACGGGAGCAGGTCCACACAGCCTACGTCGTCATACATAAACCGGACTTCCACACCGTCGTCCACCCGTTCTTTGAGAATCTCTAAGATCGTATTCCACATATATCCTTCTTCCACAATGAAGAATTCCATGAAAATATAATACTTTGCCTTTTTCAGGTCTTCGATCATCTCTTCAAACATGGACTCGCCGGACGGGTAATACTTTGCCGACGAATTCTGATAGATCGGATAGCCTCCTGACATATCGATATATTTTGCCTGTGCCGCCGCCTGAGGACTCCTCTGTCTCAAGTTATTCATGACGCTCTCGCTCTGAGACAGCAAAAAATCTGTCTCGCCAAGGGAACGCTCCAGTTCCAGCCTCAGCTTTCTGGCCATTTTTTTATTGCCCAGAGTAAGATATAAAAGACCGCCGAATACCGGGAAGATCAGGATGGGAATGGTCCACGCCAGCTTATAGGCCGGGTTCTCTTCTTTATTTACAATATATATCACCACTGCAACGCTGACCAGCTGAAGTCCCCATTCAATAAACTTAGATCGCTCTCCGATCACCTGGGCCATCCAGATCAGCCATGCTATCTGCAGCACAATGATAACGCCTACAATCACAAGGCGTCTCAGAAGGACCTTCAGCATCTTCGATATGCCCTTCTTCATTACTTTTAAAATTCTCATAATTCCTCCTGCTGCCAAATAGATTCCTGACAAGGACTTTCCTAAGAAATGAAAAGAAGACCAGAAAATTCTGGTCTTACTATTCTATAATGATTTAAGGAATTGTGTCAAGAAGGCTTCTGTCCTTTTTAAATCCAGCCGAAATGCTCACATGCCTTTTTGATTCCGTCATTCACATTGGTGTCTGTCACGTAGTCTGCCTTATCTTTCAGGTCCTGGCAGCCGTTCCCCATGGCGATGGAAAACCACTCAGGGCTGAACATATCCAGATCGTTATAATCATCTCCAAATACAACCACATCTTCAAGAGGCCCATTTAAGTGCTCCATCATTTTTATGATCCCCTCTCTTTTATTGTCCGGCTGGAACATCAGGTACTCCGGTTCAAACCGCAGATGTCCGATGAGATCTTTTGTCGTCAGACGGTCTTCCTCTTCTTTCGGAATTGCTACATATATTTTATAGAAATCTTCGACCTTATGTATATCCAGGGTGTCATCAATAATATAGCGGGTCGGCTCTTTTCTCTTGCCCACCTGTCTTAAAAACAAATCGTCGGTCATATAGACATCTTTTGTATCGTCTACGGCAATACACCATCCATATCCGAGTTTCTCTGTCTCCTCAATGATTTTAATGCATCCTTCTCTGTCCAGAGGAATATTCTCCACGAACTGATTGTCAATGACAAACCCGTTTCCTCCATTGCAGACCATATTTTTAAAACCGTTGGCCTTTATAAACAGATCCGCTTTATAGTGGGCTCTTCCTGTTGCGATCGCCACAAAATGTCCGTTTTCCTCCAGCTTTTCAAGTGCCTCCAGCGCACTTGGAACTACCTGGTTGGTAGAGCGGTCCGTCAGTGTTCCGTCGATGTCAAAAAAGCAGTATTTCTTTTTCATAAGTACCCTCCATCTTGATATATTTCTCTTTCAAGTATGCCCCAGCACTCATGGCTTGTCAACGATTTTAGGCGACTTCATGAAACCCGACATCATACATCCTCCGGCGGCTCCTGTCTTTAAAACATCCTTTATATTATATGGAGTGATTCCTCCGATGGCATAGACAGGGATAGACACGGATCGTACAGTTTCTCTTAAAAACTCAAGCCCCCTTGGCGGAACGCCCTTTTTGCAGTCCGTCTGAAAAATATGTCCGGCAATCACAAACTCTGCACCCATCCGTTCTGCCTCCACTGCCTCTTCCGGGGCATGAATAGAGGTACTTACACGAAGGTGCTTTTCAATCTTCCCTGCATTTTCCCGAAATACAGGGTACGGCAGATGGATCTCGTCTGCTCCCAGCCTGCGGGCCGCACTAAAATAACTGTGGAGAGTCAGGGAAGCCCCAGCTTTCCTGCATATTTCCATACACCGGGCTGCCAGTACCCCGTACTCTTCTTCTGGAAGATCTTTTTCCCGCAGAATGATCGTCTTTAACCCTTGTCCCGCAAGGGTCTGCACCGTCTTTAAAAAATCACCGCCGCACAGTTTCCGGTCCGTGACAGCGATCCACTCCTGATTCATGTCAACCTCCGTTTCTAGACTCTCACGTAGTCAGTATAGATTCCCTGCATGCCTCTGCGGTCAAGCATGTTTACGACTTCATCCACACTTCTCGGATCTGAGATCACAAACTGGGCGTCTCCCTTTTCCTCTTCTTCATGGCCTCCGACCCCTGTGCTGACTCCCGCGGAAATTTTCGTCGCTGCCATGCCGACCACATGATCGCGGAATCCGGCCCGTTCCCTCGTGGAAATCGTAATTCCCGCAAACGGCATGAAAATGCGGTGTGCCAGCATCACCTGCAGAAGCTGCTTTTCATGGACGTCTTTTGCATCGTTGGTTTCATTGTTCTTATATGGTCTGAGCCGAGGCACAGAAAAAGAAACTTCCGCCTGGGGATATTTTTTCTGAAGAAGGGACGCATGAATTCCGGAAGCAAATGCGTCTTTTCTGAAATCATCAAGCCCCAACAGGGCTCCGCATCCCACTCCCCTCATACCGCCTTTTAACGCTCTTTCCTGGGCATTCAGACGATAGGAAAATACTTTTTTCGGACCGCTTAAGTGAACCTCATCATAGGTCTTTGTATTATATGTCTCCTGGTAGACACTGACAAAATCCGCACCTTTTTGGTGGATATATTCGTATTCATCCACATCCATTGGATAGACTTCAATGCCGATGGTGGAAAAATATTTCTTTGCCAGCTCTACTGCCTTCCCGATATATTCTACGCTTGACGCTTTTTTAGATTCACCTGTGAGAATCAGGATTTCCTTCAGTCCTGTCCCTGCGATAGCTTTGTATTCCTGTTCAATCTCTTCCATGGTGAGCTTTGCCCGGTGGATCTTATTGGTACAGTTAAAGCCGCAGTACACACAGTGATTGACACAGTAATTGGCAATATAAAGCGGTGTAAACAGACAGACCGTATTCCCGAAATGCTTCATTGTTTCCTTTTTTGCTCTTTTGGCCATTGGCTCCAGAAAATCCATGGCAGCCGGTGAGAGCAGAGCCTTGTAGTCCTCAGCACTCACCGTTTCTTTTGAAAGAGCTGTGATGACATCGTCTTTTGTGTAAACATTGTAGTCATATTCATCATATTCCTTTAACACTTCATCTAATATCTCCATCGCCCTAGTCCTCCAAAAATCCTGTCAGCGGAGATGAGGCATCTCCTCCATGGTCCAGGACCCGTCCCAGTCCGGCAAGGTATGCCTTTCTTCCTGCGTCAACTGCCATTTTAAAAGCCTTTGCCATGGATACCACATCTCCTGCCGTAGCTACAGCCGTATTTGCCAGTACGGCATCGGCTCCCATCTCCATTGCTGCACAGGCCTCGGACGGCTTCCCGATTCCGGCATCCACAATGACCGGAAGATCGGTATCATCAATCAGCATTTGGATAAAATCTTTCGTAAGGAGTCCTTTGTTGCTTCCGATGGGCGCTGCCAGAGGCATGACCGCGGCGGCGCCTGCACTTTCCAGGTCCCTTGCCGTATTCAAATCGGGGCTCACATAGGGAAGAACAGTGAAACCCTCTCTTGAAAGAATCTCCGTGGCTTTGATTGTCTCTGCGTTGTCGGGCATCAGATACTTTGTATCCCGTATCACTTCGATCTTGATAAAATCACCGCATCCCACTTCTCTTGCAAGCCTTGCAATGCGCACAGCCTCCTGGGCATTTCTTGCCCCGGAGGTGTTTGGAAGCAGTGTCACCGTATCCGGTATGTACTCTAAAATATTGCTGGAACCTGCCTCCTTTACCCGCCTGAGCGCCATAGTAACAATCTGGGCTTCGGCCGCATTTACAGCCTCCGCCGTCTTTTCCAGGCTGAACTTTCCGGTTCCAAGCAGAAACCTTGATGTAAATTCCTTTGTTCCGATTTTTAATGTATCACTCATCTTTATACCTCTTCTTCTCCTAAAATCAGCCGTATCGCCATGTTCGCCTCGTGTCCCGCACAGATTGATACTCTGGCCGCAGTCAGTGATTCCTCTGTTGATATCCCATGTGTCCCGTCTCCGCACACATAAAGCCGTTTCATTTTCTTTGCCGTTTTTATCAGATTTGAACTGTAAGATCCGGCCATCCCGCTGCCGGAAATAACGGTATTGTCAGGCAGCTGAGACAATACGCCGTTGACCAGCTCGGCTTTCGCCTTTGGCGAGTCAAATGCCTCGCAGATAATCGGATATGGCCGAAACAGCTCTGCCGCATTTTCCTGCGTCACCCTTCCGTCAAAAAATCCCAGTTCAATCCACGGGTTGACCTGGCGGATCAGTTCACTCATGGCTTCTGTTTTTTTCATGCCAATCTGGGAAATGGTGTATGCCTGCCGGTTTAGGTTGGATGGATCTACCCGGTCAAAATCTGCCAGAAACAGCTTCCTGATCCCCGTTCTTGCAAGCATCAGGGCTATATTAGAGCCAAGACCCCCAAGACCCGCAACGGCCACGGTTCCTTCCCTGAGCCTTTCCCTCACTTTCGGCGTCTGGCGTCTGTCCAGTTCCTGTTCAAATCGTTCTCTCGTCAGCATCTCATCCACCGCCTACGAAGCTGACGATCTCCAGTGTATCCGCCTCTGTCAGCATGATAGTTTCATACTCAGCCTTTGGGACGATCTTTCCGTTTCTCTCCACCGCAATGTGCTCAAGCCTGTAACCCTCTTTCAGAAGAAATTCCTTCAGAGTGATCCTGCCCTCGAGGAATCTTTTGTTTCCATTGACACGCATCATAACTCTCCTTTCGTTTCCCGGAGCCACAAACGAAAAAAAGATGAAGCGTAAGCTCCATCTCTGTGTTCTATCGATTGAAAACTCCCTACGCTAGTGCTAACTAACAGGTTCCATGAATCTTCGGGTTATACCCTCTTCTCAGCCGATAACATCGGTTCTCCAGTTTTACTTGTTTATGAAATTATATGGCAGACAGCATTCCTCTGCCTTACCAAAAAATATTATAATCCTGTTATCTGAAAAATTCAAGTATATTTTTTGTCGTTTGCGCCGGCTTTTCTATCATTTGCGTTTTTTCAGCACAGCCACGGTTCCGTATGGTACAAGTAATACATCAGAACATTTGCTTTTATTTCAACCTATTACTGCAGAACTATAAGTTTCCAGCCAGGGAAGCAGCTCCATATCCATCCCGATCCCCCCGGAAGGAATACTGGGGCGAATGAATATGAAGATCACACAGCCCCGGAAAAATAAGCTTTCCGCTGTAATCCTCAACTCTGATCCCTGAAAATCGTTCAGGAAGTTCTCTCCATTTTCCCTTCACCTTCCCGTCTCCACAGACCAGATAAGAATCCTCGTGGCTCCGGAACTTCCCTGGTTCAGGCGTATAAATAATGTCTCCTTTTAAAGCAAAGCTATCCATTATCATATCCTCCTGAATCTATCTTCAGATCTTTAAGTGTGACTATAGTATCATAAAAATTGTTCAAACATACAAAAATCTGAAAATCTCCATTTCTACAGATAGGATACGCAAATAATACAATATATTATTATTTAATTTTCACTTTCAAAGTTTTCCTTACGCAACCTGACTTTATATAAACCGTGATAGTCCCTTTTCTACTTTTTGTCGTAAGCTTTCCGCCTTTTGAAATAGAAGCATATTTTTTGCTCTTTGATGAAAGAGACCATTTGACGGACTTGGAGGTTCCATAGGCTTTTGCTCTAAACCGGTAACTTTTTCTACGTTTCACTGTCTTTCTATAGGAGGTGATTTTCAGGTAAGGTTTTTTAATCGTCACCTTCACTGTTTTGCTGTAATTTTTTAATTTTGCTGTTACTGTGATCTTTCCTGCTTTTTTTGCAGACAGTTTTCCAGACGCAGAAACGGATGCCAAAGACCGGCGGCTGACGCTCCATGCTACTTTTCCTGATACACCCACTGCCTGAGCCTTTAGTTGAACACTCTTTCCTGTATATACACTGGATGGACAGGAAGTAATTTTAATATATGGTCTTTTAATGACTATCATTTTCTTCGTTGAATACACTCCAACTTTTGCAGTAATATAAACTTTTCCTGCCTTTTTAGCTGTCAGTTTACCAGAAGAAGAAATGGATGCACAGGACGCATTATCTACCTTCCATACAATATTTCCCGAAACTCCTGTTGCCTTTGCTGAGATGTTGGCACTCTGTCCCTCATACATCGATGACGGAGCAGAAGTGATGCTGACATACGGTGTTTTCACTGTGATTTTTGTTTTCAGATATACGGTTCGGCCATAATAGGTTGCTTTTGTTGTAAGTTCTGCAGTCCCTGACCGTTTTGCTGTAACCTTCCCATCATCGTCAACTGATGCCACAGAAGGATCAGAAGATTCATAGTAGGCAGCTGCATAATCATCCTCGCCTAAATCTGCGGCAAGCTGAATGCTCTGTCCGCTGTACAGTTCCATCTTTTCCCGAACAGAAGGTTTCCTTACTTCCAGCGGCGTCACTTTAATGTTTTGATAGGAAGCCTGAATATTTTTATCAGACTCTCCGGTTCCACTGAAAGCATAAAGCCCCACATAATCCCCTTCTGCATAATTCTTTTTAATATTCCGGTCTGTTACATTCAGCTTCAGAGAATCATTAATATAAAACTTGAATTTATTCCCTCTTACCTCCAGCTTCAGATGGTATGTTGCCCCAGGGGTCAGTGTATACTTAACACGGCTACCGATATCTCCGGTTCCGCCTCCGAAGGTAAAGATCCTTGTGCTTCCGTTACCTTTATGCTCAGGATCGTCAATGTTAACCACATATCCTTTGTCGGAATCCGGACTTTGTCCACGGAAGAAAAGACCAATCGCATTTCCCTCCTGATAGGTGACATCTGCTTCATAAATATAATCAGAGCCTGTTTTCGTGGAAGAAATCAGAAATCCATTATCTTTATGGTTTGAATTATAGCCATTGGCGTCAAGCGTCCACTGTCCTCCTACCTGATGCCATCCGGACAGGTTGCTGTTTAATTTTTCATCCTCACCGTCTACCTGAATTTCCATCGTTCTGGCAATCCCATTGGAAGTTTTCGCCTTAACGATGACCGTTCCCTGATTTTCTCCTTTCAGGGTAATACTGCCGGCATCCTGTTTTACGATGGAAACCTTTTTTCCGCTGTTCCCTGCAATGGACCAGGAAACTTTCTGCTCCGCTTTCTGAGGAGTGACCGTCGAATTTAAAGTTGTTGTTTCTCCCAGTTTTACGGAAGAACTTGCTGTTTCCGTATTTAAATATACATTTGCCGGATCTGTACTTCCAGACATTTTATCTGACCAGATACTTTTTAACGGATAAATGGTAATATCAGCTTCTGTCTGTCCGCCCTCTGAAAAAACTTCTGCCCCGGTACTTTTTGCATCTGGGAAAACAGCAAGGCTTCCCACGGTCTCTCCCTCATTTCCATAAACCTCTACAATAGAATCATCTACAAAAATATGAAGTTTAATTTTTCCGTCAGCACTCTTTGATATCTTTGACTTTATATCTCCTTTTATCTGCCCTTGTGGAAGAACTCCGGCTTTATCTCCGTTGATGATCAACGTCTCATCTTGGACATTATATTTTACAACGGTCTCCTGCTTTCCATTTTTACCGGTCCGCAGTTTAAATCCGACTTCTCTGGTTCCGGTCTTCGGTGTAAATTCTGCAATTATTTCATATTCCCCGCCCTGGAATCCTGAGAGAAGATTTTCACTGGAATCTGTTTTTTCCGGGATTACAGCATTCTTAAGTTCCGTTTTTGCCTGTTGCATCCGAAGGGATTCATACTCTTTTACAGGCTTCTGCACTAAACGTACTTTCCCGTCGATTTGTTTCAGCGTTAACTCATTCTGCAGATTAAAAAAGCCATTAAATCCGTACTGCCCGGTTACTTCGCTTACGTTGTTGCAGTATCCGTTTTCCCAGGTACTTGCCCAGTTGATCATAACTGTCCTGCTGTCCGGCATATTGCTGTAAGTCTGTGCCGCATAGGATTGAGGTCCAAAATTCATTTTATAAGTATCATCATTTTTGTAACTGCTAGGATCACTGATATTGTCATTTGTATTGCTATAATCAGAATCCGGCACAAAGGTCCAGTGTTCATTTTGCTGCTTTAAATCACCGATTCTGTAATATCTGCCTCCCTCACTCAGCACCCATTTTGTCTGATCGGTATTGTCTACCTTAAGCGGATACAGATCCGGGCACTCTGTATAAATCCTCGCGCTGTCAGCCGGCTGATCCGCGATTCCTTCATTTGTTTTCTTTCCATAGGTACTTTCCAGTTTCCAGCTTTTTAAGTTTTTTGAAGAATAGATACGCAGCGGTCCTCCTGCCACAACCATCATCCACTGACCGGATTCTTCATGCCAGAATACTTTAGGATCCCGGAAGGCTTTATCCAAAAGCCGATCATCCTCCCACCTAAGTACCGGATTCCCCTGATATTTTGTCCAGGTTCTGCCCTTGTCTTTACTGTATGCCAGACACTGTTCCTGCCCCTTATCTCCATTGTCCTGCGTATAAATGGCTACCAGGCCCTCTTTTCCCTGTCCAAAAAATCCTGTGGTGTTATCCTTGTCTACAACACAGCATCCGGAAAACATAGCTCCTCCGTCTGATTCCGGATATAAGGCTATAGGAAGTTCCTCCCAGTGAACCAGATCCTTTGATACAGCATGGCCCCAGTGCATTGGCCCCCAGATCATATCGTCAGGATAGTACTGGTAAAACAAATGGTATTCGCCTTTATAATAAACCATGCCATTTGGATCATTGCACCATGCTCTCTGAGGTGAAAAATGATATTGAGAACGGTACGGCACACTGTAGACATCATCCGGGTCAGAATTTCTCAAAACATTGACTGCCGTAGTCTCTGTTTTTCCATTAGCGCCCTTGACAACGATATTAAACACATTGGAACCTGTTTTCACATTGACTGTCACAGCCTGTCCGGAACCTGCTGCCTTTCCGTCCACAGTAACTGCTGCGTTTCCGTCAATTTTAGGAATTATAGTAAGACTGTCTGTCTTGTGGCCTACCACCACACTGTAACTACTGAATTCCCGGGAAAATGGCTTGTCCAGACTTCCTCCTTTAATTTCCAGTCCGCTAAGGTACGCATCGCTTTTCACTACTTCTGTTACCGCTGTTTGATCATTATTGTCTGCTGCTTTAAATGTCCAGTCAGACACTTTCTGACTGCTTTCCCTTCGTATTCCTTCTGACGCATAAACCTGCGGGGGGGCTGCTGTCTGTAATATCATGCCGAAAGATAGCAAACTGGATATTGCCACTGCCAGGACTCTGGATTTTTTATGATTCATAACCTGTCTCCTTTCTCAATACTTTATTCGGGTTTAAAACAAAAAGGACAGCCGTTTATCATTCTGCGCTGTCCTTTCCTGCAAGAGATTCACTATTACACTTGTCTGATGATTTTATCAACATTGCTCTTTCCGTTTTTGAAGGCAAATCCTATGACGCCGCTTAAAACAACACTGAGAACAATAAAAATAACGCTGACCACACCGACTGCTGTAAACAATGGTCCTTCCTGGATTTTCAGTGCCCAGTAGGCAACTGCAACTCCAATTGAAGAGAAAATCAACAAATTCCGTATCCAGTTCTTTAAGTTTTTTAACATCCTTGTCTGGTATTCAATTTCTTTTATTTTCTGCTGTTTTGTCTGTGGTGTCATAATAGACTCTCCTTCTAATATTTCAATCCAGGATTAAAGAATCCAACCACTACTCCTGCAAATGCTACGACAACTAAAATCAGCATTGTCACAACCGGAGACACTCTCTTTTTGGACATGAGCCACCAGCAGAAAATAACAAATGCTGCTGTCAGGACATTGGGATATACGGAATCAAGCTGATTCTGAAGATTCAAAAATTCTTTTCCGGCATCATTTACCAGATGGAACGATGTTTTTACACTTACCCAGGTAGCTGCTACGGCTCCAACAACCATAGTTCCAAGCATTACAATTGATTCGCGGATCGCGGTCGCCTGCTCACCTACCAGGATATCGACGGCTTTTCCACCCAGTTCATATCCCTTAAAGTAAAGAAATCTCATGCCAAAGGTAATTAACAGATTCCATACAACGATATAGAAGATTGGTCCCACGACAGATCCGCCGCTGGATAATCCAAGGGCAATTCCAAGAAGGATCGGAATTAAAGTACCTACGACCAGAGAATCTCCGATCCCTGCCAAAGGTCCCATCAAACCTGCACGGATACCATTGATGGTTTCTGCATCCACATCCTGGTTTCCATTGGCTTTTGCCTCTTCCAAACCTGCCGTAACTCCGACGATAACAGATCCTACCTGCGGTTCTGTATTAAAGAATGCCGTGTATGTTTCCATAGCCTCTTTCTGTTCTTCTTTTGTATCATATAATTCTTCCACCAGCGGAAGCATTGCACATAAATAACCAAACGTCTGCATGTGCTCCTGCGAAAAGCAGGTTAAGTGTCCATAATACCAGTTACGAAATGATTTTTTTAATGCTTTTTTAGAAAGCTTTTTTTCCGCTGCCATATTATATCTCCTCCTCATCGTCATCGATGGAACCGCCGGCGGCTGCCGCCTTTTTTGCACGGATCCCAACCATTTTTATGTTGTAGTAAATAATTGCAAACATTCCCGCCACTACGGTTACTGATACAAGGTTTAATCCCATTCCTGCTGCCAGAGTAAATCCAAAGAAAAACGGAACAAAATCAACTGCTTTATCTACGACCTGTTTTAACAAAATGGCAATTCCGACACAAGGCAGCATACTTCCTACTGTAAACAAGGTTTTCATTGCAATTCCGTCCATCGGAAGTGCTGTTTTAATTGATTCAACTACCGGTACTCCGAGCTTACACATGATCACTGCCGGGATAAAACTGCAGATAATATGTGAAATCCATGGAAGCACCATATCTACTATGTATAACTTTTTAAATTCTCCTTTTTCTACAGCTTTCCATCCCATATGCTGCCACACCAGGTTAATGGTCGCTGTTCCGTAAAATAATACAGTTCCAAGAGTTCCTACCATAGCTCCGAATGATGTTGCCATGGCGATCCCTTTTGCTGATGCAGGGTCCAGCCCATAAGAATTCAGTGCGAGCATTGCCAGAGGCACTCCTATGTAAGATACGGCACGGACATCTGCGGATACTGTTCCCCCCGGTGTGACCAGTGCGATATAAACAACCTGCATTGCGGCACCGACCAGAACTCCTGCCTGAACATCTCCCAATACAATTCCGCATACAAGACCTGCTACTAACGGACGCCCCAGAGTATAGTTACCGATGGAAGTACCTCCCATACCAGGCATACTTGATAAGCAGGCAAAAATACCTAAAATGACTGCTTGTATCCAATTAATCGTCATGTTTTTTCTCCTCTCTGATTTTACTCAAATCCAAACTGACCTCTAAATTTTTTCCAGGTTCCTATGGATGCTTCTTTGATCAGGGCAAATTCAATCTCATACCCTTTTTGATAAATTGCTTCCAGCGCTTCTGCTTCTTCCTGTGTAATGGACTGGTTATTTCCCAGCTTCGTGGCACCTTCCCGGTCATTACACGGACCGATGATCACTTTTTTCACATCACTAGGTACAAATCCGTCATCCACAAGAATACTTTTCATCTGAATCGGATCTTTTGTAATGAGGAAATACTGATCTTTGCTGTCTAAAACTTTCTGGCATTTCTTTTTCCAGTCCTCATATGTCCAAATGAAAGTTTTCTTTCCCGCCGCACTTTTATAAGCTGCTTTTAATGCGGGTGTATTTGCGGCTTTGTCATTGACCGCTATCAATCCGTCGCACGGATATTCCAGTGCCCATCTTGTAACCGTCTGTCCGTGAATCATCCGGTCATCTACCCTCACAAATGATACTGACATAATAAAACTCCTCCTTAGATATCGTCTTCCTCTTCACTCTCTTCAATTTCAAATTCTTTAATTGCATTTTTGGCTTCTGACAACAGATTTTCTTTCAGCATGTCTGTTTCCATATCGTCTTTCATCATTACCGCAGTCAATGCCATACCAAGGTTCATTCCTCCGAAGACGATGGTATTCTTTAAAAGCCCTGCCTCGGATAATTCATTTACCGCATTGGTGAGAGGTGATCCTCCGATCAGGTCGCCAAGCAGGATCACTTCATCATCCTCTCCGAACGGCTGAATCATCAACCTGAATTTTTGAGCGAACTCATCTGCATCCATGCCGTCAATGAGACCGATGCTTAAGACATCCTCCCGCTCCCCTCCGGCCAGCATAGAAAGAACACTTTGAAGTCCTGGTGCAAATGTTCCATGACTGACTAATACTACGTATTTCATCCTCTACTCCTTTCTTCTTTTTGTATCTCTTATTAACAAGCACATTTTACCAATTGGGTAAAAAAAGGACATCTGTAAATTGTCATGAATAACAATCTACAAATGTCACAAATCCGTATGACAATTGTCACACGTGCCGATTTTTCTGTTTTTACTGCAGAAATTTCTGTTCTACTTCTTTTTTCAGCGTCAACAAACTATCATCCAAATCCTCTGTCGAGCTAAGAATCCGTTCCAGCTCATTGCTGATATATTTCTCTGCAGTAAAATAATTTCTGAATTTTGGTTTCTGCACAGCCTGATTCATCACTTCATTCAAAAGTTCCCGCTTTACTACAGTATCATCGTCCGTAGCTTTTTTCAAAATTTTCTGGCTTTCTTTAGAATTGGTTACTTTCTTTAAGGCAGACACTCCCTGAGAGTTTTTAAAGATTTCCATCTGTGTTTTCTGATCATAGGTGAACATTTTTAATAGTTCCCAGGAAAGCTGTTCATGCCTTGTTCCCGACCCAATTCCCATCATCAGGCTGTCCACATTGGATACATTGTTTCCCTGAGGTCCTGCCGGCAGTTTGATGCAATCCCAGTCAAAATTAAAATATTTATTGATTCTCCATGGATACGGCTTATAAGTTCGGTATTCTGCAAAACTCATTGGCCGGAATGCTACTTTTCCGGTATCAAAGTCATTGGAGGATGCCTTTTGGTAACCTGATAAATCTCCAATCTTTTTGGCAAAAAAAATCGCCTCTTTTACGTGCTCCTCTGTAAGATAACTTTCTGTTCCTGCCTCATTAAATAATTTACATCCATTGGTATCCATAAAATTCTTCCAACTGTAAGCATAAACTCCAAACTGGTCAATCTTGCCGTCTCCATCTGTGTCTTTCGTCAGTCTTTTGCAAATATTATAAAATTCATCCCAGGTCCAGTTATTATCAGGAATCCGGATCCCCTCTTTATTTAACAGCGTTTTATTGACGAACATGAGCGTTGGGACACTTTCATACGGCAGGGCATACTGGGATTCCTCATACCTTCCTGCGGCATACGGACTTTGATAATAATCACTCTGATGGAAAGTCTGGTCGGCTTTCATATGACTGTCCAGTTTTTCCAGAACTCCTGTGGAAGAAAAAGTTGCAACGTCTTCCGGAAGCACCATAAACACGTCTGGAGTATTTCCCTCCAACACTCTTTCAGAAATCCATTCTGAATAATCTTCTTTTAAAATTCCACTGACATATTGAACTCTTACCCCCGGATGTTCTTTTTCAAAACGTTTGATCGTATCATCGATGATCTGATAGCAGTCATCATTAGGCACATCCCACTGGCTGCCTGCAAACATTCCAAAGGTAAGAACTACATCATCTTCCCCCTGGTAAGAAAAAATGCAGATTGAAGAAATGCTCAGGATCAGTCCTGCCAGAACAATTCTCTTCCACCACTTTACTGTTCTATTCATTATCTTCTCTTTGGAATTTCCTTCCGATCCCATTTTGTACCTCCCAGATTGCAAGCTGTGTGCGGTCTCTCAAATCCAGTTTATTTAAAATACTGCTCAGGTAATTCCGTATAGTTCCCTCCGAGAGACTTAATTTCCCTGAAATTTCTTTATTGGACATTCCGCATCCAACCAGATGGGTAACTTTCCTTTCCGTCTCGTTAAGATCCTCTACATTTTTGGCATCGATCATCATATCAAAATTGCTCTGTGCCATTTTTGAAAACAATTCCACAACCTTAGTTGCCACATCCGGATTGATCATGGAGCCTCCCTGAACCACTGTTTTTATCGCCTCCTCCAGATCATCCATGGAGATCCCTTTCAGCAGATATCCGCTGGCACCGTGTTTCAGTGCACTGAATACGAACTCATCATCATCAAACGTGGTCAGAATAATAATTTTGATCTGGGGATAATTTTCCTTAATTATTTCTGTGCACTGTACCCCATCCATTTCCGGCATCCGCACGTCCATCAGAATAACATCCGGTTTTTCTTTCCGAATGCAGCGGATCACTTCTCTGCCGTCTTTTGCAGTTCCCGTCACCTCAATCCCTTCTTTTGTACTTAACACAATCTCCAAACTCTGTCTGATCAGCTCCTGATCATCTGCAATCAACACTTTAATCATAATTCTCACCCCACCTGATCGGTATTTTTGCCGTAATTGTAAAACCATCGCTGCCATCGTAGGCAACGGTACCATGAAGCAAGCCGATCCGCTCTTCAATATGGATCAGTCCAAACCCGGTTTCAATCTTTTCACACCCTTTTCCATTATCCTGGATTAAAAGAGTCAGCCATTTTTCTTTTTTTGTTATGTAAATACTGATCTTTGTTGCTGCTCCGTGTCTGACCGCATTTGTAATTCCCTCCTGTACAACTCTGTAAATAATATCTTCTTCATCACTGTTAAACTTTAATTTCTCTACGGAGGAAATCAGTGAAATATTTACGTTGGACACCGCCATCGTATCCTGAATCATCTTAAACAGTGCATCCTCCAGGGTCAGATGCTCCAGGGCATCCGGTCTTAACTTATTTACAGAACGCCGGATATCTTTAATTCCCTGTCTGGCAACTTCAGAAATCACAGAAAGCTGTTTTTTTGTCTGTTCCACAGAATGATCGATCATAGCAATGCAGGCATCAATACCTGCAGAAAGCCCCGTCATCGTATGCCCCAGAGTATCGTGGATTTCCCTTGCCACACGGTTTCTTTCTTTTGCTTCCCCCATTTTTTCCTGCATCACGGCATAATCCTTCAGCTGTGCATTCATATCTTTTAATTTCTCATTCGCTGTCCGAAGCTGCAGGTTCAACAGTTCGATTCTTGCATTTTCCTTCATTTGATTCTGCATCAAAATGATCATATACATAACAAACGCAATAATATTTACAGCCGCAAGTACATTCTTTATCCCCATCAGAAATGTGGATATGCCCGAAGGATAAATATCCAGATATTCCTGCAGGGATATCATCGGTATCTGCCCTGATACCAGATTGTAATCTGCAAAAATATAAATAACACTCATAACCACAAGAAAAGTCAGGCGGTTATATTTCTCCTTGATTGAAGTTACGATATCTGCGATCACCAGCAAAATAATTCCATTATAGCTGATATACACATACTGTATGATCGTCAGGCAAAGAAAGATCTCCAGCAGATAAACCAGCACACTTAGCCAATGTTTTGTATAGATTTTTTTTCTTGCCTCAATGATCACCAGCAAAGAAAAAAACGCTATGAATACAATAATCGTTGACTGAACAGGCTCCCTTGGAATATGCGGGATATTCTCCAGAAAATTTCTCGCCATACTCTGATCCTTAATATTTACCGTTGTCTTAAGCACAATGGCAGACAAAAACACCAGAATTATGAAATTCACAGAGCTCATAAATACTTTTAGATAATATAAGTTTTTATTTTTTCTATCCATGACGCTTCCCTACTGCCAGTTATTCACATCGAATCTGTTAATATTTTTATAAGTAATGATTTGGACCGGAATGATAATTTTTTTTGATACTTTTTTCCTGTCCAGAAGCCGATATGCTGAACAGATTGCCTCTTTCCCTATTTGTTTTGGAGACTGTGCAGATGTAGCTGTCATCATATTTTCCTTGATCAGTCCTTTCCCGTCCGGAGAGCCGTCAATTCCATAGACCAATACCTGCTCCCGGATCCCCTTCTGATCCAGAGCCGCCAAAGCCCCGATGGCAGTTGGATCATTCAGCGCCATAACAACATCAAACATCTTTCCATTTTTTATCACTTGATTCACTTTGGGAAGAGTTCTCTCCGTCTGCCCCTCTGTATCTGCCCGCGCCACAACCTGATATTCCTGCCTCCCATGTATGGTGTCCAAAAATCCCCGGATGCGGTCCTGAGCCGATTTTGCTTTCTTATGTTCCAAAAGAAGAATTCTCGCACTTTTTCTGCGTTTCATCAGATCTTTGGCACATAAAACACCTGCATTATAATTATCTGAAACAACGGTACAAGAAACCAGATCCTCATCATAGACAGGTGTATCCACAACGATAACCGGAATCTCTGCCTTCTTTGCAGCCCTTAAAGCCCCTCTGATCCCTTTCCAGTCCACCGGGTTGATGAAGATGGCGTCCACCTTCTGCTGAATCAGATAGTAGATCTGTTCCGTCTGCTTTTTCTGATCCAGTGCAGGATCCAGAGTCATCAGACGGTCGCCTTTCTTTTCCACTGCAGAACGTATCTCGTTATTCAGCACCGGATAAAAGTTATTGTTCATTGTCATGTAGGTAGCTCCAAACGTTCTTGTTTTATTTTTTCCATAAGTTTTTTCATAGGAATAAAAAACTTTAGCATAGAGCAGAACAATAATTCCGATCAATATAAGTATACTGGCGGCATCCAGTCTATTTCTTGTATCCCGGACTGATTTTTTCTGTTTTTCCTGGTGCATATTTCTCTCCTTACTGCTTTGTCACTGTCCTGTCATCATTCCCGTAGACGATTAATATATCTTAGAAAATTATATCATATAACAGAACGAAAAAACAGTTTTCCCCATTCATTGTATATTTTAAAAATATTCGTCCAGAACTTTCTTCAGCCCCTCCTGGTCATTGGTATCTGCTACGATATCCGCCGAATTTCTGACCTCCTCTGACGCATTTCCCATGGCAGCTCCCAGTCCTGCATAGAGAAGCATATCTATATCGTTGTATCCGTCACCAAAAGCTATAATTTCCTGTCTGGAAATGCCGAAATACTCGTCCAGAAGAGAAACTGCACTGGATTTTGATGCCTGTATAGACATAATCTCTAAATATGTATCTTTAGACCGATATGCCCTGAGTTTAGGAAATTGTTCCTTCAGCATTGTTTCCAGGCAAAGGATCTTTTCCGGCTCTCCCATACAGAGGATTTTATGAACATTCTGAAATACTGCCAGATCGGTAAAGTCTCCTGTTTCCGGATACACTCCCGTTATAACGCTCTCCTGTCTGACCCACGGATCACACTGGTCAGGCACAATCCACCGGTCACCGCTGTAAAGGTTAAAGGAAATATGCATATTTTCTTTTTGAATACTCCTGTAAACCATTTCCGCCATATGAGACTCAATGTTCCTGCCAAACATTGTCTCTCCTTTTTCATCCACAACCAGTGCTCCGCTGTAGCAAACTATCGGCCTCCGGATGCCAAGTTCATCCCGGATTCCAATCATTCCCTTCGGCATTCTGGCTGAAACTAAGATAAAAGGAATTCCTTCCCTGTCAATCTCCTGGATTTTTTGTTTTGTAGCCGGCGAAATGGTGTGTTTTGAATCTAGTAAAGTTCCGTCAATGTCACTGAATACTGCTTTATATTTTCCCATATGCTTTCCTTTCTCTGCTATTTTCCTGCTTTGATGATTCTTGTTTCATTCTCCAAAAGCCTTTGTCTCCAAAAAGAATCCGGATCTCTATCCGTAATTAAAATGTCAATCTTTTTTAGAGGTAATGCCTGATATCTGCTCTTTTTCTGAAATTTTGTGCTGTCTGCCAGAACAATGACTCTCTCTGCTCTGGATGCCGCGATCCGTTTTACATCTGCATCTTCTTTTTCCTCGAAATAAATACCGTCTTCAGAAATGGCTGCGGCTCCCAAAAACGCTGCATCAAAACGGATTTTCATCAGCTGTTCTCTGGCCTCTCCTCCATAGGAAAAACGGTTTTTGCGGTTAATGTTTCCTCCCACCGCACAGACTTCGATATTTTCCTTTTCCACAAGTATGCTTAGATTATCCATAGAATTTGTATAAATGACAGAAGGTTTTATAAGGTTTGCACACAGAAAACAGACAGTGGTGGAGACGTCAAAAAAGCACACCTGTCCTTGCTTTATAAGCTCCGCTGCCGCTTTTCCGATCCTTTTTTTTGAGGCTACATTCAGCTGCTGCCTTCCTTTATATTCCTCAATGATATTATTGATTTGCGGCAGCGCAATTCCTCCATGCGTCCTGATCACCGCGCCCTTTTCTGACAATTTTACAATATCTCTCCTTGCAGTATCCCTGGAAATTCGAAATGCCTCCATGATTTCCTGGCTGGAAAGTACTTCTTTTTCTTCTAGAAGCTTCATGATTTTTGAAAGCCGTTCTTGCTGGTACATTTGGTCCTCCTTTCCTGTACTCAAGCAATTATAAGCGTTTTTTTAAGTATTTTCAAGTATTTCTATTAAATTTTAAAAATACCGTCTGTATTTTATCCCCATATCAGATCAAATACAGACGGTATTATATTTTTTCTTAATCTTCTGCTTCCTGTGCTTTTTGTTTTTTCCTCTTGGTCATCAGGCCGCCGATCCTTCCGGTCTCGCTGGCAGAAAGAGCTTTCCAGCCCTCCTCCTTTACTTTGTCAGCCAGTCCAAGTTCCACAGCGATCTCGTACTTTAACCGCTCATCTTCTGTCATCTCTTCAAATGACTTTTCTATAAAATCTTTTTCTTTGGACATCATGTACTCCTTTCTCTTTTCCCCCGGCTTTTGCCGGTCATATATAGGATAACCAAAGAAAGGCCTAGTCATTCATCTGTTCTATGACAATATGTCCTGTCTCGTTCTCACTTACTTTAATCTTATCCTTCACTTTTGAGATGTTTGATGTGCCTGCCAGCAGTGTTGCGGCCAGGGCAAATGTTAAACTCTTTTTCATCAATTCTTCTACTGAAAGCGTTGCTTTCTCTGACATGTCATCACTCCTTTGCTTCATGTCTGATTCGTTCTTTGCTTTCCATGTTTTTATGATAGCAGAGAATTGTGATTTCCCTATGCCCAGTTTCTTAAATTTATCTGATAGGATGTTAAATAATTATAAACTGATGGCTTTCCCAAGAGGAACCGAGTAAATGTAACATTCTTTTACCTTTTTTTTCTCCATCTGTTCCAGCGCTTTTTTGTAGTACTGAAGCTGCGGCCTGTACCTTTCTGCAAGGACCTCCTCTTCCCCGGGACTTATGCGGTCTGTCTTATAATCCACCAGGACAAGTTCCCCTTCTTCTTCAAAATACAGGTCGATGATCCCCTGGACGACCACATAATCCCGGCTTTTAGCTTCCGGTTCCATCTCACTGAACTTTACTCCCATGACAAACTGAGCTTCCTTGTACTGTTCTTTTCGTCCTGCAGCTTTCTTGATCCGCAGTCCCAGATCTGAGTTAAGAAAAGCCAGGATATCTTCCCGCGGAATCAGCTTTTCCATCCCTTTCTCAATCTTTCCTTGACTGCTCCACCGACTGATTTGTTCTTCCAAAAGCTCCGGTGTATAGTCCAGAGAAAAATCCATAAGTTCCAGTACTTTGTGGACTGCGGTGCCTCTGGAGGCAGGAGAAGCTTCTTTCTTCTCCCCCAAAAACTTTGGATACAGCGGCTCTTTTTGCGGTTCCGGCTTGTATGACTCCTCAGGTTCTGCCGCCTGAGACATTCTTTTGATCTCTGAGACAGAATATTTAAGCCTGCCGTCCCTTTCTTTGTCATACGGATACCGGTATGCAAAGGCCTCTCTCATGTCCTGTGCCTCTTTTGACCCTGCCATGGATTCCAGCTCATCCGTTAATAACCCCCTGTCTCTGTAAGATGTAAAAACTTCCTCTGCGCTTGAGAGCGCTACATCCTCCTCCGAGAGAAAACGGATCTCAAACGGACTTTCCTCCATATTTCCGGCAGCCATGAGAAGCCACTCCAGATAAGACCTGGCGCTCAGCAGATCCACATAGGAGACCGTCCCTTTGCTGCCAGGCTGATGGCGGTTTCCCTGTACTCCCGTCATGATAAGTTTTTCTTTCGCCCTTGTGAGTCCCACATATAAAACGCGCAGTTCTTCCCCAAGCGAATCCTTCACCAGCTGTCTTGAGACCATACCCTTCATGATAGTCCGCTCCTTTGTTCTCTGCCTGATATTCACAAGGTCCGGTCCTATAAAATAATCCGGATGAAACAAAAGGCTCCCGCTCGTATCTCTTAAATTAAATTTTTTATGAGTTTTGGCAAGAAAAACGATCGGATATTCCAGTCCCTTGCTCTTATGGATACTTGTAATCGTAACCAGATTTTCATTTCCGCCCAGTGTATTTGCCTCACCGAAATCCATTTGATATTCTCTGCACTGTTCCATATACCGGATAAAATGGAATACCCCTTTATAGCGGCTGGCCTCATAGGTTTTCGCCTGCTCTGCCAGCATCAGAAGATTTCCCTGGCGTTTCGCACCCTGAGGCATAGCCCCGACATAATGATAATATCCCGTAAGGTCAAATGCCAGCCAGAGCAGTTCGTGAAGGGACAGAAAGGTTTTCGCTTCCCTGAGCCTTTTCAGCACCGACAGTGCAGTGTCCACTTTCTCATCTTTTCCTTCTGTCTCACTAAGGCAGTCATACATATACTTTTTCTTTCCGCCAAGTTTCAGTTTCGCCAGGTCCTCCCCCGTCATGCCGATCATGGGAGACCGGAGAAAAGCAGCCATCTCGATGTCTGCATACAGATTATCCACCACAGTCAGAAGGCTTAGGACAGTGCGAACTTCCACCGTGTCAAAATATCCGCTCTGGCTGCTTGATATGGCCGGGATGCCGGCATCCATTAACACCTCCTGGATCTTCTCGGCATTTCCTTTCACAGACCTCAGGAGAATGACAATATCTCTGTATTCTGCCTTCCGGTAAACTTCATTGCCTTCCTCATCATAATCCAGCACCATCTGAGGTTCAGGCCCGTCCACCATCTTTCGTATCCGGTCTGCGATCATTCTGGCCTCCAGCACGTCTTTGTCCTCCTCAGAGGCATCGTTCCAATCTCTGCTGACTAACAGAAGTTCCGCATTTCCGCCTGCACCGTTTGTCTCCTTATAGGGGAAACTTGGTACCAGAGCCACATCCTTTGTATATTCGATATTCCCAAGGGATGCGTGCATGATCTGATAAAAAATATCGTTGACTGTAAAAAGCACTTCCCTGCGGCTGCGGAAATTATTTCTCAGTTCAATGAGCTTTGAATTTTTCCCGTCCTTTTTAAATCCGTGATATTTCTCTATGAACAGCTCCGGCCTCGCAAGACGAAAACTGTAAATGCTCTGTTTGACATCCCCCACCATAAAAATATTGTGTTCTCCCAGGCTCTGTCCGGACACACTCCTTAAAATCGCATCCTGGAGAAAGTTGCTGTCCTGATACTCATCGATATAGATCTCATGGAAATATTCTGCCTTTTCTTTGGCGATCCCGCTGACGATTGGAGTCCCGTCCTCCGAAAAGCCCTCGGTTAAAAGTTCCAGCGCCAGATGTTCCAGATCGCTGAAATCTAAAAGGTTGTCCAGCTTTTTGCGCTCCATGAAGCGGTGATAAAACTTCTCTGTCAGGCCGATGAATCCTTCCATAGGCTGCCGCACTCTGCGGATCTGCCGGAGGATCTCGCTTTCCGGCTTGTAAAAATAGCTGCTTCTGATGGAGTCGATCAGGTCATATGCCTTTTTTCTCAAATCCTTGCAGTACTCCTGAAGGTCTTTGTCAATGATATCGTCCTTTTTCTTTCTTCCGTTCAGACGCGGCTTTGTGAAGGTCAAAAACAGTTCTCCGAAGTCCTTATATGTCTCTGCGCTGCGGATCTTTTCCATGGCTTCCAGATCTGCCTTGAGGGTCGGCAGGTAAAAATACGGTCCCCGCGTCTCAGACGCCGCCTCTTTTGCCTTCCTCATCATAGAACAGGCGGATTCCGCCACCGCCTTCGCATCTTTCAGGATCTCCTTCATCCAGACTGCCCGGTGAAGTTCTTTCTTCGTGCGAATCTGAAATCCCTGTCTTGCATGTGAAAGCCAGCCCAGAGGATCAATATGACTCCTGGAACTCTCATAGAGCCCGAGGACGTAGTCTCTGATGCGCTCATCGTTTTTTCCCGGGATGTAGCTTTCAATGAATTCCACGAAAGCATCACTCTGTTCGGTGTATGCCTCCTCCAGAACATCGTCCAGCACTTCCAGCTTCATAAGGTCCATCTGCCCCTGGTCTCCGATTGCAAAATTCGGATCCAGATCGAGTTTGTAGTAGTAATCTCTGATAAGATTAAGACAAAAGCTGTGGATCGTCGTGATCTGTGCCTTGTGGATCAGGGAGAGCTGCCGGATGAGATGTTCATTTGCCGGGTCCTCCTCCACTTTCTTTTCTATGGCTCTGCGGATCCTCTCCTTCATTTCATTGGCCGCCGCGTGAGTGTAGGTCACCACCAACAGCCGGTCCACATCCACCGGTTCCTCTTTTGACGATATCTTTTCGATGATCCGTTCCACAAGCACAGCCGTCTTTCCGGAGCCTGCCGCGGCAGACACCAAAAGGCTGCAGCCTCTCTCCTCTATGACCTGCTGCTGTTCTTTAGTCCAAGGCATCGTCTGCCCCCTTTCCCTCTGCTAATAGCTCCTTTGCCTCAGTAAGGCCGATCTTCTCAAGTTTCCTGAATTTCGTCAGCTTTGGCTCATACGCACATATGCTTTTGAATGCACAGTAATCGCACGGCATTGACTGATATTCATACGGACGGATGGAAATGTCCCCGTCCATCATAGCCTCTCCGAGCTGCTTCATTTTTTCTTCCACCTTCTGGCCCAGATTTTTAAATTCATTTGTAGAGAGCAGAGCGGACCCTTTTTTGTACCCTGTTTTCGTCCTTGTGACCGGAAGGGTTACAATCCCGTACTCATCCTCCTGCTCCAGATGCTCCACAAGTCCGAAGTCTTCATTGACAACTCCCCTGAGCTGAAGATTTTTGAGAACTTCCATCTCAGGCTCCCCGTCTGTTTTCGGTGCTATGACCGGATCGTCCACGTGAAAATAAAACATGCCTGCCGGGATCATCCGCTTTTCCGGATGCTTTTTCCCTTCCAGTTCTAAAATGGCATTCATATAAACGACCAGCTGTACCTGCAGACCATTTAAAATTTTTGTAAAGTCAAACTGCATATTGCCGGATTTATAATCAATGATCTTTAAATAAAGATTTTCCTCATCCTCATAGCAGTCCACCCGGTCGATCACCCCGGTAAACTTCATCTTCGTCCCATCCTTCAGGGAAAGATTTGCACAGGAGAGGCCGTCTTCCGCTGAAAATCCCAGTTCATATTCATACGGGGTGAATTCTCCCCTTTTTAGCTGCTGTTCCACGGCCCAGACAGCCCGTTTTGCCATCCTCCTGATCCGCTCCTTTGTATATTGATTCCGGCTGCTGCTCTCAAAAATCTCCTTCTTATCCGGATCTTCATCCAAAGCACGCTCTACCATGGAATCCACAAATTGGTCCCGTTCCCGGTCATCTTCCCAGTCCCAGCTTCCTTCCTGCCCGACAAACTGCAGGGTCCGGTGAAATACCTGTCCCATATCCATAGGCAGGATCTCATGTACCAGCCGTTCCCTGAGCCGCAGTCCGTACTGAAGAAAATGGGCAAAGGCACAGCCTGAAAACTTTTCTACACGGGTCACGCTGTTTTCCAGTTCCTTACCGTAGAGAAGCGTTGTCAGATGTCTGTCCAGGTTCTTTTCCTCATTGTTGTAGAAATATGCATCCAGATACAAGGAAGCCAGCTTCAGTTCATTTAAGACTTCATATAATGCGGCCATCTCCTGATCCGGCTTTTCCTCACCGAGTTCCTGAAGTTTTTCAACAAACCGTTCTTTTGCCTCGCTGACCGAATAAACGGCTGTCTCTTCCAAATCGCGGTCTCTTTTCAGCCCTGGAAACAGCTTTTCGATCCTTCCGATCAGATAAGAAGGGGCTTTGCTCTCCCCGGAGGAATTCATAGAAGCATAAGTCAGATACAGCTTTTCATTCGGCTTTGCCATGGCCAGATACAAATAGTACTGCTCCATATATGCCTGGTTTGCCGCCCCGGGGGCAAGGGAAATCCCGGCTTTTAAAAGTTCTTCTCTCTGAGAATCCGTCACGAGGCCTCCGCCCTTCGACGGTTTCGGCACTACTCCCTCATTGATGCCGGCAAAGAACAGGACTTTAACGCCTTCCACCCTCGTCCGCTCGATATCTCCGACGATCACCTGATCCAGTCCCGGCGGAATCACACCCACCGTCATCTCTGAGAGCCCGGTCTCCAAGACCGCACAAAATTCATCAAAAGAAAGCGCTTCCTCTCCGAGAATCTCCGCCATCTGGTCCATGATGTTTAAAACTTCTCCGTAGATCTGATCGTAGGTTTTGGCCATAGCCAGGGCTCCGGCCGCTTCAAATTCCTCTTTTTTTCTCTCCATCTGTCCCTGGATATCCAGAGTGAGAAAGAACCCGTGAAGGTGCGTAAGTCTCTCCAAAACAGTGATTCCGCGCTTCTTGATCCCTTCCTTGAACGGACCGGTCTCTCTCATAAATGTTTCTCTGGATTGGTTGATCTGTTTCATCTCTTCCTTCGTAAACGCCCGGCTTTTAAAAGGCCTGTTCCACCGGGCATATCCCCGGATGCCGGAAGCGATCACAAAATTCTCAAGGAGATCAGTCTCCTCCGGCTCAAGGGCAGAAAACCCTGATTTTAAATACCGGAATACCATATCATAAGAAAAATCCATCTGGATCATTTTCAGCGCAGAAAGAATGGTCTCCACGCATGGATTATTCCTGAGCGCTCTGTTCCCGTCAATAAAATAGGGGATGCCGGAATCCTCAAAGCATTTTTCAAGTTCCGGCTGATAAGTCTCTATGTCTCCGGTCAGCACGACCAGATCTTTGTACCGGTATCCTTCCTTCCTGACCAGATGTTCGATACGGCCCAGTATGTACCGGCTCTCCTCCTTTGGATTTTTAAGACAGCAGACTTTGATGTCCTTTGTCTCACCCCTGTACACATGAAAAGGATACCGAAACAGGTTCTGCTCCAGATGGCGCAGTTCCTCCGATCCCGCAGTATTCGGGTGCAGGATCACATCCGGCAATATAGGGACTCCCTGCCTTACCGCCATCTCTTTTAATTGGGAAATTTCTTTTTTGGGCATGGCAAACAGCTCATAATCCCTGTATGGCCCTCCGGCACGTTTCTCGTCAATGGTAAACGCCGCCACGATTTTTTTGGCATACGGCAGCAGTTTCTTGAGTACCTTATTTTGTATGGGTGTAAATCCGGTAAACCCGTCAATATAGATCGTGGCACCTTTTAGCTTTTCGGATTCCGTGATCTTTTGAGCCAGTACGTCCAACAGCTGTTCCGATACCAGATAACGGTCCTTCATGTACTCTTCAAACTTTTCCAGGACCAGGACGATATCTTTCATCTTCAATGTCAGGCTGTCCCTGTTCTCAAAAGACTCCACAGCCTCCTTAAGCTTTTCCAGGGATACATCATACTGATAGGTTTCCGCAAAGAAAGACTTCATCTCATCGATAAAGCCCTGCTTTTCCATACCGGAGCCGAACACGAGAAGATCCTTTCGGCACTCCCCCATGACCTTTCTTATGACCATGGATTTTCCCTCGTCATTGAGCAGTTCTTTGGGAATATAGGAAAGCTCCTCAAACACTCTGTAAGAGAGACGGTAAAATCCAACCACGTCGATGTTCATAGTCCCGTGGTTCGGATGCCTGGTGATCAGCTCCCGCTGGGCATTCAGCGTCGACTGGTCCGGGACGAGAAAAAAGAAATTTTCATCCCGATTCTCCATAGACTCTTTTATCATCTGTTCATATATATAATCCGTTTTTCCTGTGCGGCCTGCGCCCAGGACACACTGTAATGCCATCGGCTTCCTCCTGTCATGTCATTTTCTTTTTCGGCTTCTATTATACATGAAAACCACCGGCCGCTCTACATGGAAAAAATTTTTTCCGTACAGTTCTATTCTGCCTGTCCGGGCCATATACTATAATAGAATCTTTTTAGGAGGACCCTATGTCAGCAAAAACGAAAATCGTCGTATTTAAGGCGAAAGAACTAATCTACACCGGCATCTTTGTCTTGCTTGGAATCTTGCTTATCCTGCTTTTGATTTTTATGTTTGCTCCATCCAAGGAACATAAGAAAAGCACGGAGACTATGGAGTACATAGAAGGGGTATATTCCTCTCCTCTCACACTGGGAGAAAATGAGCTGGAAGTGGAAGTCACTGTTAAGGACAACAAAGTCAATCATGTTGCTTTAAAGCATTTAGATAAAAGTGTAAAAACCATGTACCCTCTGATCGAACCGGCTTTGGGTGAGATCAATAAACAGCTTCCAAAAGTAAAATCTGTGGACGACATCCAGTTTAATGATGAAAGCCAGTATACCAACACCATCTTGAAACAGTCCATCAAAAATGCCCTGAAACAGGCACAGAAATAAAATTTTGTATAAAAAAGCACAGCCATCGGAACCTTAAAAACTCTTTTGGCTGTGTTTTTCAGTGCCGGAACCTTATCATCTACAGTTCTTCGGCTTTAAAAGTTGTATATCCTTCATAGCAGTAGCTGTAATCAATGCCTTTCATATAGACTTCACGGGCAAGATCAGCAGAATTATCAATTCCTGATTTATTTTCAAGTGCCATACTGCACCTCCAAAAGTTAATGACTTCAGCTACTTAATTATAGCACTTCATCAAAAAGAAACAACTCTATTTGTCAGCCCTTTAAATACCGGCCCTTTTCCTGCCATTGCTGTGTTCCCTCGACAAGGTCAAATACAATGATACCCTCTTCCCCCGCTTCTGATGCCTCATTAGGGTCCTCCCCGGAACCCAGGCGGATCTCTTCGATCTGGACAGCTGCCGCAAAAAGACCGTTGCAGTCAAGCAGCTGAGCCTCTTTTCCTGTCTCATGCTGTCCTTTTACGAAGGATACAGACATCAGAAACCGGCCGTTTTCTTTATAGATTCCCTCCACATAGGACAGGCTTTCTGCCTCTTCGTGAAGCCGGAAGACTCTCACTTTCCCTTCTTCGTATTCTCTGGTTGTATGAACTTTGAATCTGTCTAAAAATCCCATCTCAGTCCCCTGTCTTTTTTAAGTTGATTATAATACAACCAGGAAAAAACTCAACGTCCGATTTGATTTATTTCAAGAAATTCTTCAAACTCTTCCATATTGCCTCCCAACTCCTGAATCAGCGGGATTATAAATGCAAGCCCCGTCTTTCTTCCATGCAGAGCTTCTGAGATCCTCGGATAGGCGATCCCCATTTTCTCCGCAAGCTTCCTCTGTGTCAATTCCTGACGGATCATCTCAATCTTTACCCATTTTTCAAATTCCTTATACGACTTTATCATTAGCCTCTCCTTTCCCTCATCCGACTGTAAGAAACTTACATAAATTATATCTCTATACGTAGAGATAGTCAAGAAAACGGTACAATTTTCCACAGTATTTTCGTTACAACTTCGTTTACACTAAATTTCATCTATGCTACAATAGACGAGTAAATTTGTTACACGCCAGAGAGGGAAAATACATGAAGTTTGCAGAAAATTTAAATGAATATCTGGACAGCCATGATATTTCCAACTATCGTATTTATAAAGACACAGGTCTGTCTGACAGTCTGATCGGATACTGGAGAAAAGGCCAAAAGCAGCCAACTCTGGAGAATCTGGTCATTCTCTGTGATTATCTGAACGTTTCTATTGATTACCTTGTCGGCAACATCTCTACCAAAGAAGAAAAACTGCTCCACTACTACCGCTGCCTGTCCCCGGAAAAGAAGGACGAAATAGATACCTACATGAATAATTCTGCCATTGACACATAGAATGAAGTGTGGTAGATTATCATTATTAATAATCCAAATGCTTTGATGAGGAATAGTAGGATATAGAAGGCATTCAGAGAGCCGCTGGCTGGTGAAAAGCGGCTGCCCGGTATATGTGAACTCGCCTCTGAGCAGCATGCTGAACAGCTAGTAGGCATCGCCGGTTCCAACCGTTATATTGGGAAGATATCAGTTGTTTCAACTCGTATCGGTAGTGAGTGCACGCGGTTATGGCGTGAATTAGAGTGGTACCACGGAGTGTCTATGACCCTTCGTCTCTATCCAGAAATGGACGGAGACGAAGGTTTTTTTTCGCCGTATCGCACGAGTGCAGTCTTATTTTTATTCTCAATAATGAAAGGAGATTTAATATCTATGAATTCAGAAAAATATAAACGCCAATACTTTATGCCTCCAAAAGAGTGTCTTGACTGGGCCAGAAAAGAGTACATAACAAAAGCTCCGGACTGGTGCAGCGTGGATCTTAGGGATGGAAACCAGGCACTGATCATCCCGATGAGCCTGGATGAAAAAGTAGAGTTTTTCAAATACCTGGTAAAGGTCGGATTCAAGGAGATCGAGGTAGGATTCCCCGCCGCATCCGAGACAGAATATACTTTCCTGCGCACCCTGATCGAACAGGACCTGATCCCTGATGACGTCACGATCCAGGTGCTGACACAGGCCCGGGAACATATTATCAAACGCACCTTTGAAGCTTTAAAAGGAGCGAAGCGTGCGATCGTTCACGTATATAATTCTACTTCTCTTGCCCAGAGGGAACAGGTTTTCAAAAAATCCAAGGAAGAGATTTTAAAAATTGCCACAGACGGCGCCAAACTCCTGAAAAAGCTGGCAGACGAGACAGAAGGGAACTTCCAGTTCGAATACTCTCCGGAGAGTTTCACCGGAACCGAAGTAGAATATGCATTGGAAGTGTGCAATGCGGTCCTGGATATCTGGAAGCCGTCTCCGGACTGGAAGGTTATCATAAATCTTCCGGTCACCGTTCAGCTTTCCATGCCGCACGTATACGCCAGCCAGATTGAATATATGAGCAAACACATAAAATACCGTAACAGTGTAGTACTGTCCATTCACCCTCACAATGACCGCGGATGCGGTGTGGCGGATACTGAACTTGCCCTCCTGGCAGGAGCGGACCGGGTGGAGGGAACGCTGTTTGGAAATGGTGAGAGGACCGGAAATGTCGATATTGTAACCGTCGCTCTCAATATGTACTCTCACGGCGTGGACCCTAACCTGGACTTTTCCAACCTTCCTGAGCTTACAAAAAATTATGAGTGCCTGACCCGCATGAATGTCTATGAGCGCCAGCCCTATTCCGGAAAACTGGTATTCGCAGCATTCTCAGGCTCTCATCAGGACGCCATCGCCAAAGGAATGCACTGGATCGACGACCACCATCCGGATTACTGGTCTGTTCCTTATCTTCCGATCGACCCGAAAGATATCGGCAGGGAATACGAAAGCGATGTGATCCGCATCAACAGCCAGTCAGGAAAAGGCGGTATCGGCTATGTGCTGGAAGAAAACTTTGGTTTCCATATCCCGGGCAAGATGAGGGAGGACGTGGGCTATACGGTCAAAGACGTATCCGACAAGCAGCACAGGGAACTGGTTCCGAAAGATATTCTGGATGTATTTAAGACAGTGTATGTAAACATATCATCCCCTATCGCTTTAAAAGAATGTCACTTTATCCAGAAAGACGGGGGTATTGAGGCCGAAATCTCACTTGAAAAATCCGGTGTGGATAAACTTTACCACGGCAGGGGAAATGGACGTCTGGATGCAGTGAGCAACGCGCTTCAGCGTCACAGTGATCTGGATTACTCTATTGTCAGCTACCAGGAACACGCACTAAACGTAGGTTCTAATTCAAAGGCTTGCTCTTATGTAGCCATTCAGCAGCCAAACGGCACTGTGGTATGGGGTGCGGGAATCCATGAGGATATCATTACGGCTTCTGTTCTCGCATTGATCAGCGCTGTAAACAGAATACAATAAGATGTCTGTAAAATAAATATTGAGCCGCGGGCAAACACCCGCGGCTCTTTTTCACTTCTTTTCATTGGCCACAATGATTCATTGTTTTAAAGTTTCTTTTTATCTGTCACCGTATATTCGGTGCCTGTGTCTTGTGTCTCTGCCATGCCGCCTGACAGGTCATTAAGCTTCTTCTCAATCTGTCCGCATCTGGCTTCCGGTACCAAGTACTCCAAAGTTACTTTTTCTGTGTAATCCGTTTTTATGATTGGAATGTCTTCGGTCTCAAGGAAATACTGGATCTTTCCTGCAGCTGAATAATCACACCCGGTCCTGAACCTGCGCCCAAGACCCATGGTCACGATCCCTGCGTCCTCCACGGCTTCCTGGGCAGCCTTCGTATATGCCCTCACGAGTCCCCCGGTTCCGAGCAGTGTACCTCCAAAATACCGGGTTACAACTATGACAATATTCAGAAGCTGATTGCCGGTAATCACTTCGAGAATCGGTTTTCCCGCCGTGCCGCTGGGCTCACCGTCGTCATTGGCTCTCTCAAGAGGTCTCTCAATGCCTGCACAAAATGCACTGCAGTGATGCCTGGCGTCCCTGTATCTGCGCTTTTCATCCTCTATCACTGCCAGAGCCTCTTCCTCCGAGGAAACCGGCACGGCGATCCCGATGAACCTTGACTTTTTTTCTATCACCAAAGACTGTCCTGTTTTCTGGATCGTATCATAGTATTCCTTCAATTTTCTCCTCCAACTCCATCACCGCATCCAAACTCTCAAAAAAAGAAATCGGTGTCACTTCATATTTGATCAGCAGCCGAATGACATGTTCTGCTTCCTGCCTGTTCAAAAAGGCCTCTCTTACCTCTTCTGTCTCAAGCACATCCGGCTCCCCGGTCGTTCTCTCCAGCGCAGCGCCGTAGCTTCCTCTGGCAGAATCATTCAGCATATAATAGGATACTACAAATTCGCCCCCATTTCCATCTTTCAAATAATTCGTTCCTAATTTCTCCTTCTTCATCTTTTGTTCCTCCTCATTTGTAAAAAAATCTATAACTCTCCTTAAACGTGATTTCAATAAGATACCCTTCATACGGGTGTGTTATTTACTTGTTATTTCTTATTTGTTATAATGCTAAACATAGGAGGGCTTACATGAACTTTAACAAGCAAAAAACAAAGCAAAAAAAGGATATCCTTTCTTCACCGAAATTACGGCGCAGTTCACACCTTACGCTTTTTTTCTATAAATATGCACTGGTTGTCATCATCGCACTGATCGTCACGGCCGCTGGTCTGTCCATAGGTTTCATCCGCGGAATTTTAAACAATACCCCGAATGTTTCTTTGGACTCGATCCACTCCAAAGGTTTTATCACGATGATTTACGATAAAGACGGCAATGTGACAAGAAAGTTATCTACCAGTGATTCAAACCGTGTCTATGTATCACTGGACAAGATCCCGGCAAATCTTCAAAATGCTTTTATCTCCATAGAGGATGTGCGGTTTTATAATCACAACGGTATCGACATGCGGGGCATTGCCAGATCCTTCTTCCTGGGCCTCAAAGAAAAGTCTCTGGACCAGGGCGGGAGTACCATCACTCAGCAGCTTGTAAAAAACAATATCCTCGGAATACAGCCTGAAAAAACTACGATCGAACGCATAGAGCGCAAGATCAAAGAACAGTCCCTGGCTCTGGAATTAGAAAAAATCACTTCGAAACAAAAGATCCTGGAAGAATATTTAAATGCGATCAATCTGGGGGAAGGCACATTAGGAGTGCAGACTGCATCCCAAAAATATTTTAATAAAGATGTATCAGATTTGACTTTATCAGAGTGCACCGTACTGGCCGGCATCACAAAGAACCCAACAAGGATGAACCCGATCACACACCCTAACAGCAATGCTGCCCGGAGAATGACGATTCTGAAAATCATGCTGGAAGAACATTATATCACAAAAAGTGAATATTCGGAAGCGGTGAATGATAATGTTTATGAAAGAATCCAAAAGATCAATGCAAGGCAGCAGAAAAACTATACTGCCAACTCTTATTTCGATGATGCACTGATCCTTCAGGTGGTCCGTGATCTGAAAGAAAAACTTGGATATGATGAGACAAAAGCCTACAATGCCATTTACAGCGGAGGTTTAAAGATATATTCTACTCAGGACTCCAAGATCCAGAGGATCGCAGATAAAGTGACCAATGACCCGGATAATTATCCGGCGGGTACAAAAGTGGCTCTGTCTTATTCACTGACAGGCACAGACAAAAATGGTAAGGAAGTCAGTTATTCGGAGAACGATGTGCTGAGTTATATGAAAAAGCATAAGCTTGGCACCAGTCTCATATTCGCAGATAAATCATCTGCCGAGAATATGGCCCGTAAATTCACCAAATCCTTAAAAAAGAACGGGGTCAGCGTGATCAACGAGCAGGTTTCCACAGTGATCCAGCCCCAGATTTCCATGACCATCATAGACCAGCGCACCGGACAGGTGGAAGCCCTTGTGGGCGGCCGCGGAGTCAAATCCGAAAACCTGTCTTTAAACCGCGCTACCGGTACAACAAGACAGCCCGGATCGACGTTCAAAGTACTTTCCACATTTCTTCCGGCGCTGGATACGAAAAATATGACATTAGCTACTGTTTACGATGATGCGCCGTATGAATATCTCGATACGGGGCGCCCGGTCCGCAATTATTACAAAGGCTACCGCGGTTTTTCCACAATACGGGAAGCAGTCACCAATTCTATGAATATTGTGTCTGCCAAAACCATGGCTGATGTAACACCTGAAGTCGCCTATGAGTATTTACAGAAGCTTGGCTTTACCACCTTAGTTGATAATAAAACTACGGCAGACGGCAAAACCTTTTCCGATGTCAACCAGTCCATGGCCCTGGGCGGCCTGACTTACGGAGTGACCAACCTGGAGCTCACCGGTGCTTTTTCTGCCGTGGCCAACGGAGGCACATACCACCGGCCTTCTTTATACACGAAAGTTGTGGATCAGTCCGGAAAAGTACTCTTAAACTCATCTTCTTCCGGCACCCTCGTTATGAAGGAATCGACTGCTTTCCTTCTCACCGACGCCATGAAGGATGTCATCAAGAAAGGAACCGGTAAACCCGCCGCACTTTCCTCAGGAATGCCTGCAGCAGGAAAGACCGGTACTACGACCAGCGATTACGACTACTGGTTCTCCGGATATACCCCATATCACACTGCCTCTGTGTGGATGGGATATGACAGGAATACATCATTTTCTTCTGGCAGCCAGCACGAAAAAATTTGGAAACTTGTCATGGACCAGATTGTAAAAGAGAAAAACGAACCGATCAAAGAGTTTTCAAAACCAAACAGTATTGTCAAAGCCCGGATATGCACAAAGTCAGGAAAACTGGCTGTCAAAGGCACATGTGATCATGATCCCAGAGGCAGTATGATAAAGACAGAGTACTTTGCCCTGGGAACCAAGCCCACCAAACCCTGTGACATCCATGTGGCCATAGAAATATGCAAAAAATCCGGATATCCGGCCAACAGTGCCTGTCCGGAAGGCCAGCTTCTGCGGAAAATCTATCTCACAAGGCCAAAGGGCAGCAAGGGAATCACAGACGATACACAATATCAGATCCCAGACCTGTATGTAAAATATATGTGCGGCCTGCATACTCCGGAATAATTAAGTTACCGAACCAATCCCTGATCCAAACAAAGATAAGAGCGTTTCTGACAGCAGAATCTGCAGTCAGGAACGCTCTTTTATATATATAAAAAGCAATCCCGCAGCAATGGCGGCACCACTTAGTATCGAGTTACCTGCCATACGGCTATTTTTTTATCTTTGGCTGGAAAATCAGGGACGCCAGATAGGAGAAGATCAGAGCTGCGGATGTTCCCACGGCTGCAGCTGTAAATCCGCCTTCAAACAGTCCGAGGAATCCGTGCTGGTCGATGGCTTCTTTCATTCCTTTCCACAGAGTAAAGCCAAATCCCGAGAGGGGTACCGTTGCACCGCAGCCAGCAAAATCAGCTATTTTTTCATAGATTCCAAGTGCTCCGAGCACTGCTCCTGAAATAACCAGTATAACCATGATCCTTCCCGGCTGGAGCTTGGTATTGTCCATTAAAATTTGTACAAGAATACAGATAACGCCTCCGACAATAAATGCTTTTACATATTCCATCTATACTTCCTCTCTTTCCAACAAAACTCCGTGCGCAATACCCGGCACTGTCTCACCTTCATTGAAGCTCGTCTTTGATAGCAAAGCTCCAGTAGGTACAAACAAGACTCTGTTCCATCCGCCGTTTATCATCTTTCTTGTGATCATAGAGGACAGGACTACGGCACTGCACGCACATCCCGATCCCCCTGCGTGGGTATCCTGAGTCTCATCCTGATAAACTTCGATACCGCAGTCTCCGTGTACTTTAGAAATATCATAACCATTGTCCTTCAGAAGTTTAATGAGAATTTCTTTTCCCACCTCTCCCAGATCGCCGGTATAGATCGCATCGTAGTCATCCGGTGTCATGGCAAAATCATTAAAGTGCTGATAAATGACTTCTGCAGCCGCAGGCGCCATGCAGGCTCCCATGTTCATCGAATCTTTCACGCCGTAATCTACGATTTTACCGGTTGTGATGCCCCGGACTTTGATCGGACTTTTTTCTTTGGAGATTACGAATCCCCCGGCTCCGGTCACGGTCCATGTGGAGGACAGAGGCCTCTGGCTCCCGTATTCCAATGGGAAACGGAACTGCTTTTCCGCACTTCCGATATGACTGGAGGCAAGGGCCAATGCATAGTCTGCATATCCCGCTGCCACCGTCATAGACGCAAGAGATATGGATTCTCCTGCGGTAGAACATGCTCCGTACAGGCCAAAGAGAGGGAGCTCCAGGTCCTTGATCCCGAAGGATGTCGCCATGATCTGCTCCAAGAGATCTCCGGCAAATGCATAGCGTACCTGATTTTTTGTGATCTCTGCTTTTTGTATCGCAAGCAGGGCTGCCTGCCGCATGAATCTTCCTTCTGCCAGCTCCCATGTCTCCTCGCCGAACAGCGGATCGTCGATGATCTGGTCAAATGCCTGTCCGAGAGGCCCTTCTCCTTCTTTTTCCCCAACTACGGAGGACCAGCCTTTGAGATAAGGCGGATGTTCGAATTCCAGACTCTGCTTTCCCTTCATAACTTTCATCACATAACCCCCAATCGGACTAATATCATATAAATAACTCCCAAAATAAAGGAGGATAAGATTCCGTACAGTATGACCGGACCGGCGATGGTAAAGATTTTAACTCCGATCCCGAACACCTGCCCCTCTTTTTGATACTCGATAGCCGGAGAGGCTACAGAATTTGCAAATCCAGTGATCGGAACCAGTCCTCCCGCTCCTCCGAATTTTGTGATCTTTGAATACAGATTAAATCCTGTGAGAAGTACGCTTAAAAGTACAAGGGTTACTGTGACAGCCAGGAGAGCATCTTTCTCTCCCAGATGCAGCCAGTGCATCACTGCCTGTTTGATCCCTTCTCCGATCGTACAGATCGCTCCTCCCACAAAAAATGCACGGACACAGTTCATAAGACAGCTGCTTGCCGGCGTTATCTGTTCTACATATTCGTTATATTGATCTTTTGTCGGTTCATTGTGCATGACAGAATAAGCTCCTTTCGTTTGTGTAAGTATTTATGTCACAAGTAATAAGTTTATACGGATGAGCTTTTTTGCTCATCCGTTTCTGCGGCAGTCGCCGCAGAAAACCCTGGTTAAAATTTATATTCCGGCAGTATTCGCATGGAGATTGTTCTCTTATCTAAATATATTATTATCTGCACTTTCTGTGGCTCGTTGCTAACGCAAAAATTGCATCCAGCAGCCTGCTATTTTACCCAGGGCTATGGAATAGATGACGAATGGTATTCCGTCCCTCAGTTTCATTCTTCTTGAGAAGACCGGCAGGCTTTTGAGCATTTCGGCCAGTGCTCCAATGAGGCAGCCAGTGAAGATTCCTCCGAACAGTCCAAATAAGATCAGCAGCGGATATCCCAGCGGTATGTGCCACCGGTAGATAAAAACTGCTGTTCCCAGGACTCCGCCCAGGGTAATGCATGTTTCATACAACATGGCATGTGATATCGTTTTGGAAAGGCCTGCGAGTCTAGGCACAACTCCAATCATGCTTAAGAATGCCAGGAAGCTTCCCGCGATGAGTGCTCCTGCAGACAAGCCGTATATCACAAGGAGTAAGTTACGAAGAAACATCCTGCTCCTCCTTTTTCCGTCCGGCGTCGATCATCAGCGTGTCATTTACATCCCGCTCGTAAAGTCTCATCTGGACTTCAAACGGGGTCGGATCATCGGTAAGCTTGATTTTTCCCGCATGATTAAAGAAGATTACGATTCCTATCGCAAGTCCCGCTGTATAGGCCAGATGAAGAATAGTAGGTCCTTTTGGCGGCGTTCCCATGACCAGCTGATATACGGTTGCAAACAAATCGTCAATAGCCACATCCGTGTTATAGCTCATGATCGAGAAACTGGCTCCGAAAAATGCGACCAGGCATACACCTGCAATCTTTAAGTAGTGGGCCCATTTCTTTTCCTTTGTCACTTCTTTTAAATATACGATAAAATCTTCCGGGCCCATATTGACCACTTCTGCAGTTTTGTCGATTTCTTTGATCACTTCCACTGCTTTTAAGATGGAAATAATCTCCCGTTCGTTTCCGCGCTTTTTAAAATGAAAAAGCTTTGCTTCCTTCACTTTTTGTTCCATATCTTTGTCGGTACAGTAAATCGACGCTACATCTTTTATCTTTACATCCGGATTATGAATACATACACTGTCTTCCGCTTTGATATATACGGTCATGATGTTCCATCCTTTCCAATACTAACGTCCCGTCTTTTCTCTGCTCCTGATTCGTGTCACAGAAAAGAATCACCGATAAGACTGCAAGAACAATGATCAATGCGATCACCATCCACTGTTTTCTTTGCTTCATAAATATCACCTCTTCATTTTTATGAGATAAATTAGTTGTAGTATCTGTCTTTTTTTCAATTTCATTCATGGATTCTGTTCTTGCAGGAAAGGTATCCAGATGGTATCATTTAAGAAGCACATGTTTCATAAGGAAAGGAAGGATTGTATGGAAGAAAACGGTCTGACTTTATATAAATTGATGATTTTATTTTTAATAAAAAAAGTGGATTTTCCGCTGAGCAACTCACAGATCTCGGAGTTTATCCTGGACAAAGGGTATACGACCTATTTTAAACTCCAGCAGGCTTTTCACGAACTGGAAGACGAAGACATGCTGCGGACAGAACTGGTCAGAAATGCAAGCCACTATTTTCTGACAGAAGAGGGTAAAGAAGCTATTGATATGTTTGAATACCAGCTCTCCGAGCCTATACGGAATGACATTCTCACATTTTTGGCGACCAAAGAATACCAGCTGAGAGAGGAAACCAATCTGGAAGCCGACTATTTCCCTGCAAAACGCGATGAATATACCGTAAGGCTCAGGATCAAAGAAAAAGACAGCATGCTGCTGGAAGTCAACTTAAACGTAGTATCCAGAGAACAGGCCATCTATATCTGCGATCATTGGAAGTCCAATCACTCGGATATTTATGCTTATCTGATCAATCGTCTGCTTTTTCAGGACCAGAGCAGTGAGGCAGAAAAGAAGACCGATTCGTAAACAGAACCGGTCTTTTTTATATTCCATTAATATTAAACATGATTTTCCTGTTCCGGAAGAAGCACTTCTTCAATAAAGTCCCATATTTCATCTCTTCCCTGTTTTGAGAGGGAAGAAAACGGAAAGACCGGCGTCTCCTTATTCAGTCCAAGTTCCTGCCGGATCTCCTTTATATGCTTGGGAAGCTGGCTCCGTTTGAGCTTGTCGCTCTTTGTGGCAATAATGACCGGATAATAGCCGTTATGTACGATCCAGTCATACATCATCACATCATTCTTTGACGGTTTGTGCCGGATATCAATGAGAAGGAACACCAGCTTCAGCTGCTTTGACGTGTGAAGGTATCGTTCAATCATCGCACCCCACTGCTCTTTCACCGACTCCGTGACCTTGGCATATCCATATCCGGGCAGATCTACATAGTACAGCTCTCCATTGATATTATAATAATTAATGGTCTGGGTTTTTCCCGGCTGAGCGGAAACCCTTGCATATGATTTCCGGTTCATCAATGCGTTGATGAGAGAGGACTTGCCCACATTGGACTTGCCTGCAAATGCTACTTCCGGGAACTGATTGTCCGGAAGTTTGCTGGTGATCCCGCAGACTGTTTCCAGATTGACTGATTTAATGATCATGGTATTCTCCTTATCTTATGAGTAATTGTGCCATGTAAACTGCAAATATGACAAGCATGAAAAGGCCGCCGCCCCTGGCAAGCTTCCGGTCTTTTGAAGACAGAAGCCATAAAAGCGCTGCCGACAAAATTGCTGCCAGAGCATCCGGGATAAAGCTTGTATCAAACGGAACCGGATGAATGACCGCCACGGTCCCTACGACAAACAAGATATTAAAGATATTGCTTCCCACAATATTTCCCACTGCAATGTCTGCTTTTCCTTTAAATGCCGCGGTAACTGAGGTGACCAGCTCCGGCAGGGAAGTGCCGAACGCCACAACCGTCAGACCGATGATCCGGTCAGAGACATTCAGGGCCTTCGCAATCGAAGTAGCCGCATCTACTGTCACATCACTTCCGAGTACGATGGCAATCAGTCCGCCGATCGTAAAAACAAGCATTTTCAGCAAGGACGCATTCACTTCTTCTATCTCCTCTTCGATGCCTTCTTTTTTTGTCAGCCGAAACAGATATACAAAAAAACCGATAAACAGCACCCATAGTATCACTCCGTCCAGGCGTGAAAGGCTGCCTCCGGCGGTTCCCATAGCTGTGAGGACTACAGTGATAACAACTACAAAGGGCATTTCCACCTTTACAGTTCCCTCTTTGATGGCAACTGCACTGACAACCGCGGTGAGCCCGAGAATCAGCAGTATATTCATAATATTGCTTCCAAGAATGTTTCCGACGGTGATTCCCACATTTCCTTTAAATGCTGCCGAAATACTCACTGCCGCCTCAGGAGCGCTGGTCCCGCAGGCGACGATCGTAAGCCCGATCACGATCTGTGGAATCCCAAACTTCGCAGCAATCATAGACGCCCCTTCTACAAAATAATCCGCGCCCTTCATCAGCAAAATAAAGCCCGCCGCTAAAAAGGCTATGTGTGGCAATAAATTCATAAGTGATCCTCTTTTCTCAAAAAAATAAATGCTGTATTAAAATTTTACATCCTAGGATGATCAAAATCAATCCTCCCATAATCTCCGCTTTTTCTTTCAGTTTGTCCCCGAACCTGCTTCCGATGGCAACTCCTGCCAGTGATATGGCAAATGTAACACTCCCTATGATCGTCACAGCTTCTAAAAGATTGACGCTCAGAAACGAAAATGTGACTCCCACCGCCAGGGCATCGATGCTGGTCGCGATCGCCAAAATAAGCAGCTCCCGGAAAGAAAATCCGCAGTCCTGGGTTTCCTCATCATCATCGAAAATCCCTTCTTTTACCATATTGAAGCCGATCATCACCAGAAGAAAAAATGCGATCCAATGGTCAATCTGCATGATCTTTCCCGCAAACTGCTTACCCGCCAGATAGCCGGCCACAGGCATCAGAGCCTGGAATCCTCCGAAAAACAAGGCGATCCAAAACATTTCATTTTTCCGGATCTTTCCCATATTGAGTCCTTTTCCTATCGCGACAGCGAACGCATCCATGGAAAGGCCCACACCTATCATCACTACTTCAATTATGTTCATCGTTTAACCTCATTATGTACGTTATCACGTCAGATGTACCAGAGGCCCAACGCCTCCGGTCCATTTTCCGCACTTGATACTCATTCTAAATTACCTGCATTTATTTGTCAACGGACACATGGTGTATCTGCTGCGTATATTTCGTAATCGGCAGAATCTGATAGCCCTCTTTTTTCAAAGTCTTGATCAGAGAGTCCAAACTTTTTACCGTGTTTTCTGCCTCCGCCAGGTCATGCATCAGTACAATGCTGACCTTTTGTTTTTTTACATCTGCTAAAATATTCTGGTTCAGCCTTTCAGGACTCAGGTTAAAATTCACTGCATCTCCGCTTAACGCATTCCAGTCAAAGTATAAAAGCCCTTCTTTGTTGATATACTGAATATAAGGTTTGATATCTCCGGCACAGGAATTACTGCTTCCACCCGGAAAACGGTATATGGTGGGCTTTACATCTGTTATCTCATACAGCATCTCCTGCAGCTTCTTGATGTCCTTTCCGAAGGCTTCTACGGAAGAATAAATCTGGTCATAGTTATGGCTGTAAGAATGCATTGCCAGGGTATGTCCTTCAAGTACGATCCTTTGATACTGCTTCCTGGCCTTCTCCGTCTTCTTTCCCACTACGAAGAACGTCGCTTTCACCTTGTTCTTTTTCAGAATATCCAGGATCTCATCAGTATTTTCAGACGGCCCGTCATCAAATGTCAGATATACCTTTTTATTTGTAATCTTGCTACCGGCCATCAGTCCGCCTTCTCCTTCTTTCTGGCTCGCTATAAAAAGTCCGTCAGAATGATCCGCCGCATACCGCAGGATGAAACCGATAAAAAATAATGCGCACACAACTGCAAAATAGGTTTTTCGTTTCATAAACTCGCTCCCTCGCTTTCAAATATAGGATGTGAGGAAGCAAAAAAACTATGCTGGCATTTTATAGATAATTAAAAAAATCCTGCAGACGTGTTTGAGGTGTGAGATGTCCCCAATTCCGTCCGCGGGATTTTTATTTTAATATTTAAACTTCAAAGATCAGATCTCCGTAGCTTGGCATCGGCCAGTCTTCTTTCGCCACAAGCATTTCAAGCTTATCCGCCGGTTCACGGACAGCATTCATGCATCCGAACACTACATCGTGATAGAAACGTGCCTGTTCGTTTACTTCTCCGATGGACTGTGCTTTGACAGTCTCACTATCCAGAATACCGATTGCCGTGTATAATTTCTTCAGATTCTCTGTGATTTCGCCGAGCAGGGATTCCTGTACACCCGTATCCATTCCTGTAGCCTTTAAAACAGCGACTGAATCGGCCAGCGTCTTCTGATATTTCATCACAGCAGGAACGATCTGTTTTTTAGCAATATCCAGCGTTGCCAACGCTTCGATATTAATCGTCTGTGCATACTGCTCAAACAGGATTTCTACACGGGATTCCAGCTCTGCCTTCGTAAATACACCGAACTTTTCAAACATCTTGACTGATTTTTCCGTGATCAAAGCCGGAATTGCCTCAACCATGGACCTGATGTTCGGAAGGCCTCTTCTCTCTGCTTCCTTTACCCACGCTTCAGAGTATCCGTCTCCGTTAAATATGACTCTCTGATGATCTGTAAGCATCTTTTTCGTCAGCTCATGGGCTTCCATCATCACATCCTGCAGATCTCCGTCTACCTTCTCTAACTGGTCGCACACTTCTGCCAATGAATCTGCAACGATCGTATTTAAAACCACATTCGGGTCAGAGATAGACTGGGTAGATCCCACCATACGGAATTCAAATTTATTGCCGGTAAAAGCAAATGGTGAAGTACGGTTTCTGTCTGTTGCATCTTTTTCAAAATCCGGCAGGGTATGTACGCCTGATGCGAGCTTATCCCCGTGTTTGGATCTGGTAGCCTCTCCTCTTGTGACCAGCTGTTTTACCACGTCCTCAAGCTGCTCTCCGAGAAAGATAGAAATGATGGCAGGAGGTGCCTCATTGGCTCCCAGGCGGTGATCATTTCCAGGTGTAGATGCGGCCATACGGAGCAGATCTGCATGCTCATCTACAGCCTTGATAATGGCTGACAGAATCAGAAGGAACTGCTGATTGTCATGCGGGGTATCGCCCGGTTCCAAAAGATTCTTTCCTGTATTTGTCACGATGGACCAGTTATTATGTTTCCCGGAACCGTTGATTCCCTGGAACGGCTTTTCGTGGAGAAGGCATTTCAATCCCTGGCGTTCTGCCACACGCCGCATCGTTTCCATCAGAAGCTGATTGTGGTCCGTCGCTATATTATTGCTTGCATAGATCGGCGCCAGTTCGTGCTGGGCAGGAGCCACCTCATTGTGCTGGGTCTTTGCTGTGATGCCCAGTTTCCAGCTCTCCTCATTGAGCTCTTTCATGAACTTTCCGATCCTCTCACGGATGATTCCGAAATAGTGGTCATCCATCTCCTGTCCTTTCGGAGGCATTGCCCCGAACAATGTCCGTCCTGTAAAGATCAGGTCTTTTCTCTGCAGATATTTTTCTTTGTCTACAAGGAAGTATTCCTGTTCCGGTCCCACAGAGGTATTGACATTTTTTACATTCTTCTTTCCAAGCAGGTGTAAAAGCCTCGTAGCCTGGATATCCAGCGCCTGCATAGATCTCAAAAGAGGAGTCTTTTTGTCCAGCGCTTCTCCGGTATAGGAACAAAATGCCGTAGGGATACAGAGAATCGTAGAATCCGGTGTCTCTTTAATAAAAGCAGGTGAAGTACAGTCCCACGCAGTGTATCCTCTGGCCTCAAATGTTGCCCTCAGTCCTCCTGACGGGAAGGAAGAAGCATCCGGCTCACCCTTAATCAGCTCCTTTCCAGAAAATTCCAGGAGCACTTTTCCGTTTTCCGTCGGGGCGATAAAAGCATCGTGCTTCTCCGCCGTCACACCGGTCATCGGCTGGAACCAGTGGGTGAAGTGGGTTGCACCTTTTTCAAGAGCCCATTCCTTCATCTCGTTGGCAACTACGTCTGCGATGGCAGGGTTTAATTCTGTTCCCTCTTCGATCGTCTTCTTAAGGTCTTTGTAAACTGCCTTCGGAAGCCTCTCCCGCATAACACTGTCGTTAAACACGTTACATCCGAACATTTCTGACACACTTCTTTTTTCGCTCATAAGATATTTCTTCCTTTCCTGATTTGGACTTCAAATTATAAGAATTTAACCTGCCGGAAACCTGTGACAGATTAAAAAAATAGACGCCAAACAATCCTCGAATCGTTTGACGCCTTTGTCATTACTTCGCTAGGTATAAGATACAATGATTCTTTCTAAAAATCAAGTACTTTTTTGTATTTTGTCAAATACAAAGCCGCCAGCTATTGTGTTATCTGATAAATGCCGCTCTCGTCTTCTTCGTAGGAAATCTTGATCTTATCCCCGGCATTCCATCTGATCGCACCTTCATTTTTTGAAAATTCTTCTTTATAGACATTGCCTTCCTTGTCGGTGATATACACGTAAGTATTGCCTTCGATCGGTATAAAATCAACCTTTTTGATCGTGATCTCCTTTGTCTTCATTGACTCTGCCGTGGCAGCTTCTTTGGCAGAGATAATCCCCTGCTCCTTTAGAAGTCTCTTATATTCCTTCTGGACTCCATTTTGAGTGGGAGAAGTTGCCACAATGTTATACTTTCTTACATTGACCATGGCAAACATCTTCACAAGCCCGCCTTTATCCTTCAGAATCATGACATACGTCGGCTCTCCGTTTACATTGATCAGAGCCGGAAATGCCGCAGAATACCTGAGGTTCTGTACCTGCCCCTCGGCCGCTTTCATGGCCGACTGCTCATTGGCTCCGGAAACCGTGTAGTATTTGGATTCGGAAGTTCTCATGTTCATAAGAACAAATGCGATATTAGACTGATCTCCATTTACGGATGTGACACCGGTATAAGCCCAGATGTCTCCGTCTATGGCCCTGTATCCGTAGTCGTCAGTTGCGATCTTACAGCCCTTCTTGCCGAATACACTGTTAATATAGCCGTTGGAGAGGAGTCCTTTCCAATTATATTTTTGGAGGAGCAGCCTGCCATCATATACATGATCCACCCATCTCGGAATATTTTTTGCGTCATAGTATGTGCTCTTCCCGGTGACCGGATCACTGATCACGGCTCCTTTGACATCTTTAGCCCCGAAAAATCCTGCGTTTGCCTTCAGCACCGGACAGATATAATAGGGATTTCCTTTATTGTCGATCTCAAAATAGTAGCCCTGGAAAATCGCTGTCGGATACTGGAACCTCAGATGTCTTTGAAGGTTCCTGGAAAAGTATGCGGATGTAGAATACTGCATCGGCTTTTTGAGCTTTACATACTTTGCCTCATTGCTGATAGGATCTACCTGTACATAACCCGGAATCCCTGCTTTGCGGTTTGTCATATACCGGATGAAGCTGGCGTAATTAAGAGGTGCCACTTTCATCGGCTGCCCGTTATAATCAATCTGGGTGTAGTCGTCACTGACCTCATACTGGCTGACCACATCGGACAGAGAGCCAATGGCGCGGTCGCCGATGATCCTTGCCCCTTCCGTGTCCATCAGGGCGATATCTGTGATCCTTTCCGTCTCTTTCATGTCTGTCTCAAATTTCTTATTTTCTATCTTCAGCCTGCCTGCATATTTTTTAGAGGATACCAGCTGGCTTGAAAGAATCATCCCTCCAAGAAAACCGACAATTACAAGGACCAGCAGAGCAGAAAACAGCGAAAACAGTTTCGTCTTCTGTCCCATCCCCCTCAATGCGGCCCACGCCGTCAGCACTCCTAAAACTGCGATCAGAACCATCCATATGCCGGTCTCCTGAAAATTAATTGCAGGCAGCGCCACATAATAGTACAGTCCCACTAAAATCAATGCAATGAGGATTCCCACTGCCGCCGTTTTCTTTTTCATCTTACCGACTTTAAAATTTTTGACCCGGTTCAGATCGTTCATATCAAACCGAAATATCATCTAAGTCACCTTCTAATCTTGTATTTCACAGTGTTTCTGCGATACCTAGATGTTATCATATTTCACATAAAATTGGTATAAAAATTTATTTTCTGCGCTGTTTGCCCTCCGGGTCTATATAAAAGTTTTTGGTCAGGATCATCTTGGAGACCGGCACAAAGGTATATCCCTCGGACTTTAACCGTCTTATGATTACCGGAAGGGCCTGTTTCGTGTAGACAGTTCCAGTGTGCATCAGGATGATTGCACCGTTTTCCAGCTTTTTGTTATCGCAGACACGGTCAATGATGTCCTGCCTGGAAATGTCCTTCCAGTCCAGGCTGTCTACGGACCACTGAATGACTTCATAGTTTAACTGCCTGGCCGTTTTCACCACATTTTCATCATAGTCTCCGTAGGGAGGCCGGAAAAGTTCCATCTGCTCTCCTGTCACAGCCTGGACTTTGCTGTGAGCCCCCAGAATCTCTTTTTTCTGCTCATCGGAGGACAATCTGGTCATATATTTGTGGTTATCCCCATGGTTTCCGATGTCATGGCCTGCTTTGGCAATCTTCTTTACATCAGCCGGAAACCTCTGCACCCAGTCGCCGGAAAAAAAGAAGGTTGCTTTCACATTTTCTTTTTTCAATAACTTAAGAATTTGATCGATATCCTCATTCCCCCATGCCGTATCAAAGGTGAGACTGATCTCTTTTTTCTTTGTATCCACACAGTAAATCGGAAGTTCCTTATTCTCTGCAGGATTTAAGATTCTCACATTTTGATTCCAGACAGAAAGGGCTGCATTGCCCCCGCCAAGCAATGACAGCCCTAAAACAACAATGCAGATAAAACCCGTGATCAGATTTTTCTTATTCACTCTGTCCATCCCCTGTTCAACTTCTATGTACTATTTATATGGAATAGGAGATTGTCTCATTCTGATTTCCTTGACATGACCTTTTCTTAAAGGTATTCTGATTAGAGTGGTGAAACCTGTAAACTGTAAGAAAGAAAGGATGTGAGAGTATGGATTCGCCCCGAAGTCAGCACAGCATGAATGAAAAATCCAAACCTCCTTCACATGATTTCATAATTACAGGGAAGGGTTTTTTATTCATGTTTTAATCTTCAAATTTCTATAGAAAAGGAGAAAGAAACATGACAGAAAAAAATATGAAAGCTTTGCTTTTACGGCGGGAATATCCTGCCTTAAAAGTTATGCTCAATTCTATGAATAACGTCGATCTGGCATCATTGCTGGAAAATTTCACCAAAAAAAAGAATACACAATTTTATTTCGTTTAATCCAAAAAGAAAAGGCAGCGGAAGTATTTACCGAAATGTCCTCTTCCATGCAGGAGACCTTGATCAATGCCTTTACCCGGACCGAGATCAAAGAACTCTTCGACGACATGTATATGGATGATACGGTCGATATCATCGAAGAAATGCCTGCCAACGTTGTTGAGCAGATTTTAGATGTGACTGACAAAGAAACACGCCAGACCATCAACCGTCCCTTAAACTATCCGGAAGACAGTGCCGGGAGCATCATGACGGTGGAGTATGTGGATTTGAAAAAAGAAATGACCGTGGAGCAGGCGCTGAAAAAGATCAAGTGGGTAGGCATCGATCAGGAGACCATTTATACATGCTATGCGATCGAACAAAAACGGCTCATCGGGATTGTGACAGCTAAAAGCCTTTTGCTCAGCGAAAGCCATGTGCTCATAAAGGATATCATGGAGACCAATCTGATCTATGTGAACACTCACGAGGACAAAGAAAATGTCAGCAAGCTGTTCCATAGATACGGCCTCCTGGCAATCCCTGTAGTAGACTTTGAACACTGCATGGTAGGCATTGTAACCTTCGACGATGCCATGGAAGTCTGGCAGGATGAGGTGGAAGAAGATATGTCCATCATGGCGGCTATGCAGCCCAATGAGGAATCCTATTTCGGCACCTCTGTCATCAGCCACGCCAAACACAGAATCTTATGGCTGCTTTTCCTTATGCTGTCCGCCACCATTACCGGAGCCATTATCACCAAATATGAGAATGCATTTCAGACTCTGCCTCTGCTCGTATCCTTCATTCCTATGCTGATGGATACCAGAGGAAACTGCGGTTCTCAGAGTTCTACCCTTATCATTCGGGGAATTGCCGTAGATGAGATCCGGTTCCGCGATCTTTTTAAAGTTGTATTTAAGGAATTCCGGGTAGCTGTTCTAGTTGGCTTTGTGCTGGCTGCAGTCAATGGACTGCGTATCATGCTCATGTACCACAGTCTCAGAATGGCCGTGCTTATCGGGCTTTCCCTCATAGCCACCATCATTCTTGCAAAAATCGCAGGCTGCTGTCTGCCTCTGCTGGCAAAAAAGATCGGTCTGGACCCGGCCATCATGGCGGCTCCCCTGATCACCACCCTGGTAGACACCTGCTCCATCTTGATATATTTTAATATTGCAACCCATCTGTTTTCGCTCTGAACACAGATACATAAACGGCTGCGAGACCGCCCGATTAAACTGTGGTCCCGCAGCCGTTCCGATTCTTCTCTTCTTTTGCTGCTTTTCATTTATGCTCTGACAGCTTTTAAAAAGTACTTATTAAATAACTCCAGCTGATCGTACACAATGCCGTGTCCGCTTTCGTCCAGCTGAATCAGCTTGGAACCGCAGATTTCATCATGCTGTATCCTCACCAGATCATTCGACACCACTACATCCTTTTTCCCGTGAATGATCCATGTCGGCACATGGACGGCCTGCAAGTCCTCTCTTCCGTCTTCATCTCTCAGGGAAACTGCAGCCCGGACCGTTCCGAGTCCAGAAGCGGAAAGTGCGATCTGTTCAAACCAATTCACTGCCGGTTCAGACTGAGGACCTGCAAACAGCTGCTCATGACTGAAATTAAAGCAGAGCTGAGGCCTGTCAGTTTCCGCCAGTTCGATCAGTTCATTGACATATTCTCTTGTCAGTCCATACGGAAAGTCTCTTCTTTTTGTCCATGATGGAGCTGCGGCTGCCAAAAGAATCAGTTTTTTAACTCCAAACCCTTTAAATTTTCTCATATATCTAAGGACAATCGCGCCGCCCATTGAAAATCCTGTCAGAGTAAAATTCTTAAGTTTCAGTCTTCTGATCACCTGACAGATATCCTGGGACATCTGATCATAAGTATAGCCAAAAGCCGGAGTATCAGAATTTCCAAAGCCTCTCAGATCCAGTGTCACCACCCGGTAACCCTGCCTGCATAAAAGTTCCGTCTGATATTCATACATCAGGTGGGATAAAGGCCATCCGTGAATTAAAACGACAGTCTCCTCCCCAAAGGGATTGTAGTCATAGACTGCAATCTTTATTCCATCCGTTGATCTCACATAAAACAAATCATATCCTCCTTATTTTTTCACGACCAGGGTATCATATCCTCGCTGTTTCAGCTCATTTTCCAGTTGCACTGCTTCATCCAGCGTTCTGAAGTCTCCAAGCTGTACGGCATAATATGGCTCCTCATACACGATATCTCCGTCAAATCCCTGAGCCAGCGCTTCGTTCAGTGCATACTGTGCATTGGAGAAATTGCGGTACAGTCCGATCTGTACCCGGTAGGTGCTGCCAGGCTCCTGTTGTCCCGAACCAATCGTGTCAACGATCCCGTCTGCAATGGCATTTGCAATGTCGTTAAATCTTGAATCGAAAAGCTCATTATCTTTTACCGTATTGATGAAGCCTGCCTCGATCAATATTGCAGGCATATTCGTCCGTCTGAGAACCGCAAGTCCCGGCCGTTCCTTAACTCCCAGGTCATTAAATCCAACCTCACTTAATCTGCGGTTTACATTTCTGGCCATCTCGGCCTTAATACCGCTGTCGTTGTAAACGAGAGTCTCCACTCCGCTGTATGTGTTGGGAAGCGGGCTTGAGTTTCTGTGTATAGAGACAAAGTAATCAGCCCCGCTCTCATTTCCGATCCTGGCCTTCTCAATCGGAGACTGATAGATATCGGTCTGTCTCGTATACTGTACCGGGACTCCCCTTTCTCTCAGCGCCTGCCCCACTGCCAGAGTCAGCCTTAATGTATCGTCCTTTTCCCTTCTTCCATTAAACTGGGCACCATTGTCATAACCGCCGTGCCCGGCATCCAAAATTACGCCTGCCATAAAATTCCTCAAATCAACTTTCTTTTGCTAATATATGCAGACAGTCGTAAAAAGTGTCCTGAAAAATATAATCAAACATAAAATAATGCATCCAATGCGTCATATTTGATGGCATTGTGAATCCGAACAGCGAATTCTTTTCCCTCTCTTTGAAAATAATGTTTCTCAGACTCCAATCCAGCCCTTTGTACAATAAATCCAATCATTTCGCACAATTTATCCCCTATCGTTTCTGCAGGGTCACCTGCAAAATATCTGCGTACCTCTTCTGTATCTGTTCCCGTCATGATCAGATCCGTAAGCTGTTTTTTTGAAATCAGGCATCCGAGAGATTGGAGCAGGACCAGAGAACATATATTTTCCATATAATCAACGTCCTGCTTTTTTTCAACATGCCTTATGAGATCTGTAATGATGCGGCTGTGGAAACATTTTAAAAATCTCTGCTCCCTCTCTGCGTCGCATAAATATTCATAAAGCAGCCTTATCCCGCTTTTCTCCCCGTATCTGTTCATAGTTGGATAATCCAATGTCAGGATATGATCCTGAGGACAGAATCTGGCATCATAGCGCAGAAAAAACTGAGGCATGCCGATGACCATTGTATCCCTGTAATTGCCGCATCCATAATCTTCAAAATCCCGGGCCAGACGGTCATAGACAGCCTTTGCCTCATATGCTTTTTCTATTACCTTTTCATAACCGATGTTGTACGCTTCCTCCGCACGAAGGCCCCTTTTGGACCGCAGCGCTCCTCCGTAAGATTCTTCGCACAGGCCGATACAATATATGACTGCCTCCATAAGCATCTGTGCCGTCACGTAGGTGACAGAACTGCTTTCTTTTGACGTATACTTTTCTGTCAGACCGGCTGCTGCCGGAAGTAACTCCTCTAATTGGTATTCCATAACCTCTCCCTTCCCGAATGCGGATTAACTCTGTCAATCCCAGAACATTTCCTTTAGGACACGCATATAAAGTGTATCATCCCAGCGCTGTTCTTCGCTGAACTGTTCATACTCGCCTCTGCCCTGGCTTTGCCGATAGCCGTCATATCCCCCTCTCACAGCTCTGGAGAACCGTTCCAGGCAGGTGCCTTTGAGATATTCCAGATCCCCAAAACACACAGTCTCGAACTGCTCCCGCATAAATTCAAGAAGTTCATCGTCTGTGAGTCTGTCCATGGATTCATTTTTGAACTGATAGAAAATATCCTGAAGTTCCTTCAGTATTTCAGCATAATGATCCTGGTCTATAAATTGAGAATCGCAAAACGTATAGATAAGTTTGTCTAGAATGCCTTTCCCGAATTCCACTCTCTGGTATTTTTTTAGACTTTCATTCCTCCCCGCGATCAATTCTCTCGCCTGTTCTTTTGACAGACTCAGCCCAAATCTCCCATCTGTCTTCTCGTTGCACGCTTCAATGACTCTTAGTTCCTCTGCCTCTTTTTCCCTGATCAGCAATTCATAAAGATTTTCTTCCATAAAACGCCCCTTTCACTTGGAGACTCATTATACTGCCGCCGCTTTAGGATCACAAGTCTTGAAAAATTCGTCATTTTATGGTAATATAGTATTAGAAATGGCATTTGCGATCGCCTGTTTGTTTGAAATCTCTTGATAAGCTTTTAACACAATCGGCATATAATTCACCTCACGCCATTTAAAAATTTTTAATTGGAATCTCTTTCAGTTTTGAAATAGTATCGTACATAATTTTCTTACATTTATCAAATTCTTCTTTCGTCACTGTATAAAAATCGTCGCCGGGATATCTGGCATCATAATAAAAATCTGTCAAATAGGCCAGACCCACTGTATCCAGCTTTAAATCCGGCTTCCACTGATTCATTCTGACTGCAATCTTTTTCATATTATGCTTTCTTAATAAGTCCGAAACATCTTCATCTAAAAAGCACAATTCCAGGTAGCCTTTCAGAAATTTCTCTGTTACCTGCTGACACTGTACTGCAAGCTGATTATAGAAAGTACTCCCCACAGCGAGGATAGATTCAAGATACTCCAAGTCATTTTTTGCAATGTCCAGGTAGTTATTTTTAATCATTTCATCACCTCCAGTATTAACTTTTTATCTCTGTTCAATATTCTCTTAAAAATAGTATTTTCCTTTATGGACTCCTCGTTGGTATAGACTACATCCGTGGATATACCGGATATCTCATCATCTAAGGTCCATCTGATATCCGCCGCCAATGCCCTGTCTTCCAATTTTTGTTCTGTAAATATAAGCAGGTCTATATCACTGCCATTTCGGATATTTCCCCGCGCACAGCTGCCGAATAAGTACACTCCTTTTAAACCGGGAATATCAGCTTTTATCAAATAGTCAAGATCCGATTCAATTTTATCAACAAAACGCTTGGGCAAATGCTCATAATTTTCCCGGTAAATCTTTATCTTTGTCATCATTATATACTTTCCCCCGTCTCTTTACAATCTTTCTCCCGCTCCACAATTCCTTTTTCCTTCCACTTGCCGCTTCGATATCTCAAGGTTCCGATCGTAAATGCCGCAGCCCATCCAATCGGGATAGACCACCAGATTCCGGACGCTCCCAGAAAATGAGCCAGGATATAAGCAAATACTACCCTGCATCCGAAATTGCAGAGGGTGCCCGCCATAAATACACCCACATCTCCTGATCCACGGAGAACCGCATTTACCACATTCATAAGTCCCATCAGTGCATAAAACACAGATACGACCCTTAAATAATCCACACCTATGGCAATGACTCCGGCATTGGACGTCTCATCCACAAACTGGGCAACCAGCACATCCCCCTTAAAAAACAGAATTCCCGTAATGACAGCCGCGATGCCTGCTGCCATGAGCCTTCCCACTCTCAGCCCTTCTCTGATCCGTTCCGGTTTTTTCGCCCCGATATTCTGCGCCGTAAACGTAGACACTGCATTCCCCACATTTACCATCGGCATGATCGCAATCGAGTCAATCTTCGTAGCCGCCGTATATCCTGCAAGCACCACAGATCCGAAACTGTTAACAAGACTTTGTACAAACACCATGCCGAACGAGACGATAGACTGCTGCACCATAGACGGTACTGCAATCCGTCCCATCTGGACAAGGATCTTTCGGTCAAATAAAACCGGCTTTTTTTCTGTCTCTATCTTCTTAAGACGGAACAGCAGATTGATAAACGAAATGACTGCCGCCAGCCCCTGTGCGATCAGAGTTGCCCATGCAACCCCGGTCACTCCCATCTGAAGCCGGATCACAAAATACAAATCCAGCACAATATTCAAAATTGAAGAGCCTGCCAGAAAATAAAGAGGAATTTTTGACGCGCCAAGTGCATTATAAACCGCATTTAAAGTATTATACATAAATAAAAACACAAGGCCGAACATATAGATTCTCAGATAATTGGCGGCATCCCGGTAAATATCCGCCGGTGTCCTCATCAATACGAGGATTCCTCCTGTACCGGCCACACCGATAATCATTAAAATCAGTCCCAACACAAATGTGGAAATTAAGGCCGTATAGATCGCCGTCATCATCCGGTCCTGATCCTTTGCCCCGAACAGCTGAGAAATGACAACAGAATAACCGATGCTGGAACCGGTCGCAACTGCTACAAATAAAAAAACAATGGCCGTCGATGCTCCGACGGCGGCAAGTGCCTGTGCACCGACGAATCTTCCCACTACCATAGAATCAATAATATTATAAAGCTGCTGAAATAAATTGCCCAGCACAATGGGAACCGCAAAGAAAAATAACTTCTTTGCGGGATTTCCTACACTCATGTCATTGGTCAGCTGTTCCTTCATCTTTCATTGTTCAGATATAACTCCGGTCCACTTTGATCACTGCAAAGTAATTTTCCCGGTGCCTTCTGATCTCCTTTCTGATATAAGTCGTAATATCCCCCACTTCCTGGTCACATTCATAGGGCACCACCAGGTCAAAGATCAAGTTGTTGTGCGTTTTTCCCTCTACCATTCTGAAATCATGGATAGACAGTTCGGTTCCGCATTCTTTTACGATCTTTTCCACCATCATTCTTGCCTCGTTTGTCTCCTCATCATCCGTGACAACCGGATCCATATGAATGGTGGCATCACAGTTAAACTTATGCATCAGATGATATTCAATGTTGTCAATCACGTCATGTGCCTCCAAAATATCAACATTGTACGGCACCTCGGCGTGAAGAGAGATCATCCGCCGGCCCGGGCCGTAGTCATGTACGATGATATCATGCACCCCTACGATCAGCTCATTATTTAAAACCTCATTTTGTATGTTCTCCACCAGTTCCACATCGGGAGCGGTTCCAAGCAGAGGCGAGAGAGTATCCTTTGCCGCTCCGAATCCGGCCCACATAACAAATCCGGCCACTAAAATACCTACATATCCGTCCACGTTGATCCCGGCAAACCTGAAAATCAGCATCCCACCCAGAACTGCCGTTGTAGCGATACAGTCGCTTAAGCTGTCTGTGGCTGTGGCCTTCATGGCCTCTGAGTCGATCAGATTTCCGACCTTTTTATTGAAAGCTGACATCCAGAATTTCACCAGAATGGATACAATAAGAATCCCTATGGACACCGGACGGAACATAATGTCTTCCGGGCTGAAGATTTTATTAACAGAAGATTTTAATAATTCAAATCCCATTAACAGTATAGCCAAAGAAACCAGGAGTCCTGAAATATATTCGATTCTTCCATGTCCGAACGGGTGATTCTTGTCCGCCGGACGCCCTGCCATGCGGAAACCAACCAGTGTGATGATGGAAGATGCCGCGTCAGAAAGGTTATTGAAGGCATCTGCGGTGATGGAAATGGCCCCTGTGAGAATCCCCGCAGTCAGTTTCCCTGCAAAGAGAAATATATTGCAGAATATACCCACTGCTCCTCCCATTGTGCCATAGGCCTGACGGACTTTATGGTTTTTTAAATCATCCTTATTCTTAATAAATGCCGATATCAATAATTCTGTCATAATTTTTCATCCCCTTGTGTCAAATATTTTCCATTGTATCACAAATCACTTATATTTTCATTTCCCTCAAGCAAAATATTGATCAATTCTTTCATGGGCCCTGTCCGGTATTTATCCTTATGGACAACGATATGATTCTCATTCTTGAGTTCTATGCCCCTGATTTCTATTTTCTTTAATTTTCCTTTTGAGACTTCCTCTGCCGCAAGGCGTTCCGGCAGCACGGTGATTCCGAGCCCTTCCTCTGCCGCACGAATCAATACCTGAGAGTTTACACTGGTCCAAAAAGGATCGGCCCTCAGATCATGTAAAAGAAGTACGCTGTCCAACACGTCCCTGGTCGCACTTCCCTTTTCACGAAGCAGAAGCGGCTGTTCCAGAAGTCTTTCAAGTTCAATGTCCTTAACGTTTGCCCATGGATGGTCCGGAGAACAAAAAGCAAACAGACGAAACGAAGAAAAGACCGTGCTGTCCAGCGTACTGTCTGAGACAGCGCCCTCGATCAGCGCCAGATCGATCTCATTATTGTGGAGCATGGAAAGGACATCCGAAGCCTTGCATACCTGAACACTGACCGGCGTTCCGGGATATGTATCCTGAAATCGTTTCATAGCTCCGGGCAGCCAGAAGCTTGATATGGTGATGCTGGCCCCTACACGGAGTACAGCCTGGTTCTCCAAGTCATACACTCCTTTTTCCAGATCCTCATAAAGCTCCAGGATGCGGACTGTCTTTTTTAATAATAATTTGCCCGTCTGGTTTAAAAATACTTTCTTTGATATACGGTCAAACAGCACAGTGCCAAGTTCTTCTTCCAGTTCATGGATCACATGTGATACTGCCGGCTGGGTCATATAGAGCTTCTTCGCAGCCCCGGTGACACTTCCTTCCTCGCATACTGTTTTAAAAATATATAAACGCCTTATCGTCATGGCTTTCCCTCCTATCATTACTATTTTAACATGTTATCTATAAAATAATATAATTTTCTTTATATTTCGAAAAAACGTATACTGTTAAAAAAAGGGGAAATCTGTTATGAATAAAGATATACTAAAACAATATGCCTGGCTGTTCCGTGTCAATTTGATTGTCAGTGCTTTTACTTTTGGCGGCGGCTATGTGGTCGTTCCCATGTTAAAAAAACATTTTGTGACAAACCGTCATGTTTTATCCGAGAAGGAGCTTTTTGATATCGCAGCGATTGCCCAGTCTTCTCCTGGAGCCATCGCGATTAATCTTTCGGCTCTCACAGGATACAGGATAGCCAGATTAAAAGGAGCAGTCACATCGTATCCGCCGTTCTCCTTGGCATGCAGGCAGGAGCGGCGGCACTGATCGTTGACTATATCACAGATATGTGCCGCATGATTCTGAAAAAGAAGTCTCTTTTTCTTACCCTCATGGTTCCTGCTGCTTTTTTATCCAACCTCGTCTTCCACATCAATGCCATGCTGATTTTAATCTTATGTTCTGTGCTTTGCCTGTTTAAAGTATGGCTCCATAAAAAAAGGAGGTGTCAGACATGCTCTTAAATCTGGTCCGTTTGTTCAGTACATTCTTTAAAATCGGCCTGTTCAGCATCGGCGGAGGCTATGCGATCCTCCCGATGATCAAAGAACAGGTCGTACTGGCAAAGCATTGGCTTACCAGTCAGGATTTTACCGATATCATTACGATCTCACATATGACGCCCGGTCCTATTGCAGTCAACACTTCCTCCTTCGTGGGTATCCGCGTAGCCGGAATCCCCGGGGCAGTAGTGGCAACCGTGGGATGTGTGATCTCAGGATTTACCATCTCCATCCTTCTATACCGGTTTTTCCAGAAAAAAAGTGATTCATCCTATATGTCCGCTGTACTGGACGGTCTGAAGGCATCTTCCTTAGGGCTTGTCCTTTCGGCTGCTTTTTCCATCCTGCTGCTTACCCTGTTTGGTACGGATGAACATGTCGTCCTCTCATCTTTCCAGCTGCCTGCGGCCATTCTGCTCGGAACCGCTGTGCTTCTGCTTAGAAAGTTTAAAAAACCTCCTGTATTTGTGATTGTATTTACGGGGATTGTCGGGCTGCTTATCTATTAAAAACTGTCATAAAATAATGCCCCTAAACAGTATAAAACTTGTTTAGGGACATTATAAAAATTACCGGATTTATTATTTATTCAGATGAACTTTGCGGATCAACAGAGCACATGCCATACACACCAAGACTGTCTCCAATGTATAAGTACTATTGTCAATAAATCTTACAAAATTTAAAATATCACTTCTCATTAATACAATATAGCAGGCTGACAGCGCACAAACTGCCATAAATATATTGGAAATCACTGTGAACTTATCTTTCCCTCCGAGATTCCATAAAATATACAAAATGAGTCCCAGTGCCCACATACCATTTATCATGAAATCTTTTACCATGTATACAGCGGCATTCCCGTCCCTATATCCTGTATAGTAATATTGATCTGCTAACAATATTTTAATTAAGGGAAAAAGGAATGTTAAGATAACCGGTAAAAGAAGCCCTGCCAATAAAAATAAGAGTTTACTTGTTTCTTTCTTCATAGTGATATGGCCTCCTGTTAAATACAAGATCTATACAATAATTTTTTTCAAGCATCTGTCCGCCTCTTATCTATCATATTATTTTGCTTCAGTATACTTTTCTTGAGTTATAAGATGATTCTTGTACTTTTCTAAAAAATCATTCCAGTCATCTTGTGTTGCAGACTTATTTTCTTTGTAATATTTTTTTTGTAAATCCCCTACAAATTTTTGGATAGGTAAACTTTTTTCATATACACTTTCTTCATACTTCCAGTAATCTTCTTCCGTGTCAAATTGCTGAATCAATGCGCTCATTTGTTTTTTGCTCTCTGAATCAATTTCCGCAGAATAAAAAGATTTCTTTATTCCTTTCACGTATTCTGCTACTTCAGTTTCAGTAACTGTATATCCCTTTTCTGTTGCTGCCGTATACAATGTTTCATATTCTTTCATATATTTAATAGCCTCTTCTTTCGCTTGCTCCTTGTCCATGCCTGAAGCTTCATAGAATTTTGAAGTTTTCATTATATCATCCTTATATATTATCGAATTTTTTCCTTTTAAATAAATTTCTTTTTTGACTTGGGCAGATCTATACTTTTTATTTGAATTCATCGTTTTTTGCTTTTTAAACTCTTTATTTAATGCACTGCCCCATGCCTTAAAATCAAAAGTCTCATCTGCTGAAAATACTTTTGCTTTCAGTGAAAACGACATAACAACAAGTAAAATGCCAACAATAATCAACACATTTTTTTTACTTTTCATAAACTCCACCCCATCATTTTGTATTCAGTCTTTGAGTTACAGAAACTGCTCTTGTTGGCACAACACCACCAGAACAATAAACAGATGCATTTAAGGTTCCCTTCACTTTTGTGGTTCTTCCATATTTTACATCTGTACCATTTGACTGATAAGATCCACTATCCCAATCTGAACTGTACATCATACTTTTTCTTTTCCACGATGTGAAATTTTTTCCGTTTGAATGTTTAAGTGTCCCAAAAGAAAATTTTGGACTACTTGTTGCCGCAACACTTGAAAATAATATGGTTCTTTCTCTACTGGTAAAAATGGTGTTTTTCCCGCTTATTTTATATTTTTCTTCATAAATTAGTTTGATTTTTGCAGATGTGTGTCCACCATTTGGTACAGGCCACCAAAATGTTTTTGTCGTTGATGTTCTTTTTGATGCCGCCATAACATTTGTTTTATTACTGGATACTAAGATTAACATAATTGCGATTATTACAAATACAGAACAACGTTTTTTTCTATTTTCTATTTTCAATTTTCCACTCCTTATCATATTTTATCCATCAATTGTTAATATAGTTATATTATACTATGTAGAATTATTTGTCAATACTATTTTTATAGTTTATATCTATTTTAGAACAATAAAAAAAACTTACTCGAAATACTTCTTTCATAACGTATATCGAGCAAGTTTTATCTTTATTTATAATATCCCGTCAGATATCTACTCAGCCGCCACAACCTTCCCAGCCACAGCAGACGCCGCGGCCGTCTTCGGTGACCCGAGATAAATCTCAACCTTCGATGTTCCCATTCTTCCAAGGAAATTCCTGTTATTCGTAGCCAAGATCTTCTCCCCGTCGGTGAGGATTCCCCCGGCTCTTCCGCAGCAAAGTCCGCATCCCGGCTGGGTGATAATAGCTCCTGCCTTGGCAAGAATTTTAAGATAACCGGCTTTCGATGCCTCCATATAAATCTTCCTGCTGGCAGGGGTTACGATCAGTTTCACAAAATCAGCAACCTTTTTCCCATCAAGGATTTCTGCCGCTGCTTTCAGATCTTCCAGTCTTCCGTTGGTACAGGAACCGATGAATACCTGGTCAAGTTCAGTACCTTCGACCTCAGATACCGGTTTGATCTTATCCACCTGAGACGGACAAGCGACTACTGGAACCAGATCTTCTGCCTTATAAACAACCGTCCTGCAATACTCGGCATCCTCATCTCCGTAAATCCAATCCACGTCGGAAAGTTCTACTTCGGAATACTCTGCCGTCTTCTCATCCGGCGCAAATAAGGCCGCCTTTGCCCCTGCCTCGATGGCCATATTGGAAATCGTCATCCGGGAAGCCACACTCATCTCTTCCACTGTACTTCCGGAAAACTCCAGCGCCTTGTAAGTCGCCCCGTCGGCTCCCAGATCTCCGATCAGCCTTAAAATAATATCTTTGGAAGATACATTAGCCGGAAGTTTGCCGTCGATGACAACCTTGATTGTTTCCGGTACTCTGACCCACATTTCTCCGGTTCCTAAAATTGATGCCATTTCCGTGTACCCAATGCCTGACGAAAAGCAGCCAACGCATCCGTATGTGGTCGTATGTGAGTCGGTTCCAAATACGATGTCTCCCGGTTTGGCATATCCGCACTCTGTCATGAGCTGATGACAGATTCCATCGCTTCGGTGAATGTTTTTCAGTCCGTATTTCTTTACAAACGCATCACCAATCTTAAAATGCCGGATATCTTCCACCGCACTGGCCGGAACCAGATGATCATAAATCAAAACCACCCTGTCCGAATCCCACAGCTTTGTAAATCCCATCTCCTCAAACTTTTCTGCAACAAACGGGATAAAAATATCATGGATCATCACGCGGTCCACATTGACTGTCACGATCTGTCCCGGGGAGACTGTCGGGGCCCCTGTGTTTCTTTTGATTATCTTTTCGATGATCGTATTTCCCATGCTATTTCACCCCATTTCTTTTCTTCATTGCTTCCACCAGTCCTCCGGCTTCTATAATGTCCATCAGATTCTGAGGCAGCGGCTGGATCGGATACTCCCTGCCGTCATGCACAGCAGACTCGCCCAGCGTTACATCAAGAGTATCTCCTTCTTTCACTTTCTCCTGGATCTGGTCATTTTCGATGAGCAGAAGTCCATTGTTGATAGAGTTCCGGAAGAAAATGCGGGCAAAAGATTTGGCAATGACACATTTTATTTTCAGGGCCTTGATGATCTCCGGCGCCTGCTCTCTGGAGGAACCGCAGCCAAAGTTTTTTCCGGCCACAATGATATCGCCTTCTTTTATCTGAGATGCCAGCTCCGGACGCAGCGGAGAAAATCCGTACTGCTTCATGTCTTCTACGGTCGGAAGCGCCAGATACTCTGTAGGAATGATGATATCCGTATCGATATCATCGCCCAGCACCCATACTTTTCCTGTAAACTTTTCCATATGTAAACTCCTTTATCTCTTCACGATTTTCCCTGCAATGGCAGACGCTGTGACGGTCGCCGCAGATCCCAGATAGACATAAGAATCCGGATGTCCTGCACGTCCTTTGAAATTTCTTGTACCGGTGGAGATCAAAACTTCCCCTTCACCGATCACGCCCTGACAGCTTCCCCAGCACACACTGCAGTTGCTGTTCATGACCATGGCCCCGGCTTCCATAAAGATGTCGATCAGTCCCTCGTCCAATGCCTGCATATAAACTTCATTGGAAGCAGGTGCGATCAGGAATCTGACGTCCTCATGAACCTTCTTTCCTTTCAGTATCTCAGCCGCGAGACGCAGCTCATCGATCCGTCCGTTGTTGCAGGAACCTAAAAATGCCTCGTCAATTTTAACGTCTCCGGCTTCTTCAACCGGCACGACATCATCGATCAAATGCGGCCTTGCAACGACTGGGTCTATCTCATCCAGGTTGATATGGTAAACTTTTTCAAAACGGGCATCCTCATCGCTCACAAACAGGTTCTCTGCCTTACGGCCTCTGGATTCCACATATTCCACAACCTTTTCATCAGGCTCCACGATTCCGGTTTTAGCTCCTGCCTCCACCGCAAGGTTACACAATACCAGACGCTCATTAATACTTAAGTTGTGTGCCCCTTCTCCTGCAAATTCCATGATCTTATAGTTACATCCATTGGCTCCTACCATGCCGATGATTGAAAGGATCAGATCTCTGGCATATACGCCTTCTCTTAATTTTCCAGTCAGCTCAAAGCGGATCGTCTCAGGTACCATGACCCAGGAGGTCCCTGTGACCATGCCGTATAAAAAGTCCGTGCATCCGATCCCTGTTCCGAAGGCGCCAAGCGCACCGTATGTACAAGTATGGGAATCGGCTCCCATGATCAGCTCTCCCGGACATACATAATCCTCCACCATGATCTGGTGGCAGACTCCCTTTCCTTCATAAAAGGCGATGTCATGTTCCCTGGCGAAGTTCCTCATTTTCCTGTGGGCCTCCGCAGTTTTTGGATTCTCCGCCGGAATATTGTGGTCAATAATGAAGACCAGTTTGTCTTTATCTGCAATCTTTGGATGTTTTAAATCATTGTGATACATATCGATCGTCAAATGTGTCGTCCCGTCATTGCTCATCAGGCGGTCAAGCTCCACTGTATGGATTTCTCCCGCTTTCACTTCCGGCACCTTTGCCGCCCTCGCGATAATCTTTTCTCCGATTGTCATTCCCATAATCTACACCTCGCCTTCATTCAGAAAATTAATTAATCCGCCGTGATCCAAAATATTCTGCATATAAGGCGGCAGTTTTGTGCAGGGCAACGTCTCATCTTTCGTCTTGATCACGCCTTCAGACAGATCCAGTTCGATCTCGTCAAGCTGCTCTACTTTGTCATAGAGTTCCCCGCTTACAACGACCGGAAGTCCGATATTGATGGCGTTGCGGTAAAATATCCTGGCAAAGGATTTGGCAACGATGGCTTTTACCCCCAGGGCCTTTAACACACTCGGCGCCTGCTCTCTGGAGGAGCCGCATCCAAAATTCTCCCCGGCAACAACGATGTCGCCTTCCTGCACCTTCTTTGAAAAATCCGGATCGATAGATTCAAAGGCATATACTTTCATTTCCTCAATATTCGGCAGCAGCAAATACTGGGATGCTATAATCTGGTCCGTATCCACATCATTGTGGAACTTAAATACTCGACTCATAATCAACCTCCTTGTATAAATTCTCATTTTAATAAGAATACTATAAAACAGGCAAAAAATCCATGACGTTTTCAGAAAGGAAGGTGCAAAATGAAAAAAACAGACCCCGCAGGGTCCGCTGTACTTCTTTTCGTTTTAACAGAATGTATTCTTTATGTTTCCTTCTTAGTGCCGGATCTCACATCTTCCTCAGGCCTTTTAAGCACCATTCTGAAATACTGCTCCATCCTGCTGTGCTTCTTCTTCGGTTTAATGTATGGCAAAACTAAGGACCGCATACTGGTAATATCCGCCCTCGGACTGACCGCCGCTGCCGATGTATTTCTCCTGGTCCTTGACACAAATTATCCGGCTGGTGTCCTGTGTTTCTGCGGAGTCCAGATGCTGTATTACTGCCGTCTCCTCCGGGCCGGAGGCTTTGCCTTTCTTCCGTTTCTGCCCGTTCGTTTTCTTCTCACAGGATGTATGTTTGTGTTTTTAGGAATTCTCCATACATGGAATCTTCTCACGGCGGCCGGAGTCTTCTACTTCACCCAGTTACTCTTCAATGCGGCAGAAAGCCTTGCCGTACGCCGTATAAATCTTCAACACAGATTGTTTAGTGCAGGACTCATTTTATTTCTCTGCTGTGATATCTGCGTAGGACTTTTCAATCTTTCCCCCGCAGCTCCCTTTTCTGTACCGGAACCGGTTTTATCCTTTGCACAAAACGGAATGTGGTTCTTTTACCTGCCATCCCAGGTTCTGATTACACTTTCTATACTCCAGGACTATCCTTCCTGTACTTCGGAATCTTCTTAAACACCTTGGTATCTCTCCATGTAATCGGACTTATGAGGACCAGCATCGGGAACAGCTCAAGCCTTCCTGCCAGCATATCAAACATCAGGACCACTTTGGAAAAATCAGAAAACATACCAAAATTGCTGGTTGGTCCCACCAGCTCAAGCCCCGGTCCGATATTGTTCAGAGTCGCCACGACCGCAGTAAAATCTGTGATCAGGTCAAATCCATCCAAAGCGATCAGCAGTGTAGAAAATGCCAGAATCATCATATAGGTGATCAGAAAAATATTGATGGAACGTATTACCTCATGCTCGACTACATGCTGATTAAATTTTATTTTCCGGATACTTCTGGGGTGTATGTAAAAATACATCTCTTTTTTTACCGTCTTCAGCATCAGAATCACTCTGGACACTTTAATCCCTCCCCCGGTGCTTCCGGCACAGGCTCCGATAAACATCAGCATTACCAGAATCACCTTGGAAAATTCCGGCCAGACATTAAAATCTACGGAGGAATAACCGGTAGTCGTAATAATGGAGCCTACCTGAAAGAAGGCATGGCGGAATGAAGATTCCAGGGTTGGAAACAGGTCCCTGATATTGTAGGTAATACATATGACAGCAGCCGCAATGACAAACAGATAGTATTTCAGTTCTTCAAACTTCCATGCGTCTTTAAACTTTCGGATCAGAATAAAATAATATACATTGAAATTTACACCGAACAAAATCATAAAGACTGTCACCGTATATTGAATATAGGGAGAATAGTCGGCCAATCCGGTGTTAAGAATAGAAAAGCCTCCGGTACCGGCACTTCCGAAAGAAAGCAGCATGGAATCAAACAGAGGAAGTCCTCCAAACATGAGCAAAACGATCTCTATCAGCGTCATAAAACAGTAGATTCCATAGAGGATCTTGGCGGTCTGCCTTACCTTCGGCACCAGCTTTCCTACGGACGGGCCCGGACTCTCCGCTTTCATCAGGTGCAGATTTTGTCCTCCTCCCATCGGAAGGATTGCCAGGATAAATACAAGAACACCCATACCCCCGATCCAGTGGCTGAAGCTTCTCCAAAACAGACTACACTTTGCCAGCACTTCGACATCGGACAAAATACTGGCTCCCGTGGTGGTAAATCCTGAAATCATCTCAAACATTGCATTTGTAAAGGATGGGATGTCTCCGTTAAATACAAAAGGAAGACACCCGAAAAAACTCAGCAGAATCCAGCTCAATGCAACGGCCGCAAATCCCTCTTTGGCATAGTACTGCATATTTTTGGGTTTCTTATGGCTCAGTAAAAATCCGACAAAGAAACAGAGGAGCATGACTGCAAAGAAAGGGATGCCTCTGGCTTCCCTGTAAATCATGGCTACAATGCACGGCAGTGACAGAAAGGCACCCTCAAACAGGATGACCAATCCTAATATGTATCGGATAACAGCGTAATTCATTTTCTTTTTTCTCCAATCATCTCTATTCTTTTTTCAGTATATCACTGATGTCGTGCAGGCCTGTCTTCGTGGTCACAACAATCACGGTGTCTCCCACCTGGATCATATCCTGTCCTGTTGGAATCTTCACCGTTCCATTCCGGTTAATACTGCAGATCAGGATCTGGTCCCTCAGCGGCAGTATCTGGAGCGGAATACCGATGACCGGTGCATGTTCTTCAATATGAAACTCCAGGGCCTCTGCCTTTCCGTCCACAATCTTATACAGATTCTCTATATTGCTCCCGATAGAATTCTGTTTTGCCCTGACATACTGAACGATATACTGAGCCGTGATATATTCCGGATATATAAGACTTCCCAGGTCAAGACCGTCGATAATATGATTATAGCTGACACGTTTCACCTTTGTGATCAGCTTTGCGGGTGTCTGCCCTTTTACAAAGAGAGATAAAAACACGTTCTCCTCGTCAAAATTTGTCAGTGCCACAAAGGCATCTGTCTCCAGGAGCCCCTCTTCCAGCAGGACTTCCTGGTCACTTCCGTTTCCGTGGATAATGACCGCTTTGGGAAGCAGTACGCTCAGTTCCTCACACCGGTCAAAGTCCTTGTCTATGATCTTTACCGATATCCCTATTCTGAGCAGCTTCTTAGAAAGATAATACGCTGTTTTGCTGCCTCCTACGATCATGACGTTCCTGACAGGGTTCATCTGGACACCGATTTTCTGAAAAAACTTGCTGGCACTCCTCGGGGAAGCCACAATCGAAATCCTGTCGTTTTCCTGTAAAACAAAATCCCCGGAAGGAATGAAAACATCCTTCTGCCGTTCCACTGCACAGACGAGAACCTCACCGCGCATTCTCTCGCCTATTTCTTTCATCTTCATTCCATTTAGAATGGAACTCTTTCTCAGAACAAATTTTAACAGTTCTACTTTTCCTTTTGCGAAGGAGTTGATCTCCATGGCCGTGGGAATCCTTAAAATTCTGGACATCTCGGAAGCGGCTGCGAGCTCCGGATTAATGATCATGGAAATCCCCATCTCTTCTTTGATAAAATTGATCTCATCAAAATAAACCGGATTGCTGACTCTTGCGATGGTGGCACATTTTCCGGCTTTTTTAGCGATCAGGCAGCACAGCAGGTTTAATTCATCCGAATTCGTCACCGCAATCAAAAGATCGGCCTCTTCCACTCCGACTTCCGTTAAAACATTATAGCTTGCCCCGTTTCCCACAATTCCAAATACATCATACATATCTACCATTGACTGGACGACGTATGCCTTTGGATCTACAATGGATATATCATGATTCTCGCTGCTTAACTGTTCTACCAAAGAACGGCCGACTTTTCCGCAGCCTACGATAATGATGTTCATATTCCCCTCATCTTTCCCATACTTCTTTCTTTTTCGCTAAGATAACAGTATCGTAACAAGAATTCACCAGGGAAGCAATAAAGAAATGCCATGAAAACCAAATATTTGTTAGTTTCTATTTCTTATTGCTTTTCAGTGTCACTGCATAAGTATAGACATTCAAAGGATAAGTACCATTTCGAATGGTCTCTTTAGAGGGCTTGACCCCATTGACAGAAAGCATTTCGATGTGTGGATTCACAACCAACATCAAGTCTTCCTCCTCCATAAACCAAAACAAAAGCTCCGGCAATCAAGTAATCAAAAAATCGGAAAAAGCTGTATGGTGCAGCTGCTATGCGAATCATAGAACCCAGACACCATACAACCCATCCCGCAAATCCCCAGACTTCTGTCATGATCAGATTAAATCCAGCTCAGAAAAGCTATTTTAAGGCCTGGTTATATTTATCATAAAATATAATGAACAAGCTGAGTCATATTCTTTACGAAAAAGCAGCACAGACAGCCGGCTGCGGTGGGGAGCAGAAAAGCAGCAAACGTCCACTTGAGACTTCCTGTTTCCTTTTTAATGGTGAGGAGCGTCGTGGAACACGGCCAGTGCATCAGAGAAAACAGCATCATACACAGGGCCGTCGTCTGTGTCCAGCCGTTATGTATCAGAAGCTGACGGATCGTCTCCACACTTCCGGGTTCTGTAATTATCCCCTGAGACAAATATGCCATGATCATCACCGGCACGACAATTTCATTGGCTGGAAACCCGAGGATAAACGCAGCCAGGATCACTCCGTCCAGTCCGATCATTCTCGCGAACGGGTCCAGCAGCTCCGTAAATCCGCAAAGCAAGGTTGTTTCCCCTATTGAAATATTGGCCAGAATCCAGATCAGCAGTCCTGCCGGTGCAGCCACTGCCGCCGCACGGCCCAGGACAAATAAAGTCCGGTCAAAAATAGATCTTACGATGACTTTCCCGATCTGAGGCCTCCGAAACGGCGGAAGTTCCAGCGTAAAAGATGCCGGCATTCCTTTGAGCACCGTTTTTGACAACAGTCTTGAAACTGCAAGGGTCATAAATACCCCCAGCAGAATCAACAGTGTCAGCAGCACCGCCGAGCCGATGGAGGCGGGCAGTCCGTCTCCTGTCCCTACAAAAAACAGGGTGATCATAAGGATCAGCGTCGGAAATCTGCCATTGCACGGTACGAATGAGTTTGTGAGGATCGCTATGAGCCTTTCCCTGGGTGAATCAATGATACGGCACCCAACGATCCCTGCGGCATTGCATCCAAAGCCCATACACATAGTAAGTGCCTGTTTTCCGCATGTACAGCATCTTTTAAAGGACCGGTCCAGATTATATGCGACTCTCGGAAGATATCCTGCGTCCTCCAAAAGTGTAAAAAGAGGAAAAAAGATTGCCATGGGCGGCAGCATGACGGATACGACCCAGGCTAAAACCCGGTAAACTCCTGAGAACAGCATACTGCAAAGCCATGCAGGCAGTCCCGCATTAAGAAACAGCCCGGCAAGGCGGTCTTCCGCCCAAAACAGAGCCTTTGACAGCAGTTCTGAAGGGTAGTTGGCTCCAACGATCGTAACCCACAGCACCATGGCCAAAAGTCCGATCATCACCGGATATCCGGTTTTCCTGCTGGTCAGAATATCATCCAGCTTCCGATCCCTTTTTATATAATCTTTTGTCCCGAACAGGACTGTATCGGCACAAATGTCCTGAGCTGTTTTTACCAGCCCTGAGACAATCCTGTCTTCCAGATCCTCTGTTCCGTCTTCTGAAAGAATCTGTTCTGCTTTTTTAACAGCCTGTTTCATATCCGGATCTTCTCTTAGCTCGGTGCCCAGCCGCTGTTCTATCTCCAGAAGCAGAAAAGGATCTGACTCCAGAAGCATAAGTGCAGACCAGCGGCCCGGAAACCTACCCGATACCTTTTGGTCCACCACCGGCTTGAGATTTTTCAGTGCTTCCTCTAAACAAGAATCATACGATGGTTTTACAGGCTTTTGATCCCATCTGCCGTCGGCAACGGCATCGACGGCATTCATCAGTTCCGCAAGGCCCTCTCCGCTTCTGGCAGCCGCTGCCACCACCGGAACCCCCAATTTGTCTGAGATCGCCCGGACATCGATCGAGATTCCCTTCTTTCCCGCCTCATCCATCAGGTTGATACAGACTACGACCCGGTCTGTGATCTCCATAGTCTGGAGTACCAGGTTTAGGTTTCTCTCCAGACAGCAGGCATCACATACAACGATGACCGCATCCGGTTCTTCAAAACAAATAAAATCTCTGGCAACTTCCTCTTCCGCGGAATGTGCCATCAGAGAGTAGGTGCCGGGTATATCGATCATGACATAGGAATTCTTCTCTGTTTTGCAGTACCCCTGTGCATTTGCCACTGTCTTTCCCGGCCAGTTCCCTGTGTGCTGTCTCATTCCCGTCAAATTGTTGAACACCGTGCTTTTCCCCACATTGGGATTCCCCGCTATGGCAACAATTTTGTCCTTTGGATTCTGTTTTTTTACGTTCAGCCCCGAATCTACGGATTTCATTCCGGTGGAATGACTGGTCAGTCCCATCGCATTATGTCCTCCTGTTTTAAATCCTCACTACAATATCTTTCATATCTTCAGAACGTATCGCGATTACCGCACCTCTGATCAAAAAAGCTGCCGGGTCTCCTGCCGGGCTCTTCCCGACGCATTCTATCTTCGTGTCCTTCACCAGTCCAATGTCCAGAAGCCTCCTGCGGATGCTCCCCCTGGTTTTAAGTTCTTTTACCACTGCCGTTTCACCCGGATTTAATTCATTTAAACTGCAATTCTGACTCATAAAATGATTCACTCCTTAATATCTATTAGGATAGGGAAACTTTATTTCTCAATGCTATTATATTGAGGGACAAAAGAAAGCGTTACAATATTTTTAGGAAAAGGAAGCGGCTCATGGAAAAAAGAGAAGGATTTTATACACTAAAAGGATATCAGAACGGAGAAGCCCACAATATGACGGCCTCCATGGAAGATTATCTGGAAATGATCTGCCGCCTGCTCCTGACAGAAGAAGTCGTCAGGGTAAACCAGCTGGCCCACATGCTCCATGTCAAGCCTTCCTCTGCTTCAAAAATGGTAAAAAATTTAAAGGATCTGGGATATCTCTTATCTGAAAAATACGGATATATCCGGCTCACCGACAAAGGCAGAAAAGCCGGGGATTATCTTTTATTCCGGCATGATATCCTGAACCGTTTTCTGTGCATGATCAATGAAAGTGAAGACGAACTGGAACAGGTGGAAAAAATTGAACACTTTATAAATGAAAAGACCATTTATAATATAGAAAATTTTCTAAAAATCCACGAAAAAGAAAAACGGCAGAACAAAGGTCCTGCCGTTTAAAACGAGAAAATGCGTTTTATTTTGTTTTACAGTCGAAAGCCGGGTTGAAAGCATAGAAGTTTTTAGAATCGAGATGATCCTGTACTCTTCTCAGGGCCTCACCGAATCTCTGATAATGCACGATTTCCCGTTCTCTCAGGAAAGCGATCGGATCTCTGACATCCGGGTCTTTAATCAGACGAAGCAGGTTGTCATACGTCGTTCTGGCTTTCTGCTCAGCTGCCAAATCTTCATTCAAATCGGTGATCGGATCTCCGACAGACTGGAAGAAATCTGCTTTAAAAGGTTCTCCGCTGGCTGCCTGAGGCCAAACACCGGTTGTGTGATCGACATAGTACTGGTCAAACCCAGCCGCCTGAATTTGTTCAGGAGTCAAATCACGTGTGAGCTGATGAACAATAGAACAAACCATTTCCAGATGGGCAAGTTCTTCTGTTCCAACATCTGTTAGCACGCCGCATACTTCTTTATACGGCATCGCAAATCTCTGTGAAAGATATCTCATGGATGCGCCCAGCTCACCATTCGGTCCGCCGTATTGAGTGATGATGACTTTCGCAAGCATCGGATCACATTTTTTGATGTTGACTTTATATTCCAAACGTTTCTCATAATTCCACATAGTCTAACATCCCTCCTTCTGCCAAGGCCATTTCGTGGTTGCCCAGGTGAATGTGTCAGTGATCTCTGCAGAATCAATGGTTAATGGCTCAAAGTATTGGGAATACTCTTTAACAGCCTTATTTCTGGCACACTGGTACTGATTAAAGTGACTGATTGCCTCCTGGTCATCCGGATGGGTATCCAGGTACAGTGTCGTATCGATCAAGGCAAAGCTGACTGCATCAATATATCTCAATAATTTTTCCTGATCATATTTATTCATCGTCTGCACCCCGCTTTCCCATAAAATGGTTTGTTAAGTTCCGGGAAAATGGTACCGCATGCCAATCCCTCTTCAGGGCAATAGATCTGATCCCAATGCTGCCACGGCACATATGCCATTGCCAGTGCCATGGAATCCACGCCGTCATGGCGGTGACCGTAATTACCATTTCTTTTCATTTTTGAATTATAACCGCATGTTCGGTCCATTTCATATGGTGCCGGCTGTCCGCATGAGCATCTCTGCTGATTGTATTTTTCCAACGAATTATCTCCTTTCAATTCTGATAATATCAGTTTATGTGAACATCCATAGAATGTGCAGAACAGCTTTTATTTATATTATGAGATCAGAGTCATGAACGCCAAAAAAAGGATTGCCTAAAAAGAAGGCAATCCCGGAAAATTTTATGAAATTATAATACCGTCATTGACGGAGCGGCATAGACTCTTGTCTGAAGCTCTGCGTCCAGCATATATAAGCCTTTCGGATCAGTCCCAAACATTTCAAATTTTTGAACGAGGGAATCCGTATTGTTCTCCTCTTCCATCTGCTCTTTCACAAACCAGTCCAGGAACTGCATACTCCTGAAGTCCTTGCACTGATATGCCGCATCATAAATATTGTTGATCAGAGACGTAACATACTGCTCATGCTCCAATGCTGCTTTGAGCGGGTCCGCCGGTTCTTCAAATCTCTTATCCGGTTTTGCCACTGCCTCCAGTGTTACTTTGCAGCTATTTGCCTGGAGATACTCCATAAATAAAATCGCATGGTCTCTTTCTTCCTGTGCCTGAATCTTAAACCAGTTGGCAAATCCGTCCAGATTTTTGTCCACATAGTAGTTGGACATATCTAAATACAGATAGGAAGAATAAAACTCCTTATTGATCTGATCGTTCATCAATTCTGCTACTTTTTCATTTAACATACTGTGCTTCCCCTTTCTTTATGTAAAACTTACCATATCCATATCATAACGCATAAATTTCAAACTTTAAAGAGGCTTTCTTGCTTCTTCAAATTCTTCCTGCATTTCTTTGGTCGGTTCTTCTGTCAGGAGACTGACAACGATGATCAGCAGAGAAGACACGATAAATGCAGGCAACAGACAGTAAATCTCAAAAATTCCGCCCAGCTTCGCAAACGTATACGGCCAGACAAGGGCGATGACACCGCCGCTGACCATTCCTGCAACTGCTCCCTTTAAATTGGTCCGCTTCCAGAACAGAGCAAATAAGATCAGCGGGCCAAACGCTCCGCCAAATCCTGCCCAGGCATTTTCCACCAGCTTAAATACTGAGCTGTTTTCATCCAGTGCAATGATAACTCCGATGGCAGCGATGACGACCGTAGTAACCCTGGAAATAATCAGGATTTTTTTCTCAGATGCTTTTCTTTTAAAGAATCCCTCATACATATTTTTCGATACACAGGAAGAAGCGATCAACAGCTGGGAGTCTGATGTACTCATGGTCGCTGCCAGAATTCCTGACAAGATAATACCCGCAAAGAGCAAAGGAATAATTCCCTTAAACAGGTGCATTGTCATATAGATAAAAATTCTCTGATTTCCGCTGCCTGCAAGCTCCGCTACGTTCGAATAAAGAGCCCCTCCGGTAAATCCGATGCACACAGCTACCGTCAGTGAAATCAATACCCAAACCATAGCGATCCTTCTGGATTTTTTGATCTCATTAACGTTCTTGATGGCCATAAAACGTACAAGGATATGTGGGACACCGAAGTATCCGAGTCCCCATGCAAGCCCTGAAAGGATGGGGATTATGCCTTGGGATACGGCATGTCCGGTGGCCGGATCATGATATTTCATAACATCAAAGAAGCCTTCCATAGTCTTTCCGTGTTCTACAATATTTCCAACGCCGCCCACAGCCGCGACACCCACGATCAGGACTGTGACGATCGCAAAGGACATCAAAAGCCCCTGGATCAGGTCTGTGGTGCTGGCGGCAAGGAATCCGCCGATCGATGTATAGATAACGATAACTGCCGCGCAGGCGATCATGCTTGCCTGGTAATTGAGCCCGAATACTGAGTTAAACAGAGTTCCGCAGGCAGCAAATCCGGATGCTGTATAGACCGTAAAACAGATCAGGATCATGATGGATGAGACAAACATTAAGATCTTCTTCTCATCTTTGAATCGGTTGCTGAAAAAGTCGGGAACCGTGATAGAGTTGTTGGAAACTTCCGTATAGCGGCGGAGACGTTTTGCAACGATCTTCCAGTTCAAATAGGTTCCTAAGATCAGGCCGATGGCAGTCCATCCCGCCTGGCTGAAGCCGGATGCATAAGCCAGTCCCGGAAGTCCCATCAACAGCCAGCTGCTCATGTCAGAAGCCTCGGCGCTCATTGCCGTAACCCAGGGACCGAGTCCTCTTCCTCCCAGAAAATAGTCTTCAGAAGTCTTATTCTTCTTGCTGTAAATCACTCCGATGTACACAACCATTGCCATGTAGGCAATCATGGCGATCAAAATTGGTGTTTTCATATGATTTCTCCTCTTTGTCAAAATATAAGACCAAGCCTTTTGACTTGGTCTTTTTCGGATAATATTATATCATAGCTTTGACAACGGATGCAATTACTATTTTTAATACCTTCTCTCGGGTATGATGACTGCCGCCACAATGTAAACCAAGATTCCGGTTCCTGAGCATCCCAACAGTACGGCGCCCAATCGTACCAAGGTCGGGTCCACATCAAAATATTCTGCAATTCCTCCGCAGACGCCGCAGACCATTTTGTCCTCTCTTGATTTATATAATCGTTTACTGCTCATGAAAATCTCCTCCTTAAATATTGTTCAAAAAGTCTATGTTAATGTCTCCGCTTCCGCATTGAACATCAATAAATTTGGTCCCATTTCCCCAGGTTCCTTCTTTATTGCTGTGTTCCAGTTCGTGTCCGTCAAAGACTACGTCTCCACTTCCCACATTAATATTATACCTGTAATTAACCCTGCTGTCCCATATGTCCGCCTCTATATTCCCGCTTCCGCACTGAATATCAATATTATCAGACTTGATTCCGGACAATTTGATGTCTCCACTTCCGCACTGAATCCTCATTCTTTTGGATTTCAGTTCCTCTGATACAAAATCTCCGCTCCCCACATCCAGACTGAAATCATCCAGGTTTACATCTTTTGGTATGCTCAAAACTGCCTGTTCATATCCATAATCAAAGAAAAAGGGACGGTGAACCGAAGATTTTGACCGGATCGTCAGCTCATTGAGGCCCTCGTTTAGCTGAGATTGAAACAGTTTGCGGCTTCCTTTTGTAGTGAGCACGATCTGACTTCCTTCTCCTCTGACAATGGACAGATCCCTGCTGCCTACCTTTATTGTTATCTTCTTTACTTTGTCTTTCGGAAATTCCAGCCGCTCTGCCTCTTCGTCTTCATATTTGCCTGAGTAGCCATTTACTTTATCTCTCACATAGTGATAAGTATCCGTAAAGGAAAATCCCATCGCTGCCGCTGCGATAATGCAGCCTGCTCCTGCAACTGTAAATACCAGACAGATGATCAGACAGATCTTATAAAATTTTTTCATGCTTCTTCTCCCCCTTTATGAAACAGCCTCCGGATCAGATTTACGACTCCTCTGATCAAGGGCGGAAATACTGTTACGAGGATCCAGCCAAAAAGTACACAGAACAAGAGTCCCACTGCCATCATGATCAAACCGCCGCCGCACATCATAAATCCTGTGGGAAGCTGCGTAAACATCTTTACAATTCCGGCAGCGAATACACCGATCCCTCCTGCCAGAAGCCCCACACTGATTCCGGCAACTCCGGATATAAAGCCGAAAAATATACCGACAATTCCGACTGCTGTTCCTCCAATCACACCAATCAGAGGAAGACCCAGTACCACTGTACCCACTACAATCAAAACAATGAGGATCAGATTCCGGTCCCGGTTCCCTTTGAAATGAAAGCCCGATTCTTTCTTTGCCTTCTCTGGCATCTTCGTGTTTTCATCATATCTCCGGTTATGATATCCATTTTCTGTATATTCATCTTCTCCGGTCGTACCGTTCAGTGAATCCCGGATCATGGCGGCGATTTTTTCAGGACTCCCCAATTCCTCGATCACCTGCTGCTCACGATCCGGTCCCGCTTCCTCAAAATAATCCACATAATATCCAATTGCATCATCCCGTTCTTCCGGCGCAATGTCCTGAAGCAAATATGCCAGTTGGTCCAGAAATTCTTTTTTACTCATGGACTGCTCCTCCTTCAAATATTTTCGTAATCTTAAATGAGTAAGATTTCCACTCTGTCCTATATAAGTTCAGCTGGATCATACCCTGACTGGTCACTTTATAGTACCTGCGGTTCCTCCCGTCGCACTGCCTGTCGTAAACTTCCAGGCAGCCTTCATTTCTGAGTCTGCGCAGCACAGGATATAAAGTGGACTCTGATACATCCAGGACTCTTCGTACATCCTGGGTAATCTTATACCCATAGGACCCTTCTTCTTCTTTTGAGACTACCGCGAGGACAATGGCGTCCAGCAAAGCAGCTCCTGTATTAAATACCATAGACACACTCCCATATCATAATATTGTAGTCAAAATATCTTTTGACCCTGATATCATATTATTTTTTTATCAATACTATATGATATATAATATACTTAATTTTATAATATGTCAATAAAAAAGAAGCATATCGCTTTGCTGTGATATGCTTCTTTTTTATGTTTCCTTCTGTTCGGCATTTTAATTTTTTAGAATGTCGAGTATTGTTTCTTTGATTTTCTCTATTGTTTTATCCTTCTTTATCCCTGTTATAAATGAAGTAACATTGATGATTGGACAAGGGACTTCTCCCCGGTAATTGTTCGTAACAAAAATGATGTCCATACCGTCGGAATTGGCCGGTATATCTGAAATGGAGCATTTTGTAAGCTGAACTCTCACCCCCAGTTCGTCAAATATTTCCTGAATATTGCCTGCCGCAACCGTTGAAGTTGCAATCCCGCTTCCACAGGCTACCATCGCATTGATCAGTCTGTTCATACTCTCTCCCTTCTGTGTGCAGTTATTATTATATAATAACTGCACACAGATAGAAAGTCTTTATGGCCTCAGCATGATTTTAAATCCATCCCTGCTTTCCGCTTTTTGGAATGCTCTGTCCCATTGTTCCAGAGGATAGCTGCCGCTGATGAACTTTTTAAATTCGTCTTGATGTTCGCTTAACAAGTTTAAAGCTTCATGCCATCCTTTTGGAGTGGAGGAACAGGACGGAAGAACTTTAATCTGGCTGCCAAAAACTTTTGTCATATTGACAGAGTAGCCTGTGCTTGATTCATCAATGGCTCCGACCACAATCCTTCCCAGCTTTTTCACCACATGAAAAGTGCTTTGAAAAACAGCTTCTTTCCCTGCCGCATCAACCGCCATATCCGCGTATCCGCCGAAATAATCTAATATATTTTTCGGCAGTTTCTCATCATTGATAAAACATTGGATCCCGTTGTCCTGCAAAACTTCCATTCTGTGTCTGGAATGTTTCGTTCCGACGATCACAGGGACCGCCCCATTTGCCCTGACTGTCATTGCACAGCAGGCGCCGATGGGTCCGGGACCAAAAATTACTGCTTTTTCTCCTCTCCTGATCTTTCCTATTTCTTCGACAATTCTTACAGAACATGCCAGAGGCTCCGTAAGGGCAGCCGTATCCAGAGGCAGCTCCTCCGGAATCTTTATGGCATTTTTCGCGGGACAAACAAGGAATTCTGCAAATGCGCCGTTTATATCAGATCCAATGCCTTTTCTTTCTCTGCAGAGTCCCCAGTTTCCGGTCAGACAGTATTCACATCTCCCACAAGGTTTTACCATCGTATGACAGACAACTCTGTCACCAACTTCCACATGATGAACGGCACTGCCCTTTTCCCACACAATCCCGCTGAACTCATGTCCCGGAATCACAGGAGGCCTCAGTTTGCTGTCAGGGGCAGAACAATCCATGTGGAACATTTTGATATCTGATCCGCAGATCCCTGCATAGGACACCTTCACTTTTAACCAGTCGTCTCCCGGCAACCGGGGTTCCGGAAGGTCCATAAGCACCATATCGTTTGGTTTCTCACTGATTCTTTTTAATCCTTTCATGTTATTTTGCCAGCTCATATACTTTCCGGATATCTTCTTCGTGAAGCTCCACAAAATGCCCGGCGCATCGGTTTTTGCAGAGAAAGTCCATATCCTTTTCACAGACTCCAAGTTCATGAAGGGTCACAGGCATTCCAAGTGATTTAAAAAATTCTTTTGTTCTCCGGATTCCCTCTAAAGCCACTGCTTCCTGGTCAAAGGGGTCATTTGGTACTCTCCACACTTCTGTTGCAAAACGTACAAACCTCGGTATATCATGTTTATATACATACCGCATCCATGCAGGTGCGATGGTTGCAAGGCCCGCTCCATGAGCGGAATCATACAGCCCGCCGATCACGTCCTGTATCATGTGGCTGGCTAAATCGATCTCACGTCCCACGCCGCAGATCCCGTTGTGAGCAATGACCCCAGCCCACATAATTTCTGCCCTTGCTTCATAGTGGTCCGGTTTCTCCATCACTACCGGACCATATTTTATCATCGTCCGCAAGACACCCTCGCTCAGCTGATCCGTAAGTTCCGTCCCCTTTGTATTGGTAAAATAGCGTTCGATCACATGCATCATAATGTCTGTAATCCCGCACGCCGTCTGATATTTGGGCAGACTGAACGTCAGCTCCGGATTCTCGATGGCATAGGCAGGACGAAATACTTCGCTGTGCAGTCCTACTTTTATATTATGTTCCTCGTCTTTTAACAAACATGCCTCGGAGCCCTCGCTCCCGGATGCCGCAATCGTTACAATGGCCCCAATGGGGAGTGCCTTTTCAAACGGAATATTTTTTTGGAAGTGCTCCCAAAAATCATCCCCGCACAGCGCCCCTGCTGCAGTGGCTTTGGCCGTATCAATACAGCTTCCTCCGCCGATAGCAAGAACCGAGTCCACCTTTTCTTCTTTTGCTGTTTCTATACATTTCAAGGTATAATCAAGCCTGGGATTTGCTTTTACACCGCCTGCTTCTACAAATTCAATCTGTCCTTCTGCAAGTGTTTCTTTCACCCGGTCAAGAATACCTGACCTTAGTTCCGGACCGCTCATATGAAAAATCATGACTTTTCTTGAACTGATCCAGTCAAGCAGTTCACCCAAATTGTCCTCTGCATTTTTTCCAAAACAAAATTTAGTGGGACTGTAAAATGTAAACTTATCCATTGCTTCTCCTTTCCTGATCTGTCCACTTTCTCTGAAGTTCGTTCTCCAGACTGCTGCAGGACATTGTTTTTGCATCTTTTAACAGTTTCTCATCCTGGACAGTCCCGATAATCTTATTCAGCATTCCCAGCTGATCATCATTAGATTTTAATGCTATATTAAACACAAATTCTGCCTCGGCCTGTCTGGAATCATCCTCCATTAAAGAGAAAGCAACCGGTTTTTTAAGTCTCAGTACACACACCGCAGGAGATATTACATGGACAGAGTCCGTATGGGGAATTGCCACTGGAATCGGTGTATCCAGTCCCGTAGGAAACCGTTTCTCCCTTTCAACACATCCCTCATAAAAACTTTCTTTTACGAAACCTTCCTCATAAAGCTTCTGGAATGTAATCCTTAATGCCTCTTCTTTGTTTCGAGCCTCACCTTCTATAACAAAAACCTTTTTCATCATTTCCGTTCTTCACCCCTTTCCTTTTCCTGAAAGTGATAAGGGCCTGGACTTTTGATCCGAAGTCCAAACCCATCTGCTATGTTACTGTTTTATGCCGCTTACTTCTCTAAAAACAGAGGATGAAAAATCCATAAATTCTTCCGGCATTGTTTTTACTTTTCCTGCAGCCCTGATGCTTAAATACAATCTGCAGTTTCTTTCAATATTATCGCTGGCAAGCAGTGCCTCATCCATATTTTTTCCCACACCGATGGCTCCGTGGTTTGACAGCAGTACGCCGCCTTTTTCTCCTATGGCTGCTCGTGCAAACTCTGCAAGTTCTGGGCTCCCCGGAGGGGCAAACCCGGCGATATCCATATCTCCGCCGAGTCCAAAAGCCGCTTCAATGTCCACCGCCGGGATCATATTAACCCCTTCAACACTGGCTGCCGCAGTGGCATATGGTGAATGAGAGTGTACAATGGCTTTTACATCTTTTCTCTCGCGATAAATTCCCCGATGCATGGTAAATTCAATGGACGGTTTTTTATCCCCCTCTACAATATTTCCGTCCAGGTCTGCCACGACCAGATCCTTTTCTTCCATAATGTTATACGGATAGCTGGACGGCGTGATGACAAACAAATTCTCTCCTTCCACAATGGATGAGACATTTCCTGCTGTACCAAGTACATATCCATTACCGGAAATAATTTTGCAGGCACGCACAACTTCTGATTTTGCTTTATTTAATGCTTCAGACATTTTTCACCTCCCAATAATCAATCCCAGTTGATGGCATTTTTAATTCCTTCCTGTCTTCCATGGGCTTCCACCGCCTCAATGAGCTGTTCCCATGGGTATTCACCCGTTACAAAAGTATCTACAGGAATTTCGCCATTGATGATCATATCAGCCGCCATCTGCACATGTCTTGGAGTTGTGTGATAGAATCCCGTCAATGTCACCCCATCGTAATGAATTCTATGTGTGTCAACGGTAATGGTTGTACCTGCTTTGCATCCTCCAAACAGATTGACAAATCCTGCTTTGCGGACAATATTAATTGCATTTTCCCATGCAGCCGGCTGTCCGGAAGCATCAATCGCTGAGTCTGCACCTCGTCCGTCCGGTGTCAGTGCCCGGATTTCTTTCACCGGATCTTCCACACCGGTCAGGTCAAACACAATATCTGTCCCCAGAGATTTGCTGACTTCCAAACGTTTTGCACTAAAGTCTGCATGGATCACTTTTGCTCCCTTTTTCTTCATGAGCATGGCAATCATCAGTCCGATAGGGCCTGCCCCCAGGATAACCACATAGTCACCAAAATGTACCGGAGTCATATCTGCACCGTAGACAGCACAGGAAAATGGCTCTACCAATGCAGCTGCCTTATACGGAACCTGATCCGGGACATGGAACAGGTTTGTTTTCACAATCTGGTCCGGCACTGCCACATACTGAGAATGTCCGCCTTTGATGCGCACCAGAGACTCACATTCCCCGTCATTCCGACCGATCTTGCAGTAATAACAGCTTCCGCACGGCGCCGTATTATGGGTAACTACCCTGTCTCCCACTTTAAATCCTTCTACATCTTTTCCTACTTTTACAATTTCCCCCGCAACTTCATGGCCAAATGTAGCACCCGGTTTTTCTCCCGGATATCCTCGCTTATATGTTTTTACATCGGTTCCGCATGTCAGGGTAACCTTTGTTTTGATCAATACCCCTTTATCATCGATCTCCGGTACCGGAACATCTACAAATCTTACATCTAAAGGTGCATACCATAATGCTGCTTTCATTGTTGCTGGAATTTCACTCATAACTTACCTCCTAATTTGAAATTAATATTTGAAATATTTATCTGCATGCAATAAATAAATACTACCTAGATCAACCCTGCAAACTTTGCAATGATCGCGATGATCACGTTGTAAATGGTGTCGCAGACTGTACCAACCACCTGTGCTCCGCCGGACAAGTCCATGGTTCCCGCCGCCTTTACTACCAGTGTTGTAAGCCCTGCCATAAAGCTCATGGCAATCAGCTCATATACAGTAACCATAATTGCTGAGATCAGTGTCTTCAGTACATTACCTTTGGATGCCCATGAAGAAACAGTCGTCGTGTAAACCATGCCGCCTACAAGGCCAATGGGAAAGAAATTCACTCCCGGAACGATAAATCCCAATGCTATCGTAATCGGTATCATGATGACAGCTGTCTGAATGGCGCAGGTATCACCAAGCCCCAGTGCCACGTCCATACCGATATTAATGTCGTATTCGTCTCCAAGCTTTTTCTGCATAAATTCAGAGGCAGCCTGTCCGATAGGTCCCAATCCTTCCAACAAAACAGATACCATCTTTGGAAGCAATACAATGGCTGCCGCAATGGAAATGCTGATCGTCAAAGTATTTGCCGCAGACTGTTTTGTAATAATACAAAGGATGATACCGATCACAAAACTCATAACCGACGTATCTCCGAAAATTCCTAATCTCTTACTGAGGGTCTTTAAATCAAATTTCGTATCTTTGATTCCGGGAATTCTGTCCAGGACCCAGTTTGTCATTTTAGCGATCGGGTAAGCCGTTACCATAGCAAATTGGGTGGTAACGGCCGTTCCCTCCTGTCCGAAATAGTCCTGCCAGCTTTCTGCGGTGGCATCTGCCACCTTCAGCACGATGACCGAACAGACAAGAGCCGCAATCGTTCCCGCAATTCCCGCGGTAATAACGGAAGCTCCTCCGAGTCTCATCGGATAATAAACCATACACGCGGTGATCAAAAAATGCCAGTAATTCCACAAGTCCACGTTTAATGTTTTTGTAAACCGGAATCTCACCAGAATAAAATTTAATATAAATCCCAGCGGAATCACCAGCATCGCAAAGGGTGTTGACCATCCTGCCGCTCCGAGCGCCGGCCATCCGCCGTCGATGACGGTAAATCCGCTCCCAAGATTCTGATAATATCCGGAGATGTTCCCCATCGCTCCGGTAAGGATTCCCAGTGCCGTGTTAATTCCAAGAAATCCAATCCCTACCATCAATCCGTTTCTGACTGCTTTCTTTACTCCTATCCTAAAGTAAAGACCCAGCACTGCTATGACAAACGGCAGCATGGCGGAAGCTCCTACATCCGAAATAAATTTTACTATCGTATTGATCAGTTCCATATAATCCTCCTTTGTTTTCCCACACTATCCATTAATCTTTTCATTCAGACCTGTAATGACATCTTTAATCTCTGCAATCTTTTTGTCTTTTTTTATTCCGGTCAGAAAAGCTGTAACATTGACTACCGGACACGAAATTTCTTCTCTATAGCAATTTGTCACAAACACAATATCCATCTCATCTGCTTTTTCAGATATTTCCGGAACCGTACCTTTTATGATTTTTACATCAATCCCAAGTTCCTGAAATATTTCATGGACTGCATTTGCCGCAACCGTCGAAGTCGCAATGCCGCTGCCGCATGCTACCATCGCTCTGATCTCTCTTCCCATAACTTCACCTCCTTACATTTTGATACTTTTATTTCATTTTTTGTTTACTTATTTGATTTTATGATTCTTTTTTGTCGTTTTATTGATTTGTTTGATTCAATATTAATCCTGTTTTCCTCTTTTGTCAACCTTTTTATCTATAAATTCATATTTTTGATTTATTAATTTCAATTTTGGATAAAATATTGACATCTTTGTGTCATTTCAGTATTATGGTAGAAAGAAATATGATGTCCCATTAGAGTTGTGTTCTGTACAGAAAGGAAAGACTATGGCAAAAAGAGAAAAAAGACTGAATGAATTGTTATCTTATATTAAAACTTATGAGTATGTTCCAATCCCCCAGCTGATGAGCGATTTTAATGTTTCAAAATCAACGATCATTCGTGATCTGTCCATTTTAGATGAACAGGGACTGATTGAGCGGATCCACGGCGGAGCCCGCGCGCTTTCCGATGACCGGATCACAAAATTTAATATTCGGGAAAAGCTCAATGAAAAAGAAAAAACTGCGATTGTGCGCCGTGCCGCAATGCAGGTCCATGACAATGACACGATCTATCTGGATACAGGTTCTACCTGTTTTCTCCTTTACAAGGAGATCACCGCAAAGAATGTCACGGTTTTCACTCCTAATCTGGCGATCATTCATTATGGCCCCCGTTCCAACGTGACACATATTTATGCCCTTGAAGGAGAGGTGTCCACCTCCAACTATTCACTGACCGGCAACCTGACACTTGAAAATATGAAAAGGATCTATCCGGAAAAAATTTTCTTTTCTGCTCTTGGTCTTCACAATCACCATAATCATGAGATCCAGTGTGCAAATGAGATTCAGATGAGCACTATACGGATTATTTGTGAGATGGAAGGTCTAAAGATCCTTATGCTCGACTCCTCGAAAATCGGCCTTCACAAAGCATTTCAGGGAAATCCAATCCGGGATATAGATCTGCTCATCACTGATTCCAATATCACTGATGAAGATTCTAAGAGTATTCAAGACAGTGTAAAAGAAATGATCATTGCAGAATTATGATAAATCAAAGGATAAAAAAGTGTCTTCGACACTTCAACCCCCTAGCCCCCAATCTTGGGGGATTTA